>Ga0187892_10005328_pt1 | contig 20341 bp, 16 predicted proteins | sample MA1701073metaG_FD_139345 | JGI IMG/M metagenome (GOLD analysis project Ga0187892, IMG submission 139345) | Bio-ooze microbial communities from a basaltic lava cave in the Kipuka Kanohina Cave System on the Island of Hawaii, USA - MA170107-3 metaG ... | reverse complement strand
GTCGACCGCGACGAGCCGCTCGAGCAGGTCGCGCTGCTTCTTGAGCTCGAGATGCGTCGCGACGCGCGCGCGCACGATCGCGGGGCTGATCGGCTTCGCGATGTAGTCGACCGCGCCGAGCGCCAGGCCGTGCGCTTCGTCCTCGACCTCGTCGCGTGCAGTCACGAAGATGACCGGCATCGAGCGCGTCGCGGCGTCGGCCTTGAGCGCGCGCAGCACGTCGTGGCCGCTGCCGTCCGGCATCACCACGTCGAGCAGCACGAGATCGAACGGCGTCGAGCGCGCGAGCTCGAGCGCCTGCACGGCGCCGAGCGCCACGCGAACGTCGTGCTCGCCGCCGAGCGCTTCGGCGAGGACGCGCACGTTCGCGGGTTCGTCGTCGACGATCAAGATTCTTCGCGGCGCGTCGTCGGGCGTCATGACGGATCTCCTGCGGGTTCCAGGGCGCGTTGTGCGGCGTCGAAATCGAGCTCGCCGATCGCGCGGCTCAGGCGTTCGAAACGCTCGGGCGCGAGCCGGCCGGCAAGCGCGTCGCGCACCGATTCGAACTCGCGCACGGCGGCGTAGCTGCGCTGCGCGAGCGCGGCGCGCAAGGCTTCGAGGGTAACCGGGGCGGCGGCGGCCGCGGCAGCGGCCGAGGGCGCGATTGCGGGGGCGGCGTCGGCCAGGCCCGCTGCGAGCTTCGCCAGCGCATCGCGCAGCGTCTCGACGTCGGCGCGCGAAGCTCGACCCGCACGCGCATCGTGCTCGATCCGCGCGGCGGCGGCGGCGATGGCGTCGGCGCCGAGCGTCGCGGCCGCGCCCTTCAACCCGTGCGCGGCGTCCGCGACGCCGGGAAAGTCCCCGGCGGCCTGCAGCGCGTCGATGCGGTCGGCGGCGTCGCGATGGCGCACGTCGAGCTGACGGACGAGCCGCTCGAGCAGACCGAGGTTGCCGTTGACGCGCGCGAGTGCGGTTGCGACGTCGATGCCGGGCCACTGCGGCAGCCCGGGCCGCGACTCGCGGTGATCCGCGGGAGACGTCGGTGCGCCGTCACGTGCCAGCGGCAGGAAGCGCGCGAGCACGCGACACAGCTCGCGCTCGTCGACGGGCTTCGCGAGGTAGTCGTCCATGCCGGCCTCGATCAGGCGCACGCGATCGCTCGCCATGGCGTGCGCAGTCAGCGCGACGATCGGCATCGTCGCGAGCCGGCCGTCGGCCTTGAGTCGTCGCGTCGTCTCGATGCCGTCGAGCCCCGGCATCTGCACGTCCATCAGCACCGCGTCGTAGCGGCGGCGCGCGCAGCGCGCGAGCGCCTCCTCGCCGCTGTCGGCGCACTCCGTCGCGATGCCGGCAGCGGCGAGCAGCTCGCATGCGACCTGCTGGTTGATCGGATTGTCCTCGACCACGAGCACGGTACTGCCGGGCGCGAAGCGCACCGCTTCGTGCCTCGCCCCGCGTGAGACTTCGGAGGCGCGCTTGAGACCGAGCGCCGTCATCGCCGCGTCGCACAGCGCCGATGGGCTCACGGGTTTCTGCAGGAACACGTCGACGCCGGCCTCGTTCGCCTCGCGCATCAACGTCTCGCTCGCGTAGGCCGTAGCCATCACGATCGCGGGCCGGCGCGGCCGTGCCGCGAGCGCGCGCGCCGCGGCGATCCCGTCGATGCCGGGGAGCTTCCAGTCGAGCAGCACGAGATCGAAGGCGCGCTCGCCGGACGCGAGCTCCAGCGCGCGCTCGCCCGAGGCTGCGAGCGCCACGTCGAAACGCAGCGACTCGAGCATGCTGCCGAACACCTCGCGCGTGGTCGGGTGGTCGTCGACGACGAGCGCATGCAGGCCTTCGATCGCGCGCGGGCCGGTCGGTGCGGGAACCGCGACGGCGTTCGCGAAGCGCGCGGTGAAGGTGAACGTGCTGCCGCGCCCGCGCTCGCTCTCGACCGTGATCGTGCCGCCCATGAGCTCGACCAGGCGCTTCACGATGGCGAGCCCGAGCCCCGCGCCCCCGTGGCGTCGCGTGCTCGACTCGTCGACCTGCGTGAACGGATCGAACAGCCGGCCGAGGTCGTCGCGCGAGATCCCGACGCCGGTGTCCCGAACCGCGAAGCGCAGCGTCGGGGTCTCGACCGGCGCCGCCTCGGTGCCGATCTCGACCAGCACGTAGCCGCGCTCGGTGAACTTGATCGCGTTCGTGACGAGGTTGACCAGCACCTGCGCGAGCCGCATCGGGTCGCCGCGCAGCGCGCGCGGCGTCTCGGGCCGTACCGCGAACAGGAGCTCGAGCCGCCGATCGCGTGCGCGCTGGCCGACCACGGCGGAAACGTCGTTCAGCACGTCGTCGAGCGCGAAGTCGCGCGCGTCGATCGTGAGCTTCCCCGCTTCGACGCGCGACAGGTCGAGGATGTCCTCGATGATGCCGAGCAAGAGGCGCGCCGAGGCGTCGAGCTGGTCGAGCAGACCGCGCTGGCGCGTGTCGAGCGGCGTCTTGCCGAGCAGCGTCGCCATGCCGAGCACCGCGTTCATCGGCGTGCGGATCTCGTGGCTCATGTTCGCGAGGAACTGGCTCTTCGTTCGGCTCGCGGTCTCGGCGCTGTCGCGGGCGTGTGCAAGCTGCTCGGCGAGCTCGCGCGACGCGGCGCGGTTGCGCTCGCGCTGCTCGTCGAGCTTTGCGACGAGCCGAGCCAGCATGCCGCCGAGCAGCGCGAGCACGAGCGCGACGAACGCGCCCTGGGCCCAGAGCTGTTCGCGCAGGTCGCGCGCGAGGCGGCGATGGAAGCCCGAGTCGACGCCGACGTGCGCGATCCCGACGAGCTCGCCCGTGTCGGCGTGATAGAGCTCGACGTCGCTGTCGAAGCTCTCGCCCGCGGCGGGCTCGGCACCGCGTTCGAGGCTGCCCGGCTCGGCACCGAGCGCGTCGTAGTCGAGCTCGAGCGTCACCGAGCGGAAATACGGCTGTTCGGTCGCGGCGTCGCGCAGCAGCAAGAGCTCGTCGAGCGCGCGGAACACGCGCGCCTCGCGCTCGGTCGGATCGGCGACGGAAAGCGCCTGCGACAGCAGCGTCGCCTGCGATTGAGCGAGCACCTGCGCCTGCAGCCGCGATTCGCGCTCGAGCCGCGGTGCCAGCGCGGTGCGCCAGTACAGCGCCAGCGCGAGCTCGAAGATCACGAGCAGCGCGATGAAGCCGCCACCGACGAGCCGACCGAGACGGCGCATCATCGCTGCACCTTCGCGACCTTGAGGAAGAACGGCTTGAGCTCGATGCCCGCGGCTTCGAGCGTGCGGAGGTTCACGTAAGGCTGGACCTTCGCCTCGATCGCGAGCCCGCCGGCGACGCCGCGCTCGACGTGGCCTTCGAACGGAGAATAGACGATGACGCCGTTCGCGATGCCCCACGCGACGAGACGATCGAGGTCCGCCGCATTCGGGCTCGCGGCGAGAAACACGCCGGCCACGGGCTCGCCGCCCTGCGGGAGCGTCGACATCGTACGCACCGCGAGCGGCAAGCCGCGTACGGCGGCCTTCGCGGGGTCGGCCGGCGCGATCAGCGCCGCGATCTCCTTCGCTTTCGCCCCGCCGGGCTCGCCGTAGACGACGACCTGGAGCACGCCCTTTGCATCGGCGCGCCGTTCGAGCGTCGTATGCGCCGCGAGCATCGAGCGGAACAGCCGCGCGCCGGCGCGCACCCGCCGGTCGTCGTAGCTGTCCGCGTGGACCGCCGCGACCGCGAAGGACAGCGCGCAGACGAGCGCGATCGAGACCGCGCGCAGGACGGCGCGCGGGACCCGAAACGGCGGGCGCTGGAACGTGCAGGCTTCCACGCGCCCGATGATCGGGCAGAATCGTGCAGGAATTGAGGACGAACGACCCGGAGCCGATGGCGTCGAACCGAACCCCCCGCATCCTCGTGGTCGAGGATGAGCCGACCCTCGCGATGATGCTCGAGGAAGTGCTGCGCGCCGAAGGCTACGAGACCGAGCGGATCGGCCGTGGCGACGAGGTCGCGGCCTGGGTCCGCGCGAACGAGCCTGACGCGGTGCTGCTCGACCTCAATCTGCCGGGACGCAACGGCTTCGACGTCTGCCGCGACATCCGCGCGTTCTCGACCGTGCCGCTCATCATGATCACGGGGCGGGTCGAGGAGATCGACCGCCTGCTCGGGCTCGAGCTCGGGGCCGACGACTACATCTGCAAGCCGTTCGCGGCGCGCGAGGTCGTGGCGCGGGTTCGCGCGCTGCTGCGCCGCGCGGTGACCTGGCGCGACGGAAGCGCGCCGCATGCGCTCGTGTTCGACGATGCGCGCTTCGAGGCGCGCTTCCACGGCCTCGTGCTCGACTTGACACCGGTCGAGTACCGCCTGCTGAAGGCGCTCGGGGACAAACCGGGGCGGGTGTTGTCGCGCGCGCAGCTGCTCGATGCGATCTACGTCGACCATCGCGTCGTGAGCGACCGCACGGTCGACAGCCACGTCAAGAACGTGCGGCGCAAGCTGATCGAGGCGGGCGCCGCGGAGCCGATCGAATCGGTCTACGGGGTCGGCTACAAGCTGGTCCCGAGCTGATTGCGCGAAACTCCGCGAAGCCTGCACGTTCTCTGCACAGTTCCGGTCGAGCATGGGTGCCGTCGTTCAACCGGGAGCCTGCCATGTACCTCGCCGTCATCGACCGCCTAGCGAACGCCTGGTCCGCGCTGAAGCCGCGCGCCGAAGCGCAGACGCCGCCCGCAGCCGCCCGCAAGCCGATGCGTCTCGCAAACCCGCGCCTCCTCGCCGGCTCGCCCGACGACGTGTTCGTGCTGCGCGCCTCGAAGAGCTGCGAGCTCACGAGCTGGCTCGACGGCCGCCGCTTCACCCGCGCCGCCGCGATTCCGCTGCCGATGCCCGGCTGCAGCATCGTGGGTTGCGCCTGCCGCTACGAGCCCGTCGCGAACCTGCGCCGCGGCGAGCGCCGCACCGACAGCGAGCGCCGCGACGCCGTGCGGTTCGAAGCGACATCGGACCGTCGTTCGATCGGTGCCGACCGTCGCGATCGCGACGCCTGGCGCGGCAACGAACCGCGCTGATCCCTCCAGAGCGGGGGCTCCGGTCCCCGCGGGCCACGGACGGCCCACCCGATCGTCGCGAGCGTGTGAGTCAGCGCCGCTATGCTCGACGACGATGATGTTCGTCCTGGTCGCGACCCTGCTGCTCGTTGCGGGCGAGCCCGCGACCGAGCTCCGTTTCCGCTCGCTCGGCGGGCTGCCGCTCGTCGCGGGCCGCATCGGCGATGTCGATGCGACTTTCGTGGTCGACACGGGCGCGCATCCCTGCGTCGTCGACGACGACCTCGCGCATAGGCTCGGGCTCGTGGCGCATCGCCGGCGCATGGGGCACGGCGGCGCCGGCACCTTCGTCGCGTCGGTCGTCGATGAACCGCCCGCGATCCGGCTCGCCGGCACGCTTGCGATCGCCTGTCGCGAGATGATCCGAATCGATCTCGAAGCGATCGGAAGAGGTCTCGGCGAGCGTATCGACGGTGTCGTCGGCGCCGACTTCTTCGTCGACCACGTCGTGCACATCGACTACGACACCGGCACGATCCGTCGCGGCACGCGCGCGTCGCTCGGGCCGCCGCACGGCGTACGGATTCCGCTCGGCATCGTCGCGCGGCGTCCGTATGTCGAGGCGAGACTCACGGTGGGACGGCATCGCGAGGTGCGCCGGCGCCTGCTCGTCGACACGGGCTCGATGGACGGCGTTGCCGACGCGCTGCTCGAAGACTCGGGCGTGTCGACGCGCGGTGCGACCGCGCTGGGCCTTGGACAGGGCGCGGCGGTTCGTCTCGGCCGCTTCGAGCGCGTATCGCTCGGCGCGCTCGTCGTCGACGACGTGCCGGGTAGCGTCGGACCCGTCTCGCTGCTCGGCGCCGGATTCCTCGCGCGGTTCGACGTCGAGCTCGACTACGCGGACGAGGCAATGTACCTCGCGCCGCGCGAGCCGCAATGACCGCCGGCGGTGCCGCGCAATGCGCACCCTGTAGGAGGGGCCTCAGCCCCGAAGCCTTTCGCCAGCAGCCTTCGGGGCTGCTGCCTGTACAGCCGGCTTTAGCGGTCGCCGCGGTCGCCCTGTCCGCGCTTCGCCTTCGTCTTCGCCGCGGCGCGCTGGTCGGTCGCGAGGCTGCGACCGACATCGTCGCTCTCGCTGAACTGCCCGCTCGAATCCCGGCGCACGTAGCGCTTGTCGCCGCGTGGCGCGATCAGCTCTCGCTTGCTCATCGTGTTCTCCTCGCGCCCGTCGGCCCATTGTGACGCCCGGTGCTGAACGTCGCCCGTGTGGACGCTTGCCGGCGGACTGAGCCGATCAGGAGATCGGACGCTCCGAATGTCCGTGGATCAGGCGCGAGTCGCGGCGGGCGCGGCGCGACCGGGCAGGGCGTCGGGCCGTCCGATCAAGTACCCCTGCACGTAGTCGACGCCGATCGCGGCGAGGCGCGCGAGCTGCGTCTCGCTCTCGACACCTTCGGCGACCACCGCGAGCCCGAGGTTGCGGCCGAGCTCGACGATCGAGCGCACGATCGCCTCGTCGCGTGCATCGCCGCCGAGGCTGGCGACGAAGCTCCGGTCGATCTTGAGCTTGTCGATCGGCAGGTCGCGCAGCCGCGCGAGCGACGAGTGTCCGACGCCGAAGTCGTCGATCGCGAGCCCGACACCGAGGCGCTTCAGCGCCGCGAGCACCTCGGCCGCTGCACCGAGATCGGAGATGACGGCGGCCTCGGTGACCTCGAACTCGATCGCGTCCGGCCGGATCCCGTACTGGACGATCGCGCCCTCGATCCATTGCGCGAGCTCGTGTCGCTGTACCGTGCTCGCGAACAGGTTCACCGCGATGCGTGCGCCGGTCTCGCTCGAGGCGCGGATCGCGCGCTCGAGCACGAAGCGATCGAGCTCGGCCTCGAGGCCCGCGCCGGCGACGAGATCGAAGAACGCCGCCGGCAGCAGCAGCCCTTCGTGCGGATGGCGCCAGCGCACGAGCGCCTCGTAGTACGACACGGACGGCGCGCCGGTCGCGTGGACGGGCTGGTAGTGCAGCTCGAGCTCGTCGTCGGCGAGCGCGCGGCGGAGCTCGAGCGGAGCGGCAACGAGGCGCTGCTGCTGCTGGGCATGGCCGTGATGGAAGCGCTCCACTGCGCCGTGCTCGCGCGCTTCGGCGTGCGTCTGCGCAGCGCTCGCTGCGGCGATCAGCGCCTCGGCATCGCGCGCGTCGGTCGGAGAGCAGGCGACGCCCGCGGTCAGCGACCACTCGCCGGTCGTGCCGCGCTCGCGGCTCGCAGCGTCGAGCAGCGCCCGCGCGAGCTCGACCGCGCGCGTCGGATCGGCGGCGAGCGCGACACCGATGCGATCCTCGTCGAGTCGGGCGACCAGCGCCTGCGGCGACGCGACGCGCGAGAGCTCGCCGCCGATTCGCGCGAACATGCGCGCGTAGGCTCGCTCGCCGAGCACGTCACGCAAGGCGCGCGCGCGCGAAGCGCCGACCACGACGATCGCGGTGCGCTCGCCGCGCGCGATCGCGGCGCCGATCCATGCCGTGAGCCGCGCGCGATTCGGAAGCCCGGTCGCGGGATCGGTCGCCTCGCGCATCGCGAGCGCGTCGGTCGCGGCGTCGGCGCGGCGGCGCTCCACGTCGTGCAGCTCGAGCAGCCAGCCGACGCTGAGCATCAACAGCGCAACCAGCTCGATCGACGAGGCACGATGCAGGACCGAGATCACCCACGGCGTCTCGATCTGGCCCGCGATCGCGACGAACGTGCCGAGCCGGATCGCTGCGAGCGTCACGAACGCGGTCGCGATGACGAGGCGCGCGTGCGAGTCGCGCACGCGCCACGGCGCAACGGCCCAGGCCGCCACGACGACGTAGGCGATCGGCACGAGCAGGCTGTGCACGACGCTGCGGAGCTGCAACGCCTGGTACGGTTTGGCGCCGGCGGCGAACAGCCCGAACACGAACGCGATCACGACCGCCGCGCCGACCGCGCCGAGCGTCGCGGCGCGCGAGGCCGGGCGGCTGCGCCACCAGCCGTAGCCGCCGAGCAGCAGCCACGCCGCGTGCGCGCCGAGCGCGACGAGGCCGAGGACACGCAGCGAGTGCCGCACCAACTCGCCGACGCCGGTGCGCGGAATGAACCAGACGACGAGCCCGCACGCGACCGAAAGGGCGAATGCGGCGAAGCTCGCGCGCCAGACACCGAGACCGCGCTGGCCGTAGACGCGCTCGTGAAACGTCAGGGCCAGCCACAACGCCGCGCACAGCACGAGCTGCGCACCGAGAAACAAGGTGACGAGGAACTCCGAGCCGTCCGCCATCGTGCGCCCTGGGTCTGGCCCCTGCGCAAAGCGTAGCGCATCGACCCGTTCCGTGACCCACGTCGCAGTTGCCGGGCGCGTTCGCGGTTCCAATCGAAACGCGGCACGATTTTGTGGGCGCTTTGGGGGCTTTTCCCGACAGACGCGGGGTCTCGGCGGGCTCTAGGTTCGAGCCACGAGAACCGCGCACCGAGAGGAGCGAGACCATGTTCGCGCACTTCGCCCCGCAGCCGTCGACCACCGAGGCCACGCTCAACTGGTCGTCGCGCGTCGAGCTCGACCCGACCCTGCTCGAGGGGCTCGAACGACGCCAGGCCGAGATGATCGGGCAGATCGACGCGGCCGCCGAAGCCGCGAAGCTCGGCGCGCAGCGCGCGGTGCGCGAATCCGCGCAGGCCTCGGTCGACACGCTGCAGAAGCTGCAGCGCACAGAAGCGCTCTATCTCTATCCGATCATCATCCGCTACCTCGACGACCGCGAAGTCGCCGACGCGTTCACGCGCGTCCGCTTCGAGGTCTACGGCTACGGCCGCCGCTTCTTGCGGATCGTCGAGGACGTGCTCGGCGCCGTCGACGGCGAGTCGATGCCGGCGTCGAACCTCATGGTCGCGGCCTCGGTGCTGCGCCGCTACGTCGCCGAGAAGCACGCGCGTATCTATCCGCTCTATCGCGCGGTGCAGGAGCGCGGCGGGGTCTGAGCCCGCGCGGTCGGCGGCACCCGTCGTCGTCACAGCCTCGCCGCGCTAGATTACGCACCGCGGGGGCCACGACGGGGAGCGCGGCTCGATGAAGCGCATCGTAATCTGTGCGGACGGCACCTGGAACGTCCGCGACCAGCTCGACGAGACAACCGGAACACGCAGACCCACGAACGTCACGAAGCTCGCGAGGGCCGTGCGCCCGCGCGCGGCCGACGGCGTCGACCAGGTCGTCTGCTATCACGAAGGTGTCGGTACCGACGGCGGCCTCGATCGCGTCACCGGCGGCGCGTTCGGGCGCGGCATCGAGGACAACGTCCGCACGCTGTACCGATTCCTCGTCTACAACTACGAGCCGGGCGACGCGCTCTATTTCTTCGGCTTCAGCCGCGGCGCGTTCACGGTGCGCACGCTCGCGGGCTTCATGAAGTTCGCGGGTCTCGTCGAGAAGGACGACGACTACTTCGTTCCCGACATCTACGGCTGCTACGAGAAGAGCTGCGGTCCCGACACCGACGCCTGGAAGCAGGCGTTCCGGCGCGTGCGCGGCACGCGGCCCTGCCCGCCTATCCGCATGATCGGCGTCTGGGACACGGTCGGTGCGCTGGGTGCGCCGGGCTTCCTCGGGCAGATCTTCAACCGCGACAAATACCGCTACCACGACGTCGGGCTTCATCCCGAGATCGAGCACGCGTATCACGCGCTCGCGATCGACGAGCGCCGCAAGCCCTTCGCGCCGAACCTGTACGCGAAGCCGAACGGGTGGGGCGGAACGCTCGAGCAGCTCTGGTTCGCGGGCGTGCACAGCAACGTCGGCGGCAGCTACGCGCCCGACGGGCTCGCGAACGAGGCGCTGCACTGGATCTCGGAGAAGGCCGAGGCGCTCGGGCTCGAGCTCGACCGCGCGTACCTCGCGCATTTCCGGCCGTGCTTCAACTCGACGCTGCACGACTCGATGACGGCGTTCTACCGCGCCATGGGCGAGAACCTGCGCGCAATCGGCGCGCAGCGCGCCGACGGCGAGGGCGTGCACCAGTCTGCCATCGACCGGCGCGACTACGCCCCGTCGCGCTACGCGCCGCCGAACCTCGCCGCGGCGTTCGCGATCGGCGCGTTGGCGGTCGGCAACACGACGCGCATTGCGCGCGGTACACCGTGCTGATCCGTAACCCGAATGGGTAACGCGCGCGCCGCGGACTTGCGCTAAGGTGATCGCGCGACGTTGGGCGGTCGCATGCGGTGCGGATGCATCGCAGGGGCGCCGGCCCGCGCGGCAGCGCGGCAGGCGGGGCATCAACGTATCGTCATCGACGGCTCCGGACGCTTATGGTCCGAATGGGCGCGCTTAGGCGCGCGGGAGCTTCCAAGATGTCGATGATCCGCATGCTGCTCGTGCTCGCGACACTCGTCGTGCAGGCCGGGCTCGCGCACGCGGGCGTCCAGCCCGTGCCGCAGGGCGCCGAGCGCGAGTACAAGACGTCGAACCGCACGCTCGCCGATCTGCCGGAGCAGATGGGCCGTCGCTACGTGAGTCTCGAGACGCGCGGCGAGCTGCCGAAACGCGTCGTGCGCGACGATCTCGGGCTCACGGTGCCGCAGCTGCTCTATGCGCTGCGCGTGCTCGAGGGGCCGTCGAGCATGCCGGTGCCGCCGCCGCTCGATCAGATGCTCTGCGGGTTGAACCCCGAGACCTGCGCCGTCCGCGTTGGCCGCTGGCGGCACGCGCGTGGCTCGATGATCTGCCTGCCGGCGGTGGAGTGGGTCGAGTCGATCAAGACCACGAACATCGCACCGCCGTTTCCCGTCGACCCCATCCGCGCCGCGGTCGAGGTCTACGGTGGATGCGAAGCGAATGACCGCGCGTCCTGCGAGCGCTATCTCAACGGGCTCAACGGTGCGCGCAAGGGCGGGCTCGCCGCGATCAAGGGGCCGATGATCGTCCCGGTGAAATCAATGGTGCAGGTCTCGATGCCGTCGACCACGGCAACGATGAAATGCCGGTTCGACCGGCGCGCCGTAACACCGCTCTCGGTTGCGCTCGGCGCGGAAGGCTGGAAGCGGCTCGAGCGGCTCGCGCCGGATGTCGTGCGGAAGATCGATCCCAAGCTGCGGCCGCCGTCGCAGACGACACGGGATCGCGGCGACGCGTTGCCGCCCGGCGGCGTGCGCGGCCTCGCGGCGATGCTCGCGCCGCTGACGCACGCCGCACCCTGGACGCTCGCGCTCGCCGACCCGCTACATCGCGCGCCAAACGTGCTGATCGTCGACTGGCGTATCGAGCGCGGGCATTGCCGCGTCTGCGCGTTGTTCAACCAGTGCCCGACGCCGCTGCCGGAGCCGTGCGGCGAGGAGCAGCCGATAGTCGACCCTTCGCTGAGCTTCAAGGACGTCCACGGCTCGCATGTCGTGGGTCTCATCGCGGGCACGGAGATCGGCGTCAACCGGCAGGCGCGCGTGCGCGCGATCGAGCTTGCGCCGCACCACGACGCGCTCGACGTCGCGGTGGTCGACGAGCTCGACCGAGCCATCCACGACATCGCGAGCGAGGGCGTGCCGCTCGACGTCGTGAACCTCTCGCTCGAGCTCGGCGAACCCCAAGAGCGGGACGCGATGCGGTTCCGCAATCGTCTGAAGCGGCCGGTGACGCTGTTCGTCGCCGCCGCCGGGGATCAAAACCAGGATCTCGACGCGAGCTGTTCGGTGTACCCCGCGTGCTTCGACGAACGGCGACCGAACCTGCTGGTGGTCGGCGGCTCGTCGGGCGAGCCGCCGGACGAGAAGCTCTGGCACGCTGACAGCCTCTCAGGGTCTGCGTTCGGGCGCGAGCGCGTGCATGTCCTGGCGCCGGCGGACGGGGTGCTCTCCGCGACGCGCGAGCATCGGACCGGTCGTCTCTCCGGGACCTCGCAAAGCGCGGCGCTCGTATCCGGCGTCGCGAGCGTCGTGGTGATGCACAACGCCGACTTCGCGAGCGCGGAAGCGATCGCGAGCCGTCTCATGACGACGGCGCGGATCACCGAGGCCTCGCTCGGCGTCTCGCGCAGCGGCTTCCTCGACGCGCACGCGGCCGCGGATTTCGCCGTACAGCGCTTCACGTTCGACGACCGAGCGGGGCAGCGCGTCACGAAGCGCGGCGTGATCGAGAATCTCCTGCGGGCCGACGGGACTTCGTTCAACAACGACGGAACCGGTATTCGGATCGGGTTCGCGCTCGGCCCGGATGCCGGACCGGGCGAGAGCAACCTGTTGCGCTTCGCGCAGATCCACCGGCTCGTCCGCATTCGCGAGCCGGACCGCTACGCCGTGATGTGGATGGATGACGGAGTCGAGCGGCCGACGCGCTACGAGGGCCTGCGACTCTGGCGCGACGTCGCGATCAACGACGAGTTCGCGCTGCAGTTCCGCGAGATGGTCGACGGTGCGCCGACCGGCCAGAAGCACGTCGTTCCGCTCTCGAAGCTCGTCGACTACGTCGACTGTTTCAGCGAGGACTATCGATGCGCGCGCCCGCAGTAGTCGTGTTCGTGCTCGCCCTGTTCGCGGCACCCGGCGCCGCGAGCGCGCAGGATCCCGACGAAGCCGTCATGCTCGCCGCGAGCGGGCGACGCGATGCGATCGAGCCGCCGCGTCCGATGACGCTGAGCAATGCGCCCGACGAGGCCGGCGTGATCGGTCGCGTCTCGGTCGTCGCGACCGGCGTCGCGACGATCGCCGTCGAGCTCGAGATCGACGCACCCGCGCCGTTCGGCGCTGCGACGCTCGAGTTCGTCGATCAGACGCGCGCCGTGATCGGGCGCATCGACCTCGAAGGCACCTCCGGCGTCGAGCGCTACTGGAGCCCGAGCTATCCGAACGGTTTTGCGACCGTGTGGCTCAAGGCGCCGTCGCTGCCCGCCGGAATCCGTATCGAAGTCGTTGGGCTGTTGAAGCCGACGTCGAATCCGCAACCGCTTTCGGTCTGGCCGCGCGGTACGCCGCCGCAGTTCGAATCGCTCGCCGACGTCGCGCTCGACGATCCCGCGCTCGCTGCAGTGGGGCGCGCAATCGCGCGTCTCGAGGTGCGCGGCAAGAACGGCGCCTTTCCGTGCACGGGCTTCCTCGTCGGCGCGAACAAGCTCCTCACGAACGCGCATTGCCTGCTGCCGAAAGGCGTCGACCTCTGTCGCGGCTCCTACGCGTACTTCGGCTACGACACGGCGGGGCAGCGGTTTCCGCCGCCGGGAATGCGCGCAATCGAGTGCAAACGCTACCTCGCGGGCAGCGATCCCGCCGACGTGTCGCTCGACTACGCGCTCGTCGAGCTCGCGGAGCCGGTCGGCGACGAGCGTGGCTTCCTCAAGCTCGCCGGCGCATCGCCGGTGCCGGCGCTCGCGCTGCGCGTGCCGCAGCACCCGGACGGCCGTCCGCTCGCGTTCGCGCGACGCGATTGCGTGTCCGACGTCAATCCGAAGAACGGTCGCGGCCCCGACACCGACTTCGGCCACACCTGCGACACGCAGGGCGGCTCGTCCGGCTCGCCCATGCTCGACGCGTCGAACCAGGTCGTCGGACTGCACCACTGGGGCCGACACCCGAACGAGTCGTACGACAAGAACCGCGCCGTGCGGATCGAGCGCATCGTTGCCGATCTGCGCCGTCGCGGCCTCTTTCCCGCCGAACAGGAGGCACCATGATCGAGCGAGCGTTGATCGGCTGTGCGCTGGCAGCGCTGATCGCCGGCTGCGCGGTCACGCGCGAAGACACCGCGGACGCCGACGCGCCGGAAGAAGCAGGCGGCCGTGCGTGGACGAGCCCCGTGGGGCTCGACTACACGATTCGCCCGACGGCCAACGAGGATTCGCTCTGCCACAACTTCGAAGAGGCCGGCGAGCCGGCGCTCGAACCCGAGGAACCGATCGAGGCCGGCTGCGCCGCGGACGATTTCTGCGGCACCGCGCGCGCGAAAGTGAAGACCTCGATCGTGAACGCCGCGGTCGAGACGTTTGCGTCTGTACCCGATCTCCTGGCGACGCTCGACACGCGCGTGCCGAACGCGCCCGCGACGCAGCGCGCGCCGGAGGAACGTCGCAACGTCACGGTCGACGCCCTGATCTACGCCGCGAAAGCCGTCGAGGACCACGACTTCCACCTGATCGTCGGCACCGAGCCGGTCGAGGACGGCGAGGTCACGTTCTTCAACGTCGAGGTTTCGGGTTTGCCGCGCTCGGGCGTGCACCGGACGCCGCTGCGCGCCGCGCGCGACGCGTATCGCGCGATCTTCGCGGGCGCGGTGCCGGGCAAGCGCTATGCGACGTACGACCCGCCGCTGCCGGTACGGATCACGGGCTCGCTGTTCTACGACACCGAGCACGACTCCGAGATCGAGCGCGGCGAGTGCAGCCCGATCGGCACGGGCATCTGCAAGCCGTGCACGGCTTGGGAGATCCACCCCGTCACCGCGATCGAATCGCTGGAGCAGCCGTGAGCGCGCAGCCGCCGCTCCAGCTGCTGCGCGCGGACCTCCCGCTGGTGCTCGCGGTCGTCGCGCTCGGCGCGTTCGGCGGCGCGCTGGCGTTCGTCTACGCGCAGCTCGCCGAGGCGGGACGACCGCCGCCGATCCACCTCGTGTACTACGTCGCGCTCGGCGCCGGTGCGGGTTTCGTCGGCGTGTTTCTCGTGGCGCGGACCGACCGCTCGATGCCGCTGCACATGATGGCGCTCGCGCTCGCCTCGGGCTTCGGCTTCAAACCGATCTTCGATTCGCTCGACGCGCTGCTCGAGCGCGAGCAGACCGAGCGCGCCGCCGTCGTCGTGCAGCGCCAGGGCGCGGAGCTCAGGCGTGTCGGGGCGGAGCTACGTGAGGTGGCGGAAGAGGTCGACGCGGAGAGCGGTGATCCCGAGGAGTCCGGCGCGGGCGCGAGCTCGCGCGCGGCCGAGATCGCCGCGTTGACCGCGCGGATCGACGCCGTGCTCGCGGTCGATCCGACCGTGCTGCTCGAAGCGCCGGAACCGACACGATGAGCACGGTCGACAGCATCGAGCGCCGCGTCACGCGCTACGCCAAACGCCACGCGGGCGCGACGTTTCGCAAAGCCCGCGGCATCGGCGTGCTCGCGGAAGGCGACTCCTGGTTCACCTGGCCGATGCATCCGTGGGAAGGCAAGACCGTGGTCGCGGCGCTCGAAGCGCGCCGCAAGGGCGAGCGTCCGATCGCGGCCGTCTCGGTCGCGAACCCCGGCGCGCTGATCGCGACGATGGCGACGAAGCACAACGAAGACCTCGCGCTCGCGTGCCACGCCCCGTGGCTCGGCAACAAGGCGCGCTACGACGCCGTGCTGCTCTCGGCCGGTGGCAACGACCTGCTCGACGACGCGACGCTGCGCGTCGTGCTGCCGCATCCGAACCTGCACGTGCCCGGCGGCAACTATCTGCACGGGTTCCTCGACGTGGCGGCGTTCGAAACCGTGCTGACGGCGATCATGGACGCCTATGCGTGGCTGTTCGCGAACCTGCCGGACTACGTCTTCGCGCTGCCGGCGGAGCTGGCCGCGCCGGCGCGACGGCTGCCGGTCGTCGTGCACGGCTACGCCGAGGCGATCCCGACGCAGGACGCGCGGCGCTTCCTGGGTCTGGTGCAGATCGGCCCGTGGCTCGGCCGGCGCATGGCGTCGATCGGCGTCCCGACCGCAACGCAGCGCAAGATCGCGCGCGACATCGTCGCGGGCTTCAACACGCGCCTGGCGGCGCTCGCGACGGCGACGAACGCGGCGCCGAACGCGCGCGTCGACGTCCACTACGTCGACCTGCGTCCGCTGATCGACGAGGACGACTTCGACGACGAGATCCACCTCAAACAGGCGGCCATCCGCCGCGTCGCGAACCGCATCGCGGAGGTGCTCTACCTCGCGTTGCCCTGAGACGGTGCATGGCGAACCGGACAGTTGGCCCGAGAGCCCGGCGCCTGTGCCCACAGCTTGCGGTGGGCGCAACCGAAGTGCGGCGAGGCTTGTCATGTTCCACGCTCATGAAACAGGCAAGGCGCACGATCCGAGCGAACCGCTCGAGTACGTCCGGCTGGTGCTCCGTTCCTACCTCGACCGGTGCTTTCAGGGCGAAGTGCCCGAAGGCGCTTCGGACGAGGTCTGCCTCAATCGGGTCGCGCGCGCCCTTTGCGCCGACAGACCGTTGCGCGCGAGCGACGTGGTGCAATGGACCCACCCGATGCAGCGCGCGCTCTACGAGATGCTCGCAGCGGCGATCGTCGAGCTCCGGATCTCACCACCGGCGTTCACGCCGGGCTTCCTCGCGGGCTCGAGCCCGGCCGCTCTGGGTGGCGCCATTGCGCGATGGGTCGCGGACAAGCGCGATTCGCCGCTGATCTACTCGCGCGTCGTCAGGTAAAGAGCCCGGCGCATCAGCGGAGGCCGTCGTCGCGGCGCGCCCTGCGGGTTTCACGCGTTCCTTGCGTTGTAGGCGTTAGAACGGGCACACCGCGCTGCGGTGGCGTCGTTCGCGTCGTGGCTGCGAGGGGGCGCTGATGCTGGCATCGTCGATCGTGCGGACCGTGGCCGCGCTGGTGCTCGCCGCCGGAATCGGGACCGCATCCGCACAGGCGCCGCCCGCGCAGTTCGCGATCGACCTCGTCTACAACTCGCCGAACGGCATCACGACGCTCGCGTTCGATCACGCCGGACGTCTCTACGCGGCCGAAAAGCAGGGCCGCATCGTTCAGTTCGGGCCGAACGGCAGTGGCGGCTACGTGACCCCGCCCTCCCAGTTCGCGACGTTCACGGCTTCGGTCGACACGAGCGGCGAGTCCGGCCTGCTCGGTCTCGAGCTCGATCCCGACTACGCGAACAATCGCTATCTCTACGTGTTCTACACGACGCCGACCGATCAGCGCGTCGTGCGGATGCTCGCAACGCCCGCCTTCGACGGTGTCGTACCGGGCTCGGAGCTGGTGCTGCTCTCGGGCCTGCCGCGCGTCGCGGCGTTCCACAAGGCCGGCGATATCCACTTCTCGCCGGCCGATCCGACCGCGCTGTACGTCGCGCTCGGCGACGACAACCAGCGCGGCCAGGTGCAGAACCCCGATCGGTACGAAGGCAAGATGCTGCGCATCGACGCCGCGACCGGGCTCGGGCTCGCGTCGAACCCCTACTACGCGGGCAACCCGAACAGCGTGCGCGCGCGCGTCTGGGCGGTCGGGTTCCGCAATCCGTGGCGCTACACGTTCGATCGCACGCGACCGAGCACGTCCGTGATGTACGTCTCCGAGAACGGCGACGGCACCGATCGTCTCTCGCGTGTGCTCGCGGGTAGCAACGGCGGCTGGAACAACATCAGCGACGCCGACTTTCTCAACCCGCCCGACCCGAACCACCGCGTGCTCGGCACGTTCGCGCCGTTTCTCGTCGGCATCGCCATCTCGCCATCGGGCCCGTTCGGCACCGACGTGCTGTACCTCGGACGCGGTGGCGCCGGTGGCTTCACGATCCGGCGTTTCCAGCTCTCGGGCGCGGGCCTCGACACGGCGACGCCGCTCGACGGGGCCGGCACGTTCGCCGCGATGTCCGGCATCGACCTCAAGTTCGGGCCCGACGGGCATTTGTACGGATGCTCGACGATCCCGGGCGCCGCGACCACCGGTGGACCGTTCGCGATCCGGCGTTTGCGCTTCGCCGGAGGTGCGGCACCGAACGCGATGTTCGCAGTGTCGCCGTCCGATACCGGCGCCGCGCCGTTCACGGTCACCTTCACCGATCAATCGACCGACGACGGGACGATCGTCGGGCGCGCGTGGACATTCGGCGACGGCGCCGTCTCCGCCGATGCGAATCCGATGCACGTCTACGCGAGCCCCGGCGTCTACACCGCGACGCTGACCGTCACCGACGACAGCGGACTGACCGACACGGCCGAGCGTACGATCCGCGCGACGCGCAGCGCGACGGTAGATCTTTCCGCGCAGATCTTCGACGCGCGCAACGCCGGTGCGCCGCCGCCGCTCGGCGTCGCGACCGAGCTGCGCTTCTATCAGAGCGACGCCGTGACGCCGATCGCCGTAGCCGGCGGCATCGGCGCGAGCGGCAACGCGCTCGTCGTTCCGCCCGGCGGCGCGTTCAACGGATCGATTGCGCTGACGTTGACCGGCAATTCATTCGTCGTCAGCGGCGGCGAGCCCGCGTCCGACGGCGTGCACGCGGCGTACCGCGGCTACGTAATCGGTGCCGGCGCCGGGCCGCATACGATCGGTGCGACGTACTTTCTCTCCGACACGATGGTCTACGGCCGCGTGCGCGACACGCGCGACACCGCGCTCGCGGTCGACGTAGGCTCGATGCGCGGCGGTGTCGCGCATGCCGTTCCGGGCGGGCGCGATTTCCTCGTGGGCTCGGGCTATCCGGCGACCGGTGTCGCGCACCGCGTCGTTTCCGACGCGCTCGGCTGGTACCACGTCGCGCTGCGCGCCGCCGATGCCGGGAGCTTCACCTTCGACGCGGTCGCGGACACCGGCGGCTCCACGCACGCGCGCGTCAGCGCGATGCGCGCGATCGCGGCGTCGACCGCGACGCAGCTCGACCTCGTCGCGGGCCTCTGGCAGGGCGGCACCAGCTGCGACGATCTCGGCGCGATCGCTCCGTTGCCGAGCATCGACTACGCGACGCAGGTGCAGCCGATCTGGGACACGCAATGCACGGGTTGCCACGCACCGGGCGCGACCAACAGCGCGGGTCTCGATCTGATGCCGGGCGCGAGCTTCGCCGGTCTTGTCGGCGTTCCGAGCGTCGGCGCGCCGGGCGTGCCGCGCGTCACGCCGAGCCGTCCCGACCGCAGCTTCCTCATGGAGAAGATCAACTGCGCCGAGCCGCAGAGCGGCACGCGCATGCGTCCCGCCAATGCGATGACGCCCGGGATGCAGGCGACGGTGCGCGACTGGATCGCGAGCCTGTCGGCCGGCGGCGACGTCGTCTTCGCGAATGGCTTCGAATGAAGAGCGTGCGAAAAGACATCGGGGCTGAAGCCCCTCCCACAGTGACTCCGGCCGCTAGCGCGAAACAGCGACGCGATCGCAGCCCGACGCTGACGGTTGGAATCACTGTGGGAGGGGCTTCAGCCCCGATGCTGTTTGCGCGCGGCCTCATTGCCGCACTCGTACTCGCATCGAGCACCGCCACGTTCGCCGGCGGCGCGCCGACGCTCCCGATGACGCGCGTCGACAACACCGGTCTCCCCGGCATGTACGGCGGCTCGTGGGGAACGGCCGACTTCGACGGCGACGGTGACATCGACCTCGTCGTGATCGGTCACTTCCGCGCGATGTTCCACAGCCAGTTCAATCCGACCGGCGGCGACGACACGCTGAGGCTCTACCGCAACATCACGACGCGCGGCGGGCCGGTGCGCTTCGAGCTCCAGGCCGAGCTCCCGAACGACAACGGCAACCGCGGCGCGAATCTCGACGTCGGCGATTTCGACGGCGACGGTCGTCGCGATTTCGCGGTCACGATGCGCAACGGCGGCAACGTCGCGGCGTATTTCAATCGCGGCAGCGGCGTGTTCGAACGCCGCGCGCTCGACTTCGCGAGCAGCAGCTTCGGCTTCGGGATCGTCGCGACCGACGTCGATCGCAACGGCCGCGACGACCTCGTGTTCAACGGCGACGGTGGCGTCGGCGCCGGGCTCTGGTACCACTGGGACATCGCGACCAACGCCTGGGTCGCGCACCAGCGCAACTTCCTGCACCAGATCAGCTACGGCGGCACGATCGCTGCCGGCGATCTCGACGGCGACACGTTCCCCGAGATCGTCGTTGGCGGCAACTCGAGCGTCGCGTTCGGCACGCACGACTGCGGCGCGAATTCCAACCCGACGAGCGGCGCGCGCCTGCAGTACGGCCAGTCGCACCGCAATCTCGGCGGCACGAACGGTTTCGCGCAGGTCGCGATGTCGGTCGTCGGCGCATACGGCTACAAGGTGCCGCCGGCGGTGCGCGCCGACATCGCCTCGTGCCACGGCATGGACAACGCGCAGATGGCGATCGCCGATCTCGACGGCGACGGCGCCCGCGACGTCGTCATCGCGGGCTCGTCGACCGGTCAGGACGGACCGGTCGGGCTCAACGGCCAGCAATACGACTTCGCGGTGCTGTTCAACGACGGCAGCGGCACGAACTGGACGATCTTCGAGCACACCGGTCCGCAGGATCCGAACGGCTCGACCAACGGTGGCGTCGGCAACCTCGACTTCCCGTCGATCGCGATCGGCGACTTCACCGGCGACGGCCGACGCGATGTGTTCGTGCAAGGCCATCGCCGGGACTTCACGGTGCAGACGAACCCTTACGTGTTC
>Ga0187892_10005326_pt1 | contig 20343 bp, 24 predicted proteins | sample MA1701073metaG_FD_139345 | JGI IMG/M metagenome (GOLD analysis project Ga0187892, IMG submission 139345) | Bio-ooze microbial communities from a basaltic lava cave in the Kipuka Kanohina Cave System on the Island of Hawaii, USA - MA170107-3 metaG ... | reverse complement strand
GCCCCACTTGACCCCGGTCGGAAACGCCGCCCCGCCGAGCCCGCGGAGGTTCGACTTCTTGACCTCCTCCGTGATCGCCGCGGGCTCCATCTGCAGCGCCTTGGGCAGCGCGGTGTAGCCGCCGGCCTTCCGGTACGCCTCCAGCGTGTGGCTGTCAGCGAGATGGAAGTTCCTGGTGAACACGTTCTCGGTGACGGACGTCACTGAAGCCTCTCGAGGATCTGGTCGACCTTGTCGGGGGTGAGATCGCCCTCGTAGCGGTCGTCGACCTGCATCATCGGCGCCGTCTCGCAGGCGCACAGGCACTCCACGCTGAGCAGCGTCACCCGGTTGTCCGGCGTCGTCTCGCCGACCTCGATGCCGAGCCGTTGCTTCAGGTGCTCGATGATCGTCTTGGCGCCGAGGAGATGGCAGCTGAGGTTGTGACACACCGAGACGACGTGACGGCCCTTCAGCTGCTGGAAGAACAGCGTGTAGAACGTCACCACCTCGTGCACGTGGGCGGCTGACATGTCGAACAGGCGGGCCACGTATTGCTCGATCTCCAGCGAGATGTAGCCGTAGGTGTCCTGCGCCAGCTGCAGCACCGGCAGGAGCGCTCCGCGCTGGTCGGGGTACAGCGTCTGCAGCCGCCGGACCTCGGCCAGCTGCTCCGGCGTGAACTCGGGGTTCCGGGCGTCGGACATCAGCCCCTCAGCGGTCCAGCTCGCCGCCGATCATGTTCACGCTGCCGAACGTGGGGATCACGTCGGCCACCATCTGCCCCTCGATCATGCGCGGCAAGGCCGCGACCGGCGGCAGGCACGGCGGCCGGCAGCGCACCCGGTACGGGCGGTCGCTCCCGTCGGAGACGACGTAGAACCCGAGCTCGCCGTTGGCGCCCTCCACCGGGAAGTACGCTTCCCCGGCGGGGGGACGGATCCCGTACCCGTCCATCACGAGCATGAAGTGGTTCATCAGCCCCTCGATGGAGCCGTAGGCCGTCTCCTTCGGCGGCAGCACCACGCGCTTGTCGTGCACGTTGACGCGCGCCTCCGCCCGGCGGTCCTGCCCTTGCAGGTTGGGGGAGAGCGTGATCGGCACGAGGAGCAGCCCCTCGGTCTTGCCCTGCTTGCCCCGGTCGACGTAGGTGGCGGGATCGATGGCCTGGCCCTCGTGATCCACGTTGATGGCGCCCCCGGGCATCTTCTCGAGCGCCTGCTCGGCGATGCGCATCGACTGCTCCATCTCCGCCATGCGCACGAGGTACCGGTCGAAGTTGTCGCCGTTCTTGCCGAGCGCGATCTCGAACTCCACGCGATCGTAGGCCCAGTATGGCTGCGCCTTGCGCAGGTCGTACGGCACGCCGGCCGCCCGGAGCAGCGGCCCCGTGATTCCCCACGCCACCGTCTCGTCGGGCGAGAGGGCGCCGACGCCGACCATCCGGTCCATGAAGATCCGGTTGCCGGTGAGCAGCCGGTGCACCTCGGCCAGGACCTCACGCGTTTCGGCGAACGCCGTGCGCACCTTGGGCTCGAAGCCGGGCGGCAGATCGGCCTTCACGCCGCCCACCCGGCCGTAGGAGATCGTGAGCCGCGCGCCCGTGACGTCCTCGACCAGCTCCCACAGGAACTCGCGCGCCTTGATCATGTAGAGGAACACGGTGAACGCGCCGAGCTCCATGGCGCTGGCGCCGACGCACGTCAGGTGATCGCAGAGGCGGGAGATCTCGGACATCACCACGCGGATGTACTGGCAGCGCTCGGTGACGTCGATGCCCAGGAGCTTCTCGATCGCGGAGGCGTAGCCGAAGTTGTTGATCAGCGGCGAGACGTAGTTGAGCCGGTCCGTGAACGGAATCGCGTTGTTGTACGGGCCATTCTCGCATTCCTTCTCGAACGCCCGGTGCAGATAGCCGATCTCCACGTCGCCCTTGACCAGCGTCTCCCCGTCCAGCTCGGCGAAGATGCGGATGATGCCGTGCATGGCCGGGTGCGCCGGGCCCATGTTGACGTAGAGCGGCTGGCTCCCGGTGCCCGTCCCCTCGCCCAGGAACAGCTCGCGCGTCGTGCGTTCGGCCATCCCCGTCACACCTTCGGCCCGATGAGCGGCTGCCGCCGCTCGACGGGATAGTCCTTGCGCAGCGGGTGCCCGACGAACTCCTCGTACATGAGGAGCCGGCGGAGATCGGGGTGGCCCGCGAAGCGTATCCCGAACATGTCCCAGACCTCGCGCTCCAGCCAGTTCGCGATCGGCCAGAGACCCGTCGCCGTGGGCACCACCGGGTCGTCTTCCTCGACCTGAACCTTGAGCCGGACTCGATGATTGATCGAGATCGAGTAGAGGTGATAGACGACCTCGAAGCGGGGTCCATCCTCGCGACCCGGGAACTTCAGGTAGTCCACCGCGGTCAGATCGGCCAGCAGGTCGAAGGCGAGATCGGGTTCGTCGCGACAGAAGCGGAGCGCATCGGCGATCGCCTCGCGCACGAGCACCGCGGTGTGATCGCCGCGGTAGTCGTGCGTCGCGAGCACGCGCTGGCCGAAACGGTCGCGCAGCCGCGCAAGAATCCCCTGTCCGTCCATCTCCGGGTTGACCTTTCCTCGGGGGGCGCGGCTAGAAGCGCTGCGCGCCGGCCGCGATCTTGTCCTGGAGCTTCATCAAGCCGTCGATGACGCTCTCGGGCCGCGGCGGGCAGCCGGGAATGTACACGTCCACGGGGATGATGGTGTCGATCCCCTGGACCGTCGCGTAGTTATTGTAGAAGCCGCCGGTGCACGTGCACACCCCGAAGGCGACGACCCACTTCGGCTCGCACATCTGGTCGTAGATGCGGCGCAGCACGGGGGCCATCTTGTGGCTGATCGTGCCGACGACGAAGAGGACGTCGGCCTGCCGCGGCGAGAAGCGCGGCAGGCCGGCCCCGAAGCGGTCGACGTCATAGTGCGAGCAGGCGGTGGCCATGTACTCCATGCCGCAACACGCGGTCACGAACGGGTACTGGAAGATGGAATACTTCCGGGCCCAGCCGATGGCCTCGTCCAGCTTCGACGTGAAGAAGGTGCCTACTCCCATTCCAGCCCTCGCTTTTTCCAGATGTAGAGGAATCCGATCATCAGCACGCCCAGGAAGACCGCCATCTCGATGAACCCGAACCATCCGAGCTGCCGGTACATCGTGGCCCACGGCCAGATGAAGACGAGCTCGATGTCGAACAGGATGAAGAAGATGGCGATCGTCGAGAACTTGATCGCGAACCGGCCTTCCGGCAAGGCGACCGGGTCCTTGCCGCACTCGAACGGCTCGAGCTTCACGCGCGACGGCCGCCGCGGCGCGATCAGCGCCGGAATGCCGAGCAGCGCCCCCGCCACCAGCGCGGAGATCGCGAACACCATCAGGATCGAGACGTATTCCATCCTCAGCGGCCTCCAGCCGCAGGCCGCACCTCGGCGGTCTGGCGCTTGGCGTGATACGAGGAGCGGACGAGGGGCCCGGCCTCGACGTGGGCGAAGCCCATCCGACGCCCACGCGCAGCCAGCTCGGCGAACTCCTCCGGCGGGTAGTAGCGCGCCACCGGCAGGTGCTGCGGCGAGGGGCGCAGGTACTGGCCCAGCGTCAGGATGTTCACATCGACCTCTCGTAGATCCCCCATGGTCCTGAGCAGCTCGTCGCGTGTCTCGCCGAGCCCGACGATGATCCCGGACTTCGTCAGCAGGCCCCCCGCGGTCCGCCTCGCCCGGCGGAACAGCTCGAGGCTTCGCTCGTAGCGCCCGCCGTGCCGCGCCACCTTGTACAGCCGCGGCACGGTCTCGATGTTGTGGTTGAGCACATCCGGGCCCGCGGCGATCACCGTGTCGAGCGCCGGCGCGCTGCCCTGGAAGTCCGGGATCAGGAGCTCGACCCGGCAGCCCGGCGCCTCGTGCCGGATCGAGCGGAGCGTGGCCGCGAAGTGGGCTGCGCCGCCGTCGGCCAGGTCGTCCCGGTTCACCGAGGTGATCACGACGTGCTCCAGGCTCAGCTCGCGGACAGCGCGCCCGATCCGGCTCGGCTCCTCGCGGTCCTCCCACACGGGCCGCCCGTGCCTCACTGCGCAGTACCCGCAGTTGCGGGTGCAGATGTCGCCCAGGATCATGAACGTCGCGGTGAGGTCTTGCCAGCACTCACCGATGTTCGGGCAGTGGGCCTCCTCGCAGACGGAGTGCAGATTCCACTGCCGCATCAACCCCTTCAGGCGGATGTAGTTGGGCCCGCCCGGCGCGCGCACCTTGAGCCAAGGAGGCTTGGATGAATCGGTCGGATGCGGCGCATCGAGCAGGGGCAGGGGAACTCCCATCACGTTGTCCTTGTTTTCCTTCGGCCGCACCTCATTATGACACAACTTTCACAAGCCGCAAACGGCGGGAACAGGTGCGGTTGGTTGGACGCCCCGATGAGCCCCGCAGGGGGCGAAGAGGCCGAACCGCCCAACTGGGATCTTCCACGGACAGCAACTTAGATTGGTGCCGAAGGGGGGACTCGAACCCCCACGGGTTGCCCCACACGCCCCTCAAACGTGCGCGTCTGCCAATTCCGCCACTTCGGCCCGGCAAGGTGCGAGTATGCCGTCTCGCGGATTTGCTTGTCAATCGAGGGCCGCCTCAGCGGCCAAAGGGACGCCTCAGGAGCTGTCCGAGAATGGCGCCCGTTCGGGACCGCGCCCGTGCGTTTTGGTGTTCCGCTTCGAGCGCCGGCTTCCGCCGGCGCAACCCCTTTCTGGGGGAGGTCTCGGAGGGGGCCGTCGAGGCCCCCTCCGAGATGCTAGCGGCCCAGGCGCACCATCCGCCCGAAACCCGATTGCCTCAGCCGTGGGTCGAGCGCATCGCGGATCCCCTCGCCCAGCAGATTGTACGAGAGCACCGTGACCAGGATGGCCAGACCCGGGTAGAGCGTCATCCACCAGGCGATCTCGATCGAGTCCTTGCCGTCGTTGAGGATGTTACCCCAGGTGGCATAGGGCGGCTGGACGCCGAGGCCGAGAAAGGACAGCCCCGACTCCGTGAGGATGGCGGCCGGGATGCCGAGGGTCATCGCCACCAGCACCGGGGCGAGCGCGTTCGGCAGGATGTGCCGGAAGACCACCCGCACGGCGCTGGCGCCGACCGACTCGGACCAGATGACGAACTCCCGCTCGCGCAGGGTCAGGAATTCCGCTCGCACCAGCCGGGTGACACCCATCCAGCCGGTGAGCCCGATCACCGCCATGATGGTCCAGATGGAGGGCTGCAGAAACGCGAGCACCGCGAGCAGCAGGAAGAAGCGCGGGAACACCAGCATGAGATCCACCAGCCGCATGATGACGCCGTCCACGGTCCCGCCGTGGTAACCCGCGAGCGAGCCCATGAGGATCCCGATGAAGGTCGCGATGCCGACGGACACGAAGCCCACCGCCAGCGAGACGCGCGAGCCGTAGAGGACCCGCGAGAGCACGTCGCGCCCGAGCTGATCGGTGCCGAGCCAGTGGCTGCGTGACGGCGCGGCGAGGACCTTCTTCGTGTCCGGCCTGTTCGGATCCCACGGTGCGATCATCGGCGCCAACGCCGCGACCAGCACGAGCGCGGCCACCACCGCGCCGCCGAACACCGCGAGCTGGTTCCTGGAAAACGTGCGCCAGAAAGCCTGGAGCGCGCCGTGTCTGGTATCGCTCGCCATCTCAGCGTCTGCGCCGCCGGCCGCCCAGCCGGATCCGCGGATCCACGAGGCCGTAGCAGATGTCCGCGAACAGGTTCGCGAACAGGGTCAAGGTGGCGACGATCACGAGATTGCCCATGATGAGCGGGTAGTCGCGCGCGAACACCCCCTGCACCATCAGCTGGCCCATGCCGGGGATGGCGAAGATCGACTCGATGATCACGCTGCCGCCGATCAGGCCCGGCACCGACAGGCCGAGGATGGTGACCACCGGCAGCAGCGCGTTGCGCAACGCGTGCTTGCCGATCACCGCCTGCTCCGAGAGTCCCTTGGCTCGCGCCGTCTGAACGTAGTCCTGCCGGACGACCTCGAGCATGCTCTGCCGCATGTAGCGGGAAAACCCGGCCAGCCCGCCGAAGGTGGCGACCGTGATGGGCAAGAAGAGATGCGCCACGAGATCCCACTGTTGCTGCCAGAAGGACAGGTATTCCCAGTTGAGCGAGCGCAGCCCGGAGATCGGCAGCCAGCCGAGCTGCACACCGAACAGGATCATGAGCAGCAACGCCAGCCAGAAGTCCGGCGTGGCGAACCCCACGAACACGAACAGCGTCGTGATCTTGTCGAACAGCGAGTACTGCCGGACCGCCGACAGCACGCCGACCGGCACTGCCAGCGCCACGATGATCAACAGCTCGATCACGTTGAGAAAGAGCGTGACTGGCAGCCGCTCCTTGATCTTGGTGAGCACCGGCCGGCCATCGGGCTGGAACGAGTTGCCGAAGTCCAGCCGCACGATGCGCGTGAGCCAGTTCCAGTACTGCACGTGCAGGGGCTTGTCGAGCCCATACAGCTCGCGGATCTTCTCGACGACTTCCTTCGGGAGCTGCCGGCTCAGCTCCTCGTCGCCGCCCAGCACCGGCTCGCCCGGAGCCAGATGGATGACCAGGAACGAGATGAACGTGATGCCGATCAGGAGCGGGATCGAGAGGAGGAGCCGGCGCAGGGCGAAGAGCAGCATCTAGCCGGACGTATACCGCTGCAGCTCTTTCGGTACGAACCACTCCTGGAAGTTGTAGAAGATGCCGGCCGGCGCGGGCTCGATGCCGCGAACGCGCGAGGACACCACCGGCAGCGCGTCGCGGAAGTAGAGGAAGAGCACGGGGAGATCCTCTGCGAGCACCTCCTGAAACCGGTGATAGTACTTGATGCGATCGTCGCGCCGACACGAGGCGCGGCCCTGCTCGAGGAGCTGATCGATCGCGGGATTCTGGTACGAGATGTGGTTGAGCTGGTCCGCGCCCGTCTGCGACGAGTGCCATACGCCGTACTGGTCGGGGTCCGTGCCGACGCCCCAGCCGAGCACGATGGTCTCGAAGCGCTTCTTCTTGATGAACTCCTTGATGAACGACGCCCACTCGATCACCTGGATCTCGGCGTTGACCCCGATTTCCTTCAACCGCTGCTGGATGATCTCGGCGAGCTTCTTCCGCTCCTCGTTGCCCTGGTTGGTGCGGATCGTGAACGTGAACGGCTTGCCGTCCTTGTCGTCCAGGATGCCGTCGCCGTCACGATCCTTCCAACCCGCCTCCGCCAGGAGCGCCTTGGCCTTCTCCGGGCTGTACTCGTAGCGCGCCACCTTGTTGGTGTAGGCCCAGGTACCGGGGCGCAGCGGGCCGGTGGCCTCGCGCGCATACCCCATGACGACGCCGTCCATCAGCTCCTGCTTGTTGATGGCGTGGGCGAAAGCCTGGCGCACGCGGCGATCGGCGAAGCGGGGATCCTTCAGGTTGAAACCGAAGTATGTGTACGCGCTCGACGGATACCGGTACTTGCGGAAGGCCTTGCGGAACGCCGGGTACTCGGTCTGTCTGGCGTACTGGATGGCCGTGAGGCTCGCGAGGTCGACGCCCCTGGCCTTGAGCTCGAGGAAGATCGTGCCCTGGCTGGGGATGATGCGATACACGACGCGGCTGAGATACGGCCGCCCCGCGTAGTAGTCGGGGTTGGACACCAGCACCACCTTCTCGCCGCTGCGCCACTCCTGGAACTTGTAGGACCCGGTCCCCACGGGGCGGCTGTTCTGGGGGGAGTCGCGGAGCTTGCCGTCGGCCACGTAGTTCTCCAGCAGGTGCTTGGGCAGCATCCAGGTGCCCCAGCTCTGGACGGCCTTGGCCAGCGGCTGCCCGTAGGTCACCCGGAACGTATACGGATCGAGCACTTCAGCCTGCTTGACGGCCAGAAAGTCCTCCTTGTAGGCCGTCGGCGTCTTGGGATTCACCATGGTCTGGTACGTGAACATCACGTCATCGGCCGTGAAGGGCCGCCCGTCTTGCCAGCGGACGTCGCGCCGGAGCTTGAAGGTGAGCTGCAGGCAGTCGTCGCTGAATTTCCAGGACTCCGCCATTTGCGGCACGTAGTTGAGGTCCTTGTCGGCCCGCACCAGCCCGTCGTAGAGCATGTTGCCGACCTCGTGCGAGGCGCCGTCCGTCGTGATGTTCGGGATGAGGCCGGCGATGTCCCCGATCGAGGCCTCGACGAACGTGTCGCCGTAGGCGGGCGTCTGCGGACCCGTCGCGATCTCCTCCGGCTTGCCTTCGACGTCGCGGCCGCAGCCGGCGGACAGCGCGCACAGCGCGGCCAGCACCAGCAGCGCGAGGCCGCGGGTCCGCGTCATCTACCTGGGGTCGGGGCGGGAGCGGTCGGTGGAGCCGCGGGGGCGGGGGCGGGAGCGGGTGCGGCGGCGGGGGGCGGGCCCGAGGGGGGCATCACGGTCGCGCTGCGCCGATGCGAGAGCATGGTCAGCGAGAACGAGGTCACCATGAACAGGACGGCGACCACCGTGGTGAGCTTGCCCAGCACGGTCGGCGTGCCCATCGAGCCGAACACCGCCTGGCTGCCGGTGCCGCCGAAGGCGGAGCCGATGTCGGCGCCCTTGCCCGACTGGAGCAACACCAGTCCGATGATGATCAGGCTGACGATCACGTGCAGGATGACGAGCGCGATGAACATGTGTGGACCTTACTCCTTCGAGGCGCCGCCCTTCGCGGCCGATTTCCTCGCGATGGTGATGAAGCTCTGCCCTTGCAGGCTGGCGCCGCCCACGAGGACGCCGTCGATGTCCGGCTCCTGGGTGACCTCCGCCGCATTGTCGGGCTTGACGCTGCCGCCGTAGAGGATCCGGATCGACTGTGCCAGATCCTTGGAGCCGAGCTCGGTGACGAGACCGCGCAGGTAGCCGTGGACCTCGGCGGCCTGGGCCGGGGTGGCATTGACGCCGGTGCCGATCGCCCAGACCGGCTCGTACGCGATGAAGCCCCTGGCCATGTCCTCGGCGGACAGCCCGGCCCAGCCCGCGCGCAGCTGCCCCTCGACGACCGTGAACGTCAACCCCTGTCGCCGCTCCTCGGCCGTCTCGCCGACGCAGAGCAACGGTCGCAGCCCGTGCTGGAGCGCCCCGCGCACCTTCCGATTGATCTCCTCGTCGGTCTCGCGAAACAGGCGGCGGCGCTCGGAATGGCCGACCAGCACGAGGCGGCACCCCAGCTCGACGAGCATGACGGGCGAGACCTCCCCCGTGCAGGCGCCTTCGGCCTCCCAGTGGCAATTCTGCGCGCCGAGCCCGATCGCCGAGCCGCCGAGCACTTCTCCCACGGCGGCGAGCGCTGTGAAGGGCGGGCAGACCACGATTTCGACGCCGCGCGGCCGCTTGAGCCCGTCGCGAATCGATTGCGCCAGCTCGCGCGCGAACGGCAGCGTGCCGTACATCTTCCAGTTCCCGACCACCAGGGGTGTACGCATCAGGCGGCATCCGTGAGCGCGGCGACCCCGGGCAGCACGCGGCCCTCCAGGAACTCCAGGAAGGCGCCGCCGGCCGTCGACGCATACCCGATCCGGGACATGACCCCCGCCTGCTGCACGGCGGCGATCGTGTCGCCGCCCCCGATGACCGAGAAGGCGCCGGACTCCGCCACCGCGCGGGCGACGCCGAGCGTCCCGGCCGAGAACGGCTCCTTCTCGAACACGCCCAGGGGGCCGTTCCAGATGATAGTCCGGGCCCCCTTCACGGCCGCCGCGAAGTGGGCGGTGGTGGCGGGACCGAGGTCCAGTCCCATCAGGTCGGCGGGGATCTCACGGACTCCCACCACGCGCGCGTCGTCCCCGGCGTCGACTCCGCTCGCCACGACCACGTCGACCGGCAGCCGGATCGGCACGCCTCGACTGCGCGCCTTCTCGAGCACGGCCCGCGCGTCCCCGATGCGGTCGGGCTCGACCAATGAGCGGCCGACGGCGTGCCCGAGCGAGACCAGGAAGGTGAACGCCATGCCGCCGCCGATCAGCAGACCGTCGACGCGCTCGAGCAAGCTGTCCACGAGCAGCAGCTTGTCCGAGACCTTGGCCCCGCCCAGGATGGCCCAGAGGGGCCGCTCCGGCCGCTCGAAGATCCGCTCGAGCGTGGCGAGCTCGCGCGACATCAGCAGTCCCGCGGCCGCGGGCTGGAGATGGCGCGTGATCGCCTCGATGGACGCATGCGCGCGGTGCGCCGCGGCGAAGGCGTCGTTCACGTACACGTCGGCGGGCGAGGCCAGGGCGCGGGCGAAGGCGTCATCGTTCTGCTCCTCGCCCGGGTGAAAGCGCAGGTTCTCGAGCACCACGGCCTGGCCCGGCCCGAGCGCGCGGACCCGCTCCTCGACGACGGGTCCGATGCAGTCGGGCAGGAGCGGCGTCGGCGCGCCGAGGATCTCGTCCAGCCGCCCGGCCACCGGCGCCAGGGAATAGCGCGGATCGGGCTGGCCCTTCGGACGCCCCAGATGGGAGGCCAGCACCACCGAGGCGCCGGCCTTGAGGCAGCACTGGATCGTCGGGATGGCCGCGGTGATGCGGGTGTCATCGCTCACGCGTCCGTCCTCGAGCGGCACGTTGAAGTCCACGCGCACGAACACCCGCCGGCCCGAGAGATCGAGCTGATCGACGCTGAGCTTCGGCACCGTGCGTGGCCCGTGAGCCTCAGAGCGATCGGGCCATGTACCGGATCAGGTCCCGCACGCGGCACGAGTAGCCCCACTCGTTGTCGTACCAGGCGAGGACCTTCACCAGGTTGCCGTCCACGATCGCGGTGGACGGCAGATCCACGATCGACGAGTGCGGGTTCCCGTTGAAATCCACCGAGACCAGCTCCTCGTCCGTCGCGTCGAGGATGCCCTTGAGCGGCCCGGCCGCCGCGGCCCGGAACGCATCATTGACCGCTTCGGGTGACGCGCTCTTGCCGAGCTCCACGGTCAGATCGACCACCGAGACATTGGCCGTCGGCACCCGGATGGCGAGACCGTCCAGCTTGCCTTTCAGCTCCGGCAGCACCAGCCCGACCGCGGTGGCTGCGCCGGTCGTGGTGGGGATCATGCTGACGGCGCCGGCCCGCGCCCGTCGCAGATCCTTGTGCGGGAAATCGTGGATCGGCTGATCGTTGGTGTACGAGTGCACGGTCGAGGCGAAGCCCCGCTTGATCCCGAAGTTGTCGAGCAGCACCTTCGCGACCGTCGCCAGACAGTTGGTGGTGCACGACGCGTTCGAGACCAGCTCGTGCTTGACCGGGTCGTACTTCTGCTCGTTCACCCCGAGCACCACCGTGATGTCCGGGTCCTTGGCCGGGGCCGTGATGACCACCTTCTTGGCCCCGGCCTGCAGGTGCTTGGAGGAGGTCGCCTTGTCGCGGAAGATTCCGGTGGACTCGACCACGATATCGACGCCCATCTCCCGCCACGGCAGCGTGGCCGGATCCTTGACGGAGCAGACGCGGATCTCCCGTCCGTCGACGAAGATCGCGTCCCCCTTGGCCTGCACCTCGGCCGCCAGGGTGCCATGCACCGAATCGTGCTTGAGGAGGTGGCCGAGCGTCTTGGCATCGGCCAGATCGTTCACCGCCACCACTTCGATCTCCTTGGCCGTGAGCGCGGCCCGGAAGAACACGCGGCCGATCCGGCCGAACCCGTTGACGCCGACTCTCACGCCCATGCCCGTTACCCTTTCTGTTTGTCAGGTTTGATCGACACTTCCGGCCTACTCCCGGGGGCCGGGGCGGAATCCAGCGGCTGGAAGTGCTTGATTATATCGACGCACGGCCGCGCGACGCAAGGTGCGGTGGCCCGCGCTGCCGGCGCCGGGTGCCGGGCTCGATCGGAGGCGGGAGCCGGCGATCAGCGGGAGCCGGCGATCAGATGACGCGGGCGACGGTGAGGACGCCGACGGTGGCCGCGCCGCCGTCCTCGAGACACCGGGCACATTCGCCGACGGTGGAGCCGGTGGTGTAGATGTCGTCCACGAGAAGCACGTGTCGGCCGGCGACCAGCTCCGGCCGACGGAGGGCGAAGGCGCGGCGCACGTTGGCTCGCCGCGCCTCGGCGCTGAGGTCCGTCTGCGACACGGTCGGAACCGTCCGGACCAGCACGTCGGAGCGGACCGGCACGCGCCACGCGCGGCCGACGCGCGCGGCGAGCAGCAGCGCCTGGTTGAATCCGCGCTCCCGCTCGCGGCGGACATGGAGCGGCACCGGCACCAGCAGGTCGGGCACCGACACGGGGAGCGCCTCCGGGCCGAGGCCGGCGACCAGGTCGCCCAGCGGGGCCGCCAGGGCGCGGCGCGCGCCGAACTTGAAGGCGTGAAGCGCCTCGCGGGCGACACCTTCGTAGCGCACGGCCGACCGCGCGTAGGAGAACAGCGGACTGCGGGCTCGGCAGGGTCCGCAGAGGCGTCCCACGCTCCGGTCCGCGTCCCCGGTCGGGAACGTCTGGAAGGGAATGCCGCAGACGCGACAATACGGCGCGATGATGGGCTCGAGCGCCGCCCAGCACCCGCCGCACAGGGGATCGCGGCGGCCGTCACCGAGCCGCCGCCGGCACACGGGACAGAACGCCGGGAATACCAGGTCCAGCAGCGCGGTGACCAGTGCGCGCCAGCCTTGGTGAGGAGGCGTAGACGGCGCTAGGGCCGGGAGGAGTTCCAGCGACGGCACGTGGGACAGCGATCGACCCAGGCGGGGTGTGAGGACGCGCACCCCGAGCAGTGATGGGGCCAGTCCATGGTTTCGGTGAAGCCGAGAGCGCGTCGATACTCCTCGAAGGCTTCGGGCGCCTGCCCGCGGCGTTCGAACACTGCGCCGAGAAACGCGTGGATCACGGGGAGCCCGGGGGCGCGCACCTCTATCTTCTCGAACTGCTCGGCAGCCTCGTCCAGCATCGCGAGCTCGAAGTAGACGCGCCCGAGGCCGAAGGCCACGGCCAGGTTCTCCGGGTGACGCTTGGCCGCATCCTGGTGGACCGCGATCATCCGCGCCGGGTGGCCCTCGCCACGGTGAAGCTGCTCGAGGCGACTCAGCAGGGCCGGCGCGGGCTCGATCTCCAGCGCGCGCTCCCACACCTTGGCCGCCTCCCGCGCGTCGCCGGAGCCGAGGTAGGTGTCGCCGAGCGCGAGGATGGCCGGGAGGAAATCGGGCTGCACGCGGATCGCGTCCTTGAACCGGCCGATCGCCGCCGCGTGCGATCCGCCGGTCAGGAGCGCGCGCCCGAGCTCGTAGTGAATGGCGGCGAGCCAGCCCTCCTCGGCCGCGCGCGCGTCGCGCGGGACCAGACGCGCCAGCCGCTCCTGCGCCTCCAGCGCGTCGTCCCATCGCCCGCGCTCGGCCGCCACCTCACGCAGCCGGCGCAGCGCGGTGAGGTGCGCGTGGTCCAGTTCGAGCACGCGCCGGTAGGTGGCGACGGCATCGTCGGGCCGGCCGAGCCGCCGGTAGTCGTCCGCCACCGCCAGCAGCGTCTCCGGCCGATCCCCGGCCCGTAACGCCTGGAGATCGTGCGTGAGCGCCGCCTGGTTGTCACCGCGCTGGCGGGCCAGCTCACCCAGGCGGGCCGTCGCGTCGGCGTGCCCGGGCTCGCGGCGGAGCACCGCCTCGTACGCCTCGAGCGCGGGGGCGGTGCGGCCGGCGAGCTGCGCGTCGACGCCGCGATGATAGGTCTCACTCAGCGTCTCGGCGCGGCGGGCCCGCTGCGCGAGCTGAAAATCCTGGTAGGACCGGGAGATCTCGCGCAACGCGCTCAGCAGGAAGGCCAGCGCCGCACCGGCCAGGAGCGCGCCCACGAGCAACGCGGCGAGCGGAGCGTCGACCGTCCAGTTGGAGCCCAGCGCCAGCGACACGCGGCCGCTGTTCAGGGAGGCGACATACGCGATGAGCACACCGAGCGCGAGCGCGACGAGCAACGCGATACGAAGCACGGCGGAGGATCCCTGCAGGCGAGATCCTAACGAGTGGCGGTACGCTCCTCTTCCTCGACAGCGCGCTGGCACTCGATGCAGTACCGAGCGAACGGCAGCGCCTCCAGACGCTTTTCCGCGATGGCCTCTCCGCAGCGCTCGCAGGCTCCGAACCCGTCCCCGTCGGTGATCTTCTGCAGAGCGGAGACCACCTCCTTGAGCAGCCGCCGGTCACCGTTGCCGAGCTCGAACAGGAACTCCCGGTTGTAGGCCGAGGTCGCCTGGTCGCCGAGATCCTTGATGGAATCGTCTTCCGGCCCCTTGCCGTACAAGACGTTCTTGCCCACTTCCTCCACCAGCTGCCGGTACTTGTCTTCCAGCTTCTTCCGGAAGTGAGTCAGGCGTTCTTTCTTCATCGCTGCCTCCCTCAAGAAGGGTCATGTACGACCCGCGCTAGAGGCGGAGGCTACCACGCCCGCTTGGTGAAATCAATGGTGGGACTGGCTCGATTTGCCCCGCCATCCTTCGCTCATCGGGCACCAGTGACGCTCAACGTCAGGGCGTGCCTTACCCGTGCCGAGGGGGGCGCGCCGCGGCGGTGACGTCAGCCCTCGACCGACAGCACCGGGGCATCCCCCCAGAGACGCTCGAGCGCGTAGAAGGCGCGCGTCTCCTCGAGGAAGACGTGCACCACGACGTCGCCATAATCGAGAAGCAGCCAGCCGCTCTCCGCGCTGCCTTCGCTGTGACGCGGGCGTACGCCGTTGGCGCGGAGCGTGGCCCGGATCGCATCGGTGATCGTCTCGGCCTGCGTCGTCGATCGCGCGCTGCAGACCAGGAAGAAATCCGCGACGGTGGACAGGCCCTGCAGATCCAGCACGGCGGGCTCGACCGCCTTCTTGTCCAGGGCCGCCCGCGCGGCCATTCGCACCACGGCTTCCGCGCTCGGCGCCGGCATCAGCGATAGAGCCCGTGCTCGCGGATGTAGGCCGCGACGCTCTCGGGCATGCGATACGCGAGGCTCCGCCCTTCGCGGGCGCGACGCCGGAGATCGGAGCCGGAGATCGGCAGGGAGGCCGCCGGCACCAGGATGGGCGCTTCGGAGTCTTCGGACGGAGCTCCCGCTCCGCGTGCCACGTGCGCGAAACCAGGCAGGCCCATCTCATCCAGTACTTTCAGGGCGGCGGGCGACTCGGGATCGAAGCGCGTGTCGTTTCGCGGCACCACGACGAGCCTGGCCAGCCGGACGACGTCCCACGGATCCTTCCAGTTCTGCAGGTCGAGAAACGTCTCGGAGCCGATCAGCAGGTGGAGCGCGCCTTCCGGCCGCAGCGCGGCGAGGGTGTCGACCGTATAGGACGGGCCGCTCCGCCGAAGCTCGAGATCGCGCACCTCGAAACGGGGATGCTCGCGGACGGCGAGCTCGGTCATGGCGAAGCGGTGCGGCGCCGGGGCTAGATCTGCCGGCTGCTTGTGTGGCGGCTGCGCCGCGGGCACGAAGAGCACGCGGTCCAGCGCGAGTGTCTCGCGGACATCATCCGCCAGGAGCAGGTGACCGAAGTGAATCGGGTTGAACGACCCCCCGAACACCCCGATGCGCGGCGGCGCGGGCGCGCTACTCGCGGATATGCCCGTCACCCCAGACGACGAACTTCGTGGTGGTGAGCTCGCGGACGCCGACCGGTCCTCGCGCGTGCAGCCGGGACGTCGAGATCCCCATCTCCGCTCCCAGGCCGAACTGGCCGCCATCCACCAGCCGCGTGGACGCGTTGACCAGCACCGCGGCCGCATCCACCTCCTGGGCGAAGCGGCGCGCGCGCCGCACGTCGGTCGTCACGATCGACTCCGCGAGCCCGGATCCGTGCCGCCGGATGTGCGCGACTGCCTCCTCGAGGCTGTCGACGATCTTGATGGCTAGGATGTAGTCGAGGTACTCGGTGTCCCAGTCCGCCGGCGTGGCCGCTCGCGCGCCCGGCAACAGCGCCCGCGCACGATCGTCGGCGCGGAGATCGACCCCCGTCTCCGCGAGTCGCGCGCCGAGCGCGGGCAGGTAGCGGGGGGCGATCTCGGCGTGCACGAGCAGCGTCTCCAGCGAATTGCAGACGCTGACCCGCTGGACCTTGGCGTTGACCGCGATCGCCACCGCCATGTCCAGGTCCGCCCCCTCGTCCACGTACAGGTGGCACAGCCCCTTGTCGTGCTTGAGGATCGGCACGGTCGCGCGCTCGGCCACCAGCCGCACGAACTCCTCGCCGCCACGAGGGATGATGAGGTCGAGGTAGCGATCGAGCGTGAGCATGGCCATGACCGCGTTGCGATCCGGCGTATCGAGGCTCTGGATGGCCTCGCCCGGCAGCCCGGCCTTCTCGGCCGCCTTGGCGAGAATCTGGGTGAGCACGGTGTTCGAATCGAGCGCCTCGCTGCCGCCGCGAAGCAGCACGGCGTTGCCCGATTTGAGGCACAGTCCAGCGGCGTCGGCCGTCACGTTCGGCCGTGACTCGTAGATGAACCCGACGACTCCGAGCGGCACCCGCACGCGGGCGATCTCCAGGCCGTTGGGCCGGCGCCACACCTCCACCGTCTCGCCGACCGGATCCGGCAGCGCCGCGATCTGGCGCAGCCCGGCCGACATCTCCTCGATGCGCCCCTCGGTGAGGGTGAGTCGATCGAGGAACGCCCGCGTGAGCCCGCCCGAGCGCGCGCGATCCAGATCCGCGCGATTGGCCTCCAGAATGACCGGCGTCTTCTCGTCCAGTCCGCGGGCCATCTGGTGCAGCGCCTCGTTCTTGGCCCGGGTGGACGCGAGCGCCAGGAGACGGGAGGCCTCCTTCGCCGACCGCGCCTTGGCTTCGACGTAAGCCCCGATGTCCACGTCTGGTCCCCCTTCGGCCGTCACTCGGCCGCCTGCAGTACCACCAGATTGTCGCGGTGGATGATCTCGTCCAGCCCCTTGTACCCGAGCGCCCGCTCGATCTCGCGGGTCTTGACCCCGCGGATCCGCCGGAGCTCGTCGGCGTCATAGTTGACCAGCCCGCGCGCGAACTCCGGGCCGTCGAACTCGGCCAGCGCCACGACATCGCCGGCCTGGAACTGCCCCTCGACCTCGACGATCCCCGAGGGCAGCAGGCTCTTGCCTCTTTCAGTTAAGGCCTTCTTCGCGCCGGCGTCAACCACCAGGCGGCCCTGCGGCGGCACCGCGAACGCGATCCACCGCTTGCGCGCGGCGAGGCGGTCGTCGCGCGGCTGGAAGTACGTGCCGACCGGCTCGCCCTTGAGCACGCGCTGGAGCAGCCCGGCCTCGCGACCGCTGGCGATCACCATGGGGATGCCCGAGGCGGCCGCCTTCTGCGCCGCCTCCAGCTTCGTGCTCATCCCGCCGACCGACACGCGATCCGCCGAGTCGAAGACCAGCCGCTGGATGTCTTCCGTGATCGCGCTCACGGTCTCCAGGCGACGGGCGCCGGGATCGCGGGCGGGATCGCCCGTGTACAGCCCGTCCACGTCCGTGAGCAGCACCAGGAGGTCCGCGTCGATGAGGTGCGCCACGAGCGCCGCGAGGTTGTCGTTGTCCCCGACCTTGATCTCGTCCACCGCGACCGTGTCGTTCTCGTTGATGATCGGGAGCACGCCGAAATCCAGCAGGGCCAGCAACGTGTTCCGCGCATTCAGATAGCGTACGCGGTCCGCGATGTCCTGCGCGGTCAGCAGCACCTGCCCCACGCGGATACCGTGCTTCATGAACGCCTGCTCGTAGTGCCACATGAGCGCGGATTGTCCCACCGCGGCCGCGGCCTGCTTCTGAGGGATCGATCGGGGACGGTGGCTGAGGCCCAGTCGCGCGGTGCCGGCGGCGATGGCGCCGGAGGTGACCAGCGCGACTTCCCGCCGATCCTTGCTGAGGGCCGCCACGTCGGTCGCGATCCGCGCGATATGCGCGCTGATGGGTCCCTGACCGGGCGACGAGATGAGGCCGCTGCCCACCTTGACGACGATGCGGCGAGCTCGGCTCAGCGCTCGGCGCGGACCCATCGCTCGCTCCCCAGGCCGTCCGCCATCGCTCGGACGAGCGCGGGCAGCCCGAGACCGGTCACGGCGGAGATGGCGCAAAACGGCAGGCCTGTCTGCGCGCAAAATTGCTCGAGCGCCCGGCGTCGCTCCTCGGTGCCGGGAAGCTCGGCCTTGCTGCCCACCACGATCTGGGGCCGCGTCGCCAGCTCGTCGGAGTAGGCGCGCAGCTCCTCCTGGATCACGTGGTAGTCGGCGACCGGATCGCGGTCATTGGCTGGATCGAGATCGATCAGGTGGATCAGCAGGCGCGTGCGCTCGGTGTGTCGAAGGAAGCGATGCCCGAGGCCCCGGCCTTCGGCCGCCCCGGGAATCAGACCCGGTAGATCGGCCAGCACGAACGCTCGATCCTCGTCGACCCGGACGATGCCGAGCGTGGGCTCGAGCGTGGTGAACGGGTAGTCGCCGATCTTCGGCCGCGCCGCCGACAGACGGGAGACCAGGGTGGACTTGCCCGCGTTCGGAAAGCCGATCACGCCCACGTCGGCCAGGAGCTTGAGCTCCAGCCGGATCCAGCGCTCCTGGCCGGCCCGGCCGAGATCGGCCCTCCGCGGCGCCCGGTTCGTCGCCGTCGCGAAGCGCGCATTGCCGCGGCCTCCGCGCGCCCCGCGCGCCACCACCAGCCGCTCTCCCGACGTCGTGAGATCGCCCAGCAGTTCCCGGGTCTCGCGCTCGCGCACGACGGTGCCGAGCGGCACGCGCAGGATCGTGTCGGCGCCGCTCCGGCCGTGCTTGTTGGCGCCCTTGCCGTGCAGACCCCGCTCGCCTGTGTAGTGACGCTGGTAGTGGAAGTCGAGGAGCGTGGTGATCCCGGGGTCGGCTTCGAGGAGGATGCTGCCGCCGTCGCCGCCGTCGCCGCCATCGGGTCCGCCGCGGGGGACGTACTTCTCGCGCCGGAAACTCATGCAGCCCGCGCCCCCGTCGCCGCCTTTGACGAAGACTTCGACCTCATCGACGAACATCGCGGGTCCCTGCCGCGCCGAGGGCGCGCCGGGCTGGATCAGACGGGCTGCTGGGCGATACTGACGTACTTGTCGTCGCCCTTGCGCTCGAAACGGACGTATCCGTCGGATCGGGCGAACAGCGTGTGATCGACGCCCACGCCGACGTCGGTGCCTGGCTTGAAGCGGGTGCCGCGCTGGCGGACCAGGATACTGCCGGCTGTGACGAACTGCCCCCCGAAGCGCTTCACCCCCAGCATCTGGGGATTGGAATCGCGGCCGTTCCGGGAGCTGCCGACGCCCTTCTTGTGAGCCATGACCCTACACCTCGATGTTCGTGATGCGGACCGTGGTCATCACCTGCCGGTGCCCGCGGTGCCGCCTGTAGTTCTTGCGCCGCTTGAACTTCACCACCTTGACCTTCCGTCCCTTGTGCTCCCGGACGACCTCGCCGGTCACCCTGGCCGACGCGAGCGCCTTCGGCTCGAGCGTCACCTGACCGTCGTTGTTGAGGAGCAGGACCGTCGTGAACTCCACCGAGTCACCGGTGCCGGGGCCGAGGCGCTCCACCTGGATCACCTGACCCGGCGCCACCCGGTACTGCTTGCCGCCCGTTGCGATCACCGCTTCCATTGTCGTCGACCCTCACCCTCAGTGGAAATGATCACCGATGCCGTCGCGAGCGCTTATCAGACCACAGCGCGGCGCCGGCAGTCAAGCCGGACGGGCGCTTAGCCGCCACCCCGCAGGCGGCGGCGCCTCAGGCGGCCGACAGGTACCGGGCCAGGCGCTGCCGCAGAAACAGCCGCGAGCGGTGCACCCGCGACTTCACCGCCGGCAGACTGATGTGGAGCGCTTCCGCGATCTCGGGGTTCGAGAGCCCCTCCACGTCGTGCAGCAGGAACGCCGTCCGATAGTCGTCGGGCAGCTGGTTGATGGCGCTCGTCAACACAGTCCTGAGCTCGGTCTGCAACGCCGGCTCCTCGACCTTCGTGGACCAGTCCCCCACCGGCTCGGCGTGCTGGCCGTGGTCGTCGAAGGACGGCAGCATATCCTCCCAGGAGATCTCCTGCCTCTTGCCGTGGCGGCTGCGCAGTTTCTGGTACGCGGCGTTGGCCGTCACGCGATACAGCCAGCTGCCGAACGCCGACTCGCCCTTGAACGTGTCGATCTTCCGGGCCGCCGTCCACAGGGCATCCTGCACCACCTCTTCGGCGTCCTGCTCGTTTCCGGTGATGCGGATCGCCAGGCGGTAGACCCGGTCACCGTAAGTGGCCACGAGCGCTTCGGCCGCCACCGGGTCGTGGCTGCGCAAGCGCTCGACGAGCTGCGCGTCCGGATCGACTCGCGTCGGCCGGAGCACCGCCCCGTCGTTCGACTGCTTCACCCCGTCCAGCGTCCGCACGTTCATATCGCTCTCCCGCGCGCTTTGACTGGCGCGTCGCGTACCTAG
>Ga0187892_10005325_pt1 | contig 20348 bp, 21 predicted proteins | sample MA1701073metaG_FD_139345 | JGI IMG/M metagenome (GOLD analysis project Ga0187892, IMG submission 139345) | Bio-ooze microbial communities from a basaltic lava cave in the Kipuka Kanohina Cave System on the Island of Hawaii, USA - MA170107-3 metaG ... | reverse complement strand
CTGTGGGGGTTCACGAAGGTGCGATACCGCGGCCTCGCGAAGAACCTGGCGCGAGCGCAGACGGCCTTCGCACTCGCGAACCTCTTCCTCGTCCGCCGTCAGCTCATACCCGCCGATGCGAGGTGCACGTTGTGAGCCCCCGGACCTCTCGACCGACCCGTGGTTCGACGGAGAAAGCGGCCAAGGCGGGGATCGCCACCCCTCACCCCTCCACGCCATCTCCCCTCACGACCCCTGCGCGGCTACCTGCGCAGAGGTTCCCTAGCGGAGCATGCTGCGGAAGATCGCGCTGCGCGGGATCGAAATGGAGCTCGACGACGCGGGCTCGGGCGAGCGCACCTTCGTGCTCGTGCACGGCTACACCGGCTCGCGCGACGACTTCCGAGAGCACTTGCCCGAGCTGGCGAAGCTCGGCCGCACGATCGCGCTCGACCAGCGCGGGCACGGCGGCACCACGAACTCGGGGCGCAGCGAGGACTACACGCTCGAGGGCCTCGTCGCCGACCTCGCGGCGGCCTTCGACGCGCTCGGCCTCGCGCGCGCGGACCTGCTCGGCCACTCGCTCGGCGGCATGGTCGCGCTGCGCTTCACGCTCGCCCACCCGGAGCGCGTCGCCTCGCTCGTGCTGATGGACACCTCGGCGCGGCCGATGCCGCTGCCGATCCCCGAGGCGCTCCGCGGCGCCATCGCGAAGCTCGTGCGCGAGCAAGGAGTGGCGGCGCTGCTGCCGGCCATGCGCAAGCGGCCCGTAGCGGACGTGCCGCCCTCGATGCAGCGCAACATCGAGCAGATGGGGCCCGACGTGTTCTGGGGGCGCGTCCAAAGGAAGCTCGAGGCGATGGACCCGGTGGCATGGGACGCGTTGCTGAGCGTCCTGGGCGGCCACGTGGCCGCCGCGGAGCGGCTCGGCGAGATCCGCTGCCCGACGCTCGTGTTGGTCGGCGCGGAGGACACGCCCTTCCTCGCGCCTGCCGACGAGCTCGAGCGCGGCATCCGCGGCGCCCGGCGCGTCACGATCCCCGACGCCGCGCACAGCCCGCAGCTCGAGAACCCCGGGGCCTGGGCTGCCGCGATCCGCGCCCATCTCGCGCGGGTGCGCTAGCGCGGCAGCTCGGCCGGCGTCTCGTGCATGGGCATCGGCGGGCGCGGCGGACGCGGGCCCGAGCAGCCCGGCGGGCGCGGCGGCATCGGCGGGCCCATCCAGAACGCGGCCAGCGAGACGAGGATCAGGATCCGCAGCAACCGGGCCAACCGGGTTCGATCGCGCATCGCCACCTCCTGGCTCGGAGCCAGTTAGCGACCGTGGCGCGCGCGCGTCAAGGCGGATCGGCGCAGCAGCAGCGCGGCGGCGCCGAGCAGGAGGCCGACGCAGGGCTCCGGCACGAAGCTCAACGAGGTGACCTCGCCCCGCACGAAGGCGCTCAGGCTGAGGTAGTCGAACTGCAGAAAGAAGAGCCGGTCGTCGAAGTCCGCCAGGTCGACGCTCGCGGGAAGCGCGTCGCTCGCGAGGGCCGCACCGGTCGAGTCGTCGAGGTCGAGCACCAGGCGGACCAGGTCGTAGGGCCCCACGAAGGCGCCGGTCGGGAAGTTGTCGATGGGAGCGTAGAAGTCGTCTCCGGGCAGGTTCTCGATCGTCAGGGTCGGGTTGGTGCCGGTGGCCGCGTAGCCGTCGACAGACGCGGAGAAGGTGAGGATCCCGTAGACCGCGTTGTTCGGGTTCCCCGGTTCCCGTCGGTCGCGTTCGTATACAAGGAGAACTCTCCGCTGAAGCCGTCGCCGACCGAGAACTGGGAGCCGAGAGCGGGATCGACCACGGTGATCTCGCCCGCGAAGGAGGCCGTGATCGTGACGGCGGGCGCGGAGGCCAGCGCGGCCAGGGCGAGCGCGCAGGCGGCAGCCAGGGTGCGGCGTCGGGGCATCGAACCACCTCCGGAAGCCGGCGGTCCCCTCCTCAGCTGACCGAGTAGCGGCGCGGGAGCGGCCCCGGTGTCAGTGGGGCGCCGCGACCCATCAGGGCGCCGCCTTGTTCCTCCGCGCGCTCGCGCGGATGTAGCGGCGGCTGATCGGCGAGAGGTCGTCGGGCGAGACGCGGCACTCGATCAGCACGAACTCCTTCACCTCGTGCGCCGCGCGCAGCGCCTCGGCCAGCTCCGCGGTGCTCTCGGCCACGAAGCCGACGCCGCCCCAGCTCTGCGCCAGCTCGGCGTACGGCCAGTTCGGGATCTCGAGCAGGTCGCGGCGCGGCGAGACGGGGCGGAAGATGCCCCAGCCGCCGTTGTTCACGAGCACGACGATGGGCGTCAGGCCGTGCCGCGGGGCGTGCGAGATCTCCGCCCCCGTCATCTGGAACGCGCCGTCGCCGGTCAGCACGAGCGGCCGGGCGCGCGTGCCGATCTGCGCGCCGAGCGCGGCGGGCACGCCGAAGCCCATCGAGGCGTAGTAGCCCTGCGCGAGGTAGAGGCCGCCGCGGAGCCGCAGCTCGAGCCCGCCGAACAGCGCGTCGCCCGACTCCGCGACCACGTGGTAGCCGGCATGCGCCGCCAGGAAGCGGTTCAGCTCGACCAGCATGTCGTTCACGCGCAGCGGCTTCCGCGCCGCGCTGTTCGCACGCGGCTCCACCAGGTTGTCGCGGTAGACGACGCGCTCGCGGAAGCGCGGCAGTCCCTGCCCGGCGAGCGCCGCGACGAAGTCGTACAGCTCGACGTCGGTGTACTGGTGGAACGACACGTTCACGCGCCCGTCGATCGCCCACACCGAGGTGTCGCGCGCCACCTGCGGCTTCGCGGCGCCGAGGTTCATGTCGGTGAGCTCGGTGCCGAGCGCGAGCACCAGGTCGGCGCTGCGCACGCGCCGCTGGATGGCGGATGCCGAGAGCGGCCCCATGTGGATGCCCAGGTGCAGCGGGTGATCCATCGGGAACACGCCCTTCGCGAGCACGGTGGTCACGACCGGCGCGCCTAGCTTCTCCGCGAGCTTCGCGAAGTTGCGATCGGCGCGGCTGCGGAACAGCTCGACGCCGCCCATCACGATCGGCCGCTTCGCCCGCCGCAGGCGCGCCACGGTCTCGGCCACCGCCTCGCGGAGCTTGCGCGCATCGGAGCGCGGCCGCGGGAAGCTGCCGTCCCAGGCGATGATCTCGTCGGGCACGCGGATCTCGAGGTCCACGCGGTCGCGGTGGATCTCGAGGTAGCCGGGCCGGTGCTCGGACAGGATCCGGCCGACCACCTCGTGCACCTGCTCCGCGGCGAGCTCGGGGTGCTCGAGGATGCGCGCCGCGCAGGTGACCTCGGAGAGGATGCGGAACTGGCCGCCGACGTCCTTCACCTGGTGGTGCACGCCGGAGAGCCGCTGCTCGGCCTCGCCCGGGCCGCCCGAGACGACCAGCAAGCCCACCTGCTCGGCGTACGCACCGCCCACCGCGTTCACGATGTTGTTTCCGCCGGCGCCGTAGGTCACGACCGCCACGCCGAGACGGCGCGTGCTCCGCGCATAGCCGTCGGCCGCGAAGCCGACGGCAGGCTCGTGCGAGAACGTGACGATCTCGAGCCCGCGCTCGCGGCCGAAGCGGTGGAACAGGCCGAGCACGAGGTCGCCCGGCAGGCCGAACACGTGCTTCACCCCGGCGCGCTTCAGGTAGGCGACCAGGAAGTCGCCGAGCGCCATGCGCGGTTTCATCGCCGAGGCGCCGCGCGCGCGCTTCAACGCCCGCCCTCCCGCGCGAGGCTCCACCAGTGCAGCGCTGCCACCACGAGGGCGTGGTCGATCTCTCCGCGCCGCACGCGCTCGGGCACCTCGCGCGCCGGCACGAGCTCGACGACGGTCTCCTCGAGCGGCCCGTTCATCACCTCGCCGACGCGCTCGACGTCCTCGGCGAGGTACGTGTGCACGCGGTTGCCGAACAGCGCCGGGTTCGGGTTGAGGCTGCCGAGCGCACGGACGCTCGCCGCGCGGTAGCCGGTCTCCTCGACCAGCTCGCGCGCCGCCGCCTCGGCCGGATCCTCGCCGGGATCGACGATCCCGCCCGGGATCTCGAGCGTGATCTCGCGCGAGCCGTGGCGGTACTGGCGCACCATCACGACGTGCCCGTCGCGCGTCACCGGCACCACGTTCACCCAGGGCGAGGCCTCGATCGAGTAGAACGGGTGCGCCGCGCCGCTGCTCGGCGAGCGCACCAGCGAGCGGGTCACGCGGAACACCTTGCAGTCCTGGAGCGGCTCGGTCCCGAGGACCTCCCAACGCCTGGGCAGGGTCACGGCTCAGAGGACCTCGTCGATCACGATCTCGATCTCTCTCGCGCCCGGCGCGAAGCTGCCGTCGGCGTCGCCTTGCAGGTCGCCGGGGTTCTTGGTCATGGCGTTGCGGTCGGCGTCGACGCGGGCCGTGAGCTGGAAGGGGCCCTCGAAGGGCATCGCCGCGATCATGCGGTCGTCGGGGCCGATCGTGAACTCGAGCGGGAAGCTCGGGGCTTCGATGCGGCGCACCGCGGTGGGCGGGCCGCCGCCGCCGGTGCGCGCGATCAGGAACAGGATGGCGCCGTCCGGCACGCGCCCCTCGAGCTCGTCCGCGATGCGGATGGTGCCGCTGAGCGGCTCGCCGCCGGCGGGCGAGGGAGCCGCAGCGGGCTCGGGCCCCGGCATCGCGCCGCGCATCGCCTGGGCGTCGCCCGAGCGCTCCGCACCTTCGGGGAAGATCTTCGACAGGTCGGGCTTCGCGACGACCTCGTTCGGGTCGTAGGGCTCGATGTTGCGGTCGCAGGCCGAGAGCGTCGTCGCGAGGCCGAGCAGCACGAGGGCGAGCATTCGTCGCACGGCCGCTGACGCTAGCAACTGGCGAGGGCTACTCTCGCGCGACTGCCTGGGGGTGGGCCTCCGTCGGCAACGGCGCGGCCCTGAGATGACACCCTTGGAACCTGAACTCGGTCGTGCGAGCGGAGGGAAGGCGTGGGCGGACGCGAGGTCCGCCCGGCGCCGCGCTCCCGTCGCACGCCGCGCCTGAAGGAGCGCCACATGCCCGCCTACGTGCTTCCGCCGCTCGGCGGCAACCCGTCGTCCCTCGCGCAGGGCACGAACCCCGGGAGCTTCGCGCAGCGTGCCGACCTCGGCGGTCCGCGCAGCTTCAGCTCGCCCGACTCGGCGGGCATGCCCGCGCCGTCGGAGAAGACCGCGTGGGACTTCCTCCCGGCCGGCTGGCGGCGGGACGCGGCGACCGGCTTCGCGACGGCGCCGGCGGGCTTCGAGCCGGTGACGCAGCTCGAGCACGCGCGCCTCGGCCACATCACGCCCGAGATGCGGCGTGTCGCGGAGCGCGAGGGGCATCTCTCGGCCGAGCAGGTGCGGGACGAGGTGGCGGCGGGCCGGCTCGTGATCCCGGCGAACCGCGTGCACCTCGAACACCGGCTCGACCCGATGGGCATCGGCCGCGCCACCCGCACCAAGGTGAACGCCAACATGGGCGCCTCGCCCGTCTCGAGCGGCACCGAGGCCGAGGTGGAGAAGCTGCGCTGGGCAGAGCGCTGGCACGCCGACACCGTGATGGACCTCTCGACGGGCGGCGACCTCGACGCGACGCGCGAGGCGATCCTCGCGAGCTCGACCGTGCCGATCGGCACGGTGCCGATCTACTCGATGATCATCGGGCGGCGCATCGAGGAGCTCGACGAGCGCATGATCCTCGAGGGCATCGAGCACCAGGCGCGGCAGGGCGTGGACTACATGACGATCCACGCCGGCGTGCTCCACGAGCACCTGCCCTTCGTGCGCAGGCGGCTGATCGGCATCGTCTCGCGCGGCGGCTCGCTGCTCGCGAAGTGGATGATCTCGCACGGCAAGCAGAACCCGATGTACACGCTCTGGGACGACATCTGCGAGATCCTGCGCCGCTACGACGTGACGTTCTCGATCGGCGACGGCCTCCGCCCCGGCGGCCTCGCCGACGCCACCGACGCCGCGCAGCTCGCGGAGCTCGAGACGCTCGGCGAGCTGACCGAACGGGCCTGGCGACACGGCGTGCAGGTGATGGTGGAGGGCCCCGGGCACGTCCCCTTCGACCAGATCGAGTACAACATGAAGCTCCAGCGCACGCTCTGTCACGGCGCGCCCTTCTACGTGCTCGGCCCGCTCGTGACCGACGTGTTCCCGGGCTACGACCACATCACGAGCGCGATCGGCGCTACCGCGGCGGCGTACCACGGCGCGGCGATGCTCTGCTACGTGACGCCGAAGGAGCACCTCGGCCTGCCCAAGAAGGACGACGTGAAGCAGGGCTGCATCGCGTACAAGATCGCGGCGCACGCGGCCGACGTGGCGCTCGGCATCCCCGGCGCGCGCGATCGCGACGACGAGCTCACCAAGGCCCGGGCGGCGCTCAACTGGGAGAAGCACTTCGAGCTGTCCTTCGACCCCGACCTCGCGCGCGCCTACCACGACGAGGACCTCGACGTGGACACCGACTTCTGCGCGATGTGCGGCCACGACTGGTGCTCGGTCCGCATCAGCAAGGAGATCACGCAGTTCGTGAGCGGGAAGGAGGCCGAGTACGCGTGGGAGAAGCCGAAGCTCTCCGCCGCGCTCACGCCGGAGCAGCGCGCGATCCTCGAGCAGCGCGGCGTGCTCTCGCCGGCCGAGCTCCACCGGCTCGCGAGCAAGACGCGCGAGCGCGTCGGCGCGACGCCCGGGCACAAGGCCGGCTGCCACAGCGACGTCGCCGGCGACGAGGAGGCGCGGCGCGTCCAGGGCGACTAGAGGATTCCTCGCGTGCAAGGCGATGGCGAGCGAAGCCTCAAATGAGAGGCCCCGGGAGCCTTGCGGCTCCCGGGGCTCCGAAGTCCGAACCTCACCCCCCCTGATGACGAGCGGACATCCCACGTTTCGGCAGCCGCGCGGAACACTTGAGCGATTTGCTGCCGCGGAGGTGCAAGCGCGTGGATGCGCAGCTGCTGCTGACCGAAGCCGGGCTCCCCGACTACCTGCGGGGGCTCGGCCTGGCCCGTCCGGGCGAGCCGGTGAGAGTCGAGGCGGCGGGCGACGGGAACATCAACTGGGTCCGAAGGGCCACGGCCCCTGAGCCGCCGCCGCGTTCCTGGGTCGTGAAGCAGGCAAGGCCCGCGCTGGAGCGCTTCCCGCAGTACCAGGCGCCGACCGCCCGCATCGTGTGCGAGGCCCGCTGGCTCGAGCAGGTGCGGGGCTGCGACGCCGAGGGCGTCTGCCCGCACGTGCACGCCTTCGACGAGCCGAATCGCGTGCTCGTGCTCGAGGACCTCGGGCAGGCCGAGCGCCTCGACCACGCGCTCGCGCGCGGGGCGGACGTGGCGCCGGCGCTCGGGACGCTCGCGCGCTTCCTCGGCCGCGTGCACCGCGCGACGCGCGGCGACGCGAGCCTCGCCGCGCGCTTCGCGAACGAGCCGATGCAGCGGCTCCACGGCGACCACATCTTCGCCCTCCCCTATCAGCCGAACGACTTCCCGCTGCCGCCGCGCACGGCCGAGCGCGCGGCGCGCCTGCGGGAGGACGCGGCGCTCCGCGACGCCGCGGCGCGGGCGTATGCCCGCTACCTCGAGCCGGTGGGCGCGCTCGTCCACGGCGACGTGCAGGCCGGCAACGTCCTGCTGCCCGCGGGCGGCCCGAAGCTGCTAGACGCCGAGATCGCGCACGTCGGCGACCCGGCGTTCGACATCGGCATGCTGCTGGCGCACGCGCTGATCCCGGCGGCCGCGGCCGGGCGGGCCGCCGCGGCGCGGCCGGCGCTGGCGCGCTGCTGGCGCGACTACGCGGACGCGCACGGCGCCGCCGGACTGCCCGGGCAGGACGCCGCGCTGCGCTACGCAGGGCTCGAGCTGCTGCGCCGCACCGCCGGCGCGGCGCGCGTGGCCGCGGTGGCCGACGACGAGGCGGGGCTGCGCGTGATCGAGACCGGCGCCGCGCTGGTCCGCAGCGGCTCGCTCGACGCCCTCTAGCCGACGGGCGCCTTCGGCACCGGCGGTACGCCGTAGGGGCGCGGGAACTCGCCCGCCTCCTCGAGCTCCGCCGCCCACTGGATGCGCTGGTAGTCGAAGCGCCCGTCCGCCACGACGTTGAACTTGATGATCTCGAAGTACGGGGAGAGGTCGAAGTCGCGCGGCGTCAGCAGCGTCGGGTGGCGCATGCGGAAGATGCCCGTGTAGGCGTCGCTCTCGAAGCCGAAGATGCGCCGCAGCAGGGTCGGGCGGTCCGCCTCCGCCGCGTCGAACGCGTCCGGGTACTCGATCTGGGGCAGGATCGGGAAGCGCACCTTCGCGAACAGCCGCCCGAGCAGGCTCGAGCAGATCACCTCGGTGGGCTGCCCGCTGCCGAAGTGGAGCGCGGTGCGCCGCAGGAAGTTCGGGACGAGGTGCACCGGGATCAGGTAGCGGGCCAGGTCGAGCACGTTGCGCAGGTCGTAGCGCCAGCCGATCGCGGCCAACGCATCCTCGACGATCAGCTTCAGATGCTCGGGCCGCAGCCGATGGGGCCGCGCGATGCGGATGTTGTAGTCGATGTACTTCGACAGCGGGGATGCGATCACGCCGTGGGGCAGCGCCTCGACCAGCAGCTCCTCCGCATCGTTGCCGAACGCCTCGCGCGCGCGGTCCGCCGTCTCGCCGCCGCGGCGCAGCAGCTCGTCGCCCACGTAGAGCGCGGCGTGCGACCAGCAGCTCTGGGTCAGGTACTTGATGATCTGGGAGACGCGGTTGTCGCCGTCCACCAGCAGCACGTCGCCCTTCCGGATGTGGCGGCGCAGCGCCTGGGGGTCGTTCCACACGAAGCGCTGGTAGTGGGGCAGGGGCTCCGTGAGATAGTCGACGATCTGCTGTGTGATCCAGCCGCGGATGTCCAAGGACCGGCCCTCGAGACTGTTTCGGACTCTTCGCGGGGCCGGTTGATGCGGTCCCCTCGGGTGAGTGACCAGAAACCTGTGAAATCGCTCGAAAAATTCTTGGCCCTCCCGAGCCGGTCGTGTATCCTTAGGCCCCTCGAAGACATTTTACCTTTTGTTTTCGAGGACTTACGGGCCTTTCGGCATGCGAAATCACTATTCGCGCAGTCCGACTCGGCTGGGGAGCAGACCCGTTCGATGGACGTGAGGATCAAGGCCACGATTTCCTTCTCGATTGCGGGCGGGGCCCTCGAGGACTCGCTCGCCGAGTTCGACGAGCTCACCGTCTCCGGGCTGCTCAAGGAGATCCTCGACAAGGCCATCGCTTGCGACGGCATCCAGGTCGAGGTCACCGAGGGGCCGAACACGCTCGAGGAGTACGACTCCCAGGCGCAGGGCGCCTGAGCGGGGCCCGCTAGCCGAACAGCGTGAGCTGTTCCGGGGCTCGCACGCGAGCCTCGCGCGCGGGCGGCTTCGTGCGGGCGCCCGGCTCGGCGCGCGGTCGGTAGATGCCCGCGGCACGCGCCCACTCGAGCAGGTGCAGGTTGAAGCTGCGGAAGCGCACGCCGTGGTTGAAGTGCCGGAGGTGCGCGAGCTCGTGGCACAGCGTCGCCACCAGGCTCGAGTAGCGGAGCGGCTTGCCGGTCACGACGTGCGCGAGGCGGATCCGGATCGTGCCGTCCCGGTAGCAGACGCCATAGCGACGCCTGACGCGCGGGCTCTCGGCCTCGATCACGCGGTATCGCAGCCCGAAGCGCGTGGCGATCACGGTCGCGTCGCGATTCAGGCGCTCCATCAGCTCGGCCCGCAGCTGCGGATCCACGGCGGCGCAGGATCCCGGCGGGGGCAGGAGCCGTCAAGTATGTTGCCGGCGTGCCGGCGAGGCTCCCGCTCTTCCCGCTCGAGAACGTGGTGCTGCTGCCCGAGGCCTCCGTTCCGCTCCACATCTTCGAGCCGCGCTATCGGCAGCTGATGGAGGACGCGCTCGGCGGCGAGCGCCGGATCGGCATGGTCGCGGTCCGGCCCGAGAGCGCGCACGAGATGGCGGGCGACCCGCCGCTCTACGAGATCGGCTGCGCCGGCTTCGTCGCCGAGCACCAGCGCCTCGCCGACGGCCGCTTCCACCTGCTGCTGCGCGCCACCCACCGCTTCCGCATCGTGCGAGAGCTGCCGCGCGAAGCAAAGCGCCTGTATCGCGTCGCCGAGGTGGAGGCGCTCGAGGAGCGGCTCGGCGATCCGGACGCTGCGGAGCGCGCCCGCGACCGCGTGATCGAGCTGCTGGTGCAACTCGCGTCGCGCACGCTCGGCGGAGAGCGGGGCATCGACGTCGCGCAGCTCCGTGCGCTCGCGCTGGCACACTTCGCAGGCGCGGTCGGCCAGTCGGTCGCGCTGCCGACGCGCGAGAAGCAGGCCCTGCTCGAAGCGCCGAGCGTCGCCGAGCGGCTCGAGCGCTTCGCCAGCGCGCTCGATTTCCACCTCGCCCTCGCGGAGAGCGCGCCCGCCGCCGGTCCGGAAACCGTGCACTGAGGCCCGCCGCAGCCTCTGGCTCGCGAGTTCGATCGCGCGATCCCGACGCTGAAAATTCACGAAAATCACCGGAAATCGAAGATCTCATTCCCGAGTCCGTTGCTGGGGTGACACCTCCGCGCACCGCGCGAGACGATCTCAAGGTTGGCTGCGAACCCCCCGGATCGGCGGCGACTTCTCGACTTCATAACGCCGCCCTACGACGGTATTCCGGGCGCTTCCGGATGAACCGGTGCGGTGTAGAGGCGCGGCGCCGTTCGGCCGCGGCGCGGTTTGCGGGGGGTGGGCGCCGGTGCTCTAATCCGCGCGCTCCGGGGGGTGCCGAGCGGTGTAAACCGGCTCTATTCCCTCGGATTTCGTCCCGAATCACCGCCTACCTAAGAGCTGGATGACATCACCCCCCCCGGTCTGGGACGGCGTTCTGCGCCGGCTCGGCAGCGAAACCTCCTCTGTCGGCCTCGAGGCCTGGATTCACCCGCTGGCGGTGCGGGAGGAGCCGGACCGCCTCGTGCTGGTGGCTCCGAACGCGTTCCACCGCGATCGCATCCGCAGCCACTTCGCCTCGCGCATCGGGTTGCTCGCGAGCGAGGTGGGCGGGCGGCCGGTCGAGGTGTCGATCGAGCTCGCGCCGGAGTGCGCAGCGCCGGCAGGCACGCGCATTCCCGTCACGCGCGTGCCCGCGGCCGCGCCGGGGCCGGTGCGCCCGTTCGCGGCGCCGCTCGCGCCCGCGCAGCTCGCGCTGCCCTGCACCTTCGACAACTTCGTGACCGGGCCCGCGAACGCGCTCGCCCGCGAGGCCTCGCTCGCGGTGGCGCAAGGCCGCCAGCCCGCCCTATTCCCTCTCTACCTCGTCGGCGAATCGGGCCTCGGCAAGTCGCACCTCGCGCGCGCGGTCGTGACGGAGGCGCGGCGCGGGGGCGCGCGGGCCGTCTACGCGTCCGCCGAGCGCTTCACCAGCGAGTTCACCTCCGCGGTCCGCGCGCGTCAGGGCGGGTCCTTCCGGCGGCGCTACCGGCAGGAGTGCGACCTGCTCGTGATCGACGACGTGCAGTTCCTCGGGGGCAAGGAGCAGACGCAGCTCGAGCTGCTCCACATCGTCGAGCACCTGCGCCTCGTCGGCGCGCGCGTGGTGCTGACCGGGGATCGCCTGCCGCGCCGCATCGCGTCGCTGTCGCCCCGCCTCGCCTCGCAGCTGGCCGGCGGGCTCGTGGCCGAGATGGAGCTGCCCGACCGCGCCCTCCGCCGCGACATCCTGCGCGACAAGGCCTCGCGCGGCGGCGTCGCGCTGCCGCCCGACTGTCTCGAGCTGCTCGTGGACGGCGTGCGCGGCAACGTTCGCGACCTCGAGGGCGCGCTCACGCAGATCGTCGCGAGCGCGGCGCTGCTCGGCCGCCGGCTCGACCGCGAGCTGACCGAGGCAGCGCTCCGCAAGCTGGGCGGGCCGGTACGCGAGCCCCAGACCGTCGAGGCCGTGATCGCCTGCGTCGGCGCGTTCTTCGGCGTGACGCGGGCGCAGCTGGCCGCGCGCACCCGGACGGAGCGGGTCAAGGTCCCGCGCCAGCTCGCGATGTACCTGTGCCGCCGCTACACGGACGCGAGCCTCTCCGAGATCGGCCGGGTGTTCGCGCGCAACCACCCGTCGGTGGCGAACGCCATCCAGCGCACGGAGCGCGCGATCCTGGAGCGCGCGCCGCTGCGCTACCAGGTCGAGGAGCTCGCCGCGCGGCTCGAGGGCCGCAGCGAGGCTAGGCCGAAGGCGCGGCCGGCGGAGCGTGAAGACGGGCAAGGCCGTGCTCCCCGCGGAAGCGACGAGGCCCGCTGAGCTCCTTCTGCTGCGCCGGCTCGAGCGAGGGCGGGTCGAGCGCCGGGTCGTCGAAGCGCCGCAGCACGCGATACGTCGTGCTGCGCTCGACCGGTGTGCGCCCCATCTCGCGGATCAGCCTGCGCATCGTCTCGGGCGGGAGGTTCTCGCCGTGATCCGCGCCGGATTCGCGGCTGATCGACTCCTCCATCAGCGTGCCGCCGAAGTCGTTCGCGCCCGAGGTGATCGCGAGCTGCGCCAGCTTCTGGCCCATCTTCACCCACGACATCTGCACGTTCCGGATCCACGGGCGCAGGAACAGCCGCGCCACCGCGATCAGCCGCAGGTCGTCGGCCGCCGACGGCCCCGGCCGCGAGAAGCCGACGTTGCCGAGCAGGTTCTTCTGGTGGATGAAGCCGAGCGGCACGAACTCGGTGAAGCCGCCGGTCTCCTTCTGCAGGCTGCGCAGCAGATCGAGGTGGCCGGCCACGTGCTCGGGCTTCTCGATGTGGCCGTACATGATGGTGGCGCTCGAGCGGAGCCCGACCGCGTGCGCCGCGCTCACGATCTCGACCCAGCGGCCCGTCATCAGCTTCTTCGGCGAGAGCACATCGCGCACGCTGTCGTCGAGGATCTCGGCCGCCGTGCCGGGGATCGTCCCGAGCCCGGCGTCCTTGAGCCAGAGCAGGTACTCGCGCAGCGGCATCCCGCTCTTCTTCTGGCCGAAGTCGATCTCCTCGGGCGAATAGGCGTGGATGTGGAGCTGCGGGAACTCCGCCTTGATCGTCTCGAGGATCAGCCGGTAGTGGAGATGATCCTTCTTCGGGTCGATGCCGCCCTGGATGCAGACCTCGCTCGCGCCGCGCGACACGGCGTCGCGGCACTTCCCGAGGATCTCCTCCATGCTGCGGTCGTAGGCGTCGTGGTCGTCCGCGTGCCGCGAGAAGCCGCAGAAGCTGCAGCCCACGTAGCAGACGTTCGTGAAGTTGATGTTGCGGTTGATCACGAAGGAGACGTCGTCGCCGTTGTCGTCGCGGCGCGCCACGTCGGCCGCGCGCACCAGCGCGTGGAAGTCCGGGCCGTCGGCAGCGAGCAGCCGCAGCGCGTCGGCGCGCGTCAGCTCGCGCCCCGAGAGCGCCCCGTCGAGCAGGCGCGCCACCTCGGGCGTCACGTCGGCGAGCAGTCGTTCGAGCATCAGGCCGCCTCCAGGCTCGCGCGGGCGCGCGCGTAGCCGTCCTCGTCCGAGAAGCCGAGCGCCACGGAGCGAAGCTCGGGCGCGAAGAACTCGGGGCGCGCGAGGTGCCTCGGATAGACCGGCAGCCGCTCGACGAGCCGCTGGCCCGCCGCCTCGGTGCGCTCGCGCAGCGCGCGCAGCGTCGGCCACGGCGCCTCGGGATTGATGAAGTCCACCGTCACCGGCGAGACGCCGCCCCAGTCGCTCGTGCCCGCGCGCAGCAGCCGCTCGAGCAGGCCGGCGGCCAGGTTCGGCGGCGCCTGCACGTCGATCTCGCGCCCGAGCGCGAGGCGCGCGAGCGCCACCCAGCCCGCGATCTCGCGGTCGGCGAGCGGCGACGCCCAGCGCATGGGCGTGCCCGGCTTCGGGTGGAAGGGCTGGATGATCGCCTCCTGGATGTGCCCGTAGCGATCGTGGAGCGCGCGAATCGCGAGCAGCGTGTCGGCGCGATCCGCATCCGTCTCGCCGATGCCGAGCAGCATGCCGGTGGTGAACGGGATGCGGAGCTCGCCGGCCTCCTCGTGCATGCGCAGGCGCACGGCCGGATCCTTGTCGGGCGCGTACTGGTGCGCCATCCCCTTCCCGCGCAGGCGCGGGCTCGTGGACTCGAGCATCAGCCCCATCGACGCGTTCCAGCGCTTCAGCGCCGCCATCTCGGCCTGCGTCAGGATGCCGGCGTTCGTGTGGGGCAGCATGCCGCCCTCGACGGCGATGCGGCAGCCCTCGACGAGATACTCGGCCGTGCTGCGGAAGCCCTGGCCCGCGAGCCACTCGCGGTGCGCGCGGTACGCGATCTCGGGCTTGTCGCCGAGGCAGAACAACGCCTCGATGCAGCCGGTCGCCACGCCGCCCCGCACCACGGCCGCCACCTCGTCGAGCGTGTAGGTGTGGGCCTCGGGCGAGTCGGGCGTCTTCGCGAAGGTGCAGTACGCGCAGCGGTCGCGACACAGATTGGTGAGGGGGATGAAGATGTTGCGCGAGACCGTGACCCGGTCGCCGCGCGCGCGCTGCTTGCTCTCGGAGGCGCCCTCGAGCAGGGGCTCGTACACGGTGTCGTCGGCGAAGCGCTCGGCCAGCCAGCTGGCGTCCGCGGCCGAGAGCCGCTCGCTCTCGACGGCGGCCCCGACGATCCGTTCGGTTTCCTGGGAGTCGAGAGTCACGCACGCATCCTAGCGCCGCAGCTCCCGCGGGCGCTCAAGCCCGGTCTTCGACGCCCGCGAAGCGGCGCAGCTCGGCCGGGTCCGTGCGGTGCAGGAAGTCGCCGGCAGGCAGGTTCTCGGCGTTGCGCTCGCGGACGGCGCGGAGGACGCCCACCAGCGCCGGCACCATCTGCTCCTCGGCGATCCGGGCGTAGAGCACGTGCGCGAGGCGGTCGCCGTTGCGGGAGCCGCCCACCAGCACCACGTGGTCGTTCTTGCCGTAGCCGTAGATGCCGATCTCCGCCGACGGCGGCCGCGCGCAGTTGTTGGGGCAGCCCGTCATGCGGATCACCACGTCCACGTCGCCGAGGCCCGCCGCCTCGATGGCGTCCACGTAGCTCGGCAGCACGTTCTCGGCGTCGGTCATGGCGAGGCCGCAGGTGGGCTTGGCCGGGCACGCCATCGCGTTGGCGCGCACGCGCGACACCTGCTCCGCGCGCGCGACTCCGTGCGCGTCGAGGATCGCCTCGAGCGCCGCGCGGTCGGTCACGTCGCACAGGATCAGGTCCTGCTGCGGCGTGAGCACGACGGAGAGGCCGAGCTTCTGCACCGCCTCGCGCACCGCGCTGCGCTGCGCGCCCTTGAGGCGGCCGTTCTCCACCGAGAGCCCGTAGTACGAGCGGCCGCCACGCTGCGCGTGCCAGCCGAGATGGAGCTGCATCGGCGGCAGCGTGACGGGTTCGGCGTCCTCGAGCGTGATGCCGTGCTGCGCCTTCAGCGCCGCGCGCACGACCGAGATCCCCAGACGGCGCAGCGTGTACTTCCAGCGCGCCTGCTTGCGGTCGCCGCGCTCGCCGTGCTCCTTCTGGAGGAGCACGATCGCGCGCGCCACGTCCACCACCTGCGCGCGCTCGACGCGGCCGATGTACTCGGCGAGCAGCGCCGCCGTCCGCGGGTTGTTGTGGCTCAGCCCGAGCCCGCCGCCGGTCCACACGTCCCAGCGCTCGCCCTTCGCGTCGGCGGGCACGAAGCCGATGTCGTGCGTGCGCACGTCCACCGAATTGTCCGTCGGGTGGGCGATGCCGATCTTGAACTTGCGCGGCAGGTACTGCTCGCCGTAGATCGGCTCGCTCGGGTTCACCGGCACGAGGCTGCGGCCCTCGCCGTCCGAGAGGAACACCTCGAAGTAGGCGCCGGTGCGCGGCGCGAGCTCCTCGGCGATCGCGTGCGCGAGCTCGAGGCCGCCGACCGCGTGCGCCGGGTCGAGCCCGTCGATGGGCGAGCACATCACGTTGCGGTTCACGTCGCCGCAGGCGCCGAGGGTCGCCGAGCTGCGATAGCCGCGGTTCAGGTGGCGGACCAGCGGCGCGAGCTTCGGGCCGGTGACGTAGTGGTACTGGATGCCCTGGCGCGAGGTGATGCGCAGCGTGCCGTCCGCGAACTGGTCGGCGGCGTCGTCGAGCGCCAGCCACTGCGCCGTCGAGAGCCGGCCGCCCGCCGGGTTCTTGATGCGCACCATGAAGATGTACTGGTGCGTCTTCTTGCCGCGCTCGCCGCGCACCTGCTGCTTGTAGATCCCGTAGAACTTCGAGAGCTCCTTGCCGGTGTTCGAGAGCGTCGGCTCGTCGCCGCGCTCGAGCGCCTGCACCTCGTCGCGGAAGCTCTCGCGCTTGCCGCCGGCCACGTAGAACAGGCCCTTGCTCTCGCGCTTGATGCGCTCGTTCCCGGACATCTCCTCGAGGCTGGAGCTGGCGAGGGTGACCGGGGCGTCGGGCGAGCGATCGGCGGACATGAGGCTCCGGGGGAGGTGGGCGCGTGCCTGCCCGCGAAGAGCGCAGGCTATCGGATGGCCTCCGCAGGGCCAACGGGATCCCCCAGGGGAATCAACCCCTTGAACTGGGGTCACATACCCACAGCGGGATCGTGTTCCCCGGAGGCTAGAGAGAGCGGTGGCGATGCTGGGGCGGAATTCGGACGGGCTGCGCCGGCGGCATTGGTTGCTCCGAGGGCTCGCCGCGCGGCTCGGGCTGTGCGCGCTCGGCGCCTCGTTCGCGGTCTCGACCGCGCTCACCTGGCTCGCGCTGCGCAGCCTCGGCGGCACGCCCGGGCTCGACTCGCCCGGCCTCTCGCGCTGGGCCTGGACGACCAACTTCGTGATCGTGCTGGCCACCAGCGGCGTGACCTACGCGCTCGCCGTCTGGCGCCTGCTGCCGCTGCTCGACCTCGCGGACGGCGCGCGGCGCCTCGCCAGCGGCGAGGCGGGCGTCCGCGTCGATCCCGACGTGGCGGTGGACGAGGTGCGCGCGCTGGCCGTGTCGTTCAACCACATGGCGCGCCGCCTCGACGAGACGCACCAGCAGCTCGAGCGGCGCAACCGCGAGCTGATGCGGGCCAACGAGGTGCTGGAGCAGCTCTCCGCGACCGACGGACTCACGCAGCTCTTCAACCACCGCCACTTCCAGGCGCAGTTCTCGCGCGAGGCGAAGCGCGCCGAGCGTACGGGCGGTCCGCTCTGCCTCGTCCTCGCGGACGTGGACGACTTCAAGCTGCTGAACGACCGGCTCGGCCACAGCGCGGGCGACCGCGTGCTCCAGGAGATCGCGAAGGCGATGCGCGACCAGATCCGCGAGACGGACTACCTGGCCCGCTACGGCGGCGAGGAGTTCGTGCTGCTGCTGCCGCAGACCAGCCTCGAGGGCGGCGCGGCGCTCGCCGAGAAGGTGCGCGGCGCGGTCGAGGCGCTGGCGGCGCCCGTGATCGGACCCGCGGGCCGGGTGCAGGTGACCGTCTCGATCGGCCTCGCCGCCTACGCGAAGGGGCCCGAGGCCACCTTCGACGCCGCGGACCGCGCGCTCTACGAGGCCAAGGCCGCCGGCAAGAACCGCGTGGTGGTCGCGGCTCAGTAGTCCGGCGGCGGCGGCTCGCCGGGCGGCTGCGTCTTCCAGCGCCGGTGCACCCAGTTCCAGTGGTCCGGCGCGAGGCGGATCTCGTCCTCGATCGCGGCCGTCATGCGCCGGGCGTTCTCGCGGACTGCGTCGGCGAGCTCGACTCCCTCGCCCCGCAGCATCGGGATGGGCGCGCGGAAGCGCGCGACGTGCGTGCTGGTGGTGCCGATGCGGTGCAGGAAGATCGGCAGCACCGGGGCGCGCGCGCGCAGGGCGATCTTCACCGGCCCGTCGCGGGTGCTGGCCAGGCGGCCGAAGAACGGCACGAACACGCCCTCGTCCTTCGGCGAGTCCTGGTCGTACAGGATCGCGACGGCCTTGCCCTCGGCGAGCGAGCGCATCGCCGCGCGGGCGGCGTTGCCGCGCGCGAGGAACTCCGCGCCGCCGGAGCGCCGGTAGCGCTCCACGACCGCGTCGAGCAAGGGGCTCTCGCGCGGCTTCTGCACGGCCACGAACGGGTAGCCGTGCGCGGCCATGGCGGCGGCGAGCATCTCCCACGAGCCGAAGTGGCCGGTGATCGCGACGACGCCCCCGCTCTTCGACTGGGCGCGCGCGGCCTCGAGGTGCTCGAGCCCCTCGATGCGCACGCGCTCGCGGAGCGCCTCGGGGCCGAGCCGGCCGAGCAGGGCGAACTCGGCCACGCTGCGCCCGACGTTCTCGAACGAGCGCACCAGCACCGCCTCGCGCTCCGCCTCGCTCCAGCTCGGGAAGGCGATGCGCAGGTTCACGCGGGCCACCTGCGTACGCGGTCCGCCGAGACGTGCCCAGGCGCGGCACACCCCGGCCGCGAGCCCGAGCGCGCGCTGCTCGGGCAGGCGCTCGAGGAGCTGGAGCAGGCGGTCCACCACGGCCACGGCGAGGCGCTCGCTGCGGCTGGCGCTCGGCGTCGGCGACGGGGCGGGCGCGTTCGCTGCGGCCATCGGACCGGGCAGAATACCCGTCGTGGACGCCGGGGGACACACGCCGCCCGCATCCGCTCGCGTCCCACCCCGTCGCCGGTCGCGGCGTCCAGAGTCGGCCCCGCAGGGGGGCCTCAGCGGCCTTCGCGCTTGCGGCGGATGCGGATCCCCGCGTGCTCGAGCACGCCCGCGATGGGCTTCGGCTTGCGCACGCTCACCGTCACCGCGTCGGCGTCGAACTTGCCGAGGATCGCCTCGGCGATGCGCTGGCCGAGCGCCTCGACCAGCTTGTGCTCCTGGTTCGCCGCCACGTCCTCCACCACCTCGTAGATCCGCTTGTAGTGGATGGTCTGGCCGATGCGGTCGGTGCGGCCGGCTTTGCTGAGGTCGAGCTCCACCTCGACGTCGAGCAGCACCGGCCGGCGACTGCGGCGCTCCGCGGCCGTCACGCCGAGCGCGGCGAGCACCTGGATTCCTTCGAGGAGGATGACGTCCGTCACACGGACGAAGCTAGCGCTCAGCCGCTCCATGCCGCGAGCGCTGGCTTGACGGCGTGAGGCGGAGCGTCGACCCTCCGCAACTTCCGCCTCGAGGAGAGAGCGAGACCGATGGGGATGGGGCTCGACGACATCAAGCGCCGCGAGGCGACCTGGTTCCTGCCCGTGGTGAACCGGCTGCCGGTGGCCCTGGTCGAGGGCCGCGGCTCGCGCGTGGTGGACGTGGACGGGCGCGAGTACACGGACCTCACCGCCGGCTGGGGCGTGTGCGCGATCGGCCACTGCCACCCCACGCTGGTGGACGCGATCCGCAAGCAGGCCGGCCGGCTGATGCAGACCACGAACCTGTTCTACACGCTGCCGCAGCTCGACCTCGCCGAGACCCTGGCGAAGCTCGCGCCGGCGCCGATCACGCGCACCTTCTTCACGAACTCGGGCACCGAAGCGATCGAGGGCACGCTGAAGCTGGCGCACCGCGCGACCGGGCGGCGCAAGTACGCGTCCACCGAGAGCTCGTTCCACGGCCGCACGCTCGGCGCGCTCCAGGTGATCGGGCAGCCGAAGCACCGCGACCCGTACCGCGAGCTGCTGCCCGAGCAGGTGGTGGTGCCCTTCGGCGACCTCGTCGCCGCCGAGCGCGCGATCGACGAGGAGACCGCGGCGTTCATCGTCGAGCCCGTGCAGGGCGAGGGCGGCGTGAACGTCGCGCCCGAGGGCTACCTGCGCGGCCTGCGCGAGCTCTGCACGCGCAAGGGCGCGCTCTTGATCCTCGACGAGATCCAGACCGGCGTCGGCCGGACCGGCCGCATGTTCGCGCTCGAGCACGACGAGGTCGTGCCCGACATTCTCGCGCTCGGGAAGGGCCTCGGCGGCGGCTTCCCGGTGGCCGCATTCCTGTGCACCGAGGAGGTGGCCGCCACCGTGAAGCCCGGCGACCACGGCGGCACCTACGTCGGCAACCCGCTCGCCTGCGCCGCGGCGAACGCCGTGCTCGAGGTGGTGCAGGAGGAGAAGCTCGCCGAGCGCGCCGCGAAGGTGGGCGCGCGGCTCGCCGGGCGCCTGCGGGCCTTCGCCGAGGCGAACCCCGGCGTCACCAAGGGCGTGCGCGGGCGCGGCCTGCTGGTCGGTCTCGTCATCGCGGACGTCGAAGCCGCCGGGACGCTGTCGCGCCGCGCCCTCGACGCGGGCGTGCTCGCGAACGTCACCGCCGGCAACGTGCTGCGCCTGTTCCCGGCGCTGAACATCCCCGAGGAGGAGCTGTTCGGCGCGGTGGAGACGGTGCTCGGGCTGCTGACGGCCTAGGGAACCTCTGCGCAGGTAGCCGCGCAGGGGTCGTGAGGGGAGATGGCGTGGAGGGGTGAGGGGTGGCGATCCCCTGCCTTGGCCGCTTTCTCCGTCGAACCACGGGTCGGTCGAG
>Ga0187892_10005324_pt1 | contig 20349 bp, 17 predicted proteins | sample MA1701073metaG_FD_139345 | JGI IMG/M metagenome (GOLD analysis project Ga0187892, IMG submission 139345) | Bio-ooze microbial communities from a basaltic lava cave in the Kipuka Kanohina Cave System on the Island of Hawaii, USA - MA170107-3 metaG ... | reverse complement strand
CCCACCCGTTCAACCGCCTCGGCCACCAAGGGCTGTTCTTCGAGCGCTACAGCGCCACGATCAACGACCCGATCCTGGTCGTGAACAGCCAGGGCCTCTACCACGCCCGCAACCGCTGGTACCTCCCGCTTCTCGGGCAATTCACGACACGCGATCCCAACGCCACGGCCACGCCGATTCTCGAAGCACTGGCGATGAATGGCACATCGCTGGATGTCTACGTGGGCAGCCTCGACATCAAGACCCAATATGCCGACGGCATGAACTTGTATCAGTATGTTGGCTCCAATCCAGTCAATGGCCGTGATCCGCTGGGATTATTTGACTGGTGGGGTGAAGTCGATGAGAGCATTTCCGACATTACTGGAACGAAGCTATATGCACTGGGTGCGCTGAATGAGGGCGCCAAGTGGGCCTCGATCGGCCTGCAAACTGCGACCAAGATCGCGATGGGCTTTCTGCCTGGGTCGGGTCTGTATGATGCTTTCAAGGCTGTCCAGATCGTTGCCCAAGGCAAGGGCGGCTTCTGGGAAGTAATGGACATCGCCGCTGGCGCCATCCCGATGGTTGCAGGTGCGAAAGCTCTTCTGGGTCTGAAGTCGATTTTCAAAGCCAAGAAATTCGGATGGTTCGCGAGCAAGTGCACATCGTTTGCGGTGGGCACCATGGTTGACACGCCTAATGGGCCGGTACCCATCGAGCTCTTCGGGCAAGGCGCTTCCATCACGACCAGGCATGAATCGGACCCGATTCAGGACGTTTGCACGGGTGTAGTTACAGGGGTTTCCAGTCGCGTTGCTCCCCACATTCTTTGGCTCACCTTCACCGAGGGTCAGCGCATCGGCGTGACGCCCGCTCATGAGCTATGGGTTCTTCGCTGCGAGCCCTCCGGAATCACGCACGCAATTTGGCTGCCGGCCAGCCATCTGCGAATTGGTGACGCCTTGACCGACCGAAACGGGACACCGGTCGAGGTGATCGATGTCGAACTCTTGTCTGTGCCGACCACGGTGCACAGCCTCGAGGTGGACGGTACGCGTACGTACTTCGTCGACGGTCTCTGGGTGCACAACAATGTTTGTCCGCTGAATCTGTTCAAACAGTTCCTGCCCTTCACGCGACGCAATTTCCGACATAACTTGATTATCAAGACCGGCTTCGACCCCGGCAGTAGGGTGGCCGACGCTCATCACGTGTTTCCCCGGAAATTTGAAGCCGACTTTCAGCGGCTCGATATCAATATTCACGATCCCGCGTACGGCTCGTGGTGGCAGCTCAACGACCATCGGGGCAACGCACATCAATACAATGTACTTTGGGAGAATTTTCTTGCGACTAACCCATCTGCGGATCAGGTCAAGGCATTTGGTCGCCAGCTGAGTGGAATGTTTGGCTTCACGATTCACTATTAGGTGATTCCATGAATTTCTACGACACTTACCTTATGAGCTCGGCGCTGATGCGAAATGCGTTGCATGTGGCTTTTGTCGGCGACGTCTCACGATTGGAGCCAATCAAGCTTGCCCGTGGCGAATTGACACCCACGAAGGCATTGGTGTTCAAGTACAAAGCAGGCGCAAGTGGGGGAACTCCGTGCGATCTCGTCAGTACAGATATAGCAGTGATCAAGCTGGTATCAAGTCGTGTAACCACCCTGTTCGAACAGTTTACCGGCTGGTCTACGTTCGAAGTTCTCGTTTACGGCAAGGACGGGCGGTGCTTGCCTGGATACCGCGGCCTTGCGATAACAGGCCGATGTGGAGCGATTGACAATTTGAGGAGCACGGCGATTCAGAAGCCTCCCTTAGCGCCACGTGGGAGACCTTACGAAGCGTGGGTCGGCCTCTATTTCGACGAATCGAGTTGGGATGGGAGCCATTGCTTCATGCCAGCGGATAAGAACTACATCTTCGTGACTGGGGACGTGAAACGGTCGATCGAGGATGCTGGCGCGAGCAACTTTCGGTTTGAGCGTCTCGCGGAATTCGAGCGAGGTGTTGTGGAGATGTCCATGTAGCGAGGGCAATGTTCTGACGCAGACGCGGACGTGGTATGATCATCTCGGCCGGGTGCGGATGACGGCCGAGTGCGGGGCGACGGGACCTGCCGGCGTCGATCGGCGCGGGCTCGATCACGACGACGCCTGGCCGACGGCCGAGGCCATCCTGACGGCCGACCCGGCGCCGATCTCGCTGGTCGAGAACACGTACAACCTGCGCGGGTTGGCCGAGGAGGTGCGGCGGTATCAGTTCGTCGAGGAGGGCGAACCCGAGGTGCAGAGCACGGCCATGCGCACGTACTACGACTACGCCGGGCGCTCGGCCGAGGTCCATTCGCCCGGTGCGCCGGTGCAGCGCAGCATCTACGATGCAAAGGGGCGGCAGGTGTTCGCGCTGACGATGGTGGGCGACGACGAGGTCACGCGACTACAACTTCAACCGCGTGAACGCGGCGCCGGTCCGAATCATCGCGGCCCAACCGTCTCCATTAGCAAGAGCGCCGAGTCTTGCGAGCCGATCGGGAAGATGCGCGGGTCGAGGATCGAGTCCATGAACTGCTGCTCGCGCAGCAGCGTGTTGGCGGGCGAGGCGGCGTCCATGATGTCGGAGGCGTTGCGGACGTGGTTGAGGCCCAGCAGGTGACCCAGCTCGTGCGCGGCCACGTTGCCGATGGCCGTGCCGATCTCGATGGCGCTGGGCGTGCGGAAGAAGACCATCGGGCCGAACGACTCGGTGTAGACGATGCCGTCGTCGCAGAAATCGAAATTAAAGGCGTCCACCTGTTCCGAGATGCCGAAGACCGTGGCGCTGAACCCGCCGAAATAAATGGTCGAGAACGGCGAGGCCGGCGGCTGCGGATCGAAGGTGGTCACGATCGACACGTCAAACTCGCTGTAGTTCTCGCGCACCACGTCAATGATGCGGTCGACGATGAGATCGGTGTCGTTCGCGTACAGCGTCGAGATATCGCCGGCGTCGAACGGCCCCAGTTGCATCGTCCCCAGGATCGGGCTGTCGACCGAGGCCCCGTCGAAGTCCAGAAACGCCGTCTGCGGCATGGCCGGCGGAACGTTCTCGCTGCGCGTCACGGTCAGCATCATTCGGTAGCCGCCCTGCGTGAGGCCGTCGCGCGAGCGCGTCACGGCCACGAAAAAACGCTGGGCCGTGCGGCGCATGTCCAGTTGCAGCACGGCGCTGTCGCCGGAGCCAGGCAGCTCGCCGTCGTCGTTCTCGGCATAGATGCGCTGCAGGTCATCGAACAGCCCCACCGTCGGATCGAGCTCGCCGCTGCTGCGCACCACCTCGATCTCGAGGTGATCGCCGGCCGCCAGCAGACCGACGTCGTACACATCCACGTCCGCATCGCGGTCGATCAACCCGTCCACCACCACGGTCGACAGATGCTGCAGCTCGATGGCCACGGGCTGAGCAAACGTGTCGTTGGGCTCGATATCGCTGCCGGACGAGCGCGAGCCGTTGCTAGAGATCAGATTGGCGACCAGCGGCTCGGGGTCGGATGCGTCGTTCAGCCCGTCGCCATCGCTGTCTCTGGCCAGCGGGTTCAGACCCATGTCCACTTCGGCCCCATCGCTAAGGCCGTCGCCGTCGGTGTCGCTCAGGTCGGGATCGGTCCCGTGCATGGCTTCGTCATCGTTCGGCAGCCCGTCGCCATCACGGTCAGCTGGAGCGGCCGCGCCGCCTCGCCCGCCCCCCGCCGTCGCCGAACAGCCCACGACGCACGCCAACGCCACCGCACCCACACTCATCCACCAACTGACACGCAAATCTCGCCCCCTGCTGCAAGCCATTAGACATCAGCCATTAGCCATTAGCCGTTAGCCGTTAGCCTTGAGCCCCGCGCCACTGTAGCGCAGGCGTCCCGCCTGCACCGTACCCCAGGCGTCCTCGCCTGGCCTTTGTTAGGGGTTCTCGTCAGATGCCCGTACTCCACCATAGCACTAAGTACCCGATCCCCGTTGTCACATAGCCCGGCAGCAGCAGCCAGGCAAGCAGCCCATCGGCATACACCAGTCCCAGAAAGAGCAAGAAACCGTACGGCCTGATCCAAGCATAGAACCGCCCGAGCGTGTTGGGAAACAGGTGCTCCATCACCCACGAGCCGTCCAGCGGCGGAATGGGGATCAGGTTGAACGCCGCCAGCAGCACGTTCACCTCGAATCCGAGCTTGAGCATCATCAGGGCCGCCGTCCAGGCCGTTGCGCCCATGCAGCCGGTCACGGAGACCGACCCGTGCGGATTGCTCAGCCCCCGAATCGACACGCCCGGCGCCAACCGTGGCAGGATGCAGCCGATCGCCACCAGAATCATCATGCACAGCGCCGCCTGAAGCAGGTTCGAGCCAGGTCCAGCGATCGAAATCAGAATGTGTGCCCGGCGATAGCGCCGTACGTTCCCCAACTCCACCGGCACCGGCCGCGCGAATCCAAACGGCGACATCCCCGCCTGCACCAGCAACAGCGGCAGCAGCAGGCTGCCGAACGGGTGCAGGTGAGCCAATGGGTTAAGCGTCACGCGGCCTTGCGAGCGGGCCAAGTCGTCGCCCAGCCACCAGGCGGTGATCGCGTGGGCCGCCTCGTGCACCGACAGCGCGATGACAATCACAAAGATGCCCGCCGCCGCCGCAGCCCACGGCGAGCGCGGAGCGCGGCTCGTATCCAACTGGATCGGGTGTAGCGACGACCATGCCGCCAGCACGGAGACGGCCGTGCCCAGCACCGCCCAGACGATCGCAATCGTCGCCATGTAACGAGCGTGCCGAAGGGCGAGCGTCTGTCGGCCCCGCATCAGGAAGTGGACGGCCAGCCCAAGCGAAACGGCTGCGAACGCGGGACCCACCCACGGCACAAACGCCAAGGCTGCACACGCCAGCGACCATACGGTGCCGTGCGTCACCACCGGCCACGCCGGCCCCTCGCGGCTCGGTCTGGTCGGGCTCGGTTCGCGGGCGGAAACGGTCACAGGTTCAAGCTGCAGGGCACGCAGCAACCGCTCCGCCTCGTCGGCGCTGACGATGAAGCCTACCTCCTGGTCGGGACCCTGGAACCGGACCACGCGCTGCGAGCCCGTTTCGGAAATGTGCAAGTCGCGGTGCCACGTGCCGCGTCCCAGCCGGATGCTCGCCTCGCCCGACTGAAGCTCGACAGTCTCGGCGCCCGCCACGATTCGCCAACTCCGCCGCCTGGCATCGGTCCAAACCAGGGCAACCAGGCCGGGCGGCACTTGCTCGAACTCGTCGATCGCGACGTCGGAAGTCGCGCCGGATGTCCGATCTGCGCCCGTCTCGGTAGAGCTGGACGAATGGGTGGGCGTTGACACCCCCCGAGTATAGCCCGCCAGACGGCGGTCCGTAACAGGATCGGCAGGTCAGAACCCCGCCCGCGAGGGCGCGGGCGCGCTCCGGCGTTCGAGTGACTCATCGGCCCTGCAGCACGCCCCCCACTTGCGTGGGGGGTTACGATGGGTCGCCGAATCTGCCATACACCCACGAGGCGTTCCGTTCACAGCGAACTTGTTATCCACGCCCGCTCAACTATAATGGGGGCGGTCCGCTGGATCAGGCGCCAGCGGCCTTGAGCGGCGCGCTGCGCCAGGGAGCGTGCAAGCATCAGCCTATCCCACACTGCGACGGGCGGCGTTGTCGGCGCAGGCGAATTCGCGTCGTCAAACGACTTGCGCACCGGAGCCGGCCGGCCGCGCACGAGTTGGGCGCTCTGGATCATCGCGGTGAGCCTGGCCGTGCTGGCGGGCCGCTCGCTGTTGCGAGACGAGTCGATCGGCCTCCCGCCGGCCTTCGCGCAGACGGTCGCCTCCGGCGGGGCCCGCGGAACGTTCGCGTTCTCCGGGCAACTGACGCGCACCACCTACGGCGTCTTCCTGGTTGACGTGGACGCCATGACGATGTGGTGCTACGAATACACCGGCGGCGGTAAGCTCCGCTTGGCGGCCGCCCGGGAGTTTACGTACGATCGATACCTGCGAGCCTTCAACAACGAAGACCCGCTTCCGGAAGAAGTGCAGCAAATGGTCGAGCAGGAACGCGCCGCGAGACGCCAGGCAAACGAGTAGGAGCGGTCTCTGACGCGAATCCGCGGTGCGATCGACTGACGAGGAGCAAGACGGTTATGGCCAAGATGTTCTACTCACCCACCGAAGCGGCCGCCAAGCTGGGCGTCAGCGAAGACGATCTCAAGAACTGGGTGCGCGACGGCCGCCTGCGCGAGTTCCGCGACGCCGGGAAGGTGAACTACAAAGTTGACGAAGTCGATCGGCTCTCGCGCGGAGCTCCGTCCTCAATCAACCTGGGCAGCGCCAGTGGGGAGCTGCTGCTGGAGCCGGCCGAGGGGTCCGGGTCCAGCATCGCGCTCACCCCCGGCGGCAGCGACGTGCTGAGCCTGGCCGAAGCCGAGCTGGACGACACTTCGGCCGGGACGGCGGCCGGCAAGAGCAAGAGCAAGGGCGATACGGTCGTGACTTCCGTGGGCATCAGCGTCTTCGAAGACGAAGAGGGCGCTGAGCACGTCGACCCCAAGGCCAAGACGGCCATGGCCAAGGGCGACGAGGGCGTCGTGCTCGAAGGCGTCGGCAGCGGCTCGGGCCTGCTCGATCTGACGCGCGAGAGCGATGACACCTCGCTCGGGGCTGAGCTGCTCGACGAGATCTATCCCGGCGAGGAAGAGGCGCCCGCCGTTCAGATGGGCGACGCGACCCGCGCCGGGCTTGAGGAAGCCATCCCGGAGACAAGGGCGGAGGCCGGCGAGATCTTTGAGGAAGCGGCCCCCGCCGCCAAGGCCGGGCGCGGCGTCGTGGTCACGCGCGTGGAGTACGCGGCCGACCCACTCAGCACCGGCTTGTCGGCGATGATGGGCGTCGCTGTGCTGATCATGCTCGTCGGCGGGTTGGCGGTCGCGTCGATGACGCGCGGCGTGTGGCCGGCCATCCTCGACGGCATGTACACAAACTTGTGGATGTACCTGGCGGGCGGGTTCGGTGTGGCGATCATCGCCCTCATCATCGGGATGGTCGTCGGCAAGCGATCGGCCGCCTGAGCGTGGCATGGGCTTCCAGCCCATGAAACGTGGCTTGGGCTTCCAGCCCAAGTATCGTGGCATGGGTGTGTCTTGGGCTTCCAGCCCAAGTGCTTGAAGATATCCGCGGGCATCGCGCCCGCCGAGTTTGAAACGTGCGGCAACCGCGTTTGCCCGATCCGGTTGAAACGCGGAGCCGCGACAGAACATCACGGACGGTCCATCTGCGAAGGAGAAAAGTCATGAGGACGAGCCAAGGAGTGGCACTGGCGGGCGGCCTGTCGGCCCTCTGCCTGGCCAGCGGCTGCGTAAGCCTGGCCGAGTACGATCACGTCAGAGTCTCCAACAAGGCCCTGCAAGCCGAAAAGGATCAGCTCGAGACCGAGCTGTACGACGCCCGCAACGTGGCCGAGACGATGCGAGCCCGCATCGCTTCGATGGAGGGCGAGCTGGGTACCAAGGATCAGTTTGTCTCCAACCTGACGCAGGAGAACAACCGCCTGCACGACGCCTTCCGCTCGGCCCAAGGCGCCCTCGAACAGGCCGCCAACAGTCCGGCCCCGACGACGCTGGTGCTCGAATCCGCCAAGCTGCCGCAGGAGCTGGACAGCGCCCTGAAGCGCTTTGCCGATCAGTATCCCGGTGTCGTGACGTATGACCCCAAGCGCGGCTCGGTCAAGTGGAATGCCGACCTGGTCTTCGCGCTGGGCAGCGACCTGGTGCAGCCCTCGGCCATGTCGGCGCTCAAGAGCTTCACCGACGTGCTGCGCAGCTCAGCCGCGGCCGACTTCGAGGTCGTCATCGTCGGGCACACCGACGATCGTCCGATCAAGCGCGAATCCACCGCTGCGGCCCACCCGACCAACTGGCACCTGTCGGCCCACCGCGCGATTGCCGTCAGCAACGTGCTCCAGAAGGACGGCTTTGAGCCGCACCGCATCGGCGTCATGGGCTACGGCGAGTATCGCCCGACCGTCAGCAACGCCTCCGAAGACGGCCGCAGCAAGAACCGCCGCGTCGAGATCTACCTCGTGCCGCGCGGCTCGCTGGTCGAATCGAGCATGGCGTCCGGATCGACGACTACGGGTCGTGGCTTGGCGCAGACGGGGCAGCCGTAATCGGGGCGCTGCCGTCGGCAGCCTGTCCGGCCAGCGCCATCAAGCGATCGAGCGCTGCGCGATACTCCGGCGGCTCATCATTGACGTCCCACACGACGTGCCAGTGTTCTCGGGTCGTTCGCGCGATGGCCGCTCCTTCGGGGAGCTGGCTCAGAATCTCTGCCGTCCGCACCACGTCAGACGTCGAGCGCCAGAAGCGATAGTCACCCAACATGCCGTCGAATTGGCCAACGTAGGCGGCTCGCACCCAGGCGGACGTCGGATGGTCTGCGATCACGGCCGCGACGTCGAAGAAGTCGACCGTCTGCTGCGAGTAGCCGTAGCGCCCCGGCGGATGCCACATGGGCGGGAAGTCCCGAGGCTCGCGGGCCGACATGGCATCCAGGCCGCCGCGGATGTCGCCTTGCCGAAAGCGGGATTCGACTTGCCAGCGGAGTCGCTGTTCTTGCTGCGTGGCCAGCAGCGGAAACGGCCAGATGAGCAGGGAAGCGATGGCCACCCAATTCAGACTCCGGGCCGCCGGGCAGCGCTGTGAGGCACGTGTGGTCAGCCGTCGCGTGTCATTTCGCGCGATCAGCACCCAAAGCGCACCCACAATCCAGACCGGCAGCGACAAGACGCCGAGCGTGGTCACCGTCATCTTGGCGCTCCAGATCATGGCGTCGACGTCCGACGCCCGTACGCCGCCCATCACGGCCGGCAGCGGAACCGGCGATAGCTCATTCATGATCAGCGCGGCGATGTCGGCCGGCAGCATGACGATGAAGAAGGCGGCCACCGGGTGCATGTGCGCCCAGACGCTGATGACGCGCGTGATCAGGACGACGCGCCACGCGGCCACGACGGCCAGCGTCCACAAGTTGGCCTCGGTCGCGGTCGCCGGATCGAGGAAGCGCTCGTACGGAATCGCGTACAGCCACGCCAGCGGGGCCGTCATCCAGAAGAGTGCCAGGAACGAGCCATAGGCCGCCGGCACGCTCGACCCGTCGGTCCGCCAGCGCGTGGCCAGTCCGACGGCTACGAAGATCAGCCCCGAGACGACCAGCGACGCCGCCATCGGCAGCAGCACATACCACGGCTCGCGCACCAGGTATTCCTGGTCGTACTCGCGGGCCAGCCCGGCCGAGATCACGAACACCGCCCCGATCCACAGCGCCGCCCGCGACGCGGCGATCCGTTCAATCGCGGCGCGGCGGCCGATCAGGAAAGCGGCAACGGTTCCGATTCCGATCGCCCGAGCTTCGGATGGCGCCGCCAGGTCTGTCGGCGGATCGCTTGTCTGCATCGAACAGCCTCCGGTCGGTACACCTCGCGCACCAGCTCGCGGAAACCGCATTCGAGTTCCGCGACGCTCATCGCATCCGGCTGAAACGTGACGTCGAACAGCGTGTAGTGCGACCAATCGCGATCGGGCAGGATTCGCCCGGCCCGCTCCAGCCGGCGGCGCAGTGCGGTGCCGGGGAACGGCGTCTGCAGCGTCACCTGCACGTCGGCCAGCGGGCACTCGTTCAGGAACTCGGCCAGTGCGTCGATGGAAGCGCGCGTCTCGCCGTCGCAGCCCACGATGAAGCAGCCGATCACGGCGATGCCGGCTGCCTGGATGGCCAGCAGCGCATCCATCATGCGCGGCAGATCGGCCGCCTTCGGACCAAAGCCGACGGGCGCCGCCACCAGCGATTCGACGCCGACCAAGACCTGCACGCATCCGGAGGCCGCCAATCGCGCGAGCAGCTCCGGCTGCTCGCCGATGCGCCAGTCGCACTCGGTGAAGTAACGAACATCCGATCGCTCGAACTCATCGAGCAACGCGGCGTGGTCACGGTTCCCGGCCAGCGTGTTGTCGTCGGCCAGCTCGATGATCGGCCGCGGCTCGATCGAACGGATCGCGTCCAACTCCGCGCGGATGTTGGCCGCCGGCTTTTCCCGGAATGGCCCCAGCAGCCGGCTGGCCGCGCAGAAGTCACACGCCAATGGGCAGCCGCGCTGCGTCTGAAGCGTCAGCCGCGGACGGCGCGCTGCGCCGAGCAGGTCGTAACGCGGCACGGGTGATCGCGCAAGATCGAACGGCCGCGCCGGGCGATAGACCGTCGCCGGCCGCGCGTCGTGCGCATCGCGAAGCACATCGCCCCAGACCGGCTCGCCATCGCCCACCACAACGGCATCGAAGTGCTGCCCGGCTTCGTCGGCGCAGGTGGTGGCGTGCAGCCCGCCGAGCACCGTGCGAATTCTCCGCCGGCGCAGCTCAGCACTGAAGTCGTACGCCTCGAGGATCGAGGCGGTCAGCGCGGAGACTGCAACCAGTGTCGGATGTTCGCCGCAAACCCGCGAGATCAGCTCACCATTTGCCCGATCGGACTCGTGATAGCTGCACGTCCATTGACCCGGCGTCATGCCGGCCAGTGTCAGCAGGCCGAGCGACGGCAGCCACTCGATGGCGGCGCCGCGCTGCCGCAGACCAGGCAAAGTCATGCCCAGATCGAGCAACTCGCGGCTGCAGATGCGTAAGCCGGTGAACGAAACAAACGCGACATGCGGCATCACGGGCTCCGGCGTTGCACATGGAAGCGCGCAAGCACCGGTTCAGCCTATGCCGCGGCTTTCGTGCGGGTCAACATAGGACGACCGTATTGGGCACAAACCCACAGCGTCTGACAATGCGCTTGCCACTTGCCGGGGGTCGGTTGCACTCTGAAGACCCTGTTCACCGCCGTGAAGGGTCTTGGTCATTGATTCGGGATGGCGGCTGGTCACGGAATCGCGCGGCCGAATCAACTCTCGCAGTGGCCACCCGTTCTGGTGTCCGACGGGCCCCGCGGTAATATGGCTGCCGCGCGGTTGTTGTGAGGCGCATGGCGATGCCGAACTTCGAACGACACGTTTTCGTCTGCGTGAACGAGCGCGAGCCGGGCCATATCCGCGGCTGCTGCAGCGAAAAGAGCTCGCACGCGGTGCGCGAGCGGTTCAAGGCGGCCCTTAAGGCCCGCGGGCTGGAAGGCCGGGTGCGGGCCAACCAGAGCCTGTGCCTCGACCAATGCGAGCACGGTCCGACGCTGGTCGTCTATCCCGAACAGGTCTGGTACGGGTTCGTGAAGGCCGAGGACGTCGACGAGATCATCGAGTCACACATCATCGGCGGCAAACCGGTCGAGCGCCTGCGCCTGCCCGACGGCTGCGTGAACACGCCACACTGCCCGCACCGCGGCGGTGGCGCTGTGCAGCTTGGCCTCGGCCGCCCGGGTGCGAAGGAGCCGTGACCGTCCAATGCCGGCGCGACCTCAAATTGCCCAGACGCCGATCGTCCTCTATCACGCGTCGCTCGAGCGCATCGACCACGCCCGCCTGGCGGTGGCCGAGCGCCGCTGGGTCATCGGCATCTATCTCTGCGGGTTGGGGGTCGAGTGCATCCTGCAGGCCATCGCACTGCGCCTCGATCCGACGCACGACGCCCGGCATGACCTGAACAAATGGCTGAGCCGTTGCCCAGCGTCGCTGCGAGCGAGTCTCCGGACGAACCCGCTCCGGACCGACTGGAGTCTCCTTGCCGACACGTGGTATAATGGAATGCGTTATTTGTCGGACGCTGGTCTGCTCGGGTATCTCCGGCGAGGGGGCCTGGCCGACCGAATACGGGGCGGGCGCGAGGCTATTCTGAAGGTCTATGCCCAGAGCCTTCTTGCTGCCGCTGAGCGGGTGCACAGGACAAGCGTGACTGCATGGCATCACTCCTGAAAAAAGTCGAGATGATCCTGCGCTCAGAATTGAAGGACTTCGAGAGCCATCTTTCGCGAGTGCCGCACAGCGACCACGTCATGGGGTCGGTCGTTAGCTCCTCGTTCCGCCGGATGGATCATGAGAAGCGCCAGGCGCTGCTGTGGGATCAGATTCTCGCGCAACGGTTAACCGGCGTCGAGTTGGCCAGGCTAGGGCCAATCGTCACGATGACCCCGGAGTCGGCAGAGGTTCATTTCAACGGAGCGGGACGGGTAAGACAGAAACGATCTCCTGGCCGCCGGGTGACTGTCGAGGCGTCAGCTCAGGGGCCACATCGGTAAGACAACGACCGATTGCGGGCGCGAAAGCGACCAACGGTGCACTGTAGCTATCGTAACCTGGCATCGCTCCTGAATAAGGTCGAAGAGTTTCTGGCCGCGGTTTTTGGGGGTTTTAACAGTCATCTCGAGCGGATATCGCAAACCGGGCGCATCATGGGGTTTGTCATCAGTCCGTCATTCGGCGAAAGAGCGACGCAACGCAGCGAGCACTCTTGTGCGATCGAATCCTGGCGACACGGCTCACGAAGGCCGAGCTGGATCGCATGGGGCCGACTGTCACGATGACTCCGGAGCAGACCGAGATTCACCTGAACGGGGGCTGATCCCGAATCACGTTCCGAGAGACGGCCTTCCCGCCCGACGAACCCGGCTGACGTTCGCGAAATCCGGAGCCCGTATCAGACCCATGCTCGCGCCGCCTCCGGCTCTTGAAGCTCACTTCGTCTCGTTCGGCGCGGCACACGTGTCGGCCATGCTGGCCATCGCCGCGATCGCCATCGCGGGCCCGGTGGCGTTCCGCCACGTTTCACGGCGGCGTCCGTCCGGACGAGTCACCCGCGCCGTCTGCGTGGCGCTGGCCGGGCTGCTGATCGCCACGATTCTCGCCGAGGCGTTGGTCAAGATCGCTACGGGCACGTGGACGCTCCAGGAGTCGCTCCCGCTGCATCTGTGCGACCTGGTGGCGTTCGCGCTCATCGCCGTGCTCACCAGCGCGGCAAGATCGCCAGCCGCAGCTTCGACGCATTCGTGGCGGCAGCTCCTGTACGAGTTGGCCTACTACTGGGGCCTGGGCGGCACCGTGCAAGCCATCGTGACACCCGATCTTCGGGAGGGCTTTCCGCACTTCCATTTCATTCAATATTTTCTCGCGCACGGCGGCATCGTCGTGGGCGTCCTCATGTTGACCGTCGGCTTGGCGTGGCGCCCGAGACCCGGCTCTGTGCTGCGAACGTGGCTGATCACCACGGCCGTCGGGTTTGTGGTCCTGGCGTTCAACGGCGTGTTTGGCACCAACTACATGTTCCTGTGCGGCCCGCCGCCTGCGGCCGGCACGACGCTGCTCGACTACCTCGGCCCGTGGCCGCTGTCGCTCGTCACGCTGGACCTGTTGGCGCTGGTGCTGATGATGCTCTGCTACGCGCCGTTCTGGCTTGCAGCGCCGCGCGGCGCGGCGGCCGCGACGGCTTCATCGAAGTCGCCCAGCCCATAGGAAAAGCTGATGCCCCACCCTCCATCGGGAGGGCGGGGCATCGTGATACTAACTCACGACTCAGGACTCTGCACTCAGGACTTAGTCCTGTTCAGAACCCGGTCGGTCCCATGCTGACGCGGTATTCGTTCAGCTCGGGGGCCAGCATGCGCTCGATGCGCGACTGGCAGGCCGCCAGGTGCGCTTCGGAGGCGAAGTCCAGCTTGCCGGTCGCCACCGTCTCCTTGATCTGGTTGTTCAGCGTGCGCAGCGAATGCTGCACCATGCCGTGCAGATCAGGCGAGATGATCTGGCCCGGCGGTGTGCGCACCAGCGGCTCGACCAAGCTCAGGTACTCGCGCTGCAGCGAGCGGCGGACGTCGGTAATGAATGGCGCCGAATCGCTGAACGTCCCGCTCTTGGCCTTGGCCGGATCCAGCCCCGACCAGCAGGCCTTCTTGATGGCCTGCACATACTCGGCCGCGGTCAGGCGATCGGCGCTGGGGTTCTTCAGCTCGGCGTCGTGAATGCGCCGCAGCGTGTTCGGGAACAGCCGGTCGAAGAGGTTCCACCACTGCAACATGCTGATGACCTGGTGGGCCGGGAAGTCGACCCGGAAGTCGACGTAGGCGCCCTCGTGCCACCAGCGCGGCATGGTCAGGTGGTTCAGCACCTCCGGCGAAAAGGCAAAAAACTTATCGCTGTAAAGGCTGTCCGTGATGAACTTGAGCGCCTCGCGCTGCTGCTCGGCGGGCACCAGCTCGAACGGCGGCGCCGCGTCCGGGTCGCCGCGGTGGCTGCGGCTGGTGTACTGTCCGCCGATGTAGCGGCCGACGTAGTCGTACACGAAGGCCTTCTCGTACAGCAGGCTGAAAAACGCCTGCCGCAGGTGATACCAGCTCTCGCCATCCTTGACGCCCCACTGCAGCAGGTTGTCCATGCGCTGGTCGATCAGCTCGACGCGGGCTTTGGCCCATTCGACCGGGTTGCGGCCCATGTCGAAGCGGTTCGAGCGTGGATCGGGACCGAGATACGTGGTGTCCTCGTCGCTGGCATAGGCCAGATCCGGCTCGGCCGCCCGGCCGGCGATCTGATTGAGCATCGCCACTTCGGCTGGATTGGCGCTCGGCGCAGCGATCGGTGCGGACGTCGATTCCTTGCCCGCGTGGCCCCCCTCGGCTGCTAGCGCTGCGATGGCGCCCGACTCGATCGCCTTCTTCACCTCGGGCGGCAACTGGTCGAGGATTTCCTTCGGAATGTTGTCCGCAGCGGCTGCGACCACCTTGGCTTCGCCGGCCGCGGGCTTGCCGTCGGCCTTCTGCTCGGGTTTGGCCTTCTCCTTCTGCTCGTCCTTCTGATCGCCGGCACTGGTCGTCGGGGCCGAGCCGTCCACCCCTCGATAGCCGTACTCGATGGCCCAGTAGTCGTACGGGCCAATCGTCGGCGTCACGAACTCGCCTTCGAGTGCCGTCTTGTCGCCGAAGAACAGCACCGGGTTGTAGTCCATGACTGAGCCGGTCGTGGCCTCACCTGCGGCGCGGCGCCTCTTGATCTCCTCGACCGACCAGATCGAACTCGCCTTGAAGTTGTGCCGCAGGCCGAGCGTGTGCCCGACCTCGTGCATGACCACTTCCTTCACGACGTCGTAGAGCAGCTTGTCGATGACCTCCTGCGGTTGACCCGCCAGCGCCGCGCTGGCGAACGCGACTTGGTGCTTCATGCCGTGGGCATAGTCGCAGAAGTGGTCGCCGTGCTGCTTCATCCGCTCGAGCATCCGCTCGCGGAGCGCCGCGTCGTTGCCACCGAGCTGGTAGCCCTCCCACGTGCTCTGCGGCGGTGCGAACTGCGGGAACTTGGCCACGAAGTCGCGCAGGGCCAGGTCGTTGAACTTCATCGCCGGCAGGGCCGAGGGCAGCATCTGCTGGGCTTCCTGCTCGTAGTAGCGGACCATCGAGTCGTCAAAAATGATATCCGCATCGTAGATCTGGCCGCTGAACGGGTTGGCCCGGTGCGGGCCCATGGCGAACCCGGCCCCGGTTACAATCCAGCGGAAGAAGCTGTAGCGCATGTCTTCCGGATCGAGATCGCGCCACTCGTTGTCATCGGTCTGCTGGCGCACTTCGACGGCATTCACGAAGCCGATCTTCTCGAAGGCCTTGTTCCACTCGACGATGCCGTCGCGCACGGCCCGGCGGAACTTCACCGGCACGGTCTTCTCGACGTAGAACACAATCGGCTGGACCGGCTCGCACATGGCCAGGCTCGAGTCGCGCTTGACCAGGTGCCAGCGGTCGACGTAACGGTTGAAGATGTCGCGAGCGCTGGTCGGCTTGCCCCAATCGCGGTTGGCGGTCAGGAAATAGCCGACGCGGTCATCGGCCGGCCGCGCGGCGTAGTCGGTCTTGGGCAGCTTCCAGAACGAGAAGTGCACCTGCTTCTTCTCAAACGAGCCCGGCGGTGAGGGCTGGGCCAGGGCCAGCTCGACGCCGATCTCGGTGTTGAGCAGGAACGTCTTCTTCTTGGTCCACTTGCTCAGGGCGGCGTTCACCATGGCGGGCATGGGCGGGCCGCCGCCGAAGATCCCGACCGTCCAGCCGATGTCGGCAAAATCGCTCTTGAGCAGAGCCCCCAGATCGATCACAGGATCGCCTTTGGGCGACTTGGTCAGGATCGGCACCGACGCACGGATTTTCTCCGGATACGTCCGCCGGACGACATCGCTGACCGTCTGCTTGTCGTCCAGAACGTAATGCGTCTCCGGCCGGATGAGCAGGAGTTGCTTGTCGAGCAGCTCCCACTTGACGACGTGCTCCTCCAACGGGAAGCCCGTCAGGAAGCCGCCACCGGAAAAACTGGTCGAGAGCATGAACTTCTCGCCCAGAACGCTGGCCGGAATCTGGCACAGCAGCCGCTCTTGGTCTTTATCCTTGGCGTCCGACGGGTACGACCAGAGCGTGAAGAATCCGTCCGTGGATTTCATGCCCTTGGTCACTTCGTCGAACGGCGGGAGCTCCGGGGCCGTCGGACCGGCCCCGGGCTTGGCGCCGCCCAGGGCCGCTGCCACCATCTCGATGATTTGAGCCTGATCGGTGGGTACCGATGGCGGAGTCGCCAGCGCGGGTGGGATGGCCAGCCCGGCCGCACTGCACAAGATCAGCACGCGCGTCAACATGGGTTTCTCCTGTCTGGAAACACGCTTTGTCGAGCACCCCGTTGGTGCAATACCTCCGTTGGATGGGGACGCGGCCCGAAGCCGATCTGATGGCGCACCGCCGCTGCCTTCTGACGCGCGTCTGGTACACAGTATACAACGATCGAGGTCGAAGCGTTCCGTCAGAAAATGTAAGAATGCTGCCAACCGGTTGCGCAGGGCCTTGCCGGCAGGGTCGCCGGCGCGTACGCTTCTATTAGTATCCATTCCACGACTGGAGGCCCGCCATGACCTTGCCGATTCGATTGGGTGGCTTCGCACTGTTCATGATCGGCTCAGCCCCTGCCTCGTCTAGGGGCGAAAGCGATGCGGTCATTCTGCTCGATGGCGTGCCAAGCACGTTGAGCTATCCGCTGCCCGCTGGCACGAACCTGATGCTCACCGCGCGGGTTCGCGGCGGCACGGTTGAGTCCGTCTGGCTGGCGCCGCACGAGATCACGGAACGTAGGGTGCCGCTGCAGAGGGTCGCCGAAGGCGAGTACCAGCTCAATCTCGCCGACCGTGCCGTGCAGGCCGTGGCGGCCGAAGCCGATGTGACCCGTCAGCTCTACGTCTTCGCGCGCCTGACCGAACCGCCGTTGATCAAGAGCCTGCCCATCTGTTACGCACTGCTGGACGGTTACTCGAGCGCGTCGCTCGAGTTGACCGTCATTCACGGCGAGCAGCGCACCGTCGTGCGCCGCCGCAGCTCGCATTGGTTCGTGCCCGAGGAGGTTCGCGAGCTGCTGCTGTCGCTTCCGGTCGGCGCCTCGCAGCCTGCGCTGAGCCTGAGAATCGCCGAACAGCCGATGGCCGCCGAGTCCCACGAGCTTCCCGGCGAGCTTAGGGCCGTACTCACCGACGAAATTCGTCATCGCTGGAAAGAGAAGGGCACGCTGGACGTAGTGTATCAATCGAACGGGTCGCGCCCTCAAACGGTCGCCCAGCTTTACGCGATTCCCCGGCAGCTGGACGCCAGCGCCAGCCACACGCCCGTCACGATCCACCAGCGCCGGCACAAGAACTTGCCCGGCACGCACGGGTTCCTGCGGCTCGAGCTGGACGACATCACGGCCGGCCGGGTACTGGTCACGCTGCGCGATGGGAACGGCCAGGCCTGGATCGACGCGGCCTCGATGCGCGCCGGAGACGCGCTCAGCGTGAAGCTGGACGAGGGCACGTACGTCGCCGTGCTGACCGACATGGTCAACCTGCTCACCGGCGACGATTATGCAACGTTCGAAGTCCGTCCGCTCGGCGAATGGCAAACCGATCGGATCGAGCGCCTGCTCCAGACCATCGAGGCGTCTGATGTCATCTTCATCCGCGAAGGTGAGGAGTACAGCGGCCGCGAGGCAGGCGAACACCTGCGCCGCAAGCTCGACCACGCCGAACGCGAAGTCCACACGCTTGACGACTTCATCGAGCACATCGCCAGCCGCTCGTCCACGACGGGCAACCCATACCACGTGCGCCTGTCCGACGGCACAACGCTTGAAGCGGGGACGTGGATGCGGGAACGAACGAAGGGTCGCCTGGTTCCATCTCACTGACGGGTCAGGTCATATGCCGCGGGCCGGCGCTGCGCCGCGAAGAGCGCCTCGGCGTCCGCGACGCGCTGGTCCGCGAACTGTGGCACGTCCGTCCGGTTCATGTTCAGCGGACGAGCGCGACCACGCACGTCGCGATCGCGCCGGCGGCCAGCAGCGCGGTCACGGCGAAGAGCATGACGAAACGCCGGTTCTGTTGGCCCATCAGGCCGACCAGGTGCTCGTCGCGCGAGGCGGCCGACGCCTCCATCGTCTTGAGCGTCGTCGTGTTGGCCTCAGAAGTGTGGCCGAGCGTGGCCACCGCGTCGCGGAAGATGTCGAGCGCGCCGACCATGCGCTCGTCGATGGCGCGGGTGGCGTCGAGCTTGCTTCCCAGCGAACTGAGCACCTCGTGATGGGCGTGGGCCAGCTTCGGCAGGACTTCTTCGATGCGGCGCGTACGTTCGCCGGCCATCTGCAGCTGCGAAGCGATGGTTGCCAATGTGTCGGCCTGCCGCTTCGAGAGCTCGGGGACCTGGGTGAGGCTGGCGGCCAGTTGGGCCAGCGATTGGGAAATCTCGGCCGTGCGGGTGTCCTGGGCGTGCATGTAGTTTTGCAGCGATTCGATCAGGCCGGCCACCTGCTCGTAGCCGGCTTGCAGCCGCTGCAGCGCCGCGTCGCGGCGCTTGCCGGTCAAGTCGGACAGGTGCAGGCCGCTCGAAACCTGTTCGGCCGCACGCGCATCCTCCGCGCGTTGGGCGGTCGCATCGCGCCGGCCCGCACTGGTTTCCAGCGACTTGCGGCCGCCATCGCCGTCCAGCCGCGGCCAGTCGCCGCTGTCGCCGTTCAGCCGGCTGGCTTGTTTGAACCACGAACCCACTCGCGCCCAGATCGTCCCGTTTGTCATGGCAAGACCTCCGTGTCGAATGATCGATGGCGATGCGTCGTCGCCCGCGCGCACCCCGCCCCCAAGCGTGGCGTACCGTCCCTGGCCGCCGCCTATTCGCCATCGGTTGACGGGACCCGATTCCATCATAAAATCCGGCCCGATGCCGACCCGTGAGCAGATCGAGAAGCTATTGCGAGCTGAACCGGACGACGTCTTCCTGAATTACAGCCTGGCCATGCAGTTCGCCAAGGAAGCGCTGTTCGACGACGCCCTGCGGCAATTCGACCGCGTGATCGCGCTCGACCCGGACTACTGCGCCGCTTATCACCACAAGGCCAACACTCAGGTCGCCGCCGGCCAGCTCGATGCCGCCCGCCGGACGCTCGAAGCCGGCACGCAGGCGGCGCAACGAGCCGGCAACAGCCATGCGCACAGCGAGATGCTCGAGCTGCTGGCCTCGATCGAGGGGTAGCCTCGCGTGGTTCAGACGACACCCGATGGCGTGCTGGGTGCGATTCGCCGCTGGCTGAACGAGCAAGGCGTGGCCTTCCGCGAGCTGCACCACGAGCCGACCCGCACGTCCGAAGAGTCGGCCCGTGTCCGCGGCGAAGAGCTGCGCGTGGGTGGCAAGGCCCTGCTGGTGAAGGTCGACGATCAGTACCGGCTTTTCGTCCTCAGCGCCGTGCTGAAGCTCGACTCCGCCGCGGTCCGGGCGAAGTTCGCCGCGCGGAAAACTCGCTTTGCGACACCTGACGAGCTGCGCGAGTTGACCGGCTTGGTCCCGGGCAGCGTGCCGCCCTTTGGACGGCCGATCCTGCCGTTCGATTTGTACGTCGACGCATCGATCGCCGCCAACCAGCGGATCGCTTTCAACGCCGGCACGCTGACCGACTCAATCATCATGTCGGTCGACGATTACCTGCGCGTCGCGCGGCCTGACGTGTTCTCATTCGCCGCCGAGTTGTGAGCTAACTAACCCGACCTTCGCACTTGGGCACCGCGAACGCGCTGGACGAGCTCGAAAACGGGGTTTCGGGGCCAAAGGTCTGCACTACAAGTGCGTTGATCGGGCAGGGTCGAGGCATGCAGAGCGCCTCGCTCCGAAGGAGCGCGCTCCGCCAGCCCAGGGCATCGCCCTCGTTGTTCTACACATCTCGGGTGACGAAACTGGCCGGGGCCCGCTACGCCGAAGGCGTTGTGGCCCAAAGCCCAGAGTTGCCGCGCAGCGGCTACCCTGGGATCGCGGCGCCACGTCGATGCCAACCCCAAAGGGGTTGTGTCCTTTTGCCTACGACCGACGAAGCGATCGCGACCAGAGACGACGCAACCCCGTTGGG
>Ga0187892_10005323_pt1 | contig 20350 bp, 23 predicted proteins | sample MA1701073metaG_FD_139345 | JGI IMG/M metagenome (GOLD analysis project Ga0187892, IMG submission 139345) | Bio-ooze microbial communities from a basaltic lava cave in the Kipuka Kanohina Cave System on the Island of Hawaii, USA - MA170107-3 metaG ... | reverse complement strand
CTGAACATCGACTCCTGGGGATCGACTCGACCGCGCATGGCTTGTTCTCCGTTATTAACGTCGCTGCGCTTTCGACTCGGCTTCCGGGGAATGATTCCGTGCGTTTTGCATCAGGCTGCTAGAAGAAGCCTTCTCTGCGCGCTTTGCGAATCTCTGCGTCTTTGCGTTGAGGTCTTTTGCATGACACGCGCCTTCGTCGGCGTCGGAGCGAACCTCGGGGACGCGGTCGACCAGGTCCGCGCCGCGATCGCGGCGCTCGCCGCGCTCCCCGGCACGCGGCTCGTCGCGGCGTCGTCCTTGTACCGCAGTGCGCCGATCGGCTACGCCGATCAGCCGGATTTCATCAACGCCGCCGCGCTGCTCGAGACCGAGCTCGCGCCGGGCGCGCTGCTCGCGGCGCTCCAGGCCATCGAGGCGGGGGCCGGACGCAGCCGCACGTTCAAGGACGCGCCGCGCGTGCTGGATCTCGACCTGCTGCTCTACGGCGCGGCGGCGATCGACGAGCCGGGCCTCGTCGTCCCTCACCCGCGGCTGCACGGCCGCGCGTTCGCGCTCGCGCCGATCGTCGAGCTCGACCCCGGATGCGTGATCCCGGGCCGCGGCCCGGCGAAGGACTGGCTCGCCCGCGCCGCCGGCCAGCGCATCGAGAGAATCGGGGATGGGGGACGGGCAATGGGGGATGGGTAAGATTCCCCCTCATCCTCATGCCTCGTCCCGCATCCCTCGTCCCCGCCTTGAAATTCCGCTACATCGCGATCGAGGGCCCGATCGGCGCGGGCAAGACCAGCCTTGCGAAGCGGCTCGCCGAACGCGTCGGCGGCGTCCCCCTGCTCGAGCGCCCCGACGCCAACCCGTTCCTGCCGCAGTTCTATCTCGACCGCGCGCGCTTCGCCCTGCCGACCCAGCTCTTCTTCCTCTTCCAGCGCATCGACCAGCTGCGCGCCGTCGCCCAACCGGACCTCTTCGCCCGGCTGACCGTGGCCGACTTCCTGCTGGAGAAGGATCCGCTCTTCGCGGGGCTGACGCTCGCCGGCGACGAGCTCGCGCTCTACCACCGGATCTACGCCGCCCTCAAGCCGCAGGTCCCGCGGCCGGACCTGGTGATCTACCTCCACGCCGCGCCGCCGACGCTGCTCGAGCGCGTCCAGCGGCGGGCGGTGGCGTACGAGCACCCGATCGACCGGGACTACCTCGCGACGCTCGCCGACGCCTACAGCCGGTTCTTCTACCATTACGCCGCCGCGCCGCTGCTCGTCGTCAACTCCGAGCATCTCGACTTCGTCGCGAGCGAGGGCGATCTCGAGCTGCTGGTGCGGCACATCGCGACGATGCGTGGGAGCCGCGAGTACTTCAACGTGGCGGAGTAACGCGATGCAGGTCGTCGACACCATCGCCGGGCTGCGCGCCGCGCTGCGGGGCGTCGACGTGGCGTGCGTGCCGACCATGGGCAACCTGCACGCAGGCCATCTCGCGCTGATGCGGATCGCGCGGTCGCATGCGCCGTGCGTCGTCGCCACCATCTTCGTGAACCGGCTGCAGTTCGCGCCCACCGACGACTTCGACAAGTACCCCCGCACCTTCGCCGCCGATTGCGCGGCCCTCGAGCGGGAGGGCGTCGACTACGTCTTCGCCCCGCACGAGCGCGAGATGTACCCGCAGCCGCAGGCGTTCACGGTCGATCCACCGCCCGGGCTCGCCGACATCCTCGAGGGCGAGTTCCGGCCGGGCTTCTTCCGCGGCGTGTGCACGGTCGTGCTGAAGCTCTTCAACATCGTCGCGCCGCGGGTCGCGGTGTTCGGCAAGAAGGACTACCAGCAGCTGCTGATCGTGCGCGACATGGTGCGCCAGCTCGCGCTGCCGATCACGATCGTCCCCGGCGAGACCGGACGCGCCGACGACGGCCTCGCCCTCTCCTCGCGTAACAACTACCTCTCTGCCGCCGAGCGCACCGAGGCGCCGCGGCTCTATCGCACGCTCGAGGACCTCGCGCGGTCGATCGCCGCCGGCGGCCGCGCCTACCCGCAGCTCGAGGCCGCGGCCATGGCCGAGCTCCGCGCCCACCGCTGGCAGCCGGACTACGTCGCGGTGCGGCGGCGCTCGGACCTGCAGCCCCCCGCGGCCGCCGATCGCGAGCTCGTCGTCCTCGCGGCGGCCAAGCTCGGGACGACGCGGCTGATCGACAACCTCGAAGTCACGCTCGCCTGAGCGCATCCCGCGCTTACCCGCCGGGTAATTGATCCGCCTACCCGGCCGCCGTAGCCTCCGGGGCAACTCGACTTCGGAGGGTCAACCGATGTCCGCGAGCAAGCTCGCTCTGATCGTCGTCCTGGTCGCGTTCGGCGCGTACAGCGCGTACGCCGTGAGCGAATTCGGCTACGTAGGCCTGTGGCGCGAAGCGTTCCGCAACAGCGCGACCGGGCAGGTCCTGTTCGACCTGTGCGTGGCGCTCGCCCTCGCCTGCGCGTGGATGATCAAGGATGCGCGCGCGCACGCCCGCACCGCCTGGCCGTACGTCGTGGTGACGCTGGCGCTCGGCTCGGTCGGGCCGCTGCTCTATCTCCTGCTCGGCGGGCGCGCGGCGACCGCGGGCGCGCCGCGCGCTCACTCCGCCGCGAGCCGGTAGCCGACGCCGATCTCGGTGAGCAGGTAGCGCGGCTGCGCGGGATCGGCCTCGAGCTTGCGCCGCAGCGCCGCCATGTGCACGCGCAGCGTGTGCGCGTGCTCGACGTACGCCGGTCCCCAGACCTCCCGCAGCAGCTGCCGCTGGGTCGCGACCATCCCGGCGTGCTTCACCAGCACGGCGAGCAGGCGATACTCGATCGGCGTGAGCTTCGCCTCGCGTCCGCCGACGAGCACCCGCCGCGCGGCGAGATCCACCTTCAGGTCGCCGACCCCGAACGCCGGCTCGGTCGCCCCGCCGGCCCGCGCCTCCCCGTGGCGGAGCGCCGCGCGCAGCCGGGCCATCAGCTCGCCGACGCCGAACGGCTTGGTGAGATAGTCGTCGGCGCCGGCATCGAGCGCGGCGACCTTGTCCTGCTCGCGGGTGCGCGCCGAGAGCACGACGATCGGCACCCTGGACCACTCGCGCAGTCGCCGGATGACCTCGGCCCCGTCCATGTCCGGCAGCCCGAGGTCGAGGATCACGACGTCGGGCTTGCGCGTGGCGGCCTCGACCAGGCCGCGCTCGGCGGTCTCGGCCTCGAAGACCTCGAACCCCTCGCTCGGCAGCACCGTGCGCAGGAACCGGCGGATCTGCGGATCGTCCTCGACGACGACGGCGTGGCGCCGCGGCTCGGTCATGCGGCTTCGCGCAGCGCGCCGTCGCCGGACACGTTCGGCGGCTCGCCGATCAAGAGCAGCGTGAAGCGGAAGACCGCGCCGCCGGCGGGCAGATTCTCCGCCGCGAGCGACCCGCCGTGCGCGTGCACGATCGCCTTGCAGATCGACAGTCCCAGGCCGACGCCGCTCTGCGGCCCCTCCGGCGCGGCGCGATGGAACTTGTCGAAGATGCGCTGCTCCTCGCCGGGCGGCAGCCCCGGGCCTTCGTCGGCGACCGAGACGACGAGCTCGTCCTGGCCGGTCTCCGCCGAGATCGAGATCGTGGTGCCCGGCGGAGCGTACTTGGCGGCGTTCTCGAGCAGATTCGCGAGCACCTGACCGATCAGGACGCCGTCCACGCTGACGAGCGGCAGGTCCGGCGGGAGGTGCGTCTGCACGCGGTGCCCGGCGAGCGTCCGCTCGAGGCGCTTGAGCGTCGCGCCGACCAGCTCCTCGAGCGGATGCCACTGGCGGTTGAGGCTCGCCACCCCTGACTGCAGGCGCGCCATGTCGAGCACGTTGTCGATCAGGCCCGTCATCCGCTCCGCTTCGGCGTGGATGGCGCGCGCGAGCTCCGCGCGGTCGCGATCGCTCATGCGCTCGCCGCGCTCGGCGAGGCTCGAGGCCGCTCCGACGATCGAGGCGAGCGGCGTGCGCAGATCGTGCGAGATGGCGGCGAGCAGCGCGTTGCGCAGCCGCTCCGACTCCGCGTCGAGCTCGCTCGCCTGCGCGCTCGAGGCGAGCTGCGCGCGCTCCAGCGCGAGCGCGATCTGGCTCGCGAACGTCTCGAGCAGGCGCTGCTGCTCCGGCACGAACACCCGCCGCGGGTTCGCCGGCAGGATCGCGAGCACGCCGATCGTCGCCTCGCTGCCCGCGAGCGGCAGGTAGTGCGATTGCCCGCCCGGGAGCGTGTCGGTGCCGAGCCCGGCGGGCTCGCCGTGATCGAGCACCCACTGCGCGACCGCGAGGTCCGCCGCGCGGAGCGAAGCGCTCGCCGCCTCGCCGCGCGGATGCCGGACTCTGGCGTCGCGGTCGGGCAGCAAGACCACCGCCTGCGCGTCGAACACCTGCGCCATGTGCTTGACGGCGATGCGGACCATGTCCTCGACCTCGTCCACGCGGGCGAGCTCGCGGCTCATCGCGTACAGCGCCGCGGTCCGCTGCTCGCGGTAGCCGGCGATCCGCGCCCGGGTGCGGATGTTGGCGGTGAGGTTGCTGATGATCAGCCCGACCGCGAGCATCACCGCGAAGGTGGCCAGGTACTGCGGATCGGTGACGCGCAACGTCCACTCCGGCGGAACGAAGAAGAAGTTGAACGCGAGGACCGCGGACACCACGGCGAACACCGAGGGGCCGCGCCCGAGCCACGTCGCGACCAGGGTGACGGCGAGCAGGTACACCATCACCTGGTTCGCCGGCTCGAAGAACGGGTCCACGAGGGCCGCGACGCCGGTCGCCATCGCGACCGCCGCCCCCGCCCACAGGTAGCGCGGCCAGCGCAGCTTCCGCCGCGCCTTCACGCCGAGGTGGTCGCGGCTGCGTGCGATCAGGACCCGCGCCGGCGACGCCGCCGCGTCCTCGGTCTCGCCGCCGACCACGAGCACCTCGAGGTCGGCGGCACCGGCGACGATGCGGTCGGCGGCGGAGAGCGGCAGCCACGCGCGCAGCCCCGCGCGGCGCCGGCGGCCGACCACGATCCGCGTCGCGTTGCTCGCCCGGGCGTAGGCGAGGATCTCGGCGGCGACGTCGCCGCCGCCGAGCGTGATCGCGACGCCGCCGAGCTGCTCGGCGAGCCGCAGGTTGCGCAGGATCCGGTCGCGCTCGGCGTCGGGCAGCCGCTGCAGCCGCGGGGTCTCCACGTAGACCGCGGTCCAGTCCGCCTGCATCCGCGCGGCGACCCGCGCCCCGGCCCGTACCGTCCGCTCCGCGTTCGCGCCGGGGCCGACGCACACCACGATCCGCTCCGTCACCGGCCACGGCGTCTCGATCGCGTGATCGGTCCGGTACTCGCGCACCTGGCGGTCGACGCGCTCGGCGGTGCGCCGGAGCGCCAGCTCGCGCAGCGCGATCAGGTTGCCCATGCGGAAGAAATTCTCGATCGTCCCCGCAGCGGCCTCGGGCATGTAGACCTTGCCCTCCTGCAGCCGCGCGATCAGCTCGTCGGGGGGCAGGTCGACCAGCTCGACCTCGTGCGCCTCGTCGAAGACGCGGTCGGGCACGGTCTCGCGCGCCCGGCCGCCGGTGATCCTGCCCGCGACGTCGCTCAGGCTCTCGAGCTCCTGCACGTTCAGCGTCGAGTACACGTCGATGCCGGCATCCAGCAGCTCCGCGACGTCCTGCCAGCGCTTGGGGTGGCGCGCGCCGGGCGCGTTGCCGCGCGCGAGCTCGTCGACGACGATGAGCCGGGGCCGGCGCGCGAGCGCGGCGTCGAGGTCGAGTTCCTGTGCCTCGCCGCCGCCCCGGCGCGGGAGGACTTCGAGCCCTTCGAGGAGTGCGGCAACCTCGGCGCGGCCGTGGGTCTCGACGAGACCGACGACGATGTCGACGCCCGCGGCCCGCCGCTCGCGCGCGGCGAGGAGCATCGCATAGGTCTTGCCGACGCCGGCGCAGGCGCCGAAGAAGATCTTCAGCTCCCCGCGGCGCTCCTTCCCTGCCGCGCGCGCGAGGCGCCGGTCGGGGTCAGGGCGTGGATGAGTCACCGAGCGGGCTCGGACACCGGGAACGTCGAACTCTACCTTGAAGCGGCCGGCAACCCCGGCCCACCGCCGCGGATCCGACCGTCCGGGAACCCGTCGATCCTCACTTGCGCCAGAACGCCCTGGTAAACAGCACCATGACGGTGAAGAGCTCGAGCCGCCCGAGCAGCATCCCGGCGGTCAGCACCCATGTCTGGAAGTCGCTGAGAACGGCGTAGGTGGTCGCCGGCCCGACCTTGTTCAGCCCCGGGCCCATGTTGTTGACGCACGCGACGACCGCGGACAGCGCCGAGATGAAGTCGAGGCCGCTCACCACGAGCGCAAGCGTGAGCGTCACGATCGTCATCGTGTAAACGTGGATGAACGCCAGGACGCCGTAGATGACGTCGCCGGGCACCGCCGTCCCGTTCATCCGCACCGCGGCGACCGCGCTGGGATGCAGCGACCGCAGCATCTCCCGGTTGGCATGCCGGAACAGGGTGATCGTCCGGAACATCTTGATGCCGCCCCCGGTCGAGCCGCTGCTGCACGCGACGCAGCTCAGGAACAGCATCCACAGCGGGGCGAACATCGGCCATTTCTCGAAGTCGACGCTGGCGAAACCGGTGGTGGTCGCGATGGAGACGAGGTTGAAGGTGGCGTGGCGCAGCGCCGTCCAGAAGCTCGGATAGGTTGCGGTGAGCCACAGGTACGCGCCGATCGCGGCGCAGCTTCTGAGGATGAGCGCGAGCATCGTCTTCGCCTCGCTATCGCGCAGGTACGCATTCCACGTGCCGTGCCGGAGCGCGAGGAAATGGGTGCCGAAGTTCATCGCGGCGACCAGCATGAACAGCGTGATCACGATCTCGATCGCGACCGAGTCGAAGTGCCCGACGCTGGCGTCGTGGGTGGAGAACCCGCCCAGAGAGAGCGTCGAGAAGGCATGGCAGACGGCGTCGAGCCAGGTCATTCCCGCGAGCTTCAGCGCGGCGATGCAGGCGGCGGTGATGCCGGCGTAGACGAGCCACAGCGCCTTCGCCGTCTCCGTGATCCGCGGGGTGAGCCGCGTCTCCTTGAGCGGCCCCGGAACCTCCGCCCGGTACAGCTGCCTTCCGCCCACCCCCAGCAGCGGCAGGATCGCGACCGCGAGCACGATGATTCCCATGCCGCCGAGCCAGTGGAGCGTGTGCCGCCAGAGGTTGATCGCCTCCGGCAGCGTGTCCAGGTTCGCGAGCACCGTCGCGCCGGTGGTGGTCAGCCCGGACATGGTCTCGAAGAAGGCGTCGGTGAACGAGAGTCCCTCCAGCGCGAGCAGCAGCGGAACCGCGGCCATCGCGGCCATGAGAATCCAGCCCAGGAACACGAGCAGAAAGCCGTCCCGCGGGGTGAGGTCGGCCCGGTGTCGGCGCGTGGCGAGCCACAGGATGCCGCCGAGACCCAGGCTTGCGATCATCCCGTCGAGAAAATGCGCCCCGGTCCCATCGCCGTAGACGATCGCAGCGGCGACCGGCGCGAGGTAGGTCAGGCCGAACACCACGAGCATGAGGCCGAGCACCCGCGCCACCGAGAGCAGACGCTTGCATCGCACCCGTCGATCTCCGTTGCCGAAGCCGAGAGGATGGGCCGGACCCGGTTCGCGCCGCGTCAAGGTTCGGCCAGGGGGTGTCAAGACCGCATCAAGACCGTCGACAGAGACTGTCGGCGGCGCGACGCCCGCCGCTCCGCCCGACGCCGATCGGGCGTGCTCGCCCCGACGCCGCGCCCGGCGGGCTGTGCGGCGTATCACGCTCGACGACCCGCCGCCGCGCGCCGGGCGGAATGGTTCACGCCCTCCGGCGCCGGCGGGCGCGCTTGTTGCATTGCTCGCCCCGTCTACGCAGGCCGGCGCAACAGGAGGCGAACATGCTCGAACTGCTCCTCATCCTCGCGGTCGTGGTGTACCTGGTGTCCAGGCTGGACGCCCACCACCTCGAGCAGACGAACGCGCGGCCGGCGTCCGACGCGAAGCCCGCGGCCACGGCCGCGCGCCCCGAGCCGCGTCCGGCCCTCCGGCTCGCGATCGAGGGCACGCAGCGGCCCTACTTCCGCAGCAACAAGTTCGTGAAAGGCTTCGGCGTCAACCCGCAGCTCGTCCACGACATTCGCGTGTACAGCCGTTTCGGCGCGCTGGAGCACTTCCCCACCGCGGTGGTCCACCTCCTGCATGACCTCTACCTTCGGGGCGGCGCCCTGGGCGCGGAGATCATGGAGATGCTGTTTCACGGCCGCGCGCTCAAGGAAGGCGAGGCCGTCTATTTCGCGTTGCTCGACGGGCGGCCCGGGCCGCGCGTCGTCGCGTTCGTGGACAAGCTGCGCACGGCCTGACGGCCGCGCGCGAAACGGCAACCGGCTTACCTAGGACCTTCTCGCCTCGGATTCGCAGGGAGGGAGCAGTCTCGCCGGCCTTCGGGCCGGCTTTTTTTTGGTTCTTCACCCCCAACCTCTCCCGCGCGCGCGGGCGAGGGGGGATCACGGGGCGAGCGGGGTCGGCACCGGCACCGCGCCCCGCCCCTCGAGCCAGTCGGGCACCGGCAGGCTCTTCGACCGCAGGAACTCGGGATTGAACAGCCGGCTCGCGTAGCGCTGCCCGCTGTCGGCGAGCACGGTGACGATCACGCGTCCCGGGCCCAGCGCGCGCGCGAGGCGGATCGCCCCGGCGACGTTGATCCCGGTCGAGCCGCCGAGAAAGAGCCCCTCGTGGCGCAGGAGATCGAACACGATCTCGACCGCCTCGGCGTCCGGGATCTGGAACGCGTCGTCGATCGGCGCGCCCTCGAGATTGGCGGTGATCCGGTTCTGGCCGATGCCCTCGGTGATCGAGCTGCCCTCGGCCTTCAGGACGCCGTGCTTGTACCAGCTGTAGAGGCCGGCGCCCAGCGGATCGGCGATCCCGATCCGGATCGCCGGATTGCGCTGCTTGAGATGCATCCCGACGCCCGCGAGCGTTCCGCCGGTTCCGACGGAGCAGACGAACGCGTCGAGCCTACCGCCGGTCTGCGCCCAGATCTCCGGGCCGGTGGTCTCGAGGTGCGCGCGCCGGTTGGCGACGTTGTCGAACTGGTTGGCCCAGATCGCGCCGGCGGGCTCGCTCCGCGCGATCGCCTCGGCGAGCCGGCCCGAGACCTTGACGTAGTTGTTGGGGTTCGCGTACGGGACCGCGGGCACCTCGCGCAGGTCGGCGCCGAGGAGCCGGAGCGCCTGCTTTTTCTCCTCGCTCTGGGTGTCGGGAATGACGATCACGGTCCGGTAGCCGCGCGCGTTCGCGACGAGCGCGAGCCCGATCCCGGTGTTGCCGGCGGTGCCCTCGACGATGACGCCGCCCGGGCGCAGCAGCCCGCGCTCCTCGGCGTCGGTGACGATGAAGAGCGCCGCCCGGTCCTTGACCGACCCGCCGGGGTTGAGGAACTCCGCCTTGCCGAGGATCTCGCAGCCGGTCAGCTCGGACGCGCGCCGCAGCCGGATGAGCGGCGTGCGGCCGATCGCGTCGATCGCGTCCGTGCGCACGTCCATGGCGCGGAGCTTAGAGCGGGCACGCGGCGGCGATCAAGCCGGCGCGGCCCGCGTCTCACTCGATGCGGAGCGGCCGCTGCAGCGCGCCCTGCGGGAACGACTCGACGCCCGCTGGGATCTTCACCCAGGGATGCGCGGATCGGGTCCAGGAATGCCGCTCGATCTTGAGCCAGCCGGGATCATCGAACGTTCCGCCGGCGATCCCCCGGCCGCCGGGCAGCAGCTCGAGCGTCCAGGTGACGGTCGTGCCGCACTCGGGACAGAACTCCATCCGCAGCCAGCGGTCGCTCTCGTCGGAGCGGTGCGCGTACGACTTGAGGACGCCGCGCGTGATCTCGACGTCGTCCTGCCGGAAATACACGACGATCCCGAACGCGCTGCCGGTCCGGCGCTGACAGAAGGTGCAGTGACAGACGCCCGTTCGCACCGGGGCCCCGGTCACGCGGTAGCGCACCGCGCCGCAGACGCATCCGCCTTCATGGGTCTCCGACATCGCAAGCTCCTCCTCGCTCACTTCGCCTCGGTACCGGTGTCCACCTGCAGCAGCGTCACGTGAAACTCGAGGACGGCCCGCACCGGGACCATCCCGGGAATGGGCTGGTCGCCGTACGCGAGATGCGGGCTCACGCGCAGGCGCCGCTCGCCCCCGACCCGCATCCCTTCCACGCCGTACTCCAGGCCCGGGATCGCCTTGCGCTTGCCGACGCGGAACGAATAGTGCTGGTTCTCCTGCACCAGATCGCCCCGGTTGAGGAAGAGGTTGTACCGGACTTCGACCTTGGCGCCGCGCTCGGCGAGCGCGCCCCGCCCGAGCTTGAGGTCCTCGTATTCCACGCCGCCGCGCCCGCGCTTCAGCGGCATGGCGCGTGACCACGCAGCGTCGTTTCGAGGCCGGGCGCCCGGCGATCCGCGAACATCGGCGTCGCTCCCCGCGCTACTTCTTGCCTTTGGCGCGCGCGGCGGCCGCCGGCGGCTTCTTCTCCCCGGGCGTCGGCGTCGGCGCCGGCTTGTCCGCCTTGTAGTCGCCGATGATCCCCTTCGCGGGACACACGCCGAACACCGGGCATTTCCGGCAGCCGACCGCGAGCGCAACCGGGCAGAGCGTCACCTGGCTTCACCGCTGACCGCGGGTGGAGGGCGCCCGCTCACCGCGCGAACTCCCCGCGACCCTTCGGGTACTGCTTTTCCCACTCGCGACCGTTGATCGGCCGGACGCTGAGCCCCTCGACCGTTCCTGGATCGAGGCAACGGGCGTTGACGCTGAAGCCGTCGGGATGCGAGCGCGGGACGTAGAAGGACTTGATGCCGCAGACCGAGCAGAACAGGTGCTTCGCCGTGCCGGTGTTGAAGGAGTAGGTCGTCAGCGCCTCGCCGCCGGAGAGCAGCTTGAAGCGCTCCGCCGGAACGATGAGGTGCAGGTAGCCCGCCTTGCTGCAGATGGAGCAGTTGCATTCCGAGACCTCGAGCTTCGCGGGCGCGACCACCTCGAACCTGACCCGACCACAATGACAGCCCCCGGTGTGGGTGAGCATGCGTCCTCCCGTCGTCCGACCCGCCGGCACCGCGCCGCTGCCCGAAGTCTGCCCGGTGGCGGCGCGAATGGCCAGCGGGCCGCGCGCTACAGCTCGTAGCTGTCCGCGGTCCCGGCCAGGGCCTGCTCGACGACCTTCCGGGTGAGGTGCGGCGCGAACCGCTGGATGAAGTCATAGACGAACCCGCGCAGGTACACCCCGCGGCGCACCGCGACCCGCGTCGTGTTGGTGCGGAAGAGATGCCGGGCCTCCACGGCGCGCAGGCCGCGGTCGCGCTCCGCGTCGAACGCCATCGCGGCGATGACGCCGACGCCGAGGCCGAGCTCCACGTAGGTCTTGATGACGTCCGAGTCGATCGCCGCGAGCACCACGTCGACCGCCAGTCCCTTCGCCGCGAACGCCTCGTTGATGTGCGCGCGCCCGGCGAACTCCGGGCTGTAGGTGATGATCGGAAAGCGCGCGAGATCCTCGAGCGACAGGCGCTCGACCTCGGCGAGCGGGTGCTCCGGGGGCACGACCACGCAGTGCGACCACTGGTAGCCGGGGAGCGCGAGCAGCTCCGGGAAGTGGTCGAGCGCCTCGGTGGCGATCGCGAGGTCGGCCTCGCCGCGGATCACCATCTGCGCGATCGCCGTCGGGTTCCCCTGAAGGAGCGACAGGTGCACCTTCGGGTAGCGGGTGCGGAACTGGGCGATGACCTGGGGCAGCGAGTAGCGTGCCTGGGTGTGAGTGGTCGCTACGGTCAGGCTGCCGGCGTCCTCCGCGCCGAACTCCCCGCCGACGCGCTTGAGGTTGTCGAGCTCCTGCAGGACGCGCTCGACGATCTCGACGATCCGCTGGCCGGGCTCGGTGAGCGCGACGAAACGCTTCCCGCGGCGCTCGAAGATGTCGACCCCGAGCTCCTGCTCGAGCTCCCGGATCTGCTTGGAGACCCCGGGCTGGGAGGTGTGCAGGACGTTCGCCGCCTCGGTGAGGTTCAGCCCCTGCCGGACGGTCTCCCGGACATAGCGCAGCTGCTGGAGATTCATATAACCAGTCCGTCTTTGCTAATCGTTACTTATTAGTTTTAGGCATAACGAGAGTCTATTACGCTGCGCTGGCTCTGGGAAGCGAAGCGGATGGACCTCGTCTCCACCTTGTCGGGTTTCGTCGTCGGGCTGATCGTCGGCGCCACTGGCGTCGGCGGCGGCGCCCTGATGACCCCCCTGCTGGTCCTGGTGATGGGCGTCTCGCCCGCGACCGCGGTCGGCACCGACCTCCTCTACGCCTCGCTGACCAAGGCCGGCGGCGCGTGGGCCCACGCCCAGGCGGGCAACGTGGACTGGCGCGCCGGCGCGCTGCTCGCCGCGGGCAGCGTCCCTGCGGCCGCGACGACCCTGGTCGCGCTCCGCGTGCTGCCGATCGGCCCCGAGGATTACGACCAGATCGTCACCGCGACGCTCAGCGGCGCGCTGATCCTGACCGCGGCCGCGCTGCTGCTGAAGGACCGGCTGCGCGCGATCGCCCTGCGCCGTCCGCGCGTCCGGTCCGGCGCGCGCTGCCGGGCGACGACGATCGCCGTCGGCGCCGTGCTCGGCGTGCTGGTCACCGTGTCGTCCGTCGGCGCCGGGGCGCTCGGCGTCGCCGCCCTGCTCTTTCTCTACCCCGGTCTCGTCGCGGCGCGCGTCGTCGGCACGGATATCGCCCACGCCGTCCCGCTCACCCTGGTGGCAGGACTGGGTCACGCGGCGATGGGCGCGGTCGACTGGGGCCTCCTCGGCAGCCTCGTCCTCGGCTCCCTTCCCGGCGTCTACCTGGGCGCCGCGGTCAGCCGCAGGCTCCCCGAGCGAGTGTTGCGCACGCTCCTCGCCGCGATGCTCGTGCTCGTCGGCGGCAAGCTCATCGCCGCGTAGCCATGTATCTCTACGACGCCATCGACCAGCGGCTCGTCGACGAGCGGGTGCGGCAGTTCCGCGACCAGACGCGGCGCTTCCTCGCCGGCCAGCTCTCGGACGACGAGTTCAAGCAGCTGCGCCTGCGCAACGGCCTGTACCTCCAGCGCCACGCCCCGATGCTGCGCATCGCGATCCCCTACGGGCTGCTGTCCACGGCGCAGCTCCGCAAGCTCGCGCACCTGGCGCGCACCTACGACCGCGGCTACGGCCACTTCACCACCCGACAGAACCTGCAGCTCAACTGGCCCCGGCTCGAGGACGTGCCCGAGATGCTCGCCGAGCTCGCGACGGTGCAGATGCACGCCATCCAGACGAGCGGCAACTGCGTGCGCAACATCACCACCGACCATTTCGCCGGCGTCGCCGCGGACGAGCTCGTCGACTCGTTCGTCTGGTGCGAGATCGTGCGGCAGTGGTCGACGTTCAACCCGGAGTTCTCGTACCTGCCGCGCAAGTTCAAGATCGCGATCAACGGCGCCGCGGCCGACCGCGCCGCGACGTGGGTGCACGACATCGGGCTGCACGCGGTGCGCGCCGAAGGCGCGAGCGATGCCTTTCCTTCCCCCGCCGTGGGCTTCCGCGTCCTGGTCGGCGGCGGGCTCGGGCGCACGCCGATGGTCGGCCACGTGGTCCGCGAGTTCCTGCCGTGGCCGCACCTCCTCACCTATCTAGACGCGATCCTGCGCGTCTACAACCGCTACGGAAGGCGCGACAACATCCACAAGGCCCGCATCAAGATCCTCGTGAAGGAGCGCGGTCCGGAGGCGTTCGCCCGCGAGGTCGAAGCGGAGTGGGCGCAGCTCAAGGACGGGCCGGGGACCCTCGTGCCCGAGGAGATCGCGCGCGTCGAGGCGCGCTTCACCCGGCCGGCCTACGCGCGGCTGCCCGCTGTCGATCCGGAGTTCGAGCCGCTCCGTGCGAGCGACAAGGCATTCGCGAGCTGGGTGAGGCGCAACGTCCACCCGCACAAGGTCCCGGGCTACGCGGCGGTCACGCTGTCGCTGAAGAAGACCGGCGTCCCGCCCGGCGACCTCAGCGACGCGCAGATGGACGCGATCGCCGATCTCGCGGACCGCTACAGCTTCGGCGAGCTGCGCATGTCGCACGAGCAGAACCTGATCTTCGCCGACGTCGCCCGGCGGGATCTGCACGCGCTCTGGCGCGAGCTCGGCCCGCTCGGGCTCGCGACCGCCAACGTCGGCCTGATCACCAACATCATCGCCTGCCCCGGCGGCGACTTCTGCTCGCTCGCCAACGCCCGCTCGATCCCGGTCGCGGAGGCGATCCAGCGGCGGTTCGACGACCTCGACTACGCGTTCGACGTGGGCGAGCTCGACCTCAACATCTCGGGCTGCATGAACGCCTGCGGCCATCACCACGTCGGCCACATCGGGATCCTCGGCGTCGACAAGGCGGGCGAGGAGTTCTACCAGATCGAGATCGGCGGCAACCAGGGCGAGACCCGGCCGGGGGCGAAGCCCGCGCTCGGCAAGGTCCTCGGGCCGTCGTTCTCGCAGGGCGAGGTGCCCGACGCGATCGAGCGGCTGGTCCGCCGCTACCTGGAGCTGCGCGAGCACGACGAGGAGCGCTTCATCGACGTCGTGCAGCGGGTCGGCGTCGAGCCGTTCAAAGAGCATCTGTATGCCAAAGCTGATCAAGAACCGTCAGCTCGCGAACGACAGCTGGCTGCGGCTTGACCGCGAGCCCGAGCGCTGGCTCGCGCCGGGCGAAGACGGTCTCGTGCCGGATTTCCCGGCCGCGGCCGATCTCATCGTGCCCCTCAAGGTCTGGCGGCTGCGCCGCGACGATCTGGTGGAGCGGCAGGGCCGCACGGGCGTCTGGCTCGAGAGCGCCGACGATCCGGGAGCGCTCGCCGGGGACAGCGAGCGGCTCGCGCTCATCGCGGTGCACTTCCCGAAGTTCAGCGACGGCCGCGGCTTCTCGACCGCGCGGCTGCTGCGCGAGCGCTACGGCTTCCGGGGCGAGCTGCGCGCGGTCGGCGACGTGCTCCGCGACCAGCTCTTCTTCCTCGGCCGCTGCGGCTTCGACGCGTTCGCGCTGCGCGAGGATCAGGACGCCGAGGCCGCGCTCGGGGCGTTCGACGACTTCAGCGAGGCCTACCAGGGTGCCGTCGACCAGCCGGGGCCGCTCTTTCGCCGCCGTCTCGCCGACGGCGCAAGCCGCTGATGCGCGCCGAGAGCCCGATGCCCCCGCTCGGCGCCGGCCTGCAGGCGAAGGTCGAGGCGCTCGACCGCACGCTCGTCGAGATCGTCGCCACGCACTCGCCCGCGGCGCTCGCGAGCAGCCTGTCGATCGAGGACATGGTGCTCACGGACGCAGTCTTTCGCGGCGGCCTGCCGGCCGAAGTGTTCACGCTCGACACCGGCCGGCTGCACGGCGACACCCTGCGGGTCATCGAGGCGATCCGGGAGCGCTACGGCCGCGCGCTGACCGTTTACCGCCCCGACCCGTACGCCGTGCTCGATTACGTGAGCGTGTTCGGGCGTGACGCCTTTTACCAGAGCGCGAGCCTCCGCAAGCGCTGCTGCGAGATCCGCAAGGTCGAGCCGCTGCGGCGTGCGCTCGCCGGCAAGCGCGCCTGGATCACGGGTCTCCGCCGCGGCCAGTCGGCCGAGCGCGGCGACGTGCCGGCGCGCGCCTTCGATCCGGTCCACCGGATCGAGAAGTTCAACCCGCTCGCCGGTTGGAGCGAAGCCGAGGTGTGGAGCTACCTGCACGCGTTCGCAGTGCCGTACAACGCCCTCTACGACCAGGGCTACCGCTCGATCGGGTGCGCGCCGTGCACGCGGCCGGTGACCTCGGGCGAGGACCTGCGCGCCGGCCGCTGGTGGTGGGAGAGCGCCGAATCGCGCGAGTGCGGCCTACACCTGGGATTCGACCGCCGGCTCGTGCGGGTGAGGGACGCGCAATGAGCGGCGCCAACGCGCTTGCCGTCGTCGACCGCGTGGATCCCCGCGTGCGCGGGGATGACTCCGCTCGCGGCGCGCAGCGCCGCTCGCGGAGTCACCTGGACTGGCTGGAGTCGGAGGCGATCTTCATCCTGCGCGAGGTCGCCGGCGAATGCGCGAACCCGGCGCTGCTGTTCTCCGGCGGCAAGGATTCGCTCGTCCTGCTGCGGCTCGCGGAGAAGGCGTTCCGGCCGGACCGGTTCCCCTTCCCGCTCCTGCACGTCGACACCGGCCACAACTTCCCGGAGGTGATCGAGTTCCGCGACGCGCGCGTGCGCGAGCTCGGCGAGCGGCTGCTCGTCGGCTCGGTCGAGGAGTCGATCCGCCGCGGCACGGTGCGGCTGCGGTTGGCGACCGAGAGCCGCAACGCCGCGCAGTCGGTGACGCTGCTCGAGGCGATCGCCGAGCACGGGTTCGACGCCGCGATCGGCGGCGCGCGCCGCGACGAGGAGAAGGCGCGCGCCAAGGAGCGGGTGTTCTCGTTCCGCGACGAGTTCGGCCAGTGGAACCCGCGCGACCAGCGCCCGGAGCTGTGGAACCTGTACAACCCCCGCGTCGCCCGCGGCGAGCACGTGCGGGTGTTCCCGATCTCGAACTGGACCGAGCTCGACGTGTGGCAGTACATCGCGCGCGAGCGGCTGGCGGTGCCCGCGATCTACTTCGCCCACCGCCGCGCGATCGTGCGCCGCAACGGGCTGCTCGCGCCGGTGACGCCGCTCACGCCCCCGCGCGCGGACGAGGCGGTCGAAGAGCTCTCGGTGCGCTTCCGGACCGTGGGCGACATCTCGTGCACCTGCCCGGTCGAATCGACGGCGGCGACCGTCGAGGCGATCATCGCGGAGACCGCCGCGACGACGGTCACCGAGCGCGGCGCGACGCGGATGGACGACCAGGCCTCGGAGGCCGCGATGGAGCGGCGCAAGCGGGAGGGCTACTTCTGATGTCGCTCCTCGGCGAGATCGAAAGAAGCCGCGTCCTCGGGGCGGATGGCGACGACGGCGTGCTGCGGCTGGTGACCGCCGGCAGCGTCGACGACGGCAAGAGCACGCTGATCGGGCGGCTCCTGCACGACTGCCGGGCGATCCTCGAGGACCAGCTCGCCGCGGTCGCGCGGGCATCGCGGCGCCGGGGCGACGACGCGCTCGACCTCTCGCTCCTCACCGACGGGCTCGAGGCGGAGCGCGAGCAGGGCATCACCATCGACGTCGCCTACCGGTACTTCGCGACGCCGAAGCGCAAGTTCATCCTCGCCGACGCCCCGGGCCACGAGCAGTACACGCGCAACATGGTGACCGGCGCGTCGACCGCCGACGCCGCGGTGATCCTGGTCGACGTGCGCAAGGGCGTGCTCCCGCAGACGCGGCGCCATGCCTACCTCGTGCATCTCCTCGGCGTCCGGCACGTTCTGGTCGCCGTCAACAAGCTGGATCTCGTCGGCTACGACCGCGCGCGGTTCGAGCGGATCTGCGGCGACTTCCGGCGCTTCGCCGAGCCGCTGGCGATTCCCGACCTGCGGTTCATTCCGGTGTCGGCGCTCGTCGGCGACATGGTGGCGAGCCGCGGCACCCGCCTCGACTGGTACGACGGGCCGACGCTGCTCGCGGCGCTCGAGTCGGCGCCGGTGCAGGACGAGGCCGAGGCGGCGCCGTTCCGCTTTCCGGTGCAGCTCGTGGTCCGCGCCGAGCCGCGCAGCTACGCCGGGCGGGTCGCCTCGGGACGCGTCCGCGCGGACGACGAGGTGCTGTGCCTCCCCGCCGGACGGCGAACGCGCGTCCGCGAGATCCTCACGCTCGAGGGGCGTCGCGAGATCGCGGTCGCGGGCGATTCGGTGCGGCTCGCGCTCGCCGACGAGCTCGACCTCGCGCGCGGCGATCTGCTCGCGGATCCGGAGTGGGCGCCGCGGCTCGCCTGGACCCTCGACGCCGCCGTGTGCTGGTTCGACGACGCGCCGCTGCGCGGCGACGCCCGCTACTTGGTGAAGCACGGGACCCGCACCGTGCCGGCGCGGCTGGCGGGGATCGAGCACAAGATCGACGTCCACACGCTCGCGCCGGTGGTGGCGGACGCGACGCTGGCGACGAACGAGATCGGACGGGTCCGGCTCGCCCTGCAACAGCCGCTCCCGGTCGACCGGTACGGGGTCGATCGCGCGACCGGCGCGTTCATCCTCGTCGACCCCGCGACCAGCCGCACGGTCGGCGCCGGAATGGTGCTCTGACGATGGCGATTCTCGGCGACGTCGAGCGGCGCGCGGTCCGGTTCCTGGTGGCCGGCGCGCCGGGCGCTGGCAAGACCGCGCTCGCGAACCGGCTCCTCCACGACAGCGCGCGGCCGACGGCGGCCGAGCGCCCGTTCCCGAGCGCCGCCTCGCTCGCCGCCGCGGTCCGCGAGCTACTCCCGCAGGCGACCGTCGGCGCCGACCACTACTTCGTCCGCGGCGAGCACGCGTTCGTGCTCGACGACCGCCCCGCGGACGGCGATCGCGACGCCGCGCTCCTCGCGGCGGCGTGCCTCGCCGACGGCGCGCTCGTCGTCGTCGACGCCATCGCGGGGTTGACCGCGGCGGCCGCGGCGGCGCTCGTGCGGGCCGCGGATCTGCGCCTGCCCTACACCATCGTCGCGGTGAACAAGATGGACCGCGTCGGATTCGAGTACGAGGTGTTCAAGGCGATCCGCACGCAGGTCGCCGAGCATGCGCATCTCCTCGGGCCGCGGGGGATCGCCATCGTCCCGGTGTCGGCCTGGCTCGGCTTCAACGTCGTCGTCCCCGGCGAGGCGCTCGAGTGGTATCCCGACCGGACGCTCCTCGACTGGCTGGTTACGGCCGCCGATCATCGCGCCGCCCGCGCGGCGGCCCACGCGCAATGAAGACGACCCGCGGCGGCAAGGTGTATCTGGTCGGCGCCGGCCCGGGCGCCGCCGATCTCCTCACGCTGCGCGCCGCCCGCGTGCTCGCGGAGGCCGACGTCGTCTTCCACGACGCCCTGGTCGGCCCCGAGGTGCTCGAGCTCGCCGCGCGCGCCGAGAGATTCGCCGTCGGCAAGCGCTGCGGCAAGCACTCGACGGCGCAGCGCTTCATCAACAAGCGCCTCGTCGACGCCGCGCGCGCGCACCGCGTCGTGGTCCGCCTCAAGGGCGGCGATCCGATGCTCTTCGGCCGCGCGCAGGAGGAGATCGACGCGCTGCGCGCGGCGGGGATCGAGGTCGAGATCGTGCCGGGCGTGACCGCCGCCCTGGCCGCGGCGGCCGACGTGGCCGTTTCGCTGACCCGCCGCGGCCTGAGCCGCAACGTCGTGTTCGTGACGCCGCGGGTGGGCGAAGGCGAGCCGGCGAGCGACTGGGCGTCGGCGGCGGCGCGCGCCGATACCGCCGCGATCTACATGGGCGCCGGCGACGCCGCGGCGATCACTGCGGCGCTGCTCGCCCGCGGGAAACCCCCGGGCCTGGCGGTCGCCGTCGTCGAGAACGCCTCGCTCGCCGACTCGCGGCGCTGGTTCACGACGCTGGGGGCGCTGCCCGAGCTCGCCGCCGCGGGCTTCCGCGGTCCGGTGGTGCTCCTGCTCGGCGAGGTCTTCGCCGACGCCGCGGGCCGGGAGGCGGCGTGCGCCGAGCTTCTCCGCGCCGCCGCGGCCGAGCGCCGGCGCGCCTGACCGCGATCGCGCGCGTCGCGTGCACTACTGCACGCCCGCGAATGGCGCGCGGGCCGGCCCGTCGCTATGCTTTTGGCATAGGCGTTCGGGCCCCAACTCCAATGACCAGCGAGCTTCGGCACCTGCACGACCGCGACTTCGTCCAGTGGGCCCAGGGGCAGGCCCGGGCGCTGCGCGAGGGCCGCTTCATGGACGTCGACCGGGAAATCCTCGCGAACGAGCTCGAGCGCATGGTGTCGCGCGAGCGCGCGGAGGTGAACCAGCGGCTCGAGGCGCTCACGGTGCAGCTCCTGCTGTGGAGCGTCCAGCCGGCGGCGCGCACCGCCGAGTTCCAGGCGGCGATCCTCGCGCAGCGTGGCTCGGTCGATCGCGTGCTCGAGTTCAGCCCGAGCCTGCGGCCGGCGGTCGAGTCGACCCTGCCCCGGACCTACGCCGCCGCCCTCGACACCGTGGAGCAGGCCGGCATCCCGCGCAACGTCTTCCCGCTCGCGCCGGTGTTCTCGCTCGACGAGCTCCTCGACCGCGCGTTCTGGCCGGCGAGCCTGTTCGGCGGGCGGGCGTACAGTTTCTAGCACCGCGGCGGCGCCGGGGCCGCCCGGCGCTAGCAGCCTGATGCAAAACGCACGGAATCATTCCCCGGAAGCCGAGTCGAAAGCGCAGCGGCGTTAATAACGGAGAACAAGCGATGCGCGGTCGAGTCGATCCCCAGGAGTCGATGTTCAG
>Ga0187892_10005322_pt1 | contig 20352 bp, 20 predicted proteins | sample MA1701073metaG_FD_139345 | JGI IMG/M metagenome (GOLD analysis project Ga0187892, IMG submission 139345) | Bio-ooze microbial communities from a basaltic lava cave in the Kipuka Kanohina Cave System on the Island of Hawaii, USA - MA170107-3 metaG ... | reverse complement strand
GGACCTGCGCTGTCGGCGACGAACCGCGACAAGACGCTGAAGGCGCCGCTGGTGGCGATCGTGGCCTACGACACGCGCTTCTGGGAGCACCTGCCGCGCATGTTCCACATCGCCGAGGCCATCAACTGGTTCAGGGACAAGGGCGCGCACACCGAGGTCACGGCGTTCCGCAACGGCACGCTGCAGGGGGCCTACTACCTTCTCGCCCTGCGCGCGGTAGGCCTGGATTGCGGCGCGATGTCGGGCTTCGATAACGCCAAGGTCGACGCCGCGTTTTTCCCCGACGGCCGGCTGAAGTCGAATTTCCTGGTGAACATCGGCTATGGCACCGGCAACGGGATCGTGCCGCGCAACCCGCGGCTTACTTTCGAGGAGTCCTGCCGGATCGTGTGACCGGGCGCGCGCCGCGCTCGTCGAACTCGTAGTGCAGCACGAGCTGGTCGCGCACCGGCCCGGAGAGCCTCAGCTTGACCGCCCATTCGCCGGCCATCTCGAGGTCGAGCCTGGCGCGATACTCGCCGGGGGTCTTCGTCGGCTGCGCCTTCACCGGCTTCACGTTGTGCGCCATCGGCATCGAGGGCATGTCGGCGCCGACCGTGATCTGCACTGCGGACTCGGCCGGCTTCAGCCGGATGATGCAGTCGTAGATGAAATCCTTGCCGGTGTAGCGGCAGTCGAGGCTCGCGCCGGTCTTCTGCGCGAATGCCGGAAAGGCCAGCAGAATCAGGAAAAGCGCGTTCTTAGCCAATGCACCACCCGTTCGTCGAGCAGGCCGCGCGGGCGCCAGACGAGGAGAACCGCCACCAGGCCGCCGAACACGATCATCCGGTAGCCCTCGAAGATGCGCGTGCTTTCCAGCAGGCCGATGTCGAGCGCCACGCCGAGCAGGGGGCCGAGCGCGGTGCCGAGGCCGCCGATGAGCGCGTACGCGAGGCTGTGCACGCCGAGCATGATGTCGAAGTTGCGCGGCTCGATGTAGGTGTTGTGGTGCGCGAACAGGGCGCCGCCGAGCGCTGCGAGGGCGCCGGCCGCGGCGGCCACGCCGAGCTTCAGGCGGCCGACATCGACCCCGACCGCGCCGGCGAGCGGGGGATCCTCGCCGATCGCGCGGATCGCGGCCCCGAGCTTCGAGCGCTCGACGAGCATCAGCATCACGACCACAACGCCCAGCAGGAGCCAGGCGATGACAAGGAAATGCAGCGGCTCGACGCCGCGCTCGAAGATCCAGCGGATGCCGCGGAAGCCCTGCGTGCCGTCGGGGCCGACCGCCTCGCCGTCGATTTCGACCTGCCAGCGGAACAGCTCGAACAGGATGCGCAGCATCTCGGCCGCGGCGAGCGTCGCCATCGCGAAGTAAAGGCCCCGCAGCCGCAGGGTCGGCAGCCCGACCAGCACCGCCGCCGCGGCGCCGCAGACCATCGCAATCAGCACCGCCAGGGGCAGCGGCAGGCCGAGCATCGCGGTGGCGATCCCGGCGGCGTAGGCGCCGACGCCGAAGAACGCCTGCTGGCCGAACGACAGCTCCCCGGCGAGCAGCAGCAGGTACGCCGAGAGCGCGACGAACGAGAACAGGGCGATGTTCGTCAGTACGCCGATCGCGTGCTCATCCATGGCGCCCGCAGCGCAAGGAGGACGAAAAGCAGAAGGTAGGCGAGGAGATCGCGCACCTGGGGGCCGAGGTACCACTGGCTGTGCGCCTCGAGCAGCCCGAGCGCCAGCCCGCCGGCGACGGCGCCGGGCAGCGAGCCGAGGCCGCCGAGCATCATCGCGAGCATGCCTTTCAGCGTCGACCACATGCCGAGCATCGGCGTCACCTGCTCCTGGCTCGACACGATCAGGAACCCGGTCAGCCCGCCGATCGCCGAGGCGAGCGCGAACACCTGGATGAAGACCCGCGGCACGTTGATCCCGGAGAGCTCGGCCGCCGCCGGGTCGTCGATCACCGCCCGCACCGCCGTGCCGAACCGCGAGCGATACAGGATTGCCCATAGCGCGGCGCAAATGGCTATCCCGGTCAACAGCATCACGACCGACTCCACGCGCAGGAAAAACGGCCCGAAGATGAGCGGGCCGCCCTCGTAGAGCGCCGGAAAGCCGTACAAGTGCCGGGGCAAGGCGAGCGTGGCGAGCTCCTCGAACTGCATCCACAGCGCGAAGCTCGCCACCATCGCCGCGATCGCCGAGCCGCGGCGGTGCGGCGCGAAGCACAGGCGCTCCACGTACGCTCCGGCGAGGACCGTTCCCCCGACCGTGATCACAAACAGAACGAGCAGGCCGACCTGGAAGCTCGCGGAGATCCAGGTGGCGCAATACGCGCCGAACAGGATCGCCGGCCCGTAGGACAGGTTGGCCCGCCGCAGCACGCCGAAGATCAGCGTGAAGCCGAGCGCGAGCAGCGCGTAGGACGCCCCCGCGGTCAGCCCGTCGAGCGTGTTCTGGATGAAGTCAGCGAGCAGAGCCAAGGTAGGCCCGCCGGATCACCTCGTCCTCGGCGAGCGAGCCGGGATCGCCGCTGAAGGTCACGCGGCCCTGCTCGATGAGGAAGAAATGCTGCGCGACCCTGAGCGCCATGTGCGCGTTCTGCTCGACCAGGAAGATGGTCGAGCCTTCGCGGTGCAGCTCGGCGATGATCCGGAAGATCTCCTCGACCACCAGCGGCGCGAGCCCGAGCGAGGGCTCGTCCATCAGCAGGAGCTTCGGCCGCGACATGAGCGCGCGCGCCACGGCGAGCATCTGCTGCTCGCCGCCCGAGAGCGTGCCGGCAAGCTGGGCCGAGCGTTCCTTGAGTCTTGGAAACCTCGTGAAAACGCGGTCGATATCCTCGTCGAACGCATCGCTTCGCTGATAGGCCCCGGCGCGCAGGTTCTCGAGCACGTTCATGCCGGGGAACACCAGCCGGTTCTCGGGTACGAGCGCGATGCCGCGCGAGACGATGGCGTGCGGCGGCAGCGACGCGATGTCCCGGTCCAGGAAGCGGATCGAGCCGCTGCGCGGCTTGAGGAGCCCGGCGACCGTCATCATCAGGGTCGTCTTGCCCGCGCCGTTCGGGCCTAGCAGGCAGGTGATCGAGCCCTGCGCGACCTCGAGCGACACTCCCTTCAACGCCTCGATCTTGCCGTAGGCGGTGACCAGGTCCTGGACCCGCAGCACTAGGCGCCCCCCAGGTAGGCTTTCCTGACCAGGGGATCCGCCTGGACCTGGGCCGGCGTGCCCTCGGCGATCTTCTGGCCGAAGTTGAGCACCGCGATCCGGTCGGTAACCCCCATCACCAGCTCCATCACGTGCTCGACCAGCACGATGGTGATGCCGCGGCTGCGCAGCTGCAGGATGCGGCTGCGCAGCTGCCCGATCTCCTCGCTGTTCATGCCCGCGGCCGGCTCGTCGAGCAGCAAGAGCTTCGGCCGGGTCGCCAGCGCGCGCGCCAGCTCCAGCCGGCGCTGCTCGCCGAACGCCAGGTTGGCGGCGAGCTCGTCCTGCTTCGCGGCGAGGCCGCTGAACTCGAGCAGCTCGGCGATCTCGCGGCGCACGCCCTTCTGGCCGCCGAGCCAGCGCGCGAAGAACCCGCGGCGCGCGCGGTCCTCGGGGGAGTTCTGCGCCACCCACAGGTTCTGCCACACGCTGAGCTGGCTGAAGAGGCGGATGTTCTGGAAGGTGCGCGCGATCCCGAGCTGGAGACGCTTGTGCATCGGCAGCGACTCTAGATTTTCACCTTTGAAGGTTATTGACCCCGAGGTCAGAGGGAAGAGGCCGGCCACCAGGTTGACCGCGGTGCTCTTGCCCGAGCCGTTCGGGCCGATCAGGCCGACGATCTCGCCCTCGGCCACGCGGAAATCGAGCCCGTCGACCGCGCGCACGCCGCCGAAGTGGCGCGAAGCCGCCTTCAGCTCAAGCATGCCGCCGCCCGAACAGGCCGTGCGGGCGCAGGTTCATGGCGAGCACGATGAGCGCGCCGAACAGCAGGTTGCGCCAGTCGCCCAGGTCGCGCAGCCCCTCGACCAGGAACGCCTGCACGAAGATCACCGCGGCGAGGGTGCCGAACACGTTCGACAGGCCGCCGACGATCGGGTAGGCGATGGCGAAGGTCGCCACCAGCACGTTGAAGCTCGAATGCTCGATGTGGGTGGTGTAGTGGGCATAGAGGCCGCCGCCGACTCCGGCGATCGCGCCGCCGACGGTCATGGCGCTCACCTTGACTGCGGTGAGGTTGACGCCCACCGACTGCGCCGCGAGCTCGTCCTCGCCGACCGCGCGCAGCACCGCGCCGTAGCGCGAGCGGTCGAACCACCACAGCACCGCCATGGCGAGGAGCGCGAACACCCAGATGAACAGCATCACGTCGAACGTGGTCCAGCCGTTCTCCGGGAAGAAGCGGATCTGGCGGAAGCCCTCGCCGCCGAGCGGGCCGACCTTGATGTTGCCCTTCGCGATCTGGTAGTCGAAGTTGAAGAAGAACAGGCGCACCCCTTCGCCGAAGGCGAGCGTGGCGATCACCAGCATCAGGCCCTTGACGCGCAGCGCCGGGAAGCCGACCGCGCAGGCGCTCGCCGCGCCGAGGATGCTGCTCGCCCCGAGCGCGGGGACGATATGCCAGCCGGCGAGCACCGTGAGCATCCCCGCCGTATAGGCGCCGATGGCGAAGAACGCCGCCTGCGCCATGCTGACCTGGCCGGTGAGCAGCACGATGTACGCCGACAGCCCGAGCAGCGTATGCACGCCGATGAGCTGCGCCATGCCGTAGTAGAAATCCATCAGCTCTTCGAGAACAGGCCGCCCGGCCGGAACACCAGGAACACGAACAGCAGCAGCATCACGTACAGGTCGCGCTCGGTGACGCCGCGCCAGAGCTGGAACACGTTCTCGAACGCGCCGACCAGGAGCCCCGCGATGATGGCGCCGGGAACGTTGCCCAGGCCGCCGATCACGGTCACGATCAGGCCCTTCACCGTGAGCGGCAGCGTGAGCAGCGGCGACAGCGTGCCGACCGAGGCGCCGATCAGCGCGCCCGCGATGCCGCCGAGCAGCCCGGTGATGACGAAGGTGACCGCGTTGACGCGCGCGATGCGGATGCCGCAGAGCTGCGCGGCGGTGGGCTGTTGCGATACCGCCCGCGTGGCGAGACCCAGCTTGGTTCTGTACAAAAGGATCAAAAGGCCGGCCATGCATGCCACCGACACGCCGAACACCAGCAGCAGGTCGCCCCGCAGGCTGAACTCGCCGGCGCGCAGCATGACGTCGTCGAACATCGCCGGGTAGTTGAGCGGCCGGCCCTCGGTGGCGTGCACGATGATCTCGTCGATCAGGAGCAGCATGCCGACGGTCGACATCAGCGTGGCGAGCGGGCTGGAGTAGGGAATGAAGTGGAAGCAGGCGAGGTACACCACGTAGCCGAGGGCGCCGCCGCCGAGGAAGCCGCACAGGAACACCAGCCACGCCGGCGCGCCCGCCATGACCTTGAGCACCAGCAGCCCGAGATAGGCGCCGCCGATCGACGCCGCGGCGTAGCTCATGTTGATCTTGTGCATCACGCCGAACACCAGCGTGAAGCCGATGCCGATCAGCGCGTAGGTGGCGCCGAACAGCAGCCCGTCGACCACGACCTGCAGGAAATCAAGCATTCCTAAAAAAACGGGCGCGGCGATGCCGCGCCCGTTTCTAGCTCCTCCCTAAGTCAAACTTAAAGAGGGTTATGCAGAACCTTCCACTCGCCCTTTTGCGCCTGCACGAACAGGTAGGGCTTGTCGGCCTCCCGGTCCTCGGTGCGCTTGGTGACCCCGAGCAGGCCCTTGGTCTCCTTGAGCTTCGCCAGGCCGTCGCGGATCTTGCGCCGGTCGGCCTGCAGCTGGCTCTTGTCGCCGGAGATTCTCTCCGATTCCATCACCTGCTTCAGGATGAACATGTTCTCCCACGCGGCCATCGAGTGCAGGTCGGCGCTGCCTTTGTACTTCGCGGTCTGGTCGGCGGCGAACTTGGCTTCCTTGTTTACCGGCGCGTAGGAGGTCGGGATGATCATGCCCTCGACGTCCTTGGGACAGCCCTGCATCACCTCCATGCTCGAGGTGCTGGTCAGGCCGACCAGCAGCTTCGGCTTGTAGCCCTGGCGCTTCATCTCCTTCAGCAGGCCGCAGGTGGTGAAGGGGTGCGCGGCGACCGACAGGATGTCGGCGTTCGCCTTCTTCATCTCGCGCACCTGGGTGGAGAAATTCGAGTCGTTGAGCAGCCATTTCGACTCGCCCATCACCTCGTAGCCGTTGGCGAGCGCGCGGTCCTTCATCACCGCGTACCACGAGGCGCGCGAGTGCGCGAAGTCTTCCTCCACGCCGCCGTACACAGTCTTGAGGTTCGGGTGCTTGGCCTTCAGCCAGTAGTAGAGCGAGGAGTACATCGTCCACTCGCTCGGCACGTTGCGGAACGACCACTCCGAGATCTTGGCGAGGCCGCCCTTGATCGCGACGTCGGTGAACACCGGCATCTGCAGCCCGGAGTCGCCCTTGTCGTCGACCCTCTTCTGCAGGATGCCGTACAGCGGCTCGGCCACGTTGGAGCAGGTCGGGCCGACCGCCACCACCGCGTCGCTGCCGTAGATGCGCCGGATCACCGAGATGCCTTCCTCGGCGTTGCAGCGGTCGTCGAGGAAGTCGACGACGATCTTCGCCTTGGAGCCGTCGGCGAGCGTGACGCCGCCCTGCTTGTTGATCACTTCGGCGGCTGCCAGCATCGCCGCCTCGCTGTTGATGCCGAACAGCCGGATGACGCCGGTCTTCGCGCCGAAGCCGGAGATCCTGACGGTCTTTTCCTGCGCGAGCGCGTCCGAGCCGGTGTACGCGGCGGCTGCGAATGCGGCAGCGACCGCGAGTGCAATCGTCTTCATGAGGCTCCTCCTCGTGTGGACTGTCTGGTAGATTTCGCGAGAGCGTAAGCAGTGTAAGCCGAGGAGGGAGCGATGGCCAGAAGTCGCCCTACGAGAGCGAGAGCGGATGCTGCGGTGCGCAAGAACGGTATCTGGGCGGCGCTTAAACCCGGGGCGGCGAACTACACCGCGCTCTCGCCCATCGTGTTCCTGCCGCGCGCCGCGGAAGTCTACCCTGACCGCATCGCGGTGGTGCACGGCGCCTCGCGTTTCACCTACGGGCAATTCCACCAGAGAGCCGTCAAGCTCGCCTCCGCGCTGACCAAGGCGGGCGTGCGCCGCGGCGACGTCGTGTCGGCCATGCTGCCCAACATCCCGGCGATGCTCGAGGCGCACTACGGGGTACCGATGGCGGGCGCGGTGCTCAACACCATCAACACGCGCCTGGACGCCGACACTGTCGCCTACATCCTCGCGCACGCGGAGGCGAAGGTCTTCATCACCGACCGCGTTTTCGCTGCGGTTGCAGGCCCCGCGTTGAAAGCCTTGAAGCGCAAACTCCTTGTGATCGACGTCGATGACCCGCTGTACACCGGCCAGGGTGAGCGGCTCGGGAGCGTCGAGTACGAGGTGTTCCTCGAGAGCGGGGACCCGGCATTCGCGTGGACGCTGCCGGCCTCGGAATCCGATCCGATCGCCCTCAACTACACCTCGGGCACCACCGGCAGGCCGAAAGGCGTCGTCTACCACCATCGCGGCACCTTCCTCGAGGCCTGCGGCAACATCATGGCCTGGGCGATGCCGGCGCACCCGGTCTACCTGTGGACGCTGCCGATGTTCCACTGCAACGGCTGGTGCTTCCCGTGGTCGGTGAGCGCGATGGCGGGCACCCATGTCTGCCTGCGCGCGGTCGAGCCGAAGCGCATCTTCGAGCTGATCGTCGAGCACGGCGTGAGCCACATGTGCGGCGCGCCGACCGTGCTCGGCATGCTGGTCGCGGCGCCGGAGGAGGAGCGGCGCAAGTTCCCGCACCCGGTGCACATCCAGACCGGCGGCTCGCCGCCGCCCGCCAAGGTCATCCAGGCGATGGAGGGGCTCGGCTTCCAGGTGCTGCATATCTATGGCATGACCGAGCTGCAGGGGCCGTCCACGTTTTGCGCTCCCCAAGACTGGGATGACAAATACACCGAAATGGCGCGGCAAGGAGTGCGTTACCCGGTGGTCGAGGGCCACATCGTCGCCGATCCGCAGACCTGCAAGCCGGTGCCGAAGGACGGCCGCTCGGTCGGCGAGATCCTGGTGCGCGGCAACACCGTCATGCTCGGCTACCTGAAGGACGCGAAAGCGACCGCCGAGGCCTTCGCCGGCGGCTGGATGCATACCGGCGACTTGGCGGTGTGGCACCCGGGCAGCTACGTCGAGATCAAGGACCGCAAGAAGGACATCATCATCTCCGGCGGCGAGAACATCTCCTCGGTCGAGGTCGAGATCGCGCTCTACAAGCACCCGGCGACCCAGCTCGCGGCCGTGGTCGCGCGGCCCGACGAGAAATGGGGCGAGACCCCGTGCGCCTTCATCCAGCTCAAGCCCGGCACGAGCGCCACCGAGAAGGACTACATCGACTGGTGCCGGCAGAACCTGGCGCGCTTCAAGATTCCCAGGAAGGTGGTGTTCGGCCCGGTGCCGACCACCGCGACCGGCAAGATCCAGAAGTACGTGCTGCGCGAACGCGCCAAGGCCCTCTGACCATGGAAGAGAAAACGAAGGTCACGATCCTGACGTCGAGCTACCGCATCAAGGGCCACATCGACCTGCTGCCGGGCTCGCGGGTCACCGATTTCATGGCCGAGGCGCGCGACTTCATCGCGGTCACCAACGCGGAGGTCTGGGAGCTGCAGGTCGGCGGCCGGCAGGTGCTCGCCGCGCCGTTCATCAACGTCAGCCGCGACCACATCGAGATCATCCTGCCGGGGCATTAGGAGGAAAAGGGGTCAGAGCAATTTTCCTGTAACACGTGCGTTGCGAAGCTGTTACAAGAAAATTGCTCTGACCCCTTTTCTACCTTTTCTATCTATCCAGCCCTTGGTCCTCGTAGGACGCTGGATCCGAGATCGGCTCGATGTGCGTGAAGACCGAGGCGTTCGGCACCAGCGAGCGGATGCGCGCCTCGATCTCTTCCGACAGGCGGTGCGCCTGCGCCACGCTCCAGGCGTCGGGCACCAGGATGTGGAACGAGATGAAGCGGCGCGCGCCGGCCTGGCGGGTGCGCAGCGCGTGGAAGGTGATGCCGTAGCGCCGCGAGTATTCGGCGAAGAGCCTGGTTACTTCGTCCTGGTCGCCGCGCGGGATCGCGGCATCGAGCAGCCCTGAAGCCGAGCGCCTGACCAGCCCGACCCCGGTCCAGACGATGTGCGCGGCGACCGCGAGCGCGACCAGCGGGTCGAGCCGCAGCCAGCCGGTCGCGAACACCAGCGCGACGCCGATGATGACCCCGATCGAAGTCCAGACGTCGGTCATCAGGTGCCGGCCGTCGGCTTCCAGCGTGACGCTGTGGTTCTCGCGGCCGACACGGATCAGCAGCAGCGCCACCGCGAGGTTGATCGCCGACGCGGCGCCGGTCAGCGCGAGCCCGAGGACCGGCGCGTCGAGGGGGCGCGGCTCGATCAGGCGCGGGATGGCGCTCGCCAGGATCCCGGCCGCGGCGAGCACGATCAGCGCGCCCTCGGTGCCGGCGGCGAAGTACTCGGCCTTCGAGAAGCCGTAGGGATGGTCCTCGTCGGGCGGCGCGGCGGCGAGCCGCAGCATCGACAGCGCGAGCAGCGCCGCGGCGAGGTTGACGATCGATTCGAGCGCGTCCGAGAGCAGGCCGACCGAATCCGTCAGCCACCACGCAGCCGTCTTCAGCCCGATCGTGGCGATCGCCGCCGCGACCGACAGCCACGCATAGCGCTCAAGGCTGGTAGAGGCGATAGACACGCGCGGCGCACGGCCCGAGGCTGGCGAGCTCGTAGAGGAAGATGTCTTCGCACGCCCAGCGCTTGAACACCACGCAGCGCTCGAGGCAGCGCCGGGTCCACGGGGTAGGCTTTTCGTAGCGAGACAGGTACGCCGGTGAGGAAAGCACCGCGGGCGAGTCGAGCTCGTAGGTCGCAAGATAAGTGAATCCGGAAACCCAGCGCCGCGCGGAGCGGAAGCCGGGAATGGCCAGCCGCTCGGGGATGTGCTCCTGGTCGTACCAGGCGTTGAATTCCTCCTCCATCGCCCGGGGCGGCTCGGTCATGGTGAGCAGGAGACCGCGGTTCATGCCCGGCTGATCACGCCCTTCTCGAGCAGGTAGGCGCGATCGGCGACCCGCCCGGCGAAATGCCGGCTCTGCTCGGCCAGCAGCACCGTGACGCCGGCGCGCTTGAGCTCGAGGATCGCCCGCGCCACCTGCCCGGCCACCACCGGCGCGAGTCCCTCCGAGGGCTCGTCGAGCAGGATGGCGCTCGGGTTGCCCGCCAGCGTGCGGGCGATGCACAGCATCTGCTGCTCGCCGCCGGACATGCGTGCGCCCGGGCGGCTGCGCAGCGCGCCGAGGGCAGGGAAGAGCGCAAACAGTTTTTCCTCCGTCCAGGCCGGCGCGGCGCCGCGCGGCGGCTGCCGGCCCACTTCGAGATTCTCGCTCACCGTCAGGTCGGAGAAGATACGGCGGTCCTCGGGCACGTAGCCCAGGCCGAGGCGGGCGATCTGGTAGGGCTGCAGCCGCGAGATCCTGCGTCCGTTGAAGATCACCTCCCCGGACCGGGGCGCAATCAATCCCATGATCGCCTTCAGGGTGCTGGATTTGCCGGCGCCGTTGCGGCCGAGGAGGGCGACCACCTCGCCGGCATCGGCCTCGAGGCTGACCTCGAACAGGACGCGCGCGCGCCCGTAGCCCGCGGTGAGGCGATCGACCTCAAGAGTCGCCAAGATAGACCTCCCGCACGCGCGGATCGGCGCGCACCGCGTCGGGCGCGCCTTCGGCGATCACCTCGCCGAGGTGCATCACGATGACGCGGCTCGCGAACCCGAACACCACCTCCATGTCGTGCTCGGTGAACAGCACCGCGAGCCGGTCGCTGCGCGCCAGCCCCGCGGCGAGCGCCATCAGCGCGCCGCGCTCGTCCGGCGCCATGCCCGCCGTGGGCTCGTCCATCAGCAGCAGGCGCGGGCGGTTGGCGAGCGCGACCGCGAGCTCGACGCGCTTCAGGTCGCCGTAGGCGAGGACCGCGCAGGGCCGGTCGGCCTGCGCGCGCATGCCGACCCGCTCGAGCAGCGCCTCGGCGTCGTCCACGAACAGCTTTTCGGCGCGGCTCCACATCGCGTAGTTCCGGCGATGGTGCGAGCGCAGGGCGGCCTGCACGTTCTGGCGCACGCTCATCGAGCCGAAAGTCGCCGTGACCTGGAAGGTGCGCCCGACGCCGAGCCGCCATACGCGGTGCGGCGGCAGCCCGACGAGGCTCTGCTCGCCGAGGCGGATCTCGCCCGAATCGGGAGCGAGCTGCCCGTTCACCATGTTGAAGCAGGTGGTCTTGCCGGCGCCGTTCGGGCCGATGATCGCCACCATTTCGCCGGGCGCAACGCCGAAGGAGACCTCGCGCACCGCCCGTACGCCGCCATAAGCTTTGGAAATGCGGGTGACGGCAAGAGCGCTCATCGCGTCCTTCTCCTGGCGAAGAAACCCGCGATGCCCTCCGGGAACGCCAGCACCAGCAGCAGGACCACCGCGCCGATCGCGGCCCGCCAGTAGGCGATCTCCCGCGAAACCGCGTCCTCAAGCCAGGTGAAGAGCGCCGCGCCCCACACCGGGCCGGTCAGCGTCTGCACGCCGCCGAGCAGCACCATCACCAGCGCGTCGACCGAGCGCGGCACCGAAAGCGTCTCGGGCGAGATCGAGCCCTTCGAGAACGCGAACAGCGCGCCCGCGAGCCCGGCGAAGGCGCCGGCCACGATGAACGCGGCCCATTGCTGGGCGCGCACGTCGATCCCGATCGCGCCGGCGCGCAGGGGAGAGTCCCGGCTCGCGCGCAGCGCGTGGCCGAAAGGCGAGGCGACCGCCCGCCACAGCACGAAGATGCCGAGCGCGCTGGCGGCGAGCGCCAGGTAGTAGTAGGAGGCCCTGGACGAGAACCGCTCGCTCGGCCATACGCCGACCAGGCCGTTCGAGCCGCCGGTCAGCGCGTCCCACTGGAACGCGACCGACCACACGATCTGCGCCAGGGCGAGCGTGAGCATCGCGAGGTAGATCCCCGAGAGCCGCACGCAGAACCAGCCGAAGAGCGCCGCGCCCGCCAGCGCCGCAAGCGGCGCGGCAAGCAGGGCGAGCTCCATCGGCAGCCCGGCGCGCAGCAGGAGGAGCGCCGCCGCGTAGGCGCCCAGCCCGAAATAGGCGGCATGGCCGAACGACGCCATTCCGCCCGGCCCCAGCAGGAAGTGCAGGCTGACCGCGAACAGGGCGAACACGAACACATCGACGAGAAGCACCAGCGCGTACTGATCCGCGAACAGCGGTACCAGCGCGAGGGCCGCGACGAGGACGAGCATCCCCCGGGGAGCCGCGAAGTGTTCCGCGCCGCCTGCAGTGCGCGTCTCGGTGAGCGGCCGCCCGAGCAGGCCCCACGGCCGCAGCACCAGCACCGCGGCCATGACGATGAACTCCGCCACCAGCGTGATCTTCGAGTAGCCGAGCCCGATGCAGAACGCCTTGATCTCCGCGATCAGGAGCGCGGCGAGGAACGCGCCGGGGATCGAGCCCAGGCCGCCGACCACCACCACCACGAACGCGTCGGACACCACGGCGAGATCGATCTCGAGGTTCGCCGGCTCGCGCGGGATCGCGAGCGCGCCGCCCAGGCCGGCGAGCGCAGCGCCGAGGGCGAACACGCCCGTGAACAGCCAGCGCTGGTTGACGCCGAGCGCGCCCGCCATCTCGCGGTCCTCGGTCGCGGCCCGGATCAGCACGCCCCAGCGGGTCCGGCGCATCAGGAGGTGCAGCGCGACGAAGACCGCGGGTCCGAGCGCGATCAGGAACAGGTCGTACTGCGGAAACTGCCGCCCGGCGATGTCCACCGCGCCGGCGAGTCCCGGTGCCCGCGGCCCGAGCATGTCCTCGGGTCCCCACGCCCAGAGCGCAAAGTCCCGGATCACCAGGACCAGCGCGAAAGTGGCGAGGAGCTGGAGCAGCTCCGGGGCGCGATAGATTCTCCTCAACAGGAAAATCTCCGTGATGAAGCCGGCAAGGCCGACCGCCGCGACCGCGAGCGGCACACTCAGCCAGAAGCCGACCTTGGGGGAGAGCCACACGGCGAGGTACATGCCGAGCATGTACAGCGAGCCGTGGGCGAAGTTGACGATGCGGCTGACGCCGAAGATGAGCGACAGGCCGGCGGCCACCAGGAACAGCGAGCTCGCCCCGGCGAGCCCGTTCAGGAACTGCAGGAGGACTGCCGAGGTGCCTATTCTTTCCTCAGCTTGCGGATTTCCTCGTCGGGCGGCTGGAACCTGGCGCCGTCGGCGTAGCGCCAGTTGACCATCGTGCCCTTGCCGCCCTGGTTGGCGAGCTGGCCGACGTACGCGCCCATGGTCGACTGGTGGTCGATCGCCCGCCACACGATCGGCCCGAACGGCGTCTGCATCTTCAGGCCTTTCAGCGCCTCGACCAGCTTCTCGGTTTCCGCGCTCTTCGCCTTCCTCACCGCCTCGGCCACGGCGTGCACCGCGGTGTAGCCGACCACCGAGCCCTGGCGCGGATAGTCTTTCCAGCGCTTCTGATAGGCGTCGCGGAATTTAGTGTGCTGCGGCGTGGCGATCTCGCTCCACGGATAGCCGGTGACCCACCAGCCTGCGGGCGTCTCGTCCTTCAGGGTGTCGAGATACTCGGGCTCGCCGGCGAGCAGGTTGAACACCGCGGTGTTCCGGAACAGCCCGCGCGTGTTGCCCTCGCGCACGAATTTCTGCAGGTCGGCGGCGAACAGCGCGCTGAAGATCGCATCGGGCTTCGCTTCGGCGAGCGCCTGCACCACCGCGCCGGCGTCGATCTTGTTCAGCGCCGGCGCCTGCTCGGCGACGAACTCGACGCCGGGCTGCGCCTGCGCGAGCAGCTTGCGGAACGAGGCGGCCGCCGACTGCCCGTACTCGTAATTGGGATAGACCACCGCCCAGCGCTTCCTCTTCAGCTTCGCCGCCTCGGGCACGAGCATCGCGACCTGCATGTAGGTGGAGGGGCGCAGGCGCCAGGTGTAGCGGTTGCCGTTCTCCCATACCAGCTTGTCGGTGAGCGGCTCGGAGGCGAGGAACAGGACCTTGCGCTGGTTGGCGAGGCTCGCCACTGCGAGGCCGACGTTGGAGGCGAAGGTGCCCATCAGGACGTTGACCCTTTCGCGCGAAATCAGCTCCTCGGCGACGCGGACTGCGTCCCCAGGTGTGCCACCGTCATCGCGGATGACCAGCTCGACCTTGCCGCCGGCGGCATTGATCTCCGCTACCGCGAGCTCCATGCCCTTCTTGTACGGCTCGAGGAAGGCCGGGAAGACCTTGTAGCTGTTGAGCTCGCCGATCTTGATGGCCTGTCCGGAAACGGCAGGGGCGAAGGCTGTAAATACGCAAAAGATCAAAGTCTTGGAATTCATGCCTCACCTTCCACTTTAGCTCCCCGATCCGGCCGGATCCGTTCCGTGCCAGCGGGGAAGATTCGCCAGAACTCCCTGCGCACCAGGCTCGCGATCGTCGCGCTCTTGTTCAGGCCGTGGTAGCGCGCCACCGCCTCGAGCATGGCGAGATCGCGGGGCGTGGCCGAGAATGTGGTCACCTTGGCGCGCATATAATATTTATATAAATCTTATACACGGAAAGCGTGACTTGTCAATCGCACCCTGCGCCCTCGCTCTTGTCCTCGGCGTGGCGGGCGGCTTCGTGCCCTGCAGCGCTTCAGAGGAGCGCGTGCGGCTGTGCACCGAGGAGAAGGACCACGCGAAGGCGATCGCCGATTGCACCGCGCTGATCCGGGAGCGCGGCGTCGACGACTGGCACCTCGCCCGGGCCTACTTGAGGCGCGCGGTCGCGCGCATGGAGGATCCATTCGAGCGCCGTCTCGCGGGCCCGGACCTCGAGATGGCGATTTCGCTCGACCCGCGGTTCCACTCCGCGCACTACCTGCGCGCGCGCCTGCGGGACGAGGAGGGCGATTTCGCGGGCGCCGTCGCCGGCTACGGCGAGGCCATACGCCTGAACCCGAAGCACGTGGCCTCCTACAACGCCCGCGGCCGCGCGCTGAGCTCGCTCGAACGCTACGGCGAGGCGATCGCCGATCTCGAAGCGGCGATCCGCCTGAATCCGCGGGCTCGCGCCGCACGCTACAACCGCGGGTTCATGGCGGTCGGCGAAGGACGCTTCCACGAGGCGCTCGAGCATTTCCGCGTCGCGGCGCGCGAGGCCTCGGGCCCCGAGGACTTCGAGCGCGCCGCGCACGCAAACAGCGACTATCCGCAGCTGTGGATCTTCGTCGCGGCGATGCGCGCGGGCAGCGCAGCCCAGCTCGACGAGGCGCGAGCCGCGCTCGCCCGGCGCCTGGAGCGCGGCGGCGGCGACTCGTACCGACCGGTTTCCGCCTACTACCTCGGAAGAATCGACGAGGCCGCGTTGCGCGCCGCCATGGCGCAGAGCCTCGCTTGCGACCTGGACTATTTCGTCGCGCAGCGGCTTCTCGCCGGCGCCGATGCGGCTCGCGGCCGCGAGCTCCTGCGCCGCGTCGCCGAGAGCTGCCCCGCCAATCAACCGGAGCGGTGGGCGGCCCGCCTCGAGCTGCGCCGGCCGCGGGCGAAGCCGTAGCCGGTCAGGCCGCCTTGCGCTCCGCGGGAGGCGGGAGCTGCTTCAGGCAGCGGCCGATCCACAGCGCGGTCAGCTTCTCCTGCACGCCGTTCTGCGCCAGGCGCTGGGCCAGGGCGGAAAAATCAACCTGGTCGAGCGGCTGGTCCTGGTTGAAGCAGGAGAACACGTAGCTCTTCTCGCCGCTCTCGGGGTCGACGTGCGGCTGCAGGCACTGCGCGCAGATCTCTTTCATCATGCACTGCATCGGGCTGTTGATGGAGCCGATCGCGCGGTGAGTCGGCTTCAGGTACTTCTTCAGCATCCCGTGCCGCGCCGCCGCGACGGCGGCCATCATCTGGTCCGAGCCGATGGCGATGATCCGATCCGCGGCGGGAAAGGGAATGGGTTGAACCCCTAAAGCTCCTGAGGCGTAGGCGTGCATGGCCTCGACGAGGTTGCCGACGAAGGCGCGGTCCTGGGGCCGGCGCGGCGTGAAGCCGGGCGCCTCCTCGCAGCACCACACCACCACGTCGGAGGCGGCCTCGATGTCCTCGACGCGGTAGCGGTCGGCGAGCCGCCGGTAACCGGCGAAGTAGACCACCTTGGAGCCGGCGGCGCGCAGCGCGCGGCCGATCGAGAACAGCACCGCGTTGCCCAGGCCGCCGCCCGCCAGCACCACGTGCTCGCCGCGCGGGATCTCGGTGGGGGTGCCGGTCGGCCCCATCAGGATCACCGGCTCGCCCGGCTGCAGGTACGCCAGCAGGTCGGCCGAGCCGCCCATCTCGAGCGCGATCACCGAGATCAGCCCTTTCTCGTGGTCGACCCACGCGCCGGTCAGCGCGAGGCCTTCCATCGCGAGAGTGGTACCGGGCACCTTGAGCGCCAGCGTCTCGAAGTTCTGCATGCGGTAGAACTGCCCCGGCTGGAAGCGCCGCGCGGCGATGGGCGCCCGAAGCACGACCTCGACGATCGTCGGCGTGAGTCGGCGCACCTCGTGGACGACGGCGCGCAGCTCGCGGTTCAGGTTCGCGAGGAATCGCGCATCATCCAGCGTGGATGCGGCCGGCCGCTGCGCCAATACCGAGCTGACCACCGGAAATCCCTGCTTCGCGCTGCCCATCGCCTTCACTACGTTGCCGAAGTAGGAAGGGTGCAGGTCGCCGAAGAAGCTCATGAAGCGCCCGTCGGGATAGCGGTGCAGCAGCATTTCGGGCTTCCCGGGCTTCGAGGTGTGACGCTCGGGCCGGACCGGGGCACCGGTCTCGTCGCAGGCGAGGAAATACTTGCCGTCGAGAGCGAGGCTCACGCCTTCCTCGCGCGCGAGAACGGTGTTGGGCTGGGTGCCGGCGGCGATCAGGACCGACTTCGCCGGCAAGCGGATGCCATTCTGAAACACAACGGATGAAGCGTGGCCGTACCCATCCACGTCTATCCGCTCGGGCGTCAGGTTCTCGGCGAACACGATGCCTTCCTCGAGCGCTTTGGCGACCTCCTCGTGGTTCAGGGTGTAGGAAGGGCTGTCGATCATGCGGCGCCGATAGGCGATCGTGGACCCGCCCCAGGACTTGAGCAGCGCAAGCTTCTGTTCGGGATTCGCGGCGCGCAGCGCCTTGGCGTGCGAGATGAAATCTTCGGCGATCTCGCGCTCTTCAGCGGTCCACTCGGGCTTCTCTTCCAGCGCGTCGTAGCGCGCCAGGAACTTCTCCACCTGCACCGCGTAGTACGCGAGCGACTCGGTGGCGGTATCGATCGCGGTGAGCCCGCCGCCGATCACCACGATCGGCAGCCGGATCTGGAGGTTGGCGATCGACTCGCGCTTGGCGGCGCCGGTGAGCTGCAGCGCCATCAGGAAGTCGGACGCCGCGCGCACCCCGCGCGCGAAGCCGTTCGGGATCTCGAGCACCGTCGGGCGCCCGGCGCCGGCGCACAGCGCGATGTGGTCGAAGCCGCCGGCGAAGGCCTGGTCGATGGTGAGCGTGCCGCCGAAGCGCACGCCGCCGAACATCGCGAACTGCCGGCGCCGCTCGAGCAGCAGGCGGATGATCTTGAGGAAGTTCTTGTCCCAGCGCACCGTGATGCCGTACTCGGCGACCCCGCCGAATCCGGCCATGACACGGCGGTCCAGGGGTTCGCGCAGGTCCTTGATGTCCCTGACGGGCTGGAACGCCACCCGGTTGCCGAGCGCGTCGACGCCGGAAATATCCTGTGAAAGAGGCTCGATCTTGAGGCCGTCAATGCCGACCACGGTGTGGCCGTCGTTCATCAGGTGGTGCGCCACCGTGAAGCCCGCAGGGCCAAGGCCCACGACCAGAACGCGCTTTCCGGTGGCCGCCTTCGGGTACGGACGGCGCAGATCGAAGGGGTTCCAGCGCGTGAGCAGCGAGTAGATCTCGAACCCCCACGGCAGCTCGAGCACGTCCTTGAGGGTGCGCGTTTCCGCCTGCGGGATGTCGACCGGGTCCTGCTTCTGGTAGATGCAGGACTTCATGCAATCGTTGCAGATGCGGTGGCCGGTCGCGGCGGCCATCGGGTTGTCGACCGCGATGATGCCGAGCGCCGCGAGCGGCTCGCCGCGCGCCTTCGCCATGTGGAATTCGGAAATCTTCTCCTCGAGCGGGCAGCCGGCGAGCGGCACGCCGAACACCGTCTTGCGGAATCCCGCGGCCGGCGGCTTCTCCTTCAGACCCTTCGAGCACGAATCCTTGCCCTGCTCATGGCACCAGATGCAGTAGTTCGCCTCGTCCAGCGCGCCGGCGAGATCGGTGCCCGGATCGGTGAGCGCGAAGCCGTCGCGCTGCCGCAGCTCGGTGTGCGGGATCAGCTTCATGTAGTCGAGCTTGCGGGGCGCTTTGAAGAGCACGCCACGGCGATGCTTGGCCTTGCCCTCGGGGGTGAGCGTCGCCCATGCGGCGTAGCGGGCCGCCTGGTCAAGTTGCTTTTGGTTCGATGATTCGTCCTTCAGCCAGTCGCTGACCTGGCGCGCGAACTCGAGCTCGGTGGTAAAGCGAAAGCCGTCAGGCCTGGCGTCTTCGGGCTTCACCTTGTTCAGCGCCCGGCGCTGCACGAACAGGCGCTTTACCGAATAGAGCGGGGCGAGCTCGTTGTGCCGCGCGGCGAGCGCGCGCGCCTCGTCCTCGATGCCGAAGAGCTTCGGCAGGAAGTCCTCGACATGCGTCGCGAGGGCGACCAGAAGGTCGGACTCCGCTTTCCCCGCGGGAGGATTTTCTCGGGCGGAAAGCAGCTGATCGTGGAGCGCGCCGTCGGCCTGCTTGAGAAAGGCGAGGAACGCCGCGTCGACGCGCAGCAGCCCTTCGCGCTCGTATAGATCATTGAAACGAATGCCGAATCCGAGTTGCATGCAGTTAGAATTATCGGCGAAATCAAGAGCGGAGCCCTGGATGCAGATCAGAAATAGCATATTCCTCGTCACCGGCGGCGCGTCGGGCCTCGGCGCTGCGAGCGCGCGCATGGCGGCCGAGAACGGCGGCAAGGTCGTGATCGCCGACATGCAGGCCGACGCCGGCGAGAAGCTCGCCAAGGAGCTCGGCGGGCGCTTCGTCAGGACCGACGTGACGAGCGAAGCCGACGGCAAGGCCGCGGTGGCGGCCGCGCTGAAGGACTTCGGCGGCCTGCACGTGCTCGTCAACTGCGCGGGCATCGCGCTCGCCGAGCGCACGCTCGGCAAGGAAGCGCCGCACGACCTGCAGCGCTTCGTCCGCGTGCTGAACGTGAACCTGATCGGCACCTTCAACATGATCCGGCTCGCGGCCGATGCGATGGCGAAAGCGGTGCCCAACGCGTCGGGCGAGCGCGGCGTGATCGTCAATACCGCCTCGGTGGCCGCGTTCGACGGCCAGATCGGGCAGGCGGCCTATTCGGCGTCCAAGGGCGGCGTGGTGGGCATGACGCTGCCGATCGCGCGCGACCTGTCGCGCAACGGCATCCGCGTCTGCACCATCGCGCCGGGGCTCTTCGAGACGCCGATGCTGATGGGCCTGCCGCAGGAGGCGCAGGAATTGCTCGGCAAGCAGGTGCCGTTTCCCTCGCGCCTCGGCCGCCCGGCCGAGTACGCGCAGCTCGTCAAGGCGATCGTCGAGGTCGAGATGCTGAACGCCGAGACGATCCGCCTCGATGGTGCGATCCGCATGGCGCCGAGGTAGTATTCGCTTCGCCCATCACGCCTTGCGCGGGAGAGACCGGCTTCGGCCGGCGCCGAAGGGGTAACGCCCCGCAAAAACTCTCAGGCAAAAGGACCGCGCGAGGCCGGGCACTCTGGAGAGAAGGCCCTGGCGGCCTCGCCGAAGGAATACGCGGCAAGCGAAGATTGCCGCCAATCTCTCAGGCAAACGGACAGAGGGGGCGTGAGACCCGGCCGGGTCGCTCATGCTCGCCAGGAGGCGCCGTGGATCTGCCCGAGAAGCTGAAGTACACCGAATCGCACGAATGGATCGCCGACAACGGCGACGGCAGCATCACGGTCGGCATCACCGCGGTGGCGGCCGAGCAGCTCGGCGATCTGGTCTACGTCGAGCTGCCGAAGGCCGGTACGCGCCTCGCGCGCGGTGCGAACTGCGCGGTGGTCGAATCCACCAAGGCGGCCTCCGAGGTCTACGCGCCGGTGGCCGGTGAAGTGCTCGAGGCGAACGCCGAGCTCTCCGCGCACCCCGAGCGCGTGAATC
>Ga0187892_10005321_pt1 | contig 20353 bp, 23 predicted proteins | sample MA1701073metaG_FD_139345 | JGI IMG/M metagenome (GOLD analysis project Ga0187892, IMG submission 139345) | Bio-ooze microbial communities from a basaltic lava cave in the Kipuka Kanohina Cave System on the Island of Hawaii, USA - MA170107-3 metaG ... | reverse complement strand
GCGCCTTCGCCCACGAGGACGTCAATTTTCTCAACTACGTCGGCGAGTTGACACCGGAAACAGTGGTTGACATTTCCCATGAAGCCCTGATCCGGCAATGGGGTCGGTTGCGGGACTGGGTTATCGATGAAGCACAACTGGCCGCCGAGTATCGGCGCTGGCGCGCACGAGCGGAAGCGTGGACTGAGAGAACCGGGGCAGTACTTACTGGAGCCGATTTGGCGCGGGCGGTCGAATGGCGGGATGGTGCTGCCGGGAAGAATAAAGCCTTATGGAAACCCAATTCGGCTTGGGCAAGCCGCTATAGCGAGACCTCGGACCAGCAGCCGGATGGGGATTTCAAAAGCGTCATCGAGTTTATCAAAGAAAGCGCGAAGAACTGGGACCAGGAGCAGGCGAGCCGAGCGCGCCGCCGGCGCATCGCCTTTTTCTCCGTTTGTGCCGTCATGATTGGTGCTTTGGCTGCTGCGTCCTATATGGGGTCATTGTGGCAGACCGCCGAAGCGGAACAGAACAAGGCCGTCGCCTTGAAATTGGCCGCCGAGGGCCAGCTTGCCGAGAACCGGCACAGCAACCAGTTGCAATTGCACGCCCTCTTGGCCATCGAGTCCACGAAGCGCTACCCGTCCCCACTCGCCAACCAAAGCTTACGCCACGCCTTGGATCTTATGCCGCGGCTCTTGACCGCGATGCTGCACCAAGGTCCGGTTTCCGCCGTCAGCTTCAGCCCCGACGGCAAGACCCTCGCAAGCGGGAGTGCTGACACCACCGTGCGGCTATGGCTTTGGCAGCCCGACGATTTGATGTGGGCGGCCTGCGAGCGTAGCGTACGCAACCTGAGCCGGGATGAATGGGAGCTCTATTTCGAAGACCTGCCTTACACCAAGACCTGCGAGCACCTTCCCGTTCATGCGAGCGTTATCGATCAAGCCCAACAGCTCGCCAAGGCGGGCGATGTCGCAGAGGCCACAGCGCTGTTCCAGCGCATCTCCGACATCGAGCTGAGAGCGACACTTGACCCGAGCGGCGAGACCGATCGTTGGGAACGCAAGGGGAAGGCTGAAAAGATATTGGCGTCTATCGTTAAGCTTAGGGAAGAAAAGAAATACGCCGAATGGATAAGGATGGCCGGCGAAGCAGTGCAGCTCGACCCGACCGCCGTTCCGAATAACGACTGGAATGAGATTTGTTGGGACGGGGCATTAGACGGGCAACCCGCCGTGGTGATGCGCGCCTGCGATTTAGCCGTCGAGCGCGCCGGCGGCGACGATCCGATTCACCACGCCGCTCGCGGGCTCGCTCGCGCGCTCATGGGTAATACCCAAGGTGCCATCGAGGACTTCGAGTTTTTTATCCGGCACACGGACAACGCCGAGCAGAAGTCGCAAGGGCAGGCGTGGGTAACTGCGCTCAAGGCAGGGACCAATCCTTTTACACCTAAAGTGCTCAAATCGCTGCGAGAACCTCCATGAGGGAGACCGAAATACACGGCAGCAGAAAGGCTTGACAGCGAAAGTCCTATCAACGCCCTGGGGACGCCTGCGATTCGTGCCAGAAAGGCCGCGCTCAAGTCGAAAGCGCAGCAAGCAGCGCGTCCTCCACCCGTTCGATCCAGACAAAATTCAATTGATGGCGAGCGGCCTCTGGAATGTCTTCCAGATCTTTTTGGTTACGCGAAGGCAGGAGCACCGTCTTGATTCCAGCACGCGCCGCCGCCAACACTTTTTCCTTGATCCCGCCCACGGGAAGCACCAGACCGCGCAGGCTGATTTCCCCGGTCATCGCGGTGTCGCTGCGAACCGATCGGCCGATCACGAGTGACGCGAGCGCGATGAACATGGCGACTCCAGCGCTCGGACCGTCTTTCGGTATCGCCCCCGCCGGGACATGGACGTGAATATCTTTGTTGTCAAAGGCATCGTCTGCCACATGGATCTCGGCGGCGGGCGATTTAACGAGACTCAGGGCCGCCTGCGCGGACTCCTTCATCACATCGCCGAGCTGACCGGTAAGGATCAGTTTTCCGCTGCCCGGAACGCGGGTCGCTTCCACAAACAAGATGTCCCCGCCAACCGGTGTCCACGCCAAACCGGTCGCAACGCCTGGAGTGCTCGTGCGCATCGCGATTTCGCTTTCAAATTGCCTCGCACCGAGAACGGAATGCAAGTCTGCGGTCTCAATGGTTACGCGTGTGCTCGCACCCTCTGCGATGCGCATGGCGGCACTGCGGAACGCCGTGCCGATCTGCCGCTCGAGGTTGCGCACGCCGGCTTCGCGGGTGTAGTCGTGAATAATCGCGCGTAACGCATCCTCGCTGATCCCACTCTGCTCAGAAGATAAGCCGTTTGCTTCGAGCTGCCTTTGCACCAGATAGCGGCGCGCGATCTCGATTTTTTCCTCCTCGGTGTAGCCGGGAAGTTGGATCACTTCCATGCGGTCGCGTAGGGGGCCGGGGATGGTGTCGAGAATATTGGCGGTACCGATGAACATGACCTTGGAAAGGTCGAACGGCAGCGCGAGGTAATTGTCGCGGAAGGTCGCGTTTTGTTCGGGGTCGAGCACTTCGAGCAGGGCGGAAGAGGGATCTCCGTGAAACCCGGCGCCGAGCTTGTCCATCTCATCGAGCATGAACACCGGGTTACGCGTTCCCGCCTTGCGTATGGCCTGAATGATGTTTCCGGGCAAGGCGCCGATGTAGGTGCGGCGGTGCCCGCGGATTTCCGCTTCGTCATGCACGCCGCCGAGACTGATCCTGATGAATTTGCGGGCGGTCGCTCGGGCGATGCTTTGTCCGAGCGAAGTCTTACCGACGCCGGGCGGCCCGACGAAACAAAGGATCGGGCTCTTGCCCTCGGGATTGAGCTTGCGCACCGCGAGGTACTCCAGTATGCGGCGCTTGATTTTTGCCAGCCCATAGTGGTCCTCATCAAGAATTTTGCGTGCCTCTGCGATATCGATGGTGCTATCACTCAAGATCGACCACGGCAATTCGGTGAGCCACTCGAGGTAGGTGCGCACCATCGAATACTCGGCCGCGGCTTCGGGCATGCGCTCCAATCGCCGCAACTCCTTGCGCGCGTGCTCGTCCGCGTCCGCCGGCATCTTCGCCTCCGTGATCGCTTGAGACAGCTCCGCCACCTCAGCCGCGTTCTGATCGGCTTCGCCCAGCTCCTTCTGTATCGCCTTCAGTTGCTCGCGCAGCAGATACTCGCGCTGCCGCTCGTCCATGCTTTCCTTCGTGCGTTGTCCGATGTCGCGCGACAAACGCAAGACCTCGAGCCGGTGGGCGAGAAACGCCAATACTTTGTCGAGCCGCGCCTGCACGTCGAAGGTCTCGAGAATGTCCTGCTTCTCCGCGGGTTTCAAGTCCATGAAGTGTGCGCTGAGATCAGCGAGCGCGGAGGCGGATTCCACTCCTTGCAGCGCGCTGCCAAGCTCCTCTGGCGCTTGCGGCAGCAGTTGTAACGCTTCGACTGCGCGCTCTTTGAGCTGCAACATTCGCGCTTCGATCTCGCGGCTCGTCTGCGCCGGCTCTTCGATGCGTTCAATACGGCCCACCAGAAACGGGTAGCCTTCGATAAATTGGGTGATGCGAAAACGCTGCTCGCCCTGGCAGATCAGATGATGCGTTCCGTCGCGGCCAGTAATGTAACGCACGACGTTGGCCACCGTTCCCACCCAGTGTAAATCGTCCGGGGTGGGAGACTCCGCTTCCGCGTTGCGTTGCAAGACGACTCCAATAGGGCGCTCTCCCCGCGTCGCCTCTTGCGCCGCAGCGACCGACTGTTTGCGGCCAACCGTCAGCGGAATAATGATCCCGGGGAACAGCACCAGGTTGCGTACCGGCACAATCGGTATGGCGTGCTCCGGCAGGCGCGGAAAATCACGCATCTTGGCGCTTGCCCGCGCATCGCTTGCTTCAAGTTTCTGGTCGCCTCGCAATTCGGCATTCAAGTTTTCAGCGTTCATGGTTTCGATCACGCCTTAGCTAGTGTCAGAACAAGACAACCATCGATGAGATCTCGCCGTTTCAGCTCTACTGCTTCGTTTGGCAGCGCGACTCGGCGCTCGAAGCGCCCGTGCGGTATTTCCAGCCGGTGTATCAGCGCCGCGCGCATTCCCGATGGGAGCAATCTTTCACCGGAAATCACGAGGCTGTCCACTTCGAGTAGGATCTCAATCTGTTGCGCCCTGACTCCGGGCAAAGCAACACACACAAAAATTTCGCGCTCGGTCTCAAACATGTCTACCGGTGGCTCCCACGCGGGGCAGTGTTCGCGCGAGCCAATGAAAAAAAATTGCCGCTGCAACTGCTCCGCTCGTGCCAGCAGCTCGCACGCTTCCGCCCACATCAAAGCCACGGGATCACGCATTTTCAATCCTCGTCTACAAGCCGGTCTTGCACCAGTTCGTTCGTATTAAACATTCTTTCTTTCAGCCCTTTCAACGTGGATGTCACATTGGAGGTGGTGCGCCGCCGACTAACCGCTTGTGAAAAAAATCGTCGCGAGCGACGGGAGGTCGTGTTCCGCCGGAGCGAAGGACCGTTTCGCTGGGAGCGAAACGGAGCGCAAGCCCCGAAGGGGCGAGTCCCAAGGATGGGACGAGCAACCGGAGTGTATATTGAAATACATGAAGATTTCGAGCACTGCCGGAACGCGAGATCGCGAGCGCAGCAGATTTTTTCACAGCTCTGACCGCCACCAGTCCAAAGATGAGGCCACATTTCACTTTTTCAAGGGGCCGGCACGGACGTGTCTTGAGTTCATAGTGCGTGGGTTGGCACGGGTGCCTCGTGCGTCACCCCGCACAACAGGAGAGCTGCTTTACGTCCTTCGTGAAGGTCTGGGCGCAGAGCTTTAAGCCCTCCACCATGGTGAGGTAGGGGAAGAGCTGCTCGGGCAAGGCATTTAAGGTCTTTTCGATGGTGGGCGCGCAGTGATCGCAGGTCATGTCGGTGATGCGTAATTTATGGGTGCTCACAGATGTTCTCCTACCCCAACCCCAGCGCCCCGACAGCGGCGAGCGGTGCCGTCACACCGAGACCGCAGACCGCGGCGATGGGCAAACAATCGCACTGAATTGTCGTAGCGCTGTGCTCATAATCGCCCTCCTGTGAATTTGCGCCGTGTGAGGCCATGCTTACTCCAAAGCGCTTCAGACAGCCACCATAAACCAAGTGTCCCCGTCACCAGCCCGAGACCGAGCCAGATCCAGGCTTCTGGGCTTAAGTCGAGGCCATAAAGTAGGGTGAGGCACGCCATCACGAAGAAGAATGGCCCCGTGAAGTAACAGTGCGTTCGACCACAGCGAACCGCATTGGTGACACAGGCCACGCCCATCCAGGCGAGGCTAAGAAACCAAACCAAAGCCCGCAGCGACGGCTCAACGCCGATACCCCCAACAAGCATTAAGGCGGGCACTCCCCAGGCAAGGAGAAAGGTCCTTTGCGTACCTATCCAATCATCGGAACCGTTATGGCAGTCGTTCTTCATGTCACACCGATGTCGCCGGGCTATTGGCGTGCTAACCGTGACGGATAGCCGGCGTTCGTCGTCGCCGCGATCAGCGCCTCGACGTTCGCCTTGGTGTCATCGTAGGTGACCGTCGCGCTGTCAAGCTGCCGCGAAACCGCTACTTTGATCACACCCGAAACGCGCTCCAGGCTCTTCTTGACGATCGGTGCGCAGGAAGCGCAGCTCATGTTATCGATGTTTAGCGTGATGGTTTTCGCCGCGGCGAGCACGGCACTGGTCACCAGGAGTGCTGCGACAAGTGCGCATGATTTAACGATCAAAGTCATCATTGCCTCCGGTCAGCTTTCGATAAGAAGGGGGTTGAGATAGGGGAAGGCTAGCGCGATGCTAATGAGCACGGTAGCGGTCCAAAGCCCAATCTTGGCGATGCGATCGGAGCGCGCCGTGGCGCAGTAAGACCCGGGAGCACAGGCAGGCTTGCGATAAACCATCAGAAACCCCCCTGCGAGCAAGGCGAGCGTTAATGCTGCGAAGAAGGGCTGATACGGTGCAAGCGCGGTCAGATTGCCGATCCACGCGCCGCTCACGCCGAGGGTGAAGAGCACGAGCGGGATCACACAGCAGGACGAGGCGGCTAGCGCCGCTAGCACACTCGCTATGGCTGCGGCGATGGTCCGCGCCCCGCCGGTTTTCAGGCTAGAAACCATCCGCGCTTTCACCAAGAGACGAGATAGGGTTTGTTTACTGCCATTGGAGAACCTCCTCTAAGTACCCATTATGTTAGTATGAAGCCTGTAGTAACTAAAGAGTCAAGAGAGGTACGATGGCCATGACCACACGAGGGCCAGAAGGCACATCACGCGGCCTTGGGATCGGAGTCCTCTCGAAACGAACCGGCTGCAACATCGAGACCATCCGCTATTACGAGCGGATTGCTCTGTTGCCTAAGCCCCCCAGGGCGCCGAGCGGTTATCGTATGTACAAGCTTGACGATGTCAACCGCTTACGTTTCATTCGGCGGGCGCGCAGCTTGGGATTTACGCTGGATGCAATCCGGGGGTTACTTAGGCTCAGCGACGACCAAACCTGCAATGAAGTCAGCTTGATTACAAAGCGGCATCTCAAAGAGATCGCCGAAAAGATTGCCGATTTGCGGGCCATGCAGCGGGTGTTGTCCGATCTCGTCAAGCATTGTGACGCTGGTGGGACGCCGGGTTGCCCCCTAATCGAGGCATTATCGCGGGAGTCCGTGTAAAAACAAGCACAGCACGATGAACGACAGCACTCGCAAAATAAACCAGCTCGTGCCGCGGCTAGCAGTCACTCCTAGAGAAGCCTTACGCTTCTGGCTCAAGCTCGGGTTCATCAGCTTTGGAGGACCGGCGGGACAGATCGCCATCATGCACCAGGAGTTAGTGGAGCGGCGCCGCTGGATCTCCGAGCGGCGCTTCCTGCATGCGCTCAACTACTGCATGCTGCTGCCGGGCCCGGAAGCACAGCAGCTCGCGACCTATATCGGCTGGCTGATGCATCGCACGTGGGGGGGCGTGGTCGCGGGCGTGCTGTTCGTGCTGCCGTCGCTGGTGATCCTCATCGCGCTGTCGTGGCTCTACATCGCCTTTGGCGATCTGCCGCTGGTGGCCGGGCTGTTCTACGGCATCAAGCCGGCGGTGACGGCGATCGTGGCGCAGGCCGCGCACCGCATCGGTTCGCGCACCCTCAAAAACGGCTTGCTGATGGCCATCGCGGTGGCCGCGTTCGTAGCGATATTCGCGCTGAACGTTCCGTTCCCAGCGATCGTCGTCGCCGCCGCGTTGGTAGGTTATCTAGGCGGGCGGCTGACCCCCGACAAATTCAGGGCCGGTGGGGTCCACGGCCAGTTGGAGCAGTCCTTTGGGCCGGCGCTCATCGACGATGACACGCCGACACCGGAGCATGCCCGGTTTCGTTGGGCCACGCTTGTGGGGGTCGGGATCGCAGGTTTATCGCTGTGGCTCATTCCGATGGCGCTGCTGCTCGGCACCTTTGGGTGGAGCGGAACGCTGACGCAGATGGGCTGGTTTTTCACCAAGGCCGCACTGCTGACGTTTGGTGGCGCCTATGCGGTCCTGCCTTATGTGTATCAAGGCGCGGTCGGTTACTATGGCTGGCTCACGCCTGTGGAGATGATCGATGGCCTGGTGCTGGGTGAAACGACACCCGGACCGCTCATCATGGTCGTCGCCTTCGTCGGCTTCGTCGGTGGCTACGTGGAGGCGCTGTTTGGGCCGGAGCAGCTATTTCTGGCCGGCGCGGTGGCCGCCACGCTGGTCACTTGGTTCACCTTCCTGCCGTCGTTCCTGTTCATCCTCGCGGGCGGGCCGCTGGTGGAATCGACCCATAACGAACTTAAGTTTACCGCGCCGCTCACCGCCATCACCGCTGCCGTAGTGGGGGTGGTCCTGAACCTGGCGCTCTTCTTCGGCTACCACGTGCTCTGGCCCGAAGGCTTCGCGGGCCGTTTCGATTGGGTTTCTGCGGCGATTGCCTGCGCTGCGGTCGTTGCGCTATTCCGCTTCAAACGCACCGTCATCGAGGTAATCGCGGCCTGTGCTGTTGTCGGCTTGGTCTGGAAGCTGTGGTTCTAAGCAAACGGAATCAGATTATGGCTGACACCTCTCGACGTGACTATCACATGCTATGCGACTCGTTGCTCTCGATCCGCTATTCGCTGGGACAGCGGAACGTCTGACACTAGATCTATCCTCCGGTAGGTGGAGAAAATTCTGGTCATCGAAGACGACAGCAAGACGGCCAACGCCATCTGTAACGGGCTGTGCACCGAAGGTTACGGAGCCGCTGTGGCCGGCACGGGTGAGGAAGGTGACTCTCTGCTCCGCACCGAAAGGTTCGACCTCGTGGTGCTCGACTGGATGCTACCGGGCCGTGCAGGTGCCCGGGGACAAGCGCAGCACGGCCTCCGCGCCAACGGGGTGAAGATGCTGTAGAGCAACGGGGAAATGAAACGCCGCGTCGCGCTGGCGACTTCGCCTTAGGCGCTGATGGTCGCCTGACTGGCTTTGTTAAGCCTCCTGCTTGGCCAGATGCCTTTGCAAGCTTTTAGGGCACCTCGGATAGGTGCCCTAAGCAACACGCGTAATCATGCGGCTTTTTGCTCTTTCTCCGCCGCCTTTCTTGGCTTAGGCATGTCTACCTCCGCTGCTGTGTCCACACTCTTCTCGCTCCATGCCGCCAGCGCGGACTTCGTGGAGTTAAGGATCTGGAAGCTTGCCAGCGCGCTGTCCTTCGCGCGTTGCTGCAATTCAATGGCCAGGTGCATCTGGGTTGCAAATAGATCGTCTGTGCCCTTCACCTTTTTCAGGTTAGCCGCGAATTGGACGAACTCGTCCTGGTAAGCATTCATCGTCTCTACCTGGCTGCGGCTTAGGTCTTCCATCGCCGCGGTGGTGATCTCGGTTAGCTCTTTCAAGGACGTCACGTAAGTGTCCGCGCTAAAGACGCGTATGCACGGTATAAGCGACTCATCGATGATGCGTTTGCCGAGGTCATCCCAGCTATGGGCAAAGCTCAGAGAGCTCTTGCCCACTTCCGCCCAATCGCTCACCATGAAAGGGGGGGTGAACCAGATTTTGGCGCTGGCGATATTCGATTCTGTTATCTGCTTCAATGACTCGAGTGAAGCGTTGATAAAGCGAGTGGAGTTTCTAATCGTCTCGGTTGCCATGGGGGATTCTCCTATACAGCGGTTGCACGGGTTGTTAACGACGCTTGGCTTGAGCCAGGCGTTTCAGCATGCCCACGACGGCTAGCATTTGGGGAGCATCGTGAGTATAGAAATTCGGCTTGTCCCGATCCGGACTCGAATATCCCCAGAAATCCCAACAGCCTTTTGGATTATACGGAATGGCCTCTGAAGGCTCGGCCTGAGGATACAGGACGATCAGGCGATTGGTGTCGGCGATTTCATTATAACCTGTGGTTGTATAGTACGCATCCCCAATCACCGCAGCCGCTTGCTCGCAACCATGAAAGGCGATGTGGACCTTGCAGCGCTCCGTTTCGCAAGATTGGGGGACATACGCATAAGCGTTCTCGCTCATGCTGGTGCGATTGCTATCGGAATCGAAATCTTGGATGAACTCGCTCTGTGCAAACTCTAGGATCTTTCCGCTCAACGATACAGCGGGCGGATTCAACTCGCCGTAGATATGACGCAAGATGTCATGGGATTGGATAAAATCGCAGTCGTTGATGTAAGGAGGATCGGTCAGCGCGCAGGCGGCATCGCCCCCATCATCGGTGATGATCGCGTGTCCCGCGTTGACGGTGTCGATGAATTTCGTGTTCTCCTCGGGCACGCCAACGTCTTGATAGAACTGATACGTTTGCTTAACGACTAAGGGCTTGACTACTTTATCGCTCGCCCCGGTGAAGATGTAAACTTTGTCGTTTTTGAGGTTTTCCAAATCATCGATCAGGCCCTGCCGGGCGAATTCTTTGGCTTTCTTAACCAGCTCATCGGTATTCGGACCGACGAAGGGAGTCAGCGGCGTCAAGCAGGTAGTCGTGGCGTTTTGCACATAGCTGTTGCTTTCATACGACCCCGAGCAGTAATAGGGGCCACCCGCGATGACCCCGGCGCCGACGAAGAGCTTGGAGTAGACCACATGAAACTGAACCGTCATAAACGCTCCCGAAGAGAGCCCCGAGATAGATGTTTGAGAAAGGTCCGCGTTATAAGCGGGCAAGCTTGGCGCGTCGGCCGCCAAGCTATCGCTTAAGCTCAGCGCACTGATAAGGCTAAAGACAAAAACTGTGGTAGAAGCTTGGCGCACCATAGGAGCAAAATATCCTCTAGCGACGTTCTCGTTCGAGAGATTATAAAGCTGGTTTGTTATCCATATATGACACCGCTTCCGAGCCTCGCTTGAGATCGACCATACGCTTCCGTACGGGGCCTGACAGCCCCTGGTAACATTGTCGCAGACCGGCTAAGACTCGGGGCGTTAATAAAACTTCGGCAAAAATGCTGCCAGTAAACGAACTATCTGAATTGTTAGAAGAATGAAAGTTTGCAGCCGGCTGTCACAGGTCCGGCTTGCACCAGCTTGGGGATGCCAGGCTGGCCGATGCCCCTTAAGAGCGCGCCCGCGGTCGCCCGGCCTTGGCGCAGGAAACTTTTTCTGCCTGCTTAAATCCGCCCACGATCAGAGGTAAGCCTTGAGCTCAGATCGACGGTCCCCTGCCAATCTCCGGGCGGGTGCTGCACGTACTGTGCGCATAAAGACAGATAAAAGCGGCAAGGGCCCTCCATGCCGCGGCGCTCTAATAGCGCGCTGAATATTTGGCAAGCTTCCTGCCAGGCACCGCTTCGAAACAACCGAAGACCGTCTGCGAACAGCCGCTCGTCATCACCTGCGCTCGCGGTGCTTGCTGGGCCAAGGATTTCGTAGATTTCCAGCGGGATGCTTTTGCCGGGAAGGAGGAATGAGCCGAGTCCTCGCACGCCGATCTCATCCAAACCGATGACGACCTCGCGTGAGGCCAAGAGATGGGTCCCGAGCCGCTTGTTAAGCCGTTCGACCCGATCGCTGGAATTGACCACGTCACCTACGGGACTAAACTCATAGTGTTCATCGGTCCCGACGTTGGCCAGCACTAGCTCGCCGCAGTGCAGGCCGATCCGCGTCGACAAGCCGCCCGGCGCCGCATTGACTGTGGTGGCGATCTCCAACGCCGCCTGGCAGGCGAGCAAGCGTGCGTCGGGTGTGTCCGTGGGCGCAGTCCACAAAGCCAACATGGCATCGCCGACGACGTCGGAAATAGATCCGCCGCGCTTAGTGACCGCCGCGAAAAGGTGCTGGTAATAAGCGTTTAGGGCGGCATGCACTTGGGCAGGCGGCAGGTCTTCTGCAAGGCGGGTATAGTGCTCGATGTCTGTCTTCAGGCAGATCCCGTAGTGATGCATGGCCGCGCAAGACAGCGCGTGGCGCTCGTGTGCGGTTTGTTCCACCACCCAGTTCGGCACGTAGTGGCTGAAAGCGGCTCGCATACGCTCGCGCTCCCTGTGCGTTTCCCGGTTGAGCCAGAGCAACGCGCTGATCAAGGCGAATGGCAGCTGGACGAGCAAAGGCGTAACCAGGGGGAGCCAGGTTCCGTCCCGGTTGAATAGAAACCACGCGACCCCTAAATACGCCGGCGCCAAGACGGCAACTAGCGGTATCAAGCTGAGAGCGGGCAAAAGCATAAAAAGAACGCCAAGGAGGAGGCCCCAAACGCCCACCAAGAGGAAGCGCATGGCTACTGGCGGTGGATCACCATGGCGCCTTTCCAAGATATTGGCGAAAGCCGTGGCTGCGATCTCGACACCGCTGACGTCCAAGCCTTCTGAGTCAGAAAATACGCTGTAGAAGGCGTCCGTTTGCTCCGGCTGGCGGTTCTCCGAGAAGCCGATGAAGACGGCCTTCCCCGCGATGTCGGTTCTCTTTTCGCCGCCGTCCAGCAGGCGGTGGTAGGGCAGGGTGCGTATGGTTCGCGGCGGCCCATAAAAATCCAACAGCCGACTATCCGGCCCGGCGTAGGCCTCCAACAAGGCGGCCAGGACACGCTGCTCGGCCGCGGGCCCCGAACGCAGCCGAGCAGACAAGTGCGGCATTAAATCTGCCTGGCTTTGAAAAAGCTGTCTGATCGCTCGTACCCGCTGGAACTCATCTAGCCCCTGGTCTGAGTGCGGTAATTGAGCGCGCAGTAGGGGTTCCAGTGCGCGCCGATACTCGGGCCGCGCATAGACCTGCATCGCAACCACAGGAAGAGTGGGTCCATCGCCCGCCTCGGGTTTGAACAGCCAATATTGGTGAACCTTGACCGGCAGCTTCGGCAAGGGGAAATGCGCCGACCCAGCCGCCGCATCCGCTAGCAAGGGGATAGGTGGAACAATGCGCTCGATGACCGCCTCGGTTTGGCCATCGCTCGCGGGGCGTGTTTCCTTTGCCAGGTAAGCGAATAGCACCACGTTTCCCGCTTCCCGCACGGCTCTTGCGAGCTCTTCATCGTCGCTCGCTTTTCTACCTTGTTCGAAGCGCACGTCGAAAGCGATCACCCGTGCGCCCCATCGGGTCAAGTTCCTAACGATCTGAGCGTGTAGGGAACGAGGCCACAGTCTGGGTATGTTCGGGAGGCCGAGGCGCCGAGAGGATTCCTGGTCTATGGTAACCACCCGCACTTCCTCTGGAGCAGGCCTTTTGCCCCTCAGACCAAAGAGCCAGGCGCCGCCCCAGTCGATTTCGAGGGTGTTCAAAACGGGCAGTGCGCAAAGCCCGATGACCCCCGCCACCAAGCCCAACGAAAAGCCCCTCTTCAATAAGCCAAAATTCATCGGTAGTGACCGTACAGCTTGCGTAGTTCGGCGCTTATGGCGAAAATCCGTCTTCGGGAGGCGCCCATCTCTTGTAACGACCAACGGAGTGGGCTTGTCACCGTCGGCAACCTCGCTTGCAAAGGGGAATAATGCGGGCTATTTTGCCATTTTTCGGGGGGTTTGGAGGATGAACGTCGGGCTGTTCGCCGAGCTCACAGCACACGACCTTGCATTGATAGCCAAGCACGGTGCAAAGCGCAGCTATCTCAAAGGCACCATCGTGCTCAGCGAGGGCGATGAGAGCGACTGTTTTTACGTCATTAACGAGGGCAGGGTAAAAGTCTATGCCAGCGACGACCAGGGCAAGGAAGTTATTTTGAGCCTCGAGGGTCCCGGGGAATACTTCGGCGAGCTGGCGTTAATCGACCAAAACCCACGCTCCGCGTCCGTGGTGACCCTGGAGGACACTTGCCTCACCGTGGTATGTCGGGCGGAAGTCGAAAAATGCCTTTCCGAGTATCCGCAATTAGCGTTCAAGATGATGCGGCCATTGGTGCGACGGATCCGATTCCTGACCAGGAACGTGAAGAACCTCGCCTTGTTGGATGTTTACGGCCGCGTCGCCCGGACCCTTATCAATCTTGCCCGTGAGGAGAATGGGATCGGCGTCATCGAGCAGCGTTTAACCCACCAGGACATCGCCAACATGGTAGGAGCGTCACGGGAAATGGTGAGCCGGATCATGAAAGATCTCGCGGTGGGCGGGTATATCAAAATCGGAAAAAATAGAGTGATAGAAATCCCTGGTAAACTGCCCCTGGGATACTGACCGGCTAAGCTGAACGAAGAATGGACATCGTGCCGCCGCACCTCGAATTCTTCTAAGTCTGCTTATGAGCTTTCCAAGGCGCCTATCCCCCGAGATCCTCGATGCGCTCGCGGGCAGCGACCCACGGGCATTGCGCGCCCGAGAAGACTTGCATCGGCTGAATACGCTGATCGGGCAGAGCTATATCATGTGCCGCTTGCTGAGCGCTGGCGCCGGTGACAAGACGCCGCGAGTGGTGGTTGATCTCGGCTCGGGCGATGGCCGTTTCTCACTGCGCGTGGCGCGCCGGCTTGCCCGCCGTTGGCCTTCCGTCAAGCTCTTTCTGATCGACCGCCAAGCTTCGGTGAGCGCCACCACCCTGGAGGCGTTTCGTTCGCTTGGCTGGGACGCGACCAGCGTCAAGTCAGATGTTTTCGATTGGTTCACGGACCACCCTCGAGAAGCGGTCGATCTGGTGACGGTGAACCTCTTCTTGCACCATCTCCATGCCAGCGCACTGGCCATGCTGTTTCAAAAATTAGCGCCTACCACCCGCGCGTTCGTGGCCTGTGAGCCGCGCCGATCGCTGATCGCGCTTGCCGGATGCACGTTTCTTGCCCTGGCCGGCATCGGGCGCCTAATTCGCCACGATGCGCGGGTCAGCGTCCATGCCGGTTTTTTGGGAAAGGAGCTCTCGGCCCTGTGGCCGAAGGAGGGTCAGTGGCAGATCAAAGAATGGCGCGGCGGGGTCTTTAGCCATTGTTTCTTCGCACGACGGGTGTAACAGCAATGCCCGGTCACCGCTGTAAGCGAGATCGAATTTTTCTCATGGCGTGGCTGTTTTTCGCCCTCGGCAGCTTGCCCGCATGCCAGAGCCTTCTCTGGTGGCAGACGCCGCTGGAGCCCACGGGGGCTATGCGAAAACCCGAAGTCCGCCCGCCGCCCAGAGCCAGCGCGTTCGACCTATCCCGGACCACCGATGTGGTCGGGGAACTGTATGTCGTGACAGCGCGTGGAGATGATACCTTGTTCGATCTCGCCCGCCGTTACAACTTAGGCATAGGCGAAATCGTGGCGGCTAACCCTGGGGTCGACCAGTGGTTGCCCGGGGCAGGCACGCCGGTTGTCCTACCGACGCGGTACGTGCTTCCGGATGCGCCGCGCCAAGGTCTCGTCCTCAACCTTTCTGCGATGCGCTTGTTCCATTTTCCCAAAGCCACAGATGGCGGCACGCGTCAGGTGATAACCTATCCGATTGGGATCGGTCGGGAAGGATGGGCTACTCCCCAAGGGGCGAGCAAAATCGTGAAAAAAGTGGTCGATCCCACGTGGTATGTACCGCAGTCCATTCGTAAGGAGCACGCACAAGCCGGCGATCCCTTGCCCTCCAAGGTCCCTCCGGGCCCGGACAATCCTTTAGGCGCATTTGCACTGCGCTTAGGATTTGCGGGTTACTTGATCCACGGCACCAACAAACCGGCCGGGATCGGGATGCGGGTGAGCCATGGCTGCGTCCAGCTTTATCCAGAGGACATCGAAGCCCTGTTTGCACGTGTCCCCTTAGCAACCCCGGTGCGGATCGTAAATCAACCCTATCTCGCGGGTTGGCGCGACGGCGATCTGTACCTGCAAGCTTATCCTCTACTTTCGGAGCAGCGCCGCGCTTGGGGCGAAGATCTACAGCCCCTGCACCAGGCGATCAAAAAAGCGCTGCGACGCTCGACGATCGAAACGGCGATAGACTGGGAAAAGGCGGAACGGTTGGCGCGTGCTGCGCGTGGGATCCCGGTCCGCGTCTCTCCCGCTGCCCCTGACTTAGAGGGAATCGTCGCGGCTTTACCCGTTTACCGGGCTCCTTCCCAGGGGATCTCTTTTGTGGACGCCATGGAGGCGGGATCGATAACGGCAAACAAGGGTTGGTTTATTCAAGCCGGCAGTTTCAGACTGGAACGTAACGCGAAAAAGCTGGTGGCCATGTTGAGGCATATGGGTCCGCCCATCTCCGCGAAACCGATTCATGCCGATGGAACCCACCGCGTCTTAGCGGGTCCCTTTGCCAGCCGCGGGGAGGCAAAGAGGAATGCCGATCGGATAGAATCAAGCTTGGGCGAGGACACCGTGATCTTTGGCGATCTCACCCCGAGGTAGACAACACCCAAGTGATATACCCTGATCTAGCCGACCCGATCGGCGTGCTCTATTCACGTTACCCCAGCCCTCTCGATGGCCCTCTGTCCATCGTGATCCCCATTTATAACGAGCAGGGCAGCATTAAACTCCTAGTCGAAGAAATCATCGCTTGCTTGGATCAGAAACTTGAATACGAGATCCTCATCGTCGACGATGGCAGCAGCGATGATTCCGTTGCCCAGTTGCTCGCTTTGCGGCAGGCAACCAGAGTGCCTTTGCGCCTCGTTCGCCACCGCTCGAATCTGGGCCAAAGCACGGCGCTGTACACCGGGATCAACATCGCCCAGTCCGAATGGGTGGCCACGCTCGATGGGGACGGCCAAAACGATCCCGCGGATATCTTACGCATGCTAAAGCAACTGGAAAATGGCCCCGATAATTTAGAGCTCATTTGTGGCTATCGTCGCCGGCGCGTGGACCCCTGGATCCGCCGCATTTGCGGCAGAATCGCGAATGCGGTACGCAGCCGCCTGCTCTGCGATGATACTCCGGATACGGGTTGTGGGATAAAGCTGATCAAACGCAGCGCCTTCTTGGCGCTGCCTTTTTTTGATCACATGCACCGATTTCTTCCGGCGTTGATCAAACGTCAGGGCGGTGCCGAGATCTCGCTGGAAGTCCACCACAGAGCGCGCCGACACGGCTATTCGAAGTACGGTCTGCACGATCGCCTGTGGGTGGGCATCGTTGACCTTTTTGGTGTTTATTGGTTACAGCGGCGAGGCAGAATACCCGATTACGAAGAGGTGGCTAACGCATGAGCAATGAACAATTATGGTTGATCATCGGTTTCGCCGGACAGGCTTTGTTCTCCGCGCGCTTTCTCGTGCAGTGGCTCGCGAGTGAGCGCCGGCGCCGCAGCGTCATTCCGATCGCGTTCTGGTATTTGAGCCTAGGCGGGAGCTTGACCTTACTCGTCTATGCCGTCCACCGCCTAGATCCGGTATTCATTCTCGGTCAAGCGACGGGCTTCATTATTTATCTGCGCAACCTGTATTTTGTTTACCGGCAGGAAGCAGGGATCTCAAACGCCTAGGAGCCTGTCGACAAGCTTCTAGCTCGCTTCCAACGCCGCTCTGACAGCGCTTGAGGGTGAGGAGGTGACGACGCGAAACATCACGGAGGTTGGCCTGTCCCAGCACGGCTTAATACGAGCCGCACTCCTATCCGACACGCATGGGGTAATCGATGCGCGCGTTGCCGCGGCTGTTAGCGAGTGCGATATCGCCGTTCACGCGGGCGACGTAGGCGGGGCGTTCGTGCTAACGTCTCTCAATCCCAGGCTTGGTATCGTAGTCGCGATCCGGGGAAACAATGACACACCGAACAAGTGGCCTAGTGATGACTGTGAGCACCTCGAACTCTTGCCTCAGGGGGCGACGCTGGGCTTACCCGGGGGCGTGCTCGCGATCGTGCACGGCGATCGCCATCGTCCCGCCAGACGTCGGCATTGGATGATGCGCCAGGAATTTCCGAATATGCGAGCCGTGCTCTACGGCCATTCACACCGACTGGTGATCGATGACGCGGCCATCCCTTGGGTGCTAAACCCTGGTGCCGCAGGTAAAGCCCGTACTTACGGCGGGCCTTCCTGCTTGATACTCACCGCCAGCGATAAGCGTTGGGAGGTGGTGGCTTATCGCTTTGCCGGGCGTGGTGCGCCTTGATACAGCAGGTAGTACTCCTTGTGTACACAATTATCGTGTACACTCTTAACGAGCCGGAGTAGGAAGATGCTGAAAAACGTGACCTTGAGCGCGGAAGAGGAGATCATCCATCAAGCGCGGGAAAAGGCCCGGAGGGAACACACCACGCTCAACGAGCAGTTCCGGCGATGGCTGGAACGCTATGTCAAAACGGATCGGCTCGCCCCTCGTTACGCCGAAATGATGGAGCAGCTTGCTTATGCCGATCCCGGTTGCCGCTTTACCCGGGAGGAATTGAATGAGCGGTAGGTTCTTTTTGGATACCAACATATTCATTTACACCTTCGATTCACGGGAGCCCGCCAAGCAGCGGCAGTCGCTGGAGCGGGTAACAGAGGCACTCGACACACGCAAAGGGCTCATCAGCTTCCAGGTGGTACAGGAGTTCCTGAATGCCGCAAGCCGCAAGTTCACCCGCCCGCTCTCGCCGGTCGACTGCCGGAGGTATCTGCACCAGGTGCTCGCCCCCCTATGTGACGTGCATTCCAGCACTGCGCTTTACGATCGGGCGATCGAGCTTGCTGAGCGGTGGCGCTATGGATTCTATGACGCGCTGATCATCAGTGCGGCGCTGCATGGAGGCTGCGATCGGCTTTACTCCGAAGACCTTCAGCACGGGCAGATCATCCAGGGCTTGACCATCGTGAACCCCTTTCGCGGCGCGTCCTAACACAGCACCCGGGTTGAGGTCCGTGTTTCTAAGCGCCCTGCCCGAAGCTGGGACCTCTGCGGTTGCGACAATCCGCCTTCGGCAGGCCGAGAACGCCGATGACTTCAAGTAAGCGCTGCCCTAAGAACGCGCCCGGCCTGATCCTGCTCATTGGGACCGAAAAGGGATTGTTTCTGGCACGCGCCACGCCGGAGCGCAGAGCTTGGGCCCTGGAGGGGCCTTTCATTCCCGGATACGAGATCCCACACGCCTGGCTGGATCCGCGCAAGCCGGAGAGGGGCTATGCCGCCGCCAATCATCCGGTCTGGGGCTCCCATGTCTATCGCACCCAAAGCTACGGAAAGAGCTGGGAAAGCGTGGGCCGCGCTCCTCACCACGCCCCCGGCCTCTACGAACAGCCGCTGCGCGCACTTTGGCATCTCGCACCCGGACCTGTTGGCGAGCCCGATGCTCTCTATGCCGGAATCGACCCGGCGGGCTTGTTTGTAAGCTGCGATGCGGGCGAGCACTGGTCGCCGATCACCGGGTTGAATCATCATCCGACCCGCCATACCTGGGAGCCGGCGCGTGGTGGTTTCGCCGTGCATTCGATCCGAATCGATCCAGACGATCCCAAACGGATCTACGTCGCCGTTTCCGCAGGCGGCGCTTTTCGCTCTGACGACGAGGGACGAACGTGGAAGCCGATCAACCGGGGGGTGCGGGCAGAGAATCTTCCCCTAGACCAACCAGAAACCGGGCATAACATTCATCGCTTGCTCTTGCACCCCGCCCGCTCTGCTCGCCTGTACCGTCAGTGCTATAACGGAACCTATCGCAGCGATGACCGTGGCGATAATTGGACTGAGATCACGGCAGGCTTGCCGAGCGATTTCGGGTATGGGATCGCCGTTGACCCCAGCGATCCGGACACCGTATTCGTCATACCGGAGCAAAGCAGTGATATGCGTGCGGTGGTCGATGGGCGCTTGCGGGTTTTTCGAAGCACCACGGCTGGGCAGCACTGGAAGCCATTGCTAGATGGCTTGCCGCAGCAACATGTCTACGCCACGGTGCTGCGGGAAGCGCTCGAGAGCGATGGTTTAGACCCCTGTGGCGTATATTTCGGGACCTCTGGCGGGCATTTATTTGCGAGCCGCGACCGCGGTGAGCACTGGGAACTGATCGCGGCATTTTTGCCTAGGATCCTTTCGATCAGGGCGGCGCTTGTATGATGTTCCAGCGAAGATGAATAGAGGGGGACTGATACAGGCCCTAGCCGCCGAGCAGGGCTTGGTTTGTATGGTCGGTGCGGGCGGCAAGAAGACCACCATGTACCGCCTTGCCTCCCTGCACGCCGGGCGCGTGGGTATCACATCCACGGTGTTTATTCCTCCGCCTCCGGCCGCACTCGAGGCGAAGTGTGTCATTGCTCCCGAACCGCATCTGCTCGATGCAGTGCTGAAATTAGCCCCTCACCATAGAACGCTTTTCTTTGCCCAACCCTCAGACAAACCTGGCAGGTTTGGCGGAGTAAGCCGCTCTTGCATTGCCCAGATCCACCGCCAAGCAATGCTCGATGTGACCTTCATCAAAGCAGATGGCGCGCGCAGCCGCTGGCTAAAAGCGCCCGCAGAGGATGAGCCGCAGATCCCCGGCGACGCGAGCACGGTCATCCCGGTGGTATCCGCCCTTGCTTTGGGACGCCCGCTGGATGAGTCTATCGCGCATCGAGTGGATCGGCTCGCTTCTGTCATGGGGATCAACCGGGGGGAGCTGATTCTCCCCCCCCACCTCGCACGACTGATCGCTGATGAGAGGGGGGCATTGAAACACGCCGGCGAGGCAAAGGTCGTGCCGCTCATCAACATGGTGGATGACCCAGAGCATGAGCGCCTGGCGCAGGTGGTAGCCCGGGCGGCCTTGGCGCGTTCCAGCCGGTTTGAGCGGGTAGTGCTCGCCGCGATGCGAAAGCCCGAACCTTTGGTCGCCGTGGTTACGCGCTAGGAGCACTGTCAGGCATAGGCGGATCGCGCCGGGGCGTAGCTACTTTCCGGCGCAAAATTCATAGACCTCCGCGCAGAGGTTTCGAGGCCGAGGGGTCGCGTTCTGTGCAAGAGCGTACCGGAATGGGGCATAGGGTTGCGCGCGCATTTTTTCGAATGG
>Ga0187892_10005319_pt1 | contig 20357 bp, 25 predicted proteins | sample MA1701073metaG_FD_139345 | JGI IMG/M metagenome (GOLD analysis project Ga0187892, IMG submission 139345) | Bio-ooze microbial communities from a basaltic lava cave in the Kipuka Kanohina Cave System on the Island of Hawaii, USA - MA170107-3 metaG ... | reverse complement strand
CTGGATCGGGAACTACGACCGCCTCCTCGTCAGAAAGGAACGGAATGCCCACACTTACCTCGCCTTCCTCCTCATCGCCTGCGCAATGATCACTCTCAAAGCAATATCGGGATGACTTCTAGTAGAAAAGCCACGCGTCGCCAACTCATTTAGCCTTCTGCTCCCTGTCCAACTCCAGTGATTGGGCGGTGACCGTTGCCTGCCAGCCCCTCTGCTCGGGCGTCCACCAGGTTTTGATGAACGCCACAGCCGCGCGGGCATCTTCGTCGGACAGTTTGTCTTTGAACGCCGGCATCTTGAGACCGTCGGGCCTCGAAGAGTCGAACCCATTAAGGACAATGTCAATCAGTTGTGGATCAGGATGGTGCCATGTGTGTCCGTTTGAGTTGTGCGGCGGGGGGACCGCCCTGACGTCACGCTGGTCCGATTGACTCCCATGGCAGGTGGCGCAGTTCTGCGCATAGACCTTTTCGCCGCGGGCCACAAGAGGAGCAGAAGAGACAATCGGGTATGCAGACGGGCGCGTACCGCAGGCGGCAGCGAAGGCTATGAATGCCGCAGCAACAAGCCATGCAACGCTTGACCTCGGTTGTCTTTTGCTTCCAACTGTCCGGCCTGCTGAAGGCATATCTGATACCTACTTCCCGCCTGGGGATAAGAGGCGACGGGATTCAGCCCACAGCACTGCCCTGACGAAACTTGGCCGGTTGTAGACGTCGGCGATACGCATCAAGGGGACGAGTTGTGTGATGCGCTCGCGCGTCCAGAAGCCGAAGCGCAAAAGTGAAACGAGCATTCGAGCACTCCCCGACGGCGGTACGCCGAGCAGGTCCGCCGTGTCTTCTGCAACGAGATACCTGACCAGGGCGGACGGGACTGCCTTCAGTGGGCCAGGAAATCTCGACCGTGCTATCTCAAGGAGAGCGGCAGCCAGGACCCGGCCCTCCTCGGACTCGCGGTGCTGGCGGCGGCCGATGGCGAGGGTTAGCAGTTCCGCCTCTTCAAAAGAAGCCGCCAGGTACTCGCGGTGGATCCCGAGCAGACATCCGATCACGTTCCATGCATGTATATAAGCATCCCGGTCTGCCCCGCGGACAGAAGCGCCCATCTTCATGAGAGCTGCGACGCTTACATATGAAAAAGCCAGCAAGGTCCCTGCCATCTCCTCTTGATTGATCGGCACACTTGCTGAGGTGTCCCATCGGCCGCCGTCAAGGATTCGCCGTCGCAGCAGGGCGTGGAGCAGGCGTACTTTCCTCGCACCGGTGATCGCACTCCCCTCTGGCGACATGCCGCCCCGGGTCATTGCTTCAACGACGAACTGCGCGGTGTCCATGAGCCTTGCGCGGGGCGAGTCAGACATCCGCCTGGTGTGGAGGAGCACCCTGGCTCCATCAGCTGCTGCATAACACTGAGGAAGGGCTGCATAGAACAACATGGCGAGCAAGTCTGCGGCATAACGCTCATACAGGCGATGGGCCCGTGTGACTACGCGCATGTCGGCCCACGCCGGGAGGTTTCCCGAGGACTCAAAGAGTCGCAGAACTGGAACCGGCAGGCCAGATGGCGGCGCCTGTGAGTTCCCGCGCCACCCTTTCATGAGCAGAAAGCAATCTCCGATCTCGCTTCCGGACAGCTGCGAAATCGCCTCGTCCGCTGGAGGGTCACCGGTTATCCGCGCCACTGCCAGGTCGGGCAAGGCAGGCTTGAGAGCGCTGTTCATCAGTGTCATCCCGCGCCGCTGCACCATTCACACAGTGTCATCCCGCGCCGCTGCACCATTCACACATCGAAGCCGTGACTTGAAGGCCGCCGGCTGCCAGCTTTGCGGAAACCATCAGACCGTGGTCGCAGGCACAGGAAGGTACATATGCGACCGGGGATATGGTCGCCTCTGCGGAGTCGATCACGAGTAATTCACCTCATCGCGCCGGGCGCGTGATTGTGAGAAGCGCTAGAAAATCCCACAACGCCCCGCCCCTTTGCGCTCATTTCTTGGCTCCGGTGTACTTGCCCGGGTCCCTCCTGAACTTGTCGCGGCAGTCATTCGAGCAGAAGTAGTAGGTCTGCCCCTGATGGCTAACCTTCGCCGCCGCCGTCTCCATGTCTATCTCCATTCCACATACAGGGTCTTTCGCGGTTGCCATCTGAGCCTCCTTTGCAGGTTTGACCGCAACTTCGGCAATGGTCCGTTCACCGTCTGGATGTACTGTCGGCGCCGGCAGAGAGGTGGCGCGGTACCGCCGCAGCCTGTTGGCGCTGGCCACGACTGACAGCGAACTCAGGGCCATCGCTCCCGCCGCGATCATCGGGCTGAGAAGTATCCCGGTGAACGGGTACAGGATGCCCGTCGCCAAAGGGATGCCGAGGGTGTTGTAGCCGAAGGCGAACCCGAGGTTCTGCCTGATGTTGCGCATCGTTGACTTGCTGAGTGAGATCGCCGTCACGACGCCTTTCAACTCGCCCGAGATCAGCGTGATGTCAGCGGCCTCTATCGCTACGTCGGTGCCGGAACCGATCGCGATGCCAACATCCGCCTGCGCAAGGGCAGGGGCGTCATTGATACCGTCGCCCACCATCCCCACGAGCTTGCCTTCGCCCTGCAGCCTGCGGACCTCCAGGGCCTTGTCCTCGGGCAGCACCTCGGCAAGGACGCGCTTGATCCCTACACGCCGTCCGATGGCCTCCGCGGTCCGGCGGTTGTCGCCGGTGATCATGACCACTTCAAGGCCCAGGCGCTCGAGCGATGCCACCGCGGCGGCGGAGTCCTCTTTCATCGTGTCGGCCACCGCGACAAGACCGGCAGGGCGTCCATCCACAACCGCAAACATCGGTGTCTTGCCCTCTGCCGCCAGTTCCTGAGCGCGTTCCTCAAGCCCTGCGGTCTGCATGCCCTCCTCCGAAAGCAGACGCCGGTTGCCAGCCATCACGAGTCGGCCATTTACCCTGCCGCTGACGCCGCGCCCGGTAAGTGACTCGAAATCGGTCGGGGCTGAGAGTTTTAGACCCCACCCCTCGGCTCCACGCACAATGGCCTGCGCTAGCGGATGCTCCGATGACTTCTCAAGAGACGCTACGAGCGCCAGCAGTTCGCCTTCGGGTATCCCGGGGACGGCAATAACGTCGGTCAACTCAGGCTTGCCGCGGGTGATCGTCCCGGTCTTGTCCAGGACGACGGTGTCGAGCTTGTGTGCCGTCTCCAGCGCTTCAGCGCTGCGGATGAGGATTCCGTTCTCTGCTCCCTTCCCGGTACCCACCATGATTGAAAGCGGCGTGGCAAGGCCAAGGGCGCACGGGCAGGCGATGATCAGCACAGTTACGGAGGTGCCGAGGCCGAAGATGGCGGCAGGTTCGGGACCGATGACGAACCAGACCATAAATGTGACGATTGCTATGAAGAGCACGGCAGGCACGAAATAGCTGGAGATGACATCCACCAGCCGCTGTATGGGCGCCCTCGACCCCTGCGCCTGCTCTACGAGGCGAATGATCTGGGCGAGCATCGTGTCCCGCCCAACCTTCGATGCCCTGAACCGGAACGCCCCGGTCTGGTTAACCGTCGCACCTATGACGGTGTCGCCAGGCCCTTTGTCCACGGGAACGGACTCGCCCGTCACCATCGACTCGTCGAGCGTCGACCGGCCCTCAATGATTGCGCCGTCCACGGGGACCTTTTCTCCGGGACGCACGACCACAGTGTCATTTACCTGGACTTCTGCCAGAGGCACATCGGTCTCTGCGCCGTTCCGGATGACCTTCGCCGTCTTCGCCTGGAGCCCGATGAGCTTCCGGATCGCCTCACCGGTGCCGGCCTTCGCGCGCGCCTCGAGCAGCCGGCCGAGCAGGATCAGCGTGATGATCACGCCCACGGCCTCGTAATAGACCTCCCGCAGGTCTTCGGGAAGCAGCCCCGGCGCGAATGTCACGATCAGGCTGTAGAGGAACGCAGCCGAGGTGCCAATCGTGATGAGAGTGTTCATCTCGGCCGTGCGGTGACGCAGGGAAAGCCAGCCGGTGCGGTGTATCGGCCAGCCGGCGTAAAACATCGGCGGCAATATCAGGGCAAGTTGCGCCCAGCGGTTCATCAGCACGCCGGGCACCCAGCTCTGATTCAGTAGCTCGCCGACCATGACGCCGAAGAGAACGGGCAAGGTGAACAGCGCGCCCACGACCACGCGCCTGCTGAGGTCCCGGACTTCCGCACGGCGCGCCGCCGCCTCACCGTTCTCAGTCTCAGCCGACCCGGGTTCCGGTCTATCTGCCACGCGGTAGCCGGTGGATTCGATTGCCGACCTGAGCCTGGGCAAGTCGGTGTGCGCAGGGTCATAGGCGATGGTTACCCGCTCGGAACCGAAGTTCACATCAACCCGGTCCACACCCTCAACGGCGTTCACGGCGTTGCCGATTAACATCACGCACGTCGGGCAGGTAACGCCTCCTCCCATGAGGGCGAACTCGGCGGTAGATAGTTGCGGCGTCTCCATCCGCGGCCCTACGCCGACTGCGACGGCAGCATGCGTCCGGTCGGGCGTTGAGGCCTGTCCCTTCCGCGCAGGAGAGCCGGAGGAAGACCGCTCGCTCTGCCCTGCCACCGGACCGTCCGTCGAAATCTCACCGCCCTGTTCCACGATAAGAGTCCCGTGGATCATGCCCATGCCGCAGGCAAAGCCGTAGCGGCCGGCCCTTTGCGGTGTGAATTCGACCGCTGTCCTGCCAAACGCGACGAGCGACTTGCTGACGCCGAAGTCAGGGAAGACCACTCGAGAGGTGCAGTCGCTCGACTCCTGCCTGTCAAAGATGAGTCTGACAGGAACGCCGGCGCGCACCCCGATCTGGTCAGGGGAGTAGCCGCCCCTGACCGTAATCTCAACTTTCTGAACGCCGCCCGAGACCGCAGCGCGGCGGGCTTTCCTCGGCCCGAAGAAAAACCACGCCAGGAGCAACATCACCACAACCGATCCTGCGACTACAACAATCTGTATTCCGGTCACGCGCCACTCTCCTGCCAGACCGCGCCCGGGAGCCCTGGGACGCCGCCACGCCGTCTGGCGGAACTAGCGGTCAACTGTGAAAGCAAGTTGTCAAGCTGCCTGGCGGTCATCGGGCCGATGACCTTTTTCAGGACTCGGCCGTCGGCACCTATGAAGAACTTCTCAGGGATGCCCTTGACCCCATAACTGATCGCCACAGTGCCCTGCTCGTCTATGCCAAGTGGGAACATGGTCCTGTTGCGTTCCATGAACTGCCGTACACCCCCCATGTCATCCCAGATTGCAACTCCTATGAACTCCACACCCAGGTCCTTCCAGTTGAGATAGGCGTTTGCGAGCACGGGTCCTTCGACCTGGCATGGTGAGCACCACGAAGCCCAGAAATCAACCATCACGACTTTGCCGGCGTAATCTGAGAGCCTAAGCGTGTTGCCGTCGATCGTCTTTATCTCGAAGTCAGGCGCAGGCTGCTCGGGACCGGACGCCTCACCGTATACATCGTTTACGCCCGGCGCCCTTGCGGTCCTCCTGTCCGTGTAACGCCCCAAATAAGAAGGACGACTATGAACAGCACCGGTACGCCTACCGCAATGAGAATCTTGCTACGCATGGTCAATTCCGTCCGTCCTCCGCTTGCTCACATTGCTGGAAGTGCGCCCATCAACTCCGCGCTGTCCCGCAGGCAGAGAGTGCCTTGAGCATCAATAGCTCTGCAGCAAGCGTTCGCACATGGGCCATCCAGGTCCACCTCAGCGTCATCGGCAGCCACCTCCTTCGCCGTCAGGTCGAGCCCTTCTTATCGTGAGTAACCCAGCGAAAATAAGGCTTCTCCAGACATCCCGGCCATGGCGAAGCGCACAAGGAGATCTGTTCCTGCCGCGGGGTTCTGGACTGCAGCCGAAAACACATGGGTCCTGTCTGCCCACCTGGCGCTGTAGGTACCCTGGACAGGACTTGTCTCTCCGGTCGGGGTCCTTGCCTGAAACGTCATCGAGGCGACTTCGACGGCCATGCCTGACGAATTTGTAACTTGACCAACGAGGTCGGCGAGCCCGGTCCCGTCCTTGCGGGGCGTTATCCACAGGTTGACGAGATGCCGGCCCATCCCCGGCATCTCGGCGGCCTGCTGGTACTGTGGTGCGCCTGTTTTGAAGAGCGTGTACCAGATGACCACGCCGATCAAAACTGTGAATGCCAGCGTGATTGCAAGTGGGACCAGGGGCTTTCGGCCAGTTTTCTTTGCCATTTGTCCACCCTTTTTGGCACCTGAACCGCTAGTGCCCCATTCCAGGCATTGCGCCCGGCGTGGCGGGCATCGCTGTTCCAGGCATGGCTGACCGGGTCGTCTGGAAGTCCTCGTACTCGACCATGGTCATCAGGCCTCCCGGTTCGATCCCGTTGTTTGAGGAATGGTGCAGGTCGTGGCAGTGGAACGCCCAGACGCCAGGGTTATCAGCGACGAAGATGATGTCGTAGGTCTCACCCGGGTTGAGCGTGATCGTGCTCATCATCTGCTGCGCCGCCGTGGGCACCGGTTCGCCGTCTTTCGCCACCACCTTGAAGTCCTGGCCGTGCAGGTGCATCGGGTGGATCGTCTGAGAAGGGTTCGCCAGCCGGAATCGGACAAGGTCGCCTTTCTTCACCTTCATGGCCTCCGTCGCTGGGAACGACTTGCCGTTGATCGTGAAGAAGTTGTAGTCCATGCCGCCGTGGCCAGCGGCTCCCGCAGCCTGCATCTGCTGGTTGGCCATCATGCTCATCATCTGCATCGTGTCGTTTTGGTCCATCGGTTCGCCGTCCATGCCAGTCATGGCGTCGTTGCTGCCCGTGTCAACCATCCAGCCCTGAAGAGCCATGATGTATTCACGGTCGAACCTCGCCGCAGGCGCAGTTTGCGGGTCAATGATCAGAACGCCATAGAGCCCGCGGTCTATCTGCTCCGCACTCGTGTTTGAGTGCGAGTGATACATGAAAGTCCCTGCATGGCTTGCGGCGAACTGGTAGATGAATGTCTCGCCAGGCATGACTGGCGCCTGCGTCACGCCCTGCACGCCATCCATCGCGTTGGGCACGTGTACGCCGTGCCAGTGGATGGTGGTGGGCTCGGGCAGTTCGTTCTTTAGAACCACCTTCAACGTGTCGCCCTCGGTCACCCTGAGCAGGGGGCCGGGAACAGTCCCGTTATATGTGACCGCCTTGGCCGTCACGCCCGGCAGTAGCTCCCAGTCCGTCTCCTTGGCCGTGAGTGCGTATTCGACGGTCTTTCCTGTGGTCTTGAAGGCTTTGTCGCCGCCTACTTCGATCGGAGTGTTTCTCAGTCCGGATTTTTCTATCGAAGAACTGACCTGTGCCGCAGTCTGTGGGTTTGTCGCAGCAGCCCCATTCGAGTTCGAACAGGCCGCACCGACCGCCACAAGCAGCCCGGTGGCCCCTGGCAACAGCCAGGTACTCAGACTCTGAACCTTCATTTAAATGCCTCCCGGCGTCGCATGCATGAAGCCGCGACAAATCACGTGGCACGATCCACCAGCATGGGTGGTCGAGATGCCGAAGATTGAAGGGCTGTGGCCCGCTCTAGACGAACCGCGGAGGCCGCGGCTCCGGCACAGGCGAGAGCGAGCGCCACGAGAAAGCGGCGAGGCCAATTTCGCTGCTCGTGTTGATGGCGGGGGGGACACAGGCCTGGCTGAGCAGGCAGATAGAAGGAACCAGGTAGCAGCCAGCGTGATTCATCCCGGCGGGATCGGCTGCGTGTGCGGGACCATCGCCGTTGTCGTGGCTGCGATAGATCGAGTGAGCGTGCCTCGTGGGTTCACTCTGACTTACGTCTTTTGTTCGCGCTTCGCGTGTCATCGCGGTGTGACCGGCAGGACTGTCAGGTTCCATTGCAAGGACCGGCAAGGCCGAAAGCCAAAAAGAGAACAAGAAGACAATCAGCACCGTAAGCCGGTTAGGCGTGCCTGCTCGTTTTATCCTGTACTTGCGCATGACCTGAAGCGGGCTGGGCGCGTTGTCTACTCTACATGTCCTACATTACATTCTATGGCTATGCCCTTGCAACTCAGGCGCAGTGAGGACTACCTGCTTCGGAAGAGACCACAGCCCTATCCGGTTGGATCAACGGCTACGTTGGTTGCCCGCCGCGACCCATGAGCCGAAGCCCCCGCGTATGTTCTGTGCGCCTCTCCGCCCTGCCCTCTCAAGGACTGAAACCGCTGTTGCGGCGCGCTCCCCGTGACCACAGTAGGTGACGACCGTCCGGTCCACGGGGACCTTGCCGACCTCGTGAGGCAACGATCCGAGAGGAATATTCAGCGCTCCCTCTATATGACCCGCAGCGAACTCATTTCTTTCTCGTATGTCCAGTACCAGCGCCCCGCGGTTGATCTCCCTTTGAGCCTCACCGGCGTCGACAAACCTCGACCTGGCTACCGGCCGGCCGGCTTCTTGCCAGGCGCGAAGGCCGCCATCGAGGAACCCAACGAAATCCTCGAAGCCGACGAGCATGGACTGCTCAACGACGTCCTTGATGGGCGTTTCGCCGGGAACGAAGAGCAGGGGGGTCTCTATAGGGACGAGCCAGCCGAGCCAGGTCGCGAATACGTCCCGAAACGCAATGCTCAGGGACCCGGGTATGTGACCATTCGAGTACTCATCTACCGGGCGGACATCGACGACCAATGCCGAAGCCCGCAGCCGGTTGAATTCTTTCGCGCCAAGACCTTTGGGAAACGGGATGTCCGCGACGGGCTTGGGCCCTGCCTGGTTGAGAGGCCGCAGCTTAAAGAAATATGCGGGCGCCGATGGGAAGGTCGAAGGAAACCAGCGCACGAAGTCCGCTTCATCGCGCGGAGACAGTACCGGGTTGCTGGCGCGCTCCTCACCAAGAGTAGATGTCCTCTTATCTGCTGATCCCGTTGAACAGAATGACCCGCCGCCGTGCGTCGGGTAAAGGACGGTCTCGTCTGGTAGATGCTTGAAAGCTCCGTGGACAGTCCTGTGCTGATGCCGCGTCAACTCACCCGTCTGTTGCGGCGAGATGAGGTCGGTGCGAGCCGCCCCACCCACTATGAGCGACCCACCGCTGAAGAGCACGGGTGGCATGCGGCCTCTGCGAAGTACATAGCTGAGGTGTTCTGGCGTGTGCCCGGGAGACGCGACCGCTTCCAGCCACGATTCACCTAACTCGAGCCTGGAGCCGGCGAAAAGAGGCTGGTGCGGGAACCTCGCTTCCGCGCCGGCGGGCACCAGCAACCGCGCGCCGGTACGCTCAGCCATCTCGATTGAGCCCGTTATGAAGTCGGCGTGCAGGTGAGTTTCCAAGACCTTCGTTATCTGCAGACCCTTGGCTGCGGCCGCCTGGATATACCGGTCGACGTTCCGGTCTGGGTCGACAGTAACGGCCTCCCCATTGCCGATGCCGACGACATAGGAACTGTTGCCCAGGCCTTCGTGGACGAACTGGATGATCTCCATTTCCACTCCTTCAGACGAGCCTTCTCAATCTACTCGCCTCTTCATGAGGCAGGCCGCTGCCAGACCGGTCAGGACGGTCGCAATCCCAATGGTTTCTATTGCTGCAACATAACCGAAGACGTCCGCCAGCAATCCGGCGAGAAGCGCCCCGGCGAGCGTGCCTGAGTCTCGCCAGAAGCGGTAGACGCCCAGGGCGGCGGGGCGTTCGAATGGAGACACCGCGTCGCTCACGGCGGCGAGAAGCGTCGGGTAGATCAGGGCCGTACCGACGCCCAGCAGGACCGAGCTGATCAGCCAGCCGGTGAAGTGGCCTGCCATGCCCAGCCACACTATGGCTGCACCCTGAATGACCATCCCGCCAATGATTGGCACGCGCCTTCCGATGTGGTCGCTCGCCCAGCCCGCTGGCGTCTGCAGAACTCCCCAGACCAACGGGTATGCAGCCGTGATCGCCGCAATCTGCCCGATTGAAAGCCCCCGGCCGGCCAGGAATATCGGCAGCAGCGACCAGGCCATCCCGTCGTTCAGGTTGTTGACAAAACCTGATAACGACGTCGCTCGGAGTTCGTTCGCTCCAAAGGTGAACCTGCCGACCGCACGGGGCAACGCCAGGGCCTGGAACGGCGTTGTCGCAACCCCAGTCGGTAATGCTTCAGCGGCGACGAGGTGGCCCGTGTCTCTAACCATTAGCGCCGCCAGCGCCAGGCCCGCAGTGCTGAACACAATCCCAAGGTAGAAGGGCTCCGGTCGCACTCCCCACGCCTGGGCTATCAGCCCTGTGACAAACGCCGCCGCTGCAACGCCGACATAACCTGCAGTCTCATTCAACCCAAGGGCGAGGCCTCGCCCGCGCGGCCCGGCAAGGTCAACGTGCATGTTGATTGTTAGAGACCATGTGATGCCCTGCTGGACGCCGAGTAGTGCGTTCGCGGCGACTATCCAGCCCCAGGCCGGCGCCCAGATGATGGCCAGTGGCACCGGCAGAGCGAAGACCCAGCCGGCCACAAGCATCCCTCTCGTCGACACGGTGCGGGCCAGGAGACCGCCGGTGAAGAGGTTGGAAAGGGCCTTCGCCAGGCCGAAACTGGCTAGAAACGATGTGGCCGCTGCTGCCGAGGCTATGCCGAACTCACGCTGCGCCAGCAGCGGCACGACGGTCCTCTCGAGGCCGGCCATGCCGCCTATGAACGCTGTGACAGCCAGCAGCAAGGCAAACTGCTGCCAGTTGGCAAGGATCCCGTGGGCCGCCGGTGCTTGACGCTCTTCCAACGGCTGCGCCGTATGCCAGGTCACAAGCGCTCCAGAGGCTCGCACGTGCGAATGACCAGCCGGACGAGAGGGTCCGGCTGGTCAGGCCCGGCGGAAGACCTAGTGCTTCCACTCCCAGATCTGGGTCTTGACGTTGTTGCTCGCGTCGGTCTCATGCTCGACGACTCCAACCACGCCATTAAGGCGTGAAAGACTCTGGACATTCGTCTGAAACGTAAGGGCTGCCGACCACTTGACGCCCAGGCCCTCCCCGGTCATGGCCCCGACGCCAAACCCGTTCCAGATGACGCCCCCGTCCTTGGTCAGGAAGATGCCCTGGCCCTCGCCGTACATCTGGCCAGGGACCCGCTCGTGCACCACATACGTGCCCAGGCTCGTGCCCTTCACACCCAGGAGCGTACCTTCAGCCTGGAAGGTCACCTCCATCTTCACGAACTTCCCGCCTTCGCCCTGAAGCATGCGGGTGCCGATTACCTTGCCTGTTTCTTCACCGAGTTTCGAGCCGAGCATCCCATTTCTCCTTCTCCTGGCCCGCAGGTGCCGGCCAGCTAACCCAACGCATGGTCACCGTTCGAGGGTTACTTCCTGCCACTCGCCACCCATGAGCTCCACTGCAATTCGACCGGACCCGCGCTGTACCTCGCTCGAACGGCATCGAGAACGGCCTGCCGGGCGCCGCTACGCGCAGGCTCGTCAACCCTCGAAAGCGCAGCCGCTATTGGAGCTACAACGTCAGCGATGAACTGCCAGTATTCGCCCGGCGAGGAGAACCGCAGCACCCCCGCGACCTCGCTCTCATTCACCTGAGATAACCCCGAGGCGGTGAGATAACCGCTCAACGTCCCTGCAACAGAACAGCGAAACAGCCCGGGCGCATCTGGAGCCGGCGTTGGGATCCCCAGCTTCTCGCTGACGACGCCGCCTGCGGCGGTTGCCCACGAGTTCCTGGCAGGCGGCGCCCAGACGGAAACGGCGACGGTGCCACCCGCTTTCACGACCCTTGCTAATTCCCTGACAGCCGCGGCCGGGTCCGGGAAGTACATGACCCCGAGCCGGCACACCGCGGCGTCGAAGGTCCCATCGGTGAACGGCAGTGGCAGCTCATCGCACAATCGGGTTTCATAATTCGTTATCCCGTACGCAGCGGCCTTGTCACCTGCAATCGCGAGCATGTCAGCCGATATGTCTGTGCCGATCACTTTTCCGGAGCCGACCCGTCGCGCTGCGGTCAGACCGGGTTCGCCGGTGCCTGTCGCCGCATCCAGCACCGTCATTCCTGCCCGGACGCGGGCGCTCTCCAGCAGCGCATCGCCCATCGGGCCCAGCCACTTGCCCACCATGTCATCGTGCTTTTTCCAGCCTGGAGAAAACCTGTTCCATGTGGAACGCTGCTGCTCACGCAGTTCGCTCGCGGCGTAAGGCACTGGACTTCCTCCTGCCACTTGGGCGTCGAGGGAACAGCGTGATTATCCAGTCTGTTTTGAAGGTTGTCAAGTATTCAATTGAATAGTCATTCAATCGATCACTGTTACAATGCCTTTCAGGAGGTCCCCGTGAGTCACCGCCAGTTCAAAGACCGCATCTACGAACAGTTCGAGAGGCTCGGCGCGGCCCTCGCCTCGGCCCGGCGAATTGAAATCATCGACCTGCTCGCACAGGCGCCGCGGCATGTAGAAGCCCTGGCCTCTGAAATGGAACAGTCCGTTGCAAACGTTTCGCAGCACCTCCAGGCGCTGCGTAATGCAGGGCTTGTAGAGGCTGAACGCTCAGGCAACCGGGTCGTTTATCGCCTGGCTGAACCGGCAGTCGCGAATCTATGGCTGGCACTCCGATCAGTCGGAGAGCGGCGGCTCGCCGAGGTGGACAGGATCAGGCGCGAGTTCGGCCTGGAAGGTGAAGAACACGTCCTCCGGCATCAACTGCGCAAACAGGTAAGACAGGCGAAGGTGGTCTTGCTCGACGTGCGTCCAAAGGCCGAATACTCCAGCGGCCATATACCAGGCGCAGTCTCGATGCCACCGGACGAGTTGCCCCACAGGCTCGGCGAATTGCCTCGTGACAAGAAGATCGTCGCTTACTGCCGCGGCAACTACTGTCTGTTCGCGGATGAAGCTGTGAACTTGTTAAAGAAGGAGGGCTTTGATGCGGTCAGGCTGGACGGCGGATGGCTGGAATGGATGGTAGAAACCGCCCTCGTCAGCAATCCACAGGTCCATGGTTGACAAGTCCCTTCGTGGATGGAGTAGTTACAGTTGAAACGTCACTACAAAAGTTCTTGCTTCTGGACGGCACGGCCTACCAAGAAACTTCAACGGCCCCCTCTAAACAAGGGGGCCGTCCAGTTTAGGCTTGTCCCATCCCGCTGCTATGTAGCATCTGAGGCACAGACCCGCCGGGCCAAGTAACATTTGAGCAGACCTCGCCATTCCACTGCCACAGATCTGGGGAGGGGACGCCATGAAGTTCCGGGTTGTCCTTGAATACGACCGGGAGACGAAGAGCTACGCCGTGTTTTGCCCGGAGCTACCCGGCTGCGCAAGCGCCGGAGACACAGAGGCCGAAGCCCTCAAGAACATCAAGGAGGCTATCGCCCTCTACCTTGAGCCTTCGCCCGTCAAAGTGGGACGAGGCAGCAAAGTGGTCGAGGTCGAACTGGCCGCCTGATGCCCGAACGTCTGCCAAGGCTGACCGCTGCGGAAGTGGTGCGGGTCCTCCGCCGCAATGGCTTCGCACTGGCATCGCAGAAAGGCAGCCACCAGAAATGACGCAACGCCCAGACAGGCAAGCAAGTGGTCGTGCCGTTTCACAAAGGCAAACAATTGCCAATCGGAACGCTGAAAAGCATCATGGATGGCAGTGGCCTTGGTCCTGATCAGTTCCACACCTGATCGTCCACAGCTTTTTGAGATGCCGTGCCCCCGCCTAGGCGCGTTGCCATCACACCGCGGTAGGCTTAGGGCTTATGCATGGCACCGGCATGGGCGGGATGCGCCGCTCCCTCTCCACTAACGGGAAAACGCCAGACGGCGAAGCGCCCAGACGCCCACTCAGGAAGGGGACGTTGCAGCGCGTCCTCCGGCTTCACACACCGTATCGCGGGCAGCTTGCCGTCGTAGCACTTGTCGTCCTCGTCCAGTCCAGCCTGAGCGTCATACCAGCGCTGCTAATCGCACGGGTCATTGACAACGCCATCCCATCCGGCGACAGGGCGCTCCTCGTTTCCCTGGTCGGCGCGATGGCGGGCCTGACCGCGCTGTCCGGCGGGCTGAACATATGGCAGGGCTGGCTCACCGCCAAAATCGGGCTGCGAGTCATGCAGGACCTGCGGGCCGCGCTCTACTCCCACCTCCACAAACAGCCGCTGGCCTTCTTCACGTCAACTCGCACGGGCGACATCCAGTCCCGCATGACAAACGACGTCATGAACACGCAGGACGTGCTGTCAGACACCTTGACGTCCGTGCTCGGGAGCCTGGCAACCGTCGTCTCCGCAATGGTGGTCATGCTCGCCATCTCGTGGCAGCTATCACTTGTCGCGCTCTCCCTTGTGCCGGTTTTCGCCTTCTTCACGGTGCGAGTGGGCAGGCGCAGGCGGAGGCTCACCACAGAGACTCAGCAGGCTCTCAGCGAGCTTGTGTCGCGCACAGGCGAGACGCTGTCTGTGTCCGGCGTAATGCTGGCAAAGACGTTTGCAAGAGAGGCCCAAGAGGTAGGGCGCTTCGAGCAGGACAACCGCAAGCTGGCGGAACTGTCTCTGCGGCAGCGCATGACGGGCCAGGCCTTTTTCATCGTGGTGCAGACGTTTTTCGGGATGGGACCTGCAATCGTATGGGGCCTCGCAGGGTGGCTCATCGTGGGCGGCCTGTCAGACATCAGCGTCGGCGAGGTCGTGGCGTTCACCACAGTCCAGGTGCGCGTGCTGTTCCCCCTCGCGGGCCTGCTGAACCGCGGAGTGGACATTACGAGCGCGATGGCGCTCTTCGACCGCATATTCGAGTACCTGGACCTGAAGCCTGCGATAGAGGACCCGCCGCGCCCCGTCCGGGTGGACACAGCGAAAGTGCGCGGCCAGGTGCGCTTCGACCACGTCTCGTTCAGCTACGCAGTGGTCGCAACCGGTCGTCCCGAGCTTGTCGAGGGACCCCGCCTTGTCCCCTCTCCCTGGCAGGGAGAGGGTCAGGGTGTGGGTCGAAGTTCCGAAGCACCCGCACCCGCGCCTTCGGCTTCGCCGGGGCACCCATCTCCCGATGGGAGAGGGCTGATGAGCAGCGAGTTTGCCCTGGACGACGTTGACTTCGTCGCACCCGCAGGCAAGCTGACCGCCCTCGTGGGGCCAAGCGGGTCGGGCAAGACGACTGTCGGATACCTGCTGGCACGCTTGTACGACGTGCAGTCCGGCGCAGTGAAGGTCGACAGCATAGACGTGCGGGAAATGGCGCTCGAGGACCTTAACCGGCTCATCGGGGTCGTCACGCAGGACACATTCCTGTTCCACGCACCGCTGCGGGACAACCTGCTTTACGGGAGGCCATCGGCCACCGAACAAGAAATGACCGCCGCGGCCAAGGCGGCGCAGTTACACGACATGGTGTCCGCCCTGCCGCAGGGCTACGGCACGGTCGTCGGCGAGCGCGGTTACAGGCTGTCGGGCGGCGAGCGCCAACGCGTGGCGATTGCGCGCGTGCTCCTGGCCGACCCCCGCATCCTGCTCCTGGACGAGGCGACGAGCTCCCTCGACACGCTTAACGAGCGGCTCATCCAGCAGGCGCTGGGGCGGCTCATGGCTGGGCGCACAACCATCGCCATCGCGCACCGGCTCTCGACAGTCATCGCCGCCGACCAGATCATCGTCATGGACAAGGGCCGCATCGCCGAGCGCGGCGGCCACGAAGAACTCCTCGCCCGCTCCGGCCTCTACCGGCGGCTGTACGAGGAGCAGTTCACATCGCTGCCTTCTGCGGGCCCGCCATCTGCCCCCTCTCCCACCGGGAGAGGGTGAGGGGTGCCAAGTCGCGCACTAAGCCACTACTGAAATACCGAGGTCTTGATGACCGACAAACTCGTCTTACTGCTTTTCGAATCCTGGGCCGATCTGGATCGAGCGGTCACCGGTCTGACACCAGGCGACGCATCCACGCGCCGTCATGGAGGCAGCAGCATTGCTTGGACAGTCGGACACGTGACCAACATGTTGGACTCGTGGATCAATGTGAGGTTCCAGGGAATGCCTCCCAACCCTGTCATCAGTAGTCCAGATTTCCGCACCGGCGGACGCGGAGATGCCGGTGATTGGAACGGCATCTGGGCCGCAGTACTTGAGGCGCGCCAAACTGCACGCAGCTTTCTGGCCAGCCAGTCTGGATCCGATCTTGAACGGGTCATCCCATACGATGGTTCGATCAAGTTCCTGCGTGCACAAGGCCTCCGGCTCCGGTACGCCGTGATGCGAATTGCCGCGCACCACTGGATGCACACGGGAGAGATTGAGACTGTCAGGTCCCGCATGGGTCATACGATGGCGGCATCCCCGGACTGGGGCAAGGCGTTGGTGTGACGACGCTGAGTAGCAAGTACAGGACCAGGATGTCTGTGCCACCATGTCTTACATGAAGTCGTCAACGGTCACCATCCGCCTGGACGCCGAACTCCAGCGTGAGCTAGACCAACTGTGCCGCCAGCTCGGGCGCAGCCGAAGCGACGTCGTCCGGGACGCACTCCGCCGCCAAGTAGCCCTGCTCCGGTTTGAGTGCTCACGGCGGGCGCTTCTCCCTCTAGCTGAAGCACAGGGGGTCCTCACAGATGAAGACGTGTTCGCCGTCGTCTCGTGACAGCCTGCCTGGATACGAATGTGTCCTGGCATCTGCTATTGAATCGGGGGCGGACATGCTGGCGACAGGCGACCAGGACCTGCTTGCCGTCGCAGACGTGTCCCAGATATCCATAGTTGACCCAAGGAGTTGCTGGGAGCGCCTGCGGGCCGGGTTGTAACTCCAACATTTACGCCGGGACCTGCCGAAGGAGACAGCGTAGGCTCGGGGCATCGCCAACTCGCACCGGCTCTCGACGGTCATCGCCGCCCACCAGATCATCGTCGTGGACAAAGCCACATCGCCGAGCGCGGCCGCTGCGAAGAACTCTTCGCTCGCTCGGGCCTGTACGGGCGGCTATACGAGGAGCAGTTCGCAACTCTTTCGCTTTCCATCCTGGCGCGCTGGGGGCCGTGAAAGTTAGTCCTTTTGAGGGGTGCTCTAGCCGCAGGCGCCTGTTATGCCTCGGAAGGTGCGAAGGTGAGGAAGCACGCTGGACGACTCACTTGCAACTGTGTACCGCCCGTGCAGGCATCACTGGGAGACGGCGCCAATCTGTGGAGCGTGCTGACTTCGTCTCAGTGGAGCCGAAGTGATGGCGCGAACGCCTTCGGCCTGCCGGGGCATTCACTGGCGTCGGATGGCAGGAGAGACATTGAGCGAACGGACCCATTCAATTGGTACGGACACGATCACTGACGGAGCGGGAGCAGCAGGTCGCCGAGATGGTCGGCCGCGGCCTGTCGGACAAGGAGATAGCCGCGCTGCTGGTCATAAGCCAGCATACGGTCCGAAGTTACCTCACGAGCATGATGCACAAGCTGCGCGCCCGCAACCGTACCAACCTGGCCGCCATCCTGGCTAGGCAGGACGCCAAGAGAGAGGGCCAGACCGCAGACGCCTGAGGTGCCACTAGCGAACCTCCCCCTCAGGCGGCTGTCCTGAGCTTATGCCGTGATTGGCATGCATGCCCCGACCCTGACCTCAGCCCTGAATTTGATTCAGGGGACCCTGGGGTCCAAGGGAGCACACCGGCGAGATGGCCGGGCAGGGCCAGATCGCGTTCGCACTAGTCCATTCGGGCACCGGTTGCCATCCAGATGTGCTAGCAGGAACTTGCCCCACGAAATAGGGATTGCGGCAGATCCGTTCCAGCTCTAACTTTCGGAAGTGGTAAGAACTCGGGATAAAGGGGACCGCATGTCGAGACGCACCTGGATACTAGCTGTACGTCGGGCCTCTTTCTGGATGCTACCCTCCTTGTCAGCCTTGATGCTTGTGCTTACGTTGGACGCTGCTGCCGGACGCTCCTTAAGCGCGTGCACTCTTCAGAGTGGAACCAACAACACAACTCGATTTGGTGGAATCTCGCATTCCGATATCAATTGGCAAGGCGACACACGGGCGGTTAGAGCTAACCTATGGAATTACAATCCAACGCCGATATTCCAAGTGACGGCGTTTTGGGCTATGGTAAACGATCAATCGAGCGCCACCCGCCACGCTCAAACCGGATGGGCCAAGTTCAGCAACCAAAACGTTGAAGCAATATTCGCTGAGTGGGATAACGGCGCGGGATTCACAAGGCGGTGGTACAAAGCTTCAACCGACGAGTGGGTGACGATGCCCACGACACAACCCTCAAGCAGCATAAAGTATAATGCTAGGTGGCTTGATCTTAGCGGTGCAAATGAACAGGTCCAAATGTCTATTATTTTGAATGGCGGTGCGGAAAGTTCTATTCTCACTGGCATTGTCACCTGGGCCGCCAATACTTATCAAGTATCCTCCGAAACTCAAAACTTTGCAACCGCGTCGCCCACAAACAAGGGTGATCATGCCAGCGGGGATAACAGCAACCATATTCACGCTGATAACATCGAATATTACGATATCTCCGGCTGGCATGCCGCTCACACGCCATTGACGTTTCTCACTCCCGCCGGCAACCACAGCACCGAAACTCAGGGTGTCAGCGGCGTCGGATTCAGGGTTTGGGATAACAGGTGCAATGATTAGAAAGACAGGCGCGCAGATTCAAGGAAGCGTGGATCCAGCGAGGTGAATGGAAATGAAAAAGCGAGTCATGGCCGCAGGTTTTGGCGTTGCGCTGCTCGCGGCGCTTGGCTTGGGCGTGCTGATCGCAGCCCAGGGCAGAGTCGCCGGCGTGGAGACGACACAGGATATCGGCGCTCGAATTGGAGGTCCCTGGTCATTTGGACAAATCCGTGATGGCGCGGTGATAGACCCTGGTCAGGAGCTCAAGCCCGCCTCCTTCGTCCCCCAACTGGGCGCGGAACGCGGGATAGCGCTGGCAAAGAAGCACCTGAAGTACGCCAGCCCTATTGTCAGTTGGGACGTGGACGCATGGAATGCACCCGTCCGCACAACCGTCGGGGTGTTCACAGGGAGGCCAGAGAGTGGGCCGTCGTTGGTGACCGACCTCAAGGTGAGGGTGGTCGTCGTCGATAGAGTTCCACTTCCGTGTCTAGGGCCCGCTGACTGTGGTCTCTCGCGCTTCAGCATGCTCTTCGATGACGCCACGGGCGAGTTCGTCTTCGGGACTACAACCGGAGGTGTGCCGAGGTAATGAATGGCACGGGACTGGCCGCCGCCTTTCTCCATTGCACAGGTGGTCCGCTCTCGCTGAACCGTAATGGCGCTAACTAAAGAGCTCAAGCAGGCTGAATAAGTGAGAAAACGAGCCATCACGGCTGGTGTTGGCGTTGCGCTCCTGGCCGCGCTTGCCCTGGGTGGGCTGATCGCAGCCCAATGGGGATCAGCCGGCGTGGAGACGACACAAGACATCGGCGCACGGATTGGAGGTTGAGTGTCATTTCAGGAGATCCGTGATGGCGTGCTGGTAAACCCTGGCCAGGAGCTCAAGCCAACGTCATACGTCCCTCAACTGAGCACTGAACGTGGGATAGCGCTTGCGAAGCAACTCCTGCAGAACAGCGCTTACAACTGGGATTTGGACCAGTCGAACCTCCCTGTCCGGACAACGGTCGCTCTATTCACAGGGAGACCAGAGGACGGGACGTCGGTGGTGAAGGATCTGAAGGTGAGGGTGGTGGTCTTCGACAACGTTCCCTACCCTCTCAGACGCACAAACCCAGGCGAGGTCCGTATTGCCCGTATGAGCATGCTCTTCGACGACGCCACGGGCGAATTCGTCATGGGGACCTACACCGACGGCCCGCCCTCACTAAAGAATGGTGAATGACAGGGCGACGGTACATTCTTACGGCTTCGCCCGCCACAACGCGGCATGCCCCGAACTACACCCTATACACTCGCACGGCGTTATCGTGGAAGAGCTTACAGCGGTCCGGCTCCGGCAGCTTCGACGTGATCTCGTCGTAGGCGTGCCAGACCTGCGCGTAGCTGCTCGTGATCGAGTCCACCGGGAAGTTCGAAGCGAACATGCAGCGGTCCACCCCGAATATGGCGATAGTCTCGGGCCAAAGGCTCAATGAGTCACGCGAAGATTATCGGCTGACCCGTGTGCCTACTTTCCGAACTGTGCCACTGTCCCTTCCAAGCAAGTGGCGACGGCCGGTGGCCGTAGTGGTGTTGGCTCTTGCCTGGCTTGCCAGCGTCGCGCTCACAGCGCGGATCGGAATCACGGACCGAACTGATTACAACCAATACCTGATTGAACATCACTACCCGTTTACAGCCGTATGGGTGTGACCTGCTCCCCGACAACTGGGCCAATGGTAGTGTGACCGGGCCGAGTGTGCGGGGAGGAAGGACATGCGGAAGAGCAGGTTCAGTGAGGAGCAGATCGTCCTGATTTTGAAAGAGGCGG
>Ga0187892_10005318_pt1 | contig 20358 bp, 18 predicted proteins | sample MA1701073metaG_FD_139345 | JGI IMG/M metagenome (GOLD analysis project Ga0187892, IMG submission 139345) | Bio-ooze microbial communities from a basaltic lava cave in the Kipuka Kanohina Cave System on the Island of Hawaii, USA - MA170107-3 metaG ... | reverse complement strand
GCGCTGGTCGCGAATTGACGAGCAGGGCATGAGCACCGCGGTCGACACGAAGGACGGCCTGCGCGCGACCCTGCGGGACCTGGTGGCCTTGCACGGCGTCTCGGGTTTCGAGCAGCCCCTGGTCGCCTACTTCCAGAAGCGCGTCGCCGGCCTCGCCGACCAGGTGGATGTCGACCGCTACGGCAACGTCACGGCGGTCAAGCGCGGGCGCCACGACCGCCCTCGCCTGATGCTGAGCGCGCACCTCGACGAGATCGGCTTCATCGTCAAGGGCGTCGAGTCGACGGGCTTCCTTCGCTTCGACCGCCTGGGCGGCACCGCCGACGCGCTCCTGCTGAGCCGTCGCGTCCGGGTCAACGGCCACTTCGGCCTCATCGGCTCAAAGGCCGGCCATCTCCAGTCCGGTCCGGAGCAGGTGCGGCCAGTGTCGGCCACCGACCTTTACATCGACGTGGGCGCCGCGAGCGCTGCCGAGGTCGCCGACCTCGGCATCCGGGTCGGCGACCCGGTGACGTTCATCGGCGAGCTGGCGGAGTTCAGCGGCGGCGACCGCGTGTGCGGCAAGGCCATGGACGACCGGGTGGGCGTGGCGATCCTGCTCCAGGTCCTCGCCGAGCTGCGAGGAGTGACGCCGCACGCCACGGTGCAGGCGGTCGGCACGGTGCTGGAGGAGGTCGGGTTGCGAGGCGCCATCATGGCGGCCTTCCGGCTGGAGCCCGACTACGCCATCGCCATCGACGGCCTCTCCGCGGGAGACACGCCGGACTCGAGCCCCACCCAGGACATCGCGGTGATCATGGGGCGCGGACCGGTCGTCCTGCTCGCCGCCTCCACCGGCGCCTTCCGCGGCAGCATCGCCCACCCCGCGATGAAGCGCCACCTGCTCGCCGCGGCGGCGGCCGCGGACATCCCTGTGCAGCTCGCGACCCACCTCGGGCGCGGCTCGACGGAGGCGGCCTCGATCCACCTCGTGCGCGAGGGGATCCCGACCATCAGCGTCGGGGTGCCCCGCCGCTATTCCTACTCGCCGAACGAGATGGTCGACCTCAACGACGCGGCCGCCGCGGTGGGGTTGCTCGTCCGCTTCGTCGCCGACATGGACCGGCACGGCGACCTCGGCTTCGGGTGAGCTTCGGGCCGTCACCCCTCAGGGGTCCGAAGAGGGCCCCTCCGCGAGCTCCAGCATCGCCAGCGTGTAGATCTTGTGCTCCAGGCTGTCCCGGGAATGGATCGACGCCAGCAGGTCCTGGGCGCGCATGACCCGATCACCCCGACAGGTAGTCGAAGGCGGACAGCACGTGCATGCGGACGATGTGCAGGTACTCCTCGATCTCGACGTGCTCGTCGGCCTGGGCCATGCCGCGAGGGAATGGGCCGTGGACGAGCCCGGGGATGCCGCGCTGCCGCCAGAGCCGCGCGTCGGTGCCCCCGAGGCTGACGATGGGCGCGGGTTCGGGCCGGCCCAGCGCCCGGGCATTGGCGCGGAGGATGTGCACCATCGCGTGGTTCGGATCGCACACGCTGGGCTCCGAGAAATTGATCTCCTCCATCGTGGCTTCCGGGTAGCGCGCCGCGGTCTCCCGCACGCGCGCCATCACCGCGTCCTTGGCGACGCCGGGCGGTAGGCGAATGTCCGCCTCGAACCAGCACGTGCCGGGGACCATGTTGACCTTCTGCCCGCCGTGGATCACGCCGATGTTCACGGTCACCGTCTGTAAGATTTCCTTGGCCCCGGGGCCCTGTGCCTCGTCGATGGCCGCGGCGGCGCCGGCCAGGGCGTCGGCGACGTCGATGGGCACCGCCGCCGGGAGCGTGGTCAGGTCCTCGAGGTCGACGATCATCCGGGCCGCGATCTTGGTGGCGCTCGGCGTCAGGTGCGTGTACGCGCCGTGGGCGCCGCGCGTGCGCACGGTGAACCGGAGCCACAGCGGGCCCTTCTCGCCGAAGCGGATGGTCAAGGGGCTGCTCGGCTCGCCGTTCAGCAGGCAGTCGCCGTGAACCTCCGGATGATGCTCCATCAGGTAGCGGGCGCCCCAGGGACCGAAGGTCTCCTCGTCGGAGACGGCGGTGAGCGTCAGCCGTCCGGCGAGGCGCTCGCGCAGCCGGTGAAGATAGCGGTAGGTGAAGATCGAGGCCGACGTCCCCGCCTTCATGTCGGCCACCCCGCGGCCGTAGATCTTGCCCTCGGCGATCGCCCCGCTCCACGGGCCGTGCGTCCAGCGCTCGTTGGCCTCGTCCGCCGGGAACACGTCGATGTGGCCGTTGAGGACAAGGTGGTGGCCGGGCCGCGCTCCCTCGAACGAGCCGACGATGTTGGGCATGGTTGCCTGGGGAGCGATGACCCGGAACGGGAGCTGGTTCCGCTCCAGGAACCGCGTGACGTGGGCCGCGGCCAGGCTCGTGTCCCCGGGCGGGTTCGGGCTCTTGGCCCGGACGAAGTCGCAGAGGAATCCGACGATCTCTTCACGGTCTTCGTCGATCCAACGCAGGAGCTGAGCCTTGGTGTCGTCCATCCCGGTCACCTCGCAGGCGAAGATGCCTGGGAGCTTACCTCATCCCACGACACTCCTTCCCAGTGACCGAAGGTCGGTCAAACGACGATGGCGACGCTCACCGCTGACAGGTCGGCTGGCCGGGCACCTGCCCGCTGCTGCTTTTGGCTAACAACTGCCGGCGCTGCCGCGATCAGGCGGAGGCGCTCGTGGTCCGCGGGCTGCTCGAGAACGAGGGTATCCAGGTCGTGCTGCAGAGCCGCTCGCCCAGTTGGTCTATCCCTTCAGCGTGGGAGACCAGTAAGCGCCTCACCCCTCACCCTACCCTCTCCCCTGAGGGGAGGCGGGGTCCGCCTTGGTGGGCATGACGGTCAGCGGCTCAATACCCCAGTTCCCGTGCCGCCCGCTCGAGCACGACCGGCACCGACCACGCGGTGCGCGCGAGGCGGATGTCGTCGCTGCGACCGGTCGCGTAAAGACCCGAAGCGCTCATCCAGAAGGCAACCGAGCGCATCATGTACAGCGCGTTGTAGTAGCGGCAGGCATCCTCGTCGATGGTGAGACCGGTAGCGGCCTCGTAGTCACGGTAGAACGCATCGCGTTCGACCAGGTTCGACAACAGCGGCGTTCCCTCGCGGTTCAGATCGCTCAGGACATAGGCGACGTCGTACATCGGGTCGCCCAAGACCTGCAGCTCCCAGTCCAGCACGGCCGAGATCCGGTCCTCGTGGATCAGGAGATTGCCGGTGCGGTAGGCACCATGGACCAGCGTGACGCGATCGCTCGACGGAGCATTGGCCTCGAGCCATGCGATGAGATCGGTCAGGATCGGTTCCGGCGGATGCTCCGAGACCGCGATCAGCTCGCGCCATTTCGAGATCTCGCGGCGCGCGAAGTCCGCCCCCGGCCCCGGTACGCCGAGGAAGTCGAGGCCGGCCGCGCGCCAGTCGAGCGTATGCAGCGTCGCGAGCGTCGCCGTGAAGCTGGCCGGCAAGGTCCCGCGCTCGGCGGCGGCCTGGTAGAACGCCCGCCCTTCCCGGCCCCACGGACTCGGGCAGCGTCCTGGCATCTTCTCCATGACCAGAAAGGGCGCGTCGAGGATCGCCGGATCGCTCTCGAACCAATACGGTGCCGGCGCCGGCACCGGCGTCTTCGCGAGACACTGCAACACCCGAAACTGATCCGCGAGGCTCGACAGATGACGCAGCAGCGCATTGCCCGGATCGCGCCGGAGGCAGAGTCCTCGTCTATGTGCGGCGCCGCCCTCCCGCCAGCTGAGGTCGAACAGCCAGGTCTCGTGTGACCAGCCGACCGCTATTCGCTGCACGTCCGCCAGCGCGAGGTCGCGCGCGTCGGGCAGGCGGCTCGCGAGGTATCTGAGAATGCGCGGCGTCAGCGCGTCGGTCCCCTCCCCGGTCACGCCGAATACTCCATGCGCCGATCGATACTCGCGCGCAACGTCTCCCGCACACGGCCAAGCAGTGCCTCGAATCGCGCCGCGCCCAGTTCGGCGCGATTCGCGTAGAGGGTCTCGATCAGCGTGCACAGCGCGGCCGCATCGCGCGCGCGCGCGACGGTCTGTACCGCCGCGGTCACGCCGGCGGGCGTCCCGCCTCCGCTCAGCAGACCACGCAGATCGTCGAGCAAGGCGCTCAGGTCCGCGGCCGCGGCCGCGCGATGCGCGCCCTCGAGACCGAGCTCACGGGCGAGCTTCTGCAACACCACCGCGGCCATGAATGCCTGCGTCTTCGCGTATTCGGCCTCGATCGCCGGCCCGACGTCCCGCTTCAAGGTATTCGCGATCCGTTCCAGCAACCCGTCGTGCCTCATCGCCCCGATCTCGTCCCTTTCGTCACGCCTCGGTCGCGTCACGGGTCATCGGCGTCAAGGTCCGCGCCAGCTCTCGCAGCCTGAACTTCTGGATCTTGCCGCTCGGCGTCCGAGGAAATTCGCCGATCACTTCGAGGCGCTCCGGCAGGTACTGGTTGCTCAGCTGGCGTCCGCGCAGGTAGTCGATCATGCTCGGAAAATCGAGTATCCGACCCGCCCGCAAGGTGACGAACGCGCACGCCCGCTCGCCGAGCCGTGCGTCCGGCATTGCCACGATCGCCGCATCCTCGATCGCCGGATGGTGGTACAAGAGCGCTTCGACTTCGACGACCGGAATGTTCTCGCCACCGCGGATGATGATGTCCTTCGACCGACCCGTGATGCGAATGTAGCCGTCGCCATCCATCCGCGCGTTGTCCCCGGTCTCCAGCCACTGCTCGGCATCGAGGCCATAGGCCTCGGGCCGCTTGAGATAGCCGACGAAGGTCGTCGCGCAGCGGGCCTGCAGCCGCCCTTCGATGCCGGGCGGCACCACCGCGCCGTGCTCGTCGACGACCCGGACCGCCTGATGTGGTAGCGCCCGGCCGTCCGTCTCGAATACCGGTTCCGCCGCCTCGCCGGGATACGTCGCCGTCGCGATCCCGATCTCGGTCATGCCCCAGGCGCTCATCACATAGAGATTGGGATGCGTTCTGCGCGCGTCGTGGAGGAGCACGCGGGGAATGGGTGCGCCCGCGCACAGGAAGAGCCGCAGGCTGGCGGTGTCGTAGGCGCGTGCGGCCTCGGTATGGACGAGGTCGCTCAGGAACGGCGTCGAGCCCAGCGTGATCGTGCACTTCTCGTCCGCGATGAGCCGCGCCGCGGTGACCGGGTCCCAGATGTCCTGCAGCACGCACTTGCACCGGTTGTAGACCGACAGGCAGCAGGCGTACATGAACCCCGTCTGATGCGCGAGCGGCGACCCCATGTAGATCACATCGTCGCTCTTGAAGCCGAACAGTTCGCTCGCGAGCAGGGCCTTGCAGAGCAGGGTGTTGGCCGTGTGCATCACGCCCTTCGGTTCGCCGCTCGTGCCCGAGGTATACATGATCTCGGTCACGTCGTTAGGGTCCGGGCGCCGCGTGCGGAACAGCGCGGCGCAGTCCGTCTCCTGCTCCCACGCGCGTTCGAGCAGGCAGGTCTCGAAGGCCGTCTCGCGTTCCTCGCCACCGACCGCGAACACGTGCTGGAGATGCGGCAGGCGCGGCCGCAAGCGGGCCGCCATCCGTGGGTAGTCGAAGCCGCGGAGCTCGCGCGGGACGATCAGCACCCGCGCCTCCGCGAACCCCAGCATGAACTCGAGCTCGCGCTCGCGGAAGATCGGCATCAGGGGATTGATCACGGCGCCGATGCGCACGCACGCGATGTAGAGGGCCGCGTAGTGCCACCAGTTCGGCAACTGCACCGCGACGACGTCGCCCGGCTGGACCCCGTGCGCGGCAAGTGCGGCCGCGAGGCGGATCGAGCGGGCCTGGAGTTCGCCATAGCTGAGCCGCGTCGACGTGCCGGTCATGCTGTTGTGATCGACGATCGCGGTCGCCTCGGGGTCAGCCGCGGCGGCGGCGTCGAGCATGTCCGACCAGAGGCGGCTCGGCCACAGACCGCGCGCCGTGAGATCCTCGACCCGGGATGACGGTAGGATCGGGTCGAAGTCCATTACCGGCCCGCCGATCGTATCGTCGGGCGCGAGAGGTCAACGCGGCCGCTCACGCCGCCCCCTCGCCCAGCGATGCACCGGCCACATGTCCTGATCTTCGCCCCAGGCGACGGCGCCGTCGAGCTCCCAGCGAATGAGGCTGTTGATGTCGATGAAGGTGTGGCGGTTGATGATGATGCGGTTGACCGCCATCCCCGTCGCGTTGAGCTCGCGGCCCGTCACATCGCGGGCGGTCACCGTGACGCGCGTGACCCAGCCCTGACGCGGGTCGCGTTCGACCCGGCGTTCGCCGCTCGCGAGACTGACCGTCGACCCGTCACGCCGCAGAAAGCCGTGGGCCACGAGGTCGCCTTCCGGGCTCACATTGGTCACGACCAGGAAGCCCTGGTCCGGGCCGGCCGCCCCGGTCACATAGGCGGCCTGGCGCGGCCGGTTCTCGGGCCGCCGGCCCCACGTGCGGTCGCGCATGCCGATGCAATCGATCGGGATACGCTCCCCATGCAGGATCAACGCGCCGCTGACCCGCCCGAACTGATCGAAGTGGTGCGCGCTACCGAAGGTCGAGGCAACCGCGGTCAGGGGCTCCGCCGGCATCACCCCTTCGAAGCGCAGATCGGCCTGCAGACGATCGCCGTCGTCGTAGCCGAGCGCATAGCGCTGGCCGGGCTCGAGCACCTTGATCGCGACCCCGGTGGGCAGGCGGCAATCGTCGAGGTCTTGATCCCGCGGCAGCTCGAGCGCCGAATAGTTCGCCGAGTAGAGCACTTCCCAGGGCAGATACGCGCTGTCGTCCCACACCCACGCGCCGCCCGCGACGGTGCCGATGTTCGGGCGCACGATCGTGTAGAACCAGCCCCCGAGGCGGCGCGCGGGATGGTGGAACGAGAACCACGCCGTCTCGGTAGCCCACCAGTCGTCGCCCAGCTCGGCGAAATGAAAGCGATCGTCGCGGGCGGTGAATCGCGGTTTGCTCATACGATGGCCGGCGCGCTCCGCATTCCGGTCGAGCCGGCGCGTCCCTGTCCCATCGCCTGGCCTCCGTGGGACGAGTCTAGCGTTTCCCGAGCAGCGTCGGGCGGACATCCTGTTCCAGGAAGTCGATCACCGCCTCGGAGAACGCGTCGTTCTGGTCGCCCGCCACCATGTGGGCGGCGCCGCTCACGTCGACCATCTTCGCGCCGGGGACCTGGCGCAGGAACTCCTGCACGCCCTCCTCGGTCACCACGTCGCTGAGCTTGCCGCGCACGAGGAGTGTGGGGACCGCGATATTGCGCATGGCGGCTTCGAAGAGCGCCTCGGACTCGCGGCGAGGCACCTCGGTGCGACCATGGTCGAGGAACTTCGGATCCCAGTGCCAGTACCAGCGTCCGTCGCGCCTCTGGCGCAACACCTTCATGAGCCCGGCGGGGTTCATGCGCTTGGGCCGGTGCGGGGTGTAGTCGGCGATGGCGTCGGCCGCCTCCTCCAGGGTGGCGAACCCGCGCACACCCGAGGCCATGAAGTCCCGGATGCGCTGCACGCCCGCCGGATTGGTGCGATGCGTGACGTCCACGATGACGAGGCCGCTCGACACGACGCGGTCGGAGCCGCCCTCGGCAAACATGGCGGTGATTCCGCCGAGCGACGCCCCCACCAGTACCGGCGGCCGCCCGAGCTGGTCGACGACGGCCACGCAGTCCGCCCCGTAGGCGGTGAACGAGTAGTCGCCGTTCAGGGCCCACTCGCTGTCGCCGTGTCCGCGGAGATCGAGGGACACGGCCCTCCACCGGTTGCGCGCGAGGGTCTCCGCGGTACTGCCCCAGGCGTGACGCGTCTGGCCTCCCCCGTGCATGAGCAGCACGGGCCAGTCGCCGTCGTCACCCCAGACGTCGGCCACGAGGTGGATCCGCTCGAACCCTTCGAACCGCGCGAGCCTCGGCTCCATCGCTCCCCACCTCAGCACGTCGGCCGGTGCCGGACTTCCTCAGCGCGGAGTCAGCGCCGCCGCCGCGCGGAGCGTGGTCGCGGAGCCGACGGCGCCGCCGCGAGCCCGCCGAGCGCGAGCGACACGAACTGCGCCGCCACCTCCTGCACGCTGAGTCGGCCGCCCGGCTCGTACCACTTGTAGAGCCAGTTCAGCATGCCGAGCAGTCCGTACGAGACCACCTGCACGTCCAGGTCTGCGCGGAACTCGCCGCTCTTCATGCCCTCACGGAGGATCTGCTGCCAGAACCGCTCGTACTGCTTGGGCGAGAGCGGCGCGGACGCGCGGAAGCGCCCCTTGAGGTTCGCCGTCTCGCGCAGGTAGACGAACAGATGCGGGTGGTGGCGGTCGAAGGCCTCGAGATGCGCGACGGTGGCGCGCCGCAGCTTCTCGGCGGCCGGCAGCTCGGCGGCGACGATTGCATCCACCGTCGCGTACAGGCGCGAGATTGGCTCCTTGACGACGAGGTGCAGGAGCTCTTCCTTACCGGCGCAGTGATGGTACAGACTGCCCTTGAGGAGCCCGACTTCGTCGGCGATGTCCTGGACAGTGGCGGCGTGGTAGCCCTTGGTGCGGAACACCTTCGCCGCGGCTCCGATGATCGTGTCGAGTGTCACCATGCGAGCGGCGATCAGCGAATTCGGCGGGTGCCTCGGAACGCCGGGATCTCGGAGTCCATGACGAAGCGGATGCGCGGCAGGTCTGTGTCACACACGGTGGCGCTGGCCGAGATCGGATGGAACAAGGTCAGGCCGGGTGCACCCCATTCCTCCGCGACGAAGCGCGCCGCGTGCGCGCGCCCGCGCTCGGCCCGCTTCAGCGTGTAATCCGGGTCCACCTGGACGATGCGGCGCTGCGGGCCGTCTGCCTCCGGCACCTCCGCGAGGGTCACGCTCGCGATGTACTGGACGTCGCCCGGCGAGATCATCTCGGGGCCGAGCAGCGCGCAGTCGAGGATGCTTTCACCGTCACGCCGCACCTCGGCCGTGACGCGATCGTGATATCGCGTGAGGGAGACCTGACCGAGCGTCGCCGGGTACCCCCATCGCGCGCGGAGCGCATCGACGGCGGCGCGTGACGAGGCCACCGCGCCCAGGACCAACCCGCGCGGATGGGCGCCGGCTCGCCCCATCAAGCGGACCTGGGCGAGCAGGAACGGCCCCACCGGGCTCTCGGGATAGCGGGTGACCGTGATGGAGACGTACGCCGGGACGGCGGGATGCATCGCGCGCGGCAGCCGCGGTAGGGTGTCCTCGCCGACCTCCCACGAGAGCTGAAGGATCTCGGCGTCGGGCAGCGTCCACGCCTCGGTGTCGAGGTCCGTCATGCGCGGCAGGGGCGCGGTCAGGGTGGCGATGTCGAGGCCGCCGTACAGCGGCATCAGGACGTCTCCGCGGCGGCCGGCGCCGGCTTGCGGAACGCGGGCATGACCTCGCGGGCGAAGAGCTTGAGACTCGCGAGCACATCGGCCTGCGGGATAACCTCGTTGGTGTTCAGCAGGAAGTTGACGCAGTCGACGCCGACCGATTGCCATCTTTGCAGCGCCGCGGTGATGCGTGCCGGATCGCCGAAGCAGAGGCCGTCCCCTCCCTGGCGATTCGCATCCGGCCCCGTCGCCTGTCGCCGGAGTTGCGGCAGGAGCCCCAGCGACTGATAGGAGCGCGTCGGATACACCTCGCGCGCCGAGATGAGCTGGGTCGCCAGGTAGTTGAACGTGTCGGCCATGCGGCGTCCCGCGTCGAACCCGACCTTCTCGTCCTCGTTGCAGTAGAGGAAGTTCACGGTGGCGACGGTGTCGTTGACGAATTCGCCGACCGGGTTGCATTGCTGGATGCGCCGGCGGTACTCGGCGATCTTCCTCTCCTGCTCGGCGAACATGCCGAACGTCAGCCCGAGGCTGCCGAGGCCGCGGTCCGCGGCGTCGAGCTCCGTGCCCGGGCTGGTGACGGCCACCCACAGCGGCGGGTGCGGCCGCTGATACACCTTTGGCAGGATCGTGCGCGGCGGCATCGACCAGAAGCGTCCCTGATAGGAATACTTCTCGGACGTCCACATCTTCGGCAGACACCGGACGAACTCGTCCCAGGTCTGCTTGGTCAGGTCGGGGTCGGCGTTGAACCCGCCCAGCTCCGTCCAGGTAGCGGAGCGCCCGGTCCCGACGTCCAACCGGCCGCCCGACAGGATGTCGAGCGTGGCCGTGTGCTCCGCGATCTTGATCGGGTGGTTGAACTCGGGCACACAGACGACGATCCCGTGGCCCACGCGGATCCGCTTCGTCACCATGGCGCACGCGGTGAGGAATAGCTCCGGGGACGGACAGTGCGAGTACTCCTCGAGGAAGTGATGCTCGACCGCCCATACGTAGTCGAACCCCAGCTCGTCGGCGAGCTTCACCTGCTCGAGCGCGTTCATGTACACCGTGCGCTCCGACTCCCGGGTCCATGGCCGCGGCACCGACAGCTCGTAGAACAGCCCGAACTTCATGGGTACCTCCCCGTTCACCGTGGGAGCGGCGGTCCGATCGGGGGATCGATGCTCCGCCAGCTCGGCGTGACCAACCGTTTGGTCGGATCCTGTCACTGCCCGGCGGCCGCTGTCAAGGGCGCCGGAGCGATGGTAGTGTCCTCTCCCAGCTTCGCCGGTGGCGCAGTCATCGGGCGGTTCCACGGGACTCGTCGGTCTCGAGCAGGCTGAACCACCGGAAGCTGTGAAAGCGACCCTTGGAGTACAGGTAGTCTCGCCTCGGCCCCTCCTCAAGGAATCCGAGCTTCTGGAGGACCCGCACTGACGCGTCGTTTCCGGGCAGCACCCCAGCCTCAATCCGGTGGAGGCCCAAGACGGCGAATCCGTACCTAATGACGGCCGCGACCGCCTCGGGCGTAAGGCCTCGGCCCCACAAGCGGCGCGCGATCTCGTACCCTACCTCCGCACGGCGATGCTCGAAGTCGAACCGGAGCAGTCCTACCGTGCCAATCATTTCGCCGTGCTCGACCAGCTCGATCGCCCAGCGGATCGCATCCCGGGCGGTGTAGCGCTGCTGAAGCCCCTCAAGCGCTGCGTGCACTTCGGCCAGTGTCGTGAGAGTCGGGACGTTGTGGTACCTGGTGACCTCGGGGTCTCCGAGGATGCCCAGGAGCGCCGCCGCGTCCCGCGGGAGCGGCGCGCGGAGTCGGAGCCGCTCGGTGGCCAGTTCGGGGAAACTGCTCGGCCACGCGGTTTGGAGCGCGCCGTCGACCATAGACGCTACGCCGTCAGCCCGCCAACCTCGGCCAGCGACCAGACGGGAGCCGAGACCCCCGCCTCCATCGCGTGGGGGCGCGCCTCGTGCGGAGCGCTGGCTTCACGTTCTCGCTCTTGCCCGTCGCGATGTCCACGATGAGCGTCGCGAGCCGGTTGGGGTCGCGCGAAAAGTAAGCGCCCCTCTCATCCTCTACCACCCCTCACCCTGCCCTCTCCCCTGAGGGGAGAGGGGTATGAGGTTAACGTCACTTATAGAACTTGTCGGGGTCGGGGTCCTGCTTGGTGTTGAAGGCGCGGCCCATCTCCTTGGCTTCCTCGGTGTGGTAGTAGTTCGCCACGAGGTGGTCGACGGTGACGCGGGAGAGCCCGGTGACGCCGTTGTGGCGCGCGTGGAAGGCGGCCTTCAGCGCGGCCAGGGCCTGCGGCCCGCGCTTCTTCAGCTCCTCGCACATCGCCTCGGTGCGCGCGCGCAGCTCGGCGGGTGGCGCCACCTCGTTGACCAGCCCCATCGCCTGCGCCTCCTTCGCGGTATACTTGCGATTGAGGTACCAGATCTCCCGGGCGCGCTTGCGGCCCACCGAATCCTCGAGGTACCAGGTGCCGAAGCCCGCGTCGTAGGAGCCCATGGCCGGGCCCACCTGTCGAAACGTCGCCTGCTCGCTCGCCACCGTGAGATCGCACATGTTGGCGAGCACGTTGCCGCCGCCCACCGCGAAGCCGTTGACCATGGCGATGACCGGCACCGGCATCATGTCGATCAGGGTGTAGAGGTCCACCACCGGCGGCACGTTGTGGTAGTGGAGCTGGCCGTCGTTGGGCTCCTTCTCGCCGCCGATGCAGAAGAAGCGGCCGCCCGCCCCGGTGATCACCACCACGCGCACGCCCGCGTCGTTGCGCGCCTCGTTCAGCGCCTGGATCATCTCGAGCACGGTCTGGCGCCGGAACGTGTTGCCCTTGTCGGGCCGGTTGATGGTGAGCCACGCAACCTGGTTCTTCACCTCGAAGAGGACGTCCGAGTAGGCCATGGCACACGACTCCTTCGTCGACTACGTTACCGATCGTTGAGGCGGAAGAGGCGGCGCGCGTTCTCGGTGGTGGTCTCGCCCAGCGCCTCGGGGGACACCCCGCGCAGTTCCGCGACGCGGGCGGCGGTGATGGCCACCCACGCCGGCTCGTTGCGCTGGCCGCGATGGGGATGCGGTGGCAGGAACGGACAGTCGGTCTCCAGCACGAGCCGGTCGGCGGGCAGGAAGCGCGCGACCTCGGGCAGCGCCTTCGCGTTCTTGTAGGTCACCGGGCCGGCCAGCGAGATCACCAGGCCGAGGTCGAGACAGCGCTTGGCCACCTCGACGTCGGCCGAGAAGCAGTGCATGACCCCGCCCACCTCGCTCACCCGCTCGGCGGCCAGGATCGCGAGCGCCTCCGAATGCGCGTCGCGGCAGTGGATGACCACCGGCTTGTCGAGACGTCGCGCCATCTCGAGCTGGCGGCGAAAGACGGTCTCCTGGACGTCGGGCGGAGAGAGATTGCGGAAGAAGTCGAGGCCCATCTCCCCGAGCGCCACCACCTTGGGCGACCCGCGGATGAGCCGCTCCATCGCCTCGAAGTCGGCCTCGGTGGCTAGGCCCGCGTCATGGGGATGGACGCCCACGGTGGCGTGGACGCCGGCCAGCCCCTCGGCCAGCGCCACCGCGTCCGGGTTGGTCTCCCGATCCGTGCCGATGGTCACGATGCCGGTGACGCCGGCGGCGCGCGCCCGCTCGAGCACGCCGTCGAGATCGGCGGCGAGGTCGGGGAAATGCAGGTGCGCGTGGGTGTCGAAGAGCGGCATCAGCGGCTCTCGGGCTCTGCCCTCACCTTCATGATCCGGGGACCCTCCATCTCCACGACCGTCCACCGGTACCCGCTCACGCTCGCGGTCGTGCCAGGGGGCGGCACCGTGCCGAGGCGGTGCAGCAGGAACCCGGCGATCGTCTGGTAGTCCGGCGACTCGTCGAGCGGCAGCCCGACCTGCTCGCGCAGGTCGCGGATGGTCGCGGTCCCGTCAATCATATAGGAACCATCCGGCAGGCGGGAGACGGACTGCAGGCGCGGGCTCTCGCGCTCGTCGCGGATCTCGCCGACGATCTCCTCCAGGAGGTCCTCGGTGGTCACGAGCCCTGCGACCTGGCCGTACTCGTCGACCACGAGAGCCAGCTGGAGGCGGTGCCGCTGGAACTGGCGCAGCACCTCGCTGACCGGCGCGGTCTCCGGCACGAAGAGCGGTGGGTGCATGAGGCGCTCGAGGTCCGCGGGCTGGCCCAGGGCCGCGCAGGCGAAAAGGTCCTTGATCACGACGACCCCGATCGTGTCCTCGATCGAGCCGCGATAGACCGGCAGCCTCGCGTGCCCCAGCTCGGCGGCGCGCTTCGGCACCTGATCAGGCGGGGTCTCGATGTCGAGGCCCAGGATGTTCGGCCGAGCTACCATGACCATCCGCACCGGCGTGTCCGTGAACTGGAACACGCGACGGACGAGCTCGCTCTCCCGGGCTTCGAACACGCCCTGGGCGGTGCCCTCGCGGACGAGGTACTGCACCTCCTCCTCGGAGACGAGCGGGGCCCGGGGGGCATCCCGCTGGCCGATCAGCGTGAGGACGAGCCGTGTGGACCACGTGAGGGTGTGACCCGGTCCCGACAGCATGTGCACCAGCCAGGCGATGGGCCGGGCCACGCGGGCAGCCGCGCGCTCCGGATTCCGCAAGGCCAGCGCCTTCGGCGTCAGCTCCCCGATGACCAGCGACACGTAAGTGATCAGCAGGATCACGAGCCCCAGGGAGACCGGCCCGCCCCATTGCCGGGCCCCGGGCAGAGCGAGCCGCTGGAGCCACGGCGTGAGGGCTTCCACCGCGGCCGCCCCGCCGACCGCGGATGCCAGCGTGCCGACGAGGGTGATCGCGATCTGGATAGTGGCGAGGAAGCGCTCCGGATCCCGCTTGAGGGCCTCGGCCACCTCCGCGCCCGCCACGCCCTCGCTCCGGAGCTGGCTGAGCCGACTCGGGCGGGCGGACACCAGCGCGATCTCCGAGCCGGCGAAGAACGCGTTGGCCAGGATCGACACGGCGATCAGGCCGACCTCTATCCAGATGCTGTCCATCATGGTTCCCTCAGGGGGTGACGATGAAGCGCAGGCGGCCGATGAGCTGGCCCGATGCGGTGACCACGTCCACGCGGTAGCGGCCCGCGACGGGCGCCTTGAAGTCCGTGTAGCGCGAGTAGGTCCGGAAGCCCTGCCTCCGGCCGCCCATCACCGGCGTGGGCAGCGCCACGTACGCCACCTGCTTCCCGTCCCGCCACCAGAGGTGATCGATGGGCTGGCGCACGCCCGCCGGGGCGTAGACCGCGGTGTAGGCCGCCAGCTCCCCCCACTCGCGCACGGTCGCCGCCGGCAGGACACCGCCGTCCGCCGGGTCCACCGGCTCCATGTTGGTGACAGTGCGCGCCGCCACCGCGCGGGCCAGGAACAGAGGCGCCGGCGGCACCAGCACGCGCGCGTACCAGACGAGGATCAGCGCCGCCAGCGCCACCGCCACCGCGAGCGCGTGGGCGCGGAACCACCCGGAGATGCCCTCGCGCCGGAAGGCAGGGGCGAGGGCCAGCGCGGCGAGGACGGCGCTGCCCTCGAGGGCCAGGATGGGCCGCACCCCCACGAGAGGCAGGGCGACGTTGAGCGCCGCGAAGATGGAAAACCCGAGCAGAACGTGGTTCAGCCCCGGCCGCGGGTGCACGATGCGGCGGTACCAGGGATCGATCGCGGTGACGAGCGCACCCGCCCCCACGATCACCGGGAACACGATGTTCGGCGAGTCGAGCGTGGCCGCACCGTAGTAGGAGGGGAGCACGAACAGCAGCAGGTTGTGGTAGAGGGTCTGGATCGTGTAGTCGGCGGCGGTCAGCACGAGGCGCTTGCCGCGCCCGAGCAGGGGTGCGCGCAGCTCGGTCGCGAGGACGAAGACCAGCCACAGGAGCAGCAGGTAGCCCACGATCCACCCCACGTGGGGCAGCCCGCGGCGGAAGACGAAGAGCACGACCACGCCCAGGGCCAGCGAGAGGATCGAGACCGGCCAGCCGCCGAGCCAGCCGACGAGCGGCAGCCCGGGCGCGGGCCCCGCGTCCGGGCCGATCACGTGGCCGCCGGCACGGCCGGCGCGGGGATCCCCTGCTTTCGCCAGTAGAAGAGGAAGAGCGCGATCGTGAAGAGGGACTGGCCCACCGCGAGGATGCAATCGAATAGAACGCGGATCACGAAGTGGTTGGCGGCGGGCACGGTCCGGAAGGTCTGCCCGCCGGCCAGCGCGAGCCCGAAGATCAGCGTGAAGAGGACGGTGGCCGTCCAGAGAATGCTCCATCGCTGGCCGGCGGTGAGCTCGGCCGCCTGCCGCCACACGCTGAACAGGGAGGCCCCCCCGAGCACGACCACCGAATCCACCAGGGCGAAGCGGACCAGGAGCACGAGGATCGTGAGGGACAGGGCGATCAGGATCCCGCCCCCCGCGAGCTTCAGCGCGGGCCCGCCGGTGTAGACCGCGAGCCAGCCGAGGGAGGGGAGCAGGAGCACCCAGATCGCCACGAAGCGCACCAGCATCAGGCGGGGCCAGGCGCTGAACCCTTCGGCGAGGGCCTGCCAGAAGGAGACGGGCGCCCCCTGCTTGATGCGCGCGAGCGCCGACAGCATCGCGCTCGCCACGAAGGGATCGAGCACCACCTGCGCGGTCAGGACGATGCGCAGCGCCCGCCCGGCCGAGTCCTCCCCGGGATCGAAGAACTCGAGATAGTTGAGCACCACGTGGGTCGGCAGCCACACCGTCAGCGAGATCAGCGTGAAGAGGTGCAGGTGGCTGCCGAGGAGGCGAAAGGTCTCCCCGAGCACGGCGCGCACTACGTGACCTTGGCGCCCGACGGCACGTCCTTGTCGAGGGTGAGCAGCGACATGGTGCCCTCGTGCGAGGCGGCGAGCACCATGCCGTTGGACTCGACGCCCATCAGGGTGGCGGGCTCGAGGTTGGCGACGATCACGACTTTCCGGCCGACGAGATCACCGGACTCGTAGTGCTCGGCCACGCCCGCGACCAGCGTGCGCGTCTCCTCGCCCACCCGGATCGTGAGCTTGAGCAACTTCTTGGACTTGGCGACCTTCTCGGCCGCGAGCACCTCCGCCACCCGAAGCTCCACCTTCTGAAAGTCGGCGATCGGGATCTTACTTCCCCCCTCACCCTGCCCTCTCCCCGCCGGAGAGAGGGGGCTCGACTGGGCCTTCGTGTCGATGCGAGGGAACAGCCCCGAGACCTTGCTCACCCGAGGCACCGACGTGAGGCGCCCCACCACCGCGGCGTCGCGCGTCGTAGCCGCACTCTGCCCGATCGCCTCCCGGATCTTCCGTGCCGCGTCGGGCAGGAACGGATCGAGCACGATGCCGAGGAAGCCCAACGAATCGGCGAGCGTGGCGAGCACCCGCTCGAGCCGGGGCCGCATGGCCGCATCCTTGGCCAGCGCCCACGGCGCGCTGGCGTCCACATAGCGGTTGACCGCTCCGATGAAGCTCCAGATCCCGGCCAGCGCCTTCTGGAACGCGAACTCCTGCATGGCCTGATCGATCGCCGTCCGCGTCTCCGCCGCCGCGGCCGCGATCTCCCGGTCCGCGGTCTCCACCGGCGCGGTCACCGTCGCGATCGGCCCGGAGGCGGCGATCAAGGTGGTGGCCCGGCTCACCAGGTTGCCCAGATCGTTGGCCAGATCCGCGTTGAGGCGATCCACGAAGGCCTCCTCGCTGAAGCTGGCGTCGAGCCCGAAGCTCATCTCGCGCAGGAGGAAGTAGCGGAAGGCGTCGTGGCCGTACTTGTCGGTGAGCTGGAAGGCCTCCACCACGTTGCCGATGGACTTGGACATCTTGCTGCCGCCGAGAGACCAGTAGCCGTGGACGTTCAGCCGCCGATAGAGCGGGATACCGGCCGCCTTCAGCATGGTCGGCCAGTAGACGCCGTGCGGCTTCAGGATGTCCTTGCCGGTCAGGTGCTCGACGTGCTCCCAGAGCCCGCGCGTCTTCTCGTTGCTCGAGTCCGAGACCGCCGAATAGTAGTTGAGCAGCGCGTCGAACCAGACGTAGGTCACGTACTGGTCGTCAAAGGGCAGCGGGATGCCCCACTCCACCCGCGACTTGGGCCGGCTGATCGACAAGTCCTGAAGCGGCTCACGTAGGAACCCCAGTACCTCGTTCCGATACCGCTCGGGCTGGATGAAGTCCGGGTTGTCCTCCAGGTGCTTGATCAGCCAGTCCTGGTACTTCGACATCTTGAAGAAATAGTTCTTCTCCTTGATGAAGGTGAGCGCGGTCTGGTGATCGGGGCACTTGCCGTCCACGATCTCCTTCTCGGTGTAGAAGCGCTCACAGCCGTAGCAGTACCAGCCGCCGTACTCGCCGAAGTAGATCTCGCCCGCGTCGTACAGGCGCTGCAGGATCTCCTGCACCACCTTCTCGTGCCGCGGCTCGGTGGTGCGGATGAAATCGTCGTTCGTGATGCCGAGGCGCCGCCACGTCTCCCGGAAGATCGCTGCGATCTCGTCCGCGTAGGCCTGGGGAGACCTCCCGGCCTTGGCCGCGACTTGGGCGATCCGCTCGCCGTGCTCGTCGGTGCCGGTGAGGAAGTAGACGCGATCGCCGGCCAGCCGGCGATAGCGGCACATCGCGTCAGCCATGATGGTGGTGCACGCGTGCCCGAGGTGCGGGCGGGCGTTGACGTAGTAGATCGGGGTCGTGAGATAGAAGGTGCCCATGGGTCGCGGCGGGGCCCTCAGGCCGGCTTGATGTGGTCGCGCCCTTCCCAGGTGAGCTGGTCGAGGGGGACCTCCGCCTCGGTGCCGTCCGGGAAGCCTACGACCACCGACTGCTTGAGCACCCGAAGAGACCGCACCTTGCCGGTCATGCAGCCGCCCCCGCCGCAATCGGCCGAGCAGGCGCTGTTCACCCGCGGCAGCCGCGAGCGCAGCTCCTCGTAGGTCGAGAACTCGTAGAGCAGGCAGCACTTGAGCCGCCCGCAGTTGCCGAGGAGCCGGCTGTCGGTGAGCGGCATGTCCTGCGCCTTTGCCATCTTCACCGAGATCGGTTCGAACTTGCGCAGGTGCGAGGAGCAGCAGAGCTGCCGCCCGCAGGGGCCGATGCCGTCGAGCAGCTTGGTGGTGTCCCGCGCCCCGATCTGGCGCATCTCGATCCGCGCGTGGAACTCGCGGGCCAGGTCGCGCACGAGGTCACGGAAGTCCACGCGCTCCTCGGAGTTGAAGAACACGGTCACGCGGCGGCGCGAGGCCTCGATCTCCACGTCCACGATCTTCATGGCGAGCGAGCGCCCGCGCGCCATCCGCTGGCAGGTCTCCACGCCTCGGACCTCGCGCGCCCTCCGCTCGCGCCAGTCCGCCACCTCGCCCGAGGTGGCCCGGCGGACGACCTTCCGGTACATCCGGTCGCGTCGGAACTCGGGCAGGGGCCGCTTCGGCCGCCGCACCTCCCCGACCACGGTTCCGCCCCCGGTCTCCACTACGACGAAGTCGCCGACGTGCAGGTCGGCGGCGGGGGTCTCATAGTCCTCGGCCAGCCAGGGCTCGCGCAGGCGCACCCCGACCAGGTAGCGGGGCGCCTCCTCGGCGACGACCGCCGCGGCGGGGGCGATAGGCTCGACGGGGTCGAGGGGCTCGCTCATGGCGCTCAGGCGGCCTGTCCCGCGAGGCGGCCCAGCAGCACCTCTACCGTGAGCCGGGGGGAGACGTTGCCCTGGATGGCGAACCAGGCTTCGCGGCACTCGCGCAGCGCGCTCATCAGCTGGTCGAGCGAGCGCCCGCGCGCCGCCGACTCCCCGAACAGCGTCAGGCGCGAGGGGGCGCCGGCCAGGCCGCACAGCAGGTCGCGATGCCACAGCCAGCACGCCTCCACGAAGATCTCCGCCGCCTGGCGGTCCCGGCCTACCTGCTCGCCCAGCTTCAGGATGGCCTCGACGCCCTGCTCGCGCGCGTCGGCGAGGAGCCGCAGGCTCCGGGCGTGCGCGTCGCCCCGGGCATCGGGGAGCAGGGCCGGGACGCCCTCCGTCGCCCGCGGGCGGAACCGGACGACCTGGCAACGGGAGAGGACGGTGGCAGGGAGGACGCGGAGCTGGGACAGGATCAGGATGATGATCGTCCGCGGTGGCGGCTCTTCCAAAGTCTTGAGAAAGGCCTGGGGCGTGGCCAGCGTCATCTTCTCGGCCTCGTCCACGATGAACACCTTCCACGCCGCCTCCGCCGGCTTGAGCGCCGCCAGACGCTCCAGCTCTCGCACCGTCTCGATACGAACCGCCGAGGCGCCCTTGGGATTGCTCGGGGGCGGTGTCGGCCCCAGCAGGTGCACGTCGGGATGGCTCCCACGCTCGGCGCGGGCGGCCGCCGGCCCGCCATCCGGCGCGACCAGGGCCGTCGCGAAAGCCAGCGCCGTCGCCCTGCGCCCGGACCCCTCGGGCCCGATGAAGGCGTAGGCGTGAGCCACCCGACCTGAGGCGAGCGCCCGGCGCAGGAGGGTCACCGCTTCCGGCTGATCGCGGATCGCGTCAAGCCCCACGCGGACCTCCTCCCCTCCGGGCGAGGCGCTCATCCACCGCTCGCACGACGTCGGCGTGCAGCGCGTCGGGATCGCGGTCGGCCGGGAGGACCACCACCCGGCTCTTGTCGCTTCGCGCGATCTCGAGATAGCCGTCCCGCACGCGCTGGTGGAACGCCAGGTCCATCTTCTCGAACGCATCGAGCGCGCGGCCGCGGATGCGCCGCATCCCCACGACCGGGTCCAGGTCGAGCACCAGCGTGAGATCGGGCACGACCCCGCCGGTCGCGAGCAGGTTCAGCTCGCCGATCGTCTGGGCATCCACTCCCTGCCCGTAGCCCTGATAGGCGACCGTGGCATCGGCGTAGCGGTCGGAGATCGCCACGGCGCCCCGCGCGAGTGCCGGCGCGATGACGCGGGTGACGTGCTCCTGACGGGCGGCCATGAACAGGAAGGTCTGGGTGAGCGGAGTCGGGGTAGGACCCTCGGCCTCGAACAGGGCCCGCACCCGGAGGCCCAGCGGCGTGCCGTCCGGCTCGCTG
>Ga0187892_10005317_pt1 | contig 20361 bp, 16 predicted proteins | sample MA1701073metaG_FD_139345 | JGI IMG/M metagenome (GOLD analysis project Ga0187892, IMG submission 139345) | Bio-ooze microbial communities from a basaltic lava cave in the Kipuka Kanohina Cave System on the Island of Hawaii, USA - MA170107-3 metaG ... | reverse complement strand
GGGTGTGCGGGGGTTCTGTTTTGGGGGTGGGGGGGCGGGGTGGTTTGGGGGGGGTGGTGGGGGTGAAGGGGGGGTGAGGGTTGTTTTTTTTTTCCCCCCCCCCCCCCGGGGGGGGGGGGGGGTGGGGGGGGGGGGGGGGGGGGGGGGCGGTGGGGGGGGGGGGGGGGGGGGCGGTCAGCCCGGGATCCCGGCCTTCCAGTCCAGGCCGGGTGAAGGCGGGGTCATCGGCCAGGGCGGCGGCGGCGGTGGCGGCGGTGGAGGCGGGGGCGGCTTCGGCGGTAACCCGCTAGTTCAGGCGCTCGGCGGCTTCCAGGCGATCCAGGCCTTGACCGGCGGAGGCGGAGGCGGGGGCGGGGGGGTTGGTGGCGGAGGTGGGGGCGGTGGAGCGCCCACCGTCGAGCCAGGCGACTACCTGGTTGTGCTGGAGATCGGGAATCAGAAACTCACTCAAAAGATCCGGGTGGAGCGCGCGACGATGATCTGGTAGGCGGTATGTAGATGGATAGTTGGATAGATGGAACGAAGGCCGCTCGCTGTTCGCGGGCGGCCTTCGTGCTCATTCCCACAGATTCCACAGATTAGAAAGAGTAAGAGGTCAGGTTCTCGGCTTGCTGCGGGTCAATCGCGCCGGGCCAATCGCGGTATCTCCCATCTTCTTGGTAATCGCGTCCACCGCGCCGGCGAGGCGTCGATCGCGCGGGGTTTCCTCCGCCTCGGGAGGGAAAAAGGACAATTGGTGCGGCCCCCGGATTGAGGTCAGGGAGGAGAACTTGATGCCCACGAGGCGACTGGCGACCCTGCGGCGCGAGCGGAGGCCGGCGAGGAGGTCACGAGCGACACGAAACAGTGCGCGATCTGTTGAGATGGGATCGCGAACTGTTCGGCTCGCCTGCCGAGTCCGAAAATCATGGTCCCGGAGCTTGACGGTTACGCAGTGAGCGGCGAGGCCTTCGCTCCGGAGGCTTGCGGCGAGGCCCGTCAGCAGCCTCAGAAGCCTCCGCTGAATCGCCTCGTCGGTCGTCAGGTCCTCGAAGAACGTCTGCTCCCGGCTCATTGACCTGTTTTCCGGGCTGTCGCTCACGGCGTCGGAACCCTGGCCCCGGATTCTCCGATACAGCCACCGCCCGGTCCCGTCGCCAAACCACTGCCGGAGGATCGATGGCTCGAGTCGGAGTGCGTCTCGAACCGACACCAGGCTCCGTTTTCTGAGGATGGATTGAAATCGTGGCCCAACCCCCGGGATTTCGGCGAGCATTCGCTCCGCCATGAACGCCGGTTCTTCACCAGGTGGGACGACGAGAACGCCGGTGCCGGCGGAGCCCGGTTTTGGCTTAGCCTGCTCGGCGGCCATTTTGGCGATGAGCCGGTTCGTTCCTCCACCGATGGAGAGTGTGAATCCGGTCTCCACGTGAACCAGGGAACGCAGTCGCTGCGCCGTTTCCGTGAGCGACTCGCCTCGATACAAGCGTTCGGTCCCGCTCAAGTCGAGATAGAACTCGTCGACGCTTGCCGCCTGCACCACCGGCGCCCACTGCTCGAGCACCTTCCGGATCTTGCGGTGGGCCTCGCCGCAGGCGCGGCCTGGCACGGGGACGAACATTGCTCCCGGGCACAACCGTGCGGCGCGGGCCGCGGGCATCCCGGCGTGCACTCCGAACGCGCGCGCTTCGTAGGAAGCGGAGCAGACGACTCCGCGGCTATTGGCACGACCACCGACGACGAGGAGTTTCGCCCTTCCGGCGCCCTCCGGGTCGATGAGTCGGGCCACTGCCACGAACATCTGGTCGCAGTCGGCGAGGAGAATGCGGGACGGGCGTGGGGCCATCGCGGAAGGTAAGCCCGGCGGAAGGGGCCAAACATTTGGGTGGTGGCGGGGTTGTGGGATGGGTGGCCTTCTGGTATACTTGCTGTACAGCAAGCAAGTAACCGTCACCCCCCTGCGATTGGGGATAGGCTCCGCGGTGGCAACAGCCAAACCCAAAAGACGCGACCGGGCACGAAACGCCGCCCGCACCAAGGCCGTTATCCTCGACGCCGCCGAGCGACTCTTCGCGGAACGCGGCTTCGAGGAAACCACGCTCGCTCTGGTTGGGCGGGCGGCGGGTGTGTCGCGGGCCACGCCGGGCTACTTCTTCGGGTCGAAAGCCTCCCTTCATCGAGCGGTCCTCGAACGGTGTTTCGAGGACATCCGCCGCGCCGTTCGCGAAGGTAAGGAGCGGGCGCTCGCCAGCGGCGAGACTCCGGACGTCATCCTGGCCGGGGCCGTGGCGGATTACGCGGACTTCATCGCGACTCGATCCAACTTCGTCCGGCTGATCGAGCGCGAAGCCCTGTCGGATCGCACGGTACTCGAGGGAATGCCGCTTCGGTCGGCCGTGTGGCAGGAGGCCCTGGCCGCGTTCCGGCAGGAGCTCGGGCTCGACATTTCGGACACCGACGAGGCGGCCCACCTCCTGCTGTCGCTGGTCGCCCTCACGTGGTTCCCCATCGTGCACGGTCGGACCTTCCTCAAGGCCGTCGGGCTCAACCCGGCCGCACCGGGATTCTCCGATCAGCGCAAACGGCACATCACCATGCTCCTGCTCGGCGCGTTGCGCGAGCGGGGTGTTTTCTCGTCGTAGCGAAAGCGATCATGAGCCAGACCAGCACGGGGGCCGCACCCGAGCGCGCGCCGGGACCGAAATCACCGCCTCTCCACGCGACCGCCCAGGAAGCCCGGGAGGTCGCCGAGGCGGCCCGGGAACAAGAATGGCACGCGAGCTTCGTGAAGGAGTTGTTCGAGGGACGGCTGCGACTCGAGCTGATTCATCCGTTTCCGGAGCCCTCCGCGGAGGACGTCGCCCGGGCGAAGCCGTTCCTCGACCGGTTGGAGCGTTTCCTGCGCGAGCGGGTCGACGGCGACCAGATCGACCGGGAAGGCCAGATCCCTCCCGATGTGGTCCGGGACCTCCAGGCCATGGGGGCATTCGGCATCAAGATCGCCCGGGAGTATGGCGGGTTAGGATTGTCCCAGCTCATGTACGCGCGGGCGATTGGCCTGGTCACGAGCTGGGACGGCAGCCTCACCGCCCTGCTGTCCGCGAGCCAATCCATCGGGGTCCCGGTTCCGCTCAAGTTGTTCGGGACCGAGGCCCAGAAGCAGCGATACCTCCCCCGCATTGCGAAGGGCGCGATCACCGCCTTCGCCTTGACCGAGCCGCAGGTCGGGAGCGATCCTGCCGGCCTCTCCACCTCGGCGGAGCTATCGGACGACGGCCGCCACTGGATTCTCAACGGAGAAAAGCTCTGGTGCACCAACGGGACGGTCGCGGAGCTATTCGTGGTGATGGCGCGCACCGGCCCCAAGCGAATTACGGCGTTCATCGTGGAGGCCGACTGGCCGGGTGTCGAGGTGGTTCAGCGGCTCCGGTTCATGGGCCTCAAAGCGATCGAGAACGGCATCATCCGTTTCACCAACGTGAAAATCCCGGTTGAAAACCTCCTCTGGGAGGAGGGCAAGGGACTCAAGCTTGCCCTCGTCACCCTGAACACCGGCCGGCTCACGATTCCGGCCGGCTGCGCCGCCGGGGCGATGCGGGCGCTGGAGATCGCGCGGCTGTGGGCCGCGGAGCGAGTCCAGTGGGGAGCGCCGATCGGGAAGCACGACGCCATCGCCCAGAAGCTGGGCCGAATGGCGGCAGAGGTCTTTGCCATGCAGTCCATCGCCGACCTCGGTTGTCTGCTGGCGGACCGGCCGGGCACCGACATTCGGCTCGAGGCCGCCATGGCCAAGCTCTGGAACACCGAAGTCGGGTGGCGCATCGTGGACGACTGCCTCCAGATCAAGGGAGGCCGGGGCTACGAGACGGCGGACTCCCTCAAGACCCATGGCGAACGGCCGGATCCGGTCGAGCGGATCCTCCGGGACTGGCGGATCAACCTGCTGTTCGAGGGGTCGAGCGAGATCATGCGGCTCTTCATCGCCCGCGAGGCGGTCGACACCCATCTCCGCGTAGCGGGTGACCTGGTCAATCCCAAAGCCACGACGGGCAAGAAGCTTGGCGCGGCGCTTCGGGCCGCGGGGTTCTATGCCCTCTGGTATCCCAAGCACTGGCTGGGCTGGGGACGCTGGCCCCGTTATGCGGAGTTCGGCCCGCTCGCCCGCCACCTCCGTTTTGTGCATCGCGCTTCCCGTAAGCTGGCGCGCACCCTGTTCCACGCGATGGTCCGGTTTGGTCCCCGGCTCGAAAAGAAGCAGGCGGTGCTCTTCCGCCTGGTGGACATCGGCGCCGAGCTGCTGGCGATCACCGCCTCCTGCAGCCGGGCGCAGATGCTGGTGCGGAAAGACCCAGCCAACCCGGGCCCGGTGCAGATGGCAGACCTGGTGAGCCGGCAAGGCCGGCGAAAGATCCGTCAGCTGTTCCGGAGTGTGTTCCACAACGAGGACGATCGGACCTACCGGCTTGCCCAGGACGTGCTCCGGGGCGAGGAGGCGTGGCTCGAGGAGGGCATCGTCCGGCGGCAGGCTTCGTAAGACCGGCCTGCCACCGAGTCCCGATACGGCCTCTTCCCCTTACTTTTCATCATGGCCATCGCCGAAGGCAGGACGCTCCCGTTCGTCGGGCCCGAGCACATCGATGTCGGGGTGCTCGAAGGGTTCGACTACGATGGCCCGGCGCAGGAGATCGTGACCGAAACCCGGGAGTTCACCGCCGTCTGCCCTTATAGCGGGCTCCCCGATTTTGCCCGGCTCATGATCAGCTATGTGCCGGCTGCGAAGTGCATCGAGCTCAAGAGCCTCAAGTACTACGTGACCAGTTTTCGCAACGTCGGGATGTTCCAGGAGCACGTTACCGCGCGCATCGCGGAGGACCTGTTCCGGTTTCTGGCTCCGCAATCACTCACGGTTCGCACCATCTACAACACCCGCGGCGGTTTCGACACGACCTGCACGGTATCGCTGCCCAACGGCTAGAGGAGTCCCGTGGCCTCCGATTCCCTGACGATCACCGACAACCGGACCGGCAAGACGTACGAGGTGCCGATCTCCGAAGGCACCATCCGTGCGACCGACCTTCGGCAGATCAAGTCCGACGCCGAGGACTTCGGGTTGATGACCTACGACCCGGCGTTCATGAATACTGCCGCCTGCCGGAGCGCGATCACCTACATCGACGGCGACCGGGGAATCCTGCGTTACAGGGGCTATCCCATTGAGCAGATCGCCGAACAGGCGACCTTCCTGGAAGTGGCCTACCTGCTCGCCGAAGGGGAGCTTCCCAACCGGGCCCAGCTCGACCGCTGGACCCACGACGTCACGTACCACACGTACGTCCACACCAACGTCATCAAGTTCCTGGAAGGGTTCCGCTACGACGCCCACCCGATGGGCATGGTGCTCGGCGCGATCGGGGCGCTGTCCACCTTCTATCCCGACGCGAAGAACATCGCCGACCCCAGCAACCGCTATATCCAGCGGGTCCGGCTGATGGCGAAAGCGCCGACCATCGCCGCCTTTGCGTTCCGTCACTCGCGGGGACTCCCGTACGAGTTTCCCCGGAACGATCTCGACTACATCGCGAACTACGTCAACATGACGTTCTCGATCGGCGGGAAGCACGAGCCCAACCCGGTTCTTCAACGGGCGCTGGAGATTCTGCTGATCCTGCACGCGGACCACGAACAGAATTGTTCCACCAGTGCGGTCCGCGCCGTGGGGTCCTCCCACGTGGACCCGTTCTCGGCCGTGTCGGCGGGCATCGCGGCGCTCTACGGGCCGCTCCATGGCGGGGCCAACGAAGCGGTGCTGGACATGCTCGACGAGATCGGGCACGCCCGGAACATTCCGGCCTTCATCGAGAAGGTGAAGGGGGGCAAGGGCCGCCTGATGGGGTTTGGGCACCGGGTGTACAAGTCGTACGACCCCCGCGCCAAGCTCATCAAGCGGGTGGCCGACGACGTCTTCAAGCAGACCGGGCTCAATCCCAAACTGGAGATCGCGCTCGAGCTGGAGCGGATCGCGCTCTCGGACGAGTATTTCATTTCTCGCAAGCTGTACCCCAATGTGGATTTCTATTCCGGGATCATCTACCAGGCGATGGGGTATCCGACCGACTACTTCACGGTTCTCTTCACCGTGGGTCGGCTACCGGGCTGGCTGGCGCAGTGGGAGGAGATGCTGATGGACAAGGATCAGAAGATCTCCCGGCCGCGCCAGATTTATACCGGCGCGGCCGAGCGGGAGTTCGTTCCGATCGAAAGCCGGTAGGAAGACCCGTCAGCCGGGAACCGGCGAGGGCTGGTTGTTGACTGCTGGCGCACTCGGGGGGAGGCCGTTGGCAACCCCGTTCGAGCCACCGTTCGGGGGGGGGGATTCGACCGGAAGCTCCCCCTCGAGGTAGGTATACCCCTCCAGTCCAGCCAGGTAATCCGCAATGAAGGCGTTCGCCTCGGGCCGGGAGAGGTCGAGGGACTGCCCCACCTTGCGCCGGAACGTCTGCAGCAAATCCGGGGCGTGGAACTGGACGTAGTTGAGCACCTCGGTGACCGTGTCGCCGTGCACCAGGTCGGTGATCTCGTAGCCCTTTTCGGTGAGCTTGATGTGCACCGCGTTGGTATCGCCGAAAAGGTTGTGCAGATCTCCCAGGATCTCCTGATAGGCGCCGGTCAGGAAAATCCCCAGGATGTAGGGCTCTCCCTCCCGGTAGGGGTGCAGCTCGAGGCAGGGCTTCCCCTTGCGGCCCCCGGCGAAGCGGTCGATCACCCCGTCCGAGTCGCAGGTGATATCCTGGAGGGTACCGCGCCGGATCGGCTCTTCGTCGAGCCGGTGGACAGGCATGATCGGGAAAATCTGATCGATGGCCCAGTTGTCGGGGAGCGACTGAAAGACCGAGAAGTTGCAAAAATAGCGGTCCACCAGGGTCGCCTCGAGGTGGCTCACGATTTCCGGATACGCCGCCTTGTCGGCGGCGATGAGCGAGGCAATCGCGTTCATCGTGACGAGGTAGTACTGCTCGATGTCCGCCATGTCGCGGAGCGTGATGGCGTCGCTCGCGAACAGCTCCTGCAGGCGCTCCTTGGCGAACACCGCGTCGTGAAAAACTTCTTCGACCCGATCCAGAGTCAGGGATTCGAGGTTCTCCTTGAGCTCGATGAGGACCGCCGGGGGATCCTCCCGGAGGGCGGGGAGGACGGGCTCGGTCTGGGCCTCGACGCCGGTGACGTTGATCAGGAGCAGGGCGTGGTGAGCGGTGAGAGCCCGGCCCGACTCGGAGATGATGTGGGGCATCGGCTGGCCGAACTGCTTGCACACGGTGCCGATGTTGTAGATCACGTCGTTGGCATACTCCCGGTTGGTGTAGTTCATGCTGGCGGGTCGGGTGGTCTTGGATCCCTCATAGTCCACACCTAACCCGCCACCGACGTCCACGTGGGAGAGGTCGAACCCCATCTCCCGGATCTCGACGTAGTACCGCCCGATTTCCTCGAGCCCCGACTTGACGTACCGGATATCGGTGATCTGGCTGCCCAGATGGAAGTGGACCAGCTTGAGAAGGTGCTTCCGATCTGCGGCAGCGAGCCGGTCCAGCAGCTTGGTGAGCTCGACCGCGCCAAGACCGAACTTCGACCGCTCCCCTCCGGTCTTGGCCCACCGCCCGGACCCTTCGGTCGCCAGTTTGATCCGGATGCCCAAGGTGGGCTCGATCCCCATTTCCTGGGAAACCCGAAGCACCGTTTCCAGCTCGGCAACCTGCTCCAGTACGATGAACACCTGATGGCCGAGTCGCTTCCCCATCAGGGCAAGCCGCATGAACTCCTCATCCTTGTAACCGTTGCAGACAATCAGGTGATCGGTGCGGTCGGTGAGGCCGAGCACGGCCTGCAGCTCGGGTTTGGAACCGCACTCGAGGCCCACCCCATACGGCGCGCCGAAGGTCACGATCTCCTCGATGACATGGCGCTGCTGATTCACCTTGATCGGGTACACCGCGGTGTAGGTGCCCTCGTACCCGGCTTCCTCGATGGCCCGCCGGAACTCGGTGGCCAGGGCGCCGATGCGGGCCTTCAGGATGTCGGAGAAGCGGATCAGGAGGGGGAGGCCGATGCCCTGGGCGTTGAGGTCCAGCGCCAGGCGATACAGATCGATCGCGCGGTCGCCGGCCTGGTCCGGATGAACGGTGACGTGCCCTTCGGCGTTGCTGCGGAAGTAACCAAGCCCCCAGCCCCGCATGTTGTAGAGCTTCTCGGCGTCCTTGATGGACCACTGGGAATTTGCGATCGAGCGGCTCCCGCACGGGTGGCGCGAATCGGGACAAAAGTAACGCCCGAGAGCGCGCGACAGAAGCGGTGCGGGTAAATTGGCGGCCAGACCATGAGCGACGAGAAACCAGGCGCGGAGCCGACCCCCGCATCGCTGAGCATCGGCGTCACCGGCGCGTCGGGGTTCATCGGTTCGATGCTCGTCCCGCGGCTCCGCGCGGCCGGGCATCGGGTCACCCGGCTGGTGCGCCGCGCGCCAGTGGAGGGCGAGATCCAGTGGGGCGGGGGTCTGGGGCCGCGCATTCAACCCGCGTCGCTCGCCGGCCTCGACGCGATCGTGCACCTGGCCGGGGCGCCGATCGGGCGCCGCTGGACCACGGCCCGGAGGCGGGAGATTCGAGAGAGCCGCGTCCTCGGAACCGGAGAAATCGCGGATGCCATGGCCCGCGCAGCAGACAGTGGCGGCCCGAGGGTGCTCGTGTCCACCTCCGCGATCGGCCTGTACGGCAGCCGCGGGGACGAAGTTCTCACCGAGGCGAGCCCACCAGGATCCGGTTTCCTGCCCGACGTCGCGGTGGCATGGGAGGCGGCGACCCGGCCGGCCGAGTTGGCCGGGATTCGCGTGGTTCGCCTCCGGCTGGGTTTGCCCCTCTCCCCGTCCGGTGGCGTGCTGCAACGGATGCTGACCCCGTTCCGTCTCGGCATCGGAGGGCGCCTCGGGAGCGGGCGGCAATGGATGAGCTGGATCAGCACCGACGACCTGCTGGCGGTCTTCCAACTGGCGCTGGAGCGGGACAGCATGCGGGGGCCGGTCAATACCGTGAGCCCTAACCCGCTCCGAAACGCCGAGTTCTCCCGAGTCCTTGCCAGGGTGCTTCGCCGGCCGGCCCTCCTCCCCGTCCCCGGACTGGTCCTGCGGCTTCTCTTCGGCGAGATGGCCGAGCAGACCATCCTCGCGAGCGCCCGGGTGACGCCCTACGTGCTGCAGGGGATGGGGTACCGCTTCCGGCACAACACCGCGGAGACCGCGCTTCGGGACGTCCTCCGGCCCAACGAGCGGGCGACGGGATGAAGCAGGCGGTCGTCCTGCTGTCGGGAGGGCTCGATTCCGCGACCACGTTGGCCATTGCGCGCGCTGAGGGATTCGCCTGCGTCGCGCTCAGTTTCCGCTACGGTCAGCGGCACGCGATCGAGCTCGAGGCTGCGGGGGCGGTGGCCCGCCAGCTCGGAGCGGTGCGGCACGAGGTCGCCGATGTCGGCCTCGGGGCCATTGGAGGGTCGGCCCTCACCGCCGACATCGCGGTCCCCATGGGGGACCCCGATCGAACGATCGGCGCAGGTATTCCCAGTACCTATGTCCCGGCGCGCAATACCGTGTTCCTGTCTCTGGCGCTCGCCTGGTGCGAGGCGCTCGCGGCCGAGGACATCTTCATCGGCGTGAACGCCGTCGATTACAGCGGCTATCCCGATTGTCGCCCCGAGTACCTCGCGGCGTTCCAGTCCGTCGCCAACCTGGCGACGAAGGCGGCCGTGGAGGGTCGCGCGCAGTATCGCATCCACGCGCCGCTGATCGCGCTGAGCAAAGCCCAGATCATCCTGCGAGGTCGGGAGCTGGGGGTCGATTTCGCCGTCACCCGGAGCTGTTACGCGCCCGACGAAACCGGCCGGGCATGCGGCCGTTGCGACTCCTGCACCCTGCGGCTGCGGGGCTTTGCGGAAGCAGGAATCCCCGACCCCGCTCCCTATCGTTGACCCCTCGCCTCCCGGTGGTGGCGGGGGGCGCCCAACCCTACCTTTCCCGGATGCCGTACGCCGTCAAGGAGATTTTCTACACCCTGCAGGGCGAGGGCGCCAACTCGGGACGTCCCGCGGTATTCTGCCGCTTCGCGGGCTGCAATCTGTGGAACGGCCGGGAAGCGAGTCGCGCGGAAGCGGTGTGCCGGTTCTGTGATACGGATTTCGTCGGAACCGACGGGCCGGGAGGCGGAACGTTCGCGACCGCCGGCGCGCTCGCCGACGCGGTAGCCCGGGCCTGGCCCGGGGCGGGGACCGCCGGACGGTTCGTCGTGTGCACCGGAGGCGAACCGCTGTTGCAGCTCGATCCCCCCCTCATTGCGGCGCTTCACGACCGGGGATTCTTCATCGCGGTGGAAACCAACGGCACCATCCTGCCGCCGCCGGGCATCGATTGGCTGTGCATGAGCCCCAAGGCGGACGCCGAGCCCGTGGTCACATGCGGCGACGAGCTCAAACTGGTGTACCCCCAGGAAGGCCGTGGCGGGGAGCCGGAGCGCTATCGGGCGCTCGGGTTCCGGCACTTCTTCCTGCAGCCGATGGACGGCCCGGACCTGGCCCGCAATACCCGGTTGGCCCTTGCGTATTGTCTGGCCCATCCAGAGTGGCGGTTGTCGCTCCAGACCCACAAGCTCCTGGGCATTCCCTAACCCGCATGGCTCGGCACGGCTACAGCGACAGCATCCACCACGCCCTCGCGTTTTGCGCCAAGCATCATCCCGGCCGGGTGTCCCGCTACGACGGCCACAATCCCCTCCTGGGCACCGCCAACGTCGCCATCATCCTGTCGCGCCACGGCGCCGAGGACACCACGATTGTCGCCGCGATCCTGAAGCAGCTCGTCGACGTTTCACCACTCGACCGGGTGACCCCCCTCCACGCGAGCATCGCAGCCCGTTTCGGTGGTCTGGTCGCGGCGGCGGTCGAGGCTGCGGGGACGCCGCGATTCGACCCGGCCGGCCGGGAGCGGACCTGGAAAGTCGCCCGACTCGAGGTCCTCGCCCGGCTGACCACCGCCTCGGCGCGGGTCGCCGACATCTGGATGGCGACGGAGATCCATGCCTGTGGCATCGCGCTCACCGACATCCGCCGGCTCGGCGCCGAGTATGCCCGAAGCGTGTCCCCGGCCCCGCCCGAAGACCTCCTGTGGTGGCATCGAGCCGTGATCGAGGTGCTGGAGTTCCGGAGCGAATTCCAGGGCACGCTGCTGGCCGAGCTCCGAGACCTCAGTCGACAAGTCGCGGCGTACTTCACCTGATCAAGGGTGACTATTTTGCTCCCATGCAATCCGTGACGGGATCGCCGGTGGGGCTGCCAAGCGCCTTTGCGGCGGCCTGTCGCACCGCCCGGTCCGACTCGGAGCTGTTCGAGCGTTGTCGCCAGGTCCTCACTGAGCGGTTTGGGAGCGATGAAGTCTGGCTCTCGGTGATCCACGACACGAAACGGGCGGAACGCGTCGGAGGGCCTGAAGGATTTGAGAACGCGGTCGAGATCGGGCGTTGTGCCAGCGGTCAGACCGAGTTGATCGTGATGGCCTCGCCGGACGTCGCGTCTGCGATGGAGGCGGAGTCGGGGCTCATCGCCCTGGGATTGGCGACGGTACTGGAGCTGCGAGCCGTGCTGCACGAGCGCCAGGGCGCCCTGGACGACGCGGAGTTCCAGCTCCGGGCCCTCCGGCAGGTCGCTCGGCTCCTCGCCTCGGTCCACTCCAAGGAGGAGACCGAACACCTGGTGCTCGATTTCATGGCCGAAGTGTTCTTTGCCTGGTGGGCCTGCCTCTACCGTCCCGAAGGAGGCCGCTACCAGGCGAAACGATATCGGGCCATGGACAAGAGCTCTGGGCCCGGCGATATCGATATGGCGTCGCTCGACAAGGTGGTCCCGAGCGGCAGCATGGTGGTGACACCGCAGGAGGCGGGCATCGCTGATCTCCTGCCTGCCGGAACCGAGCTCGTCATCCCGCTCGATGCCCACAAGGAACGACTCGCCCTGCTCCTGCTCGGGCCGCGTCTCAACAAAACGGCCTACGGCCGGGCCGAACGGGACCTGGCCGGTACCTTGTCGTATTCCGCCGCGACGGCCCTCAAGAACGCGGAGTTGGTGGAGCGGCTGGCGAGCCAGGCGACCACCGATGAGCTCACCGGCCTTCCGAACCGGCGAGCCCTGGAAGCACGACTCGAGGCCGAGCTGTCGAGAGGAGCCCGGCACCTGTTCAAGACCACCGTCGCCATGATTGACGTCGATCGGTTCAAGCTGATCAACGACACCATGGGTCACGCGGCCGGCGATCGCTACCTCATCATGATCGGAAGGGTCCTGACCGAACACGTGCGCGCGCTCGACGTCGTCGGCCGTTATGGCGGGGACGAGTTTCTCGTGATCCTCACGATGACGAGTGCGGCCGAGGCGTTGACCTTCGTCAACCGGTTGCAGTCCGGGTTGCAGGAACTGAGCTCTCAGCATCCGGAATTCGGGACCGCTACGCTGAGTTTCGGCCTCGCCGAGGCGCCCCGTCACGGTCGGACCCCGGTCACCCTCCTGGGAGCGGCCGACTCGGCCTTATACGCGGCCAAACACGCCGGCCGCAACATGGTGGAGATCGCGCGAGACACGTGAGCGGCCTCGACACCACCAGTCTCTGGCAACAAACCGATGCGGTCCTGGGAGAGCGGTACCGGCTCGAACGGCTCGTTGCGGCCAATGTCGAGCGGGTCCTGTTCCAGGGCCTGGACCGCCTGCTCAACCGCCGGGTATCCGTTCGGATCAACTTCTACACGACCGATGTCGTCCGGAGCTGGTTCCTCCGGGAAGCGGAGGCGCTGGCCCGGCTCGATCACGCCGCAATCCGGCACGTGTACGATGTGGGAGTCAGAGGGAATCTGGCCTATCGGATTGGCAACTGGATCGAGGGCGAGGGCCTGCACGAGGCGGTGGCCCGGGGCCCGCGACCCATCCCGGATGTCCACAACCTGGCCCGCTTTCTCCTCCGCGGACTCGAGCACGCGCACACTTGGGGCGTGGTGGTGCGACGGATGGTTCCCTCAGGATTGCTGGTGAGCCCCGGCGGGCGAGGGACCCTCACCGACCTCCGGTTTTCGAGTTATACCCTGCCCACCATCCCGGCTGGTGAGCAACCGACGGGACTCCACTTCATGGCGCCGGAGATTCGCGGCGGCCAGTCGGGGGACCCTGCCTGCGACGTTTATGGAGCGGGCGCCGTCCTGTACTACGCCATCACGGGCGTGGAACCCCCGCCGAATCCCGCCGACATTCCTCCCCCGACCCAGCACCGGGCTGCCTGCCCGGTCGCATTGGATCGGGTCCTCATGCGCGCCCTTCGGGAGGCGCCGGCCAAGCGATATCTGACCGCGGCGGAAATGCTCGATGACTTCGCTTCCGAGGCGGGGGAGTTCTCGACCTCGCTCCTGGTCGAAGCCGCGCCCTCGGTGGAGACCGATAGTGCCCGGCAGTGGGAGAAGCGGTTGCGGCGCGCGTTAGGTGACGACTACGAGCTGCTGGACGAGCTTGGCTCCGGAGGGTTCGGGCGCGTCTACCGGGTGCGCGATCTCCACCTCGAACGTCTGGTGGCACTCAAGGTGCTCCACCCGGCCCTCATCCAGGATCCCGAGGTCCTCGAACGATTTCGCAAGGAGGCCCAGCTCGCGGCCCGCCTGAACCATCCTCATCTGGTGAGCATTTACGAAATCGGCGGGCGCGGGGGCCTCATCTGGTACACCATGGAATTCGTCCCGGGACCCAACCTCGCCCAACGGGTGGAGCGGGAAGGTCCGCTGCCCGTCGAGAAAGTGGTCCGATTGCTCCGGGAAGGCCTCACCGCACTCCTGCACGCCCATGGGACCGGCCTGGTGCACCGGGACATCAAGCCGGAGAACCTCCTTTTCGAGCCAGACGGGAGCTTGCGGATTACCGACTTCGGCCTCGCCCTCGCACTCCGGGGATCGGGCTCCTACGGAGGAGCCACCAGCCAGAGTGGAACGCCTCGATTCGCCAGCCCGGAGCAGCTGCTCGGTGAGCAGGTCGACGGACGCAGCGATCTCTATAGCCTGGCGGCCGTCGCGTATTACGCGCTGCTGGGGCATCCCCCGTTCGAGGGTTCCACCGCCGTGCAGGTGCTGGCTCGGCAGACCACCGACGACCCACCGGACCTGCGTGAGTTCCGCCCTGACGTGGGACCGTGGCTGGAGCAAGTGCTGCGGAATGCACTCCGCGCAGACGTCGGCGCACGCTTCCCGAGCGCGGCGGATTTCCTGACCGCGCTCAACCGCGCCGTGAAACGGGATGCCGGGTCGGCGCCGAGCCCGATCGGGCAGATGGTGAGCCGGATCTTTCGATCGAGTTAGGTGAAAGGTCCCGAAACTTGACTTTTGGGCGGAAATACCCCACTTTGGTGCCGCACATCACCGCAGGGCTCGTGGTATTTCGGCTCCAGACGCCAATCACCCCGAATCGATAAGCCTCGGCGGCACGCTGTGGCATCGTACGATTTTTGTGGCGCGAGATGGGCTCGCGTTCACGAGAACCCCGGGCTGCGCCTAGCGCATCCCGGAGCAGGAACACCAACAGGAGAAGGACGAAATGGCTCGTGTTACCGGTACCGTGAAGTGGTTCAACGACGCGAAGGGGTTTGGCTTCATCACCCCGGAGAACGGCGAAAAGGACTGCTTCGTTCATCACTCGGCCATCCGCATGGATGGGTTCCGCAGCCTGGCTGAAGGCGAGCGGGTAGAGTTCGACATCGTGCAGGGGGCGAAAGGCCCTGCCGCCGAGAATGTGACTAAGGCACCCAAGTAACCGGGCCTTGGCGCAACGACAGCGGGCCGTCACCATCGGTGACGGCCCGTTGTTCTTTCCAGAGGCCTGAGGGGGGAGGGGGGGGAGAGGAGGAGGCGCGCCTCTCCTACTTGTGACGATAGATCACCCGACCCCGGGTGAGATCATAAGGCGACAGAACCACGCTGACCCGGTCCCCTTCGAGGACCCGGATCTTGAACTTGCTCATCTTCCCCGCGGCATAGGCGAGTATCGTGTGGCCGTTCTCCAGCAGCACCCGGTAATTGCGATCGGGCAACACCTGCTGGACCACCCCCTCCATCTCGATCCCTTCTTCTTTCGCCATGGACCCCCGTGGTGCGGAAGATGACGGTCGTGCCGGGCGGAAATGTCATGTGCCGGGCCACCCGGCGCAACTCATGCCGCGACCATCCCTCGGAGGACGTCCATTTCCTCCTCGACCAGGTCAATGAGCGGGCGCATGCTCACCGGATCGAAGATCAGGCTCGCCCCTGCCTCGCGGTAGAGCTGGGGTAGTGGCCGGGTTGCCCCGAGGGCGAGAAAGCGCCGGTACGCCGCGATTGCATCGGAGCTGCCCTGGCTGTGGTTCCGCCAAATCTGGAGGGCGCCGAGCTGCGCGACACCGTACTCGATGTAGTAGAACGGATACAGGAAGATGTGCAGCTGGCGGGACCACCGCGCCACCCGCTCGTCGTGCAGCCCGCTCCAGTCGACGGCCTGCTCGAAACGCCCCCGGATGCGAAGCCACGCCGCATCGCGCGCCGCCCGGTCGTGTCCCTCCCCGCTGGTGTACACCCAGGTCTGAAAGGCGTCCACCGACGCGATGTGAGGAAGGCTTGCCAGGAGGTCCTCCAGATGCTCCAGGCGCGCGATGGCGGCGTCATGGCTGGAGAGCATCCCGACCGGTGGGCCCAGGTGGCGGCCGGCGAGCAGCTCCATCGTCATCGACGCCAGCTCGGCGGCTTCCGCGCCGGGGTGCCGCTGCCAGATGTACGGCAATGGGTGCGCGGCGAAGGCGTGAAAGGCATGCCCCGATTCATGGAGCAAGGTGTTGATGTCCTCGAGCACCCCGGCGGCGTTCATGAAGATGAACGGCCGTCCCTTCACGTTCAGCGTGTCGCAGTAACCCCCGGGCGCTTTCCCCTTGCGGCTGTCGAGATCGAGCAGGCGTTCGTCGATCATCGTCTGGACCTGTGCGCCCAGGGCGGGGTCCAGGGCCTTCATGATTGCCTGGACGCCCCGAGCCAGCTCGTCCCCGTTCGAAAAGGGCCGCAACGGCGCATCGCGATACGGATTGACCGTGAGGTCCCAGGGACGCAGGGAATCCACGCCGAGGCGATCCCTGCGCGCCGCCAGGGCCCTCGTATGCGCGGGCACGACGACCGATTCGACGGCATCGTGAAACCGGGCGCAGTCTCCGGGCGTGTACTCGAAACGCTGCTTGGCGATGAAGGAGAACGCGTGATAATCGCTGAAGTCCGCGTTGCGGGCGACGGCCTGGCGCCGCTCATACATCAGATCGAAGAGGTCGGCCAGCGCCTCGCGCTGCTCGATGTAGGGCTTCACCATCCCCCGGAAGGCACGTTCCCGGGTGCCCCGGTCGGAGTCCTGGAGGTAGGGTGTGAGCATGGGGAGGGGCCGTTCCTGGCCGTTCCAGTCCGCGACCATTCCCCCGGTGATCCGTTGATACCGTGAGGCGAGCTCTTCCAGCTCGGCGAAGAGCGGGACGTTGGCTTCCCGGAAAATGTCGATCGCGGACTTGAAGCGTTGGATCGTCGTTTCGAGTCCCGGGGGAACCACCCCGAGCGCAACGAGCTGCCGTGCCAGCCGCACGCTCTGTTCCTCGGCCTTCGGCACCACCTCAGTGGAAAACCGAAGGTGGGCAGCCTCTTTCTCCGGATCGCCGGTATCGCAGGTGTAGGCGATCATCGCGAGCGAGGCGGCCTCCGACACTGCCTCCTCGAGTTGGGACCACGCCCGGAGCCAGGACTCCACATTTCTGGCGGTGAGAGCCGTGGTTGCGAGCGCCTCGTAGTATGGCGAGACCCGGTCCCAGGTTGCGCCGGCGAATGCGTCGGAAGTCCGGGGGATCTTCACGCCGGCTCCCCTCCCCTGGTGCGAAGGTCGTGCGCCGGCGCGTTGAGCCGGAAGGCAAGCACCCCCACGAGGGCCACGACCGTTCCGGCGATGAGAAACGGCCAGGCTTGCCCGACGTGCTGAAAGGCCCAGGTGGCGATGAGTGGAGCGATCACTCGCGAAACCCCAGCGAAGGTTTGTGCCACACCCATGGTTGTGCCGACCTCGGCACGGTCGGAGGCGTGCGACATCAGGGCGGTTGTTGCCGGAAAGAGCAGCGCGGTGCCGATCGGGACGAGTGCCATCACCGGCGCCAGGAGCCACCAGGTCGTTGCCAGCGGATAGGCGAACAGCCCCAGCGTGAGGAGGATCGTCCCGATGCGGATGGTCCAGGGCTCGCCAAACCGGTGGACAATGGGGCCAAGCAGGAGCGATCGCATGATGACCGACAGGGCCCCCACGTAGAGAAACACATAGCCGATGGTCGCTTCACTGACGCCGAACCTTGAGTGCAGGTACAGCGCCAGGATCGAAGTCATGGCAAAGAGTCCCAGCATGCCCGCCGCATAGATCCACACCAGACGCGGCACTGGCCCTCGCGGGTGCCGCACGACCTGCAACGCGGCGTGCCACACCGGCTTTCGCTGGAGAACGGTGCCGGGTGCAAGGGGCGGACGTGACTCCGGCAGCCAACGCCAGGCAAGGCCTGCATTGATCAGACACAGCGCTGCGGCGATCAGGCCGGGGAATTCGTGGCCCAGGTGAAATGTCAGGGATCCGATGACCGGCCCAATCATGACGCCGAGGTTGGTCGCTGCCGAGAGCCAACCGAGCGCTCTGACACGATTTGCCGGCGTCACGGTATCCGTCACGTACGCTTGGGTGACGCCGGTGGTCCCTCCTCCCGCTCCCTGAATCAGCCGTGAGGCAAAGAGAACCCAGACCGCATTGGCAAATCCGAAGATCAGGAAACCGAGTGCCCCACCCATCAAGCCTGCCAGCAGCGCCGGTTTCCTGCCGTAATGGTCCGAGAGCCTGCCCCAAAGCGGCGACGAAAGCAGCTGCGCGATGGAGAAGGCCGCAATGACCAGCCCGATGGTGACAGGCGTAGCCTGAAAACGAATGGCATAGAGCGGAACCAGGGGGAAGACGATCGCGGACCCCAGCATATCGACAAACGCGATGCCGATAAGAATCGAGAGCCGGCGGAACTGGTCTCGCTGGGTGGCTTTCGCCTCGGCGCCGCTCACGAACGCCAAAGACTCACGGTGCGGGAGCGACCGCGCGCGCGTCGAGCAGATTGAGGAACAATCGGAATGCCCCAGGCACCCCGGCCGGTAACTGCCGGAAGAACGACAGCCCGGTGTAGAGGTAGGTGCCCTTGCCGAGCGGGCGGATCAGTAACCCGCCGCGCAGAGGCGCCTCCCCGGAATCGGACAGCGCAAGGAGCGGACGATACGTGGAGTCCCAGGTCCGGGCAAAATAGAGACCTCGCTCCTGGACCCAATGCATCCAGTCCGCGGCTTCGATGCGATTGGGGCGGGAAAAGACCGGATCACCCTCGGCGAGGATCTGCACCGGAGCATGCTCATTGGTCACCCGATCGTGGGGCTGGCCCAGGGTGAGCGGCGCCGGAGCGAACCTCCCGTTGAAGAACGGCTGCTGCTGGTACTGCACCAGGAGCCGCCCACCCCCCCGAACATATTCCAGCAGCCGGCCGTTGTTCTCCCCCAGGGCCGGCTCGGTTTCGTACGCCCGACTCCCTACCACGATGACATCGAACCGGGACAAATCGGCCCGCTCGATCGCGGCGGCATCGAGGAGCTCGACGCGAAGTCCGATGCCTTCGAGAGCTTCCGGCACACGGTCCGCCGCGCCGCGGATGTAGCCGACCCGGCTCGCGCTCGGCGCGGCAATCGGTGCAGCGTGCACGGCGCTCACCGCTGCCCGGCTCCGCGCTCGAAGCCGGATGTGCGGGTACTCGATCTGATAGAGGCCCGCGTCGTAACGGCGCCCGGCGGTATCCCTCGCCACGGCGCGAATCTCATAGGTTCCGGATGCCAGCCGTCCGGGCTGCCGCACCTCAAACACCAGAGTCTCCCGCTCCTCCTCCCGGCTGAGCGAGAAAGGCTGCGAGGGAACCCTGGGCCACCCGGATGGCAGTTCCAGCTCCACGGTTCCACTGGTCCGATCCCCCGCCCCGTGCTGCAGCGTGACGGTGAACCGCTGAACGTCTGCGCGAGTCGTCGACCAGACCTGTGCGGGTGGATCCAGCTTCACATCAACCCGGGGAACGACCAGAATCGGATGACGGACCTCACCGATCATCTGATCCCGGAACCGGTGCAGGACCTCCCGGGCGATCTCGTGTTCCCTGCCTCCTTCCCCTGTGGTCGCGAAGGCAAACCGTGCCTGAAGCGCCGGGGGCTCGAAGGGCTCGCCCCACGCCATCGGATCGCCGGCCCACTGGTACATCCCGCCGCCGCCCACGCGCTCCCGCCGGAGAAAGTACGGAGTCGTATACTCGGCGTCGCCCGGTATCGCGACTTCCACGTCACACGTCGCAACCGTTCCGGGTGCCACCAGCACCCGCGGGGAGGCGCACGGGCGCATGGCCCAATCGGGCCGCGGCAGGAGCTCCAGCGTGGTCAGGACGGGGGCCGATCCGGCATTCCAGGCCGACAATCGCACCATAACCCGCTGCCCCGGTACGACCCTGCCGTCCCGCGTGGTGGCATCGAACACCAGTCCCGCGCGGATCGCCGCCGCGGTCGCGGCGTGCCGTTCGCGGTCGCTCGCTTCGATACCGCCGGACGACGTGGCGCTCGTATCCACCCCGTCCCACAGCGCCTCCCGTCCTCCCCGCTTCCCGTCCGCCCGTGCTAGGAGCGTGAGCCGCACCGCGGACGGCCCCATCTCCTGGAGCGCTCCCATGTCCTGCGAACGATGCAGACTCCGCCCCCGCATCGCGATCTGCCGGTAGGACTGTCCGATGTCCGGATCCAGCACTCCCCCCTGCAACACCGTGGTGACACCGCTCGTGTCGAAGCGAGCCGAGCGGTACAGCTTGAACGGAGCCCACGGCGCGAGCCCTTCCTGTCGCAAGAGCTCGGGGAAACGGGTCGAATCACCGGCGACCAGGAAAGCCTGCTGAGCGGCCCATCCGGAGAACTGGTGCTGGCCGTGTCCATCCCTCGGCGTCCCCGAAAACATCGCGACGATCACCTGGGGCCGGAATCGCCGAACGATGCGCACCACGTCCTTGAGCACCGAGTCGCGAGGCCAGAACCGGCCCGTTTCCTCGATGGATTTGGAAAAACCGAAGTCAAACGCACGGGTGAAGTACTGGCGAGCCCCATCGAGGCTGCGGGCGCCGAGCAGCTCCCCGGTCCGGATGAGACCCAGCTCCTCGCCGAGCTCCGGCCCGATCAGGTTCTGGCC
>Ga0187892_10005316_pt1 | contig 20362 bp, 21 predicted proteins | sample MA1701073metaG_FD_139345 | JGI IMG/M metagenome (GOLD analysis project Ga0187892, IMG submission 139345) | Bio-ooze microbial communities from a basaltic lava cave in the Kipuka Kanohina Cave System on the Island of Hawaii, USA - MA170107-3 metaG ... | reverse complement strand
GCGTCTGGACTGCTCGCTGGCCAGCGAGGCCGTGGCCCTCTCGGACCTGATGATGATGGTGATGAACGGCGGGCGCGAACGCACGGAAGCCGAATACCGCGCGCTCTTCGAGGCCGCCGGCCTGCGTCATTCCCGCACGGTCGCGACGGCGGGTGAGTACAGCGTGATCGAGGCTGTGCCGTTAGGATAGGAAAGGCAGCTCCAACGCTTCGCTCGGAGGTGAACGATGCGTCCTGTACCCGTGCTGTCCATGGCCCTCGCCGTCGCGCTGCTCTCGAGTGGATGCGTCGTCCCGCCGTCGCCGGGCGTGCCGATGCCCGCGCCGGGCGCGGTGGTGCCGGCCGATGCCCGCGCGCTCCGCTACGGCAGCTCGGCGCCGGAGATCTTCAACAATCCGCAGATCGCCGGCAGCCTCCGCGCGCTCTTCGGTCCTGACTGGAATCCAGGGCCCATCGGCTTCGGTGCCCCTGAGTACTTTCCGGGATCCTCGTCGATCCGGCTGGTGCGCGTCGGTGACCAGGAGTGGATTGCCCTCGGCGGCTGCGCGCCGAGCGCCTGCACGACGCATCGCGGCCTGCTGCTGATCCGGCAGGATAGCGGGCAGCTGCTGGCGCGGCTCGACGAAGGCGGCTTCTCCCACTACTACGCCCACGGCCCGGAGGCAGCCATGGTGCCCCGCCCCCTGATCGACGGCGCCTGGGAAACCATCCGACGCCTCGAGCGTCGCTGACGCCGCGATCCCTCTGCCCCGTCGAGGGGGAGAGGGCAGGGAGGGGGCTGGTCTACGGCGCCGGGCTCGCCGCCGGGCCCGCGAACGGGCCTCCGTACGCGCCCATCGCGTTGCGCGTGCCGTCCACGTCGTCATAGCGCGGATCGGGGTCCCCGGCGTCGAGGCACGGGGAGCCGGGCTGCAGGCGGAAGTCACCCAGCGCGGGATTGACGAACAGCGGGTTCACGCTGAGCGAGTGCGCGCCGAGGTTCTCGCGCCCCGGCCCGTTGTCGTAGTTCGCGTTGCCGCTCGCGCCGTTGCCGAACAGGTTGTTGTAGTCGTTCGGAAGATCCGCGAAGTTCTTGAGCCCGATCGCGGCGTTGCCGGCGATGACGTTGTTGCGCACCTCGCCGCCACCGACCCCCTGCTGGAGGAAGATGCCGTTCGAGAGATTGCCGGTGATCGTATTGTTGTGGATCGCCAAGAAGTGCGGCTTTGCCCCATCGACGAGGATGCCGTTGCCTTCCGCCGGTCCCTGATTGGCGATCACGTTGTTGCGGATCACGATGCCACGGCTGGCGTTGAACCGCGATGCCTCGCTGCCCTGGCTGATCACGATGCCGTGTTCCTCGTTGCGCGCGATGACATTGCGGGCCACCTCGTAGTGGCGCGCCCCGTACCAGAACTCGAGTCCCGAGTCGCGGCAATCGTGAAGATGGTTGCCCACGATCTCTCCGGGTCCGGACTCGAGGACGAGCAGGCAGCGGTGCTGCGCGTTTCGGAGCGTCAAGCCCTCCAGGCGCACGTACGACACGCCGGCCTGGATCAGCACCGCTTCGGAGCGTGACCCGTTCGTGTCCTTCTCGCCATCGACGACGACCTGGGCACCGTCCGCCGCCCGGATCGTATTAAAGGCGCCGGGGATGCCGCTCACGCGCGCGAGCAGGTCGACCTGCTCGAGGTAGTTGCCGGACGCGATCACGATCGTGTTGCCCGCGGAGCCCGAGAATCGCGGATCGCGCACGGCGGCGGAGATGGTCGCCCACGCCGTTTCCGGAGCCAGCCCGTCTTCCGTGCCGCCCTTGTTGGCGGCGTTCACGTGGATCAGGTTTCCGCCGATCGGCTTCAGCGCATCGAGCGCGGTCACCAGCACCTCGTCGAAGGCCGCAAACTTGTTGAACCGCGAGTAGAGGCCGATCTTGCCGCTCGTCACCTCGTCCGTGTCGGCCTCGACGACCGGACGGCCGTTCAGGAACACCTGCAGGTGCGCCTGCTGCGCGCGCACCCCGAGCTGGACCGGCAGTCCCTTGATGTGCAGGTTGGCCGAGATGCTGGCCAGGGGGGTGAAGGTCCCGGCCCGACGCCGGCGGAGCTCGATCCGATCGTTCTCGTCGTTCAGCGCCACCTGGTAGAAGTTGTTCTCGTCCTGGAAGCGGAAGACCAGCCCGACGTCGTCGTTGTCGGTCGAGCGCACGTCGGCCGTCAGCTGGAAGTCGACGAGATCGGGCCCGCTCACGGCGATGTTGTGCGTGCCCGCGTCGGAGCTCTCGACCAGCTCGCCGCCGCTGACCGCCCACTGACCCGCGACCACCGTCCAGCCATCGGCGTTGCCGTCGTCGAAGTTGTCCCTCACGAGCACGGGGTACAGCGTGAACGACGCCGTGGCGACCTCGCCGACGATCGTCTGCGTTCCGGGCGTGACGAACGCCCCGTACCACACGTAGTCGCCCGGCGGCTCCGTACCGTTGAACGTGTAGCGCGCCGTCTCGCTCTGGAACATCTGCACGTTCCAGGCGGGGAACAACGGCCGCGCATCCGTGGTGACCGTGCCGTCGGCTTGCAGGAACAGCAGGCCCAGGCCGGGCGGCTGGATCGCGATGTAGAGGTCCATCGAGGCCGGAGGGCTGACTGGCGGCACCGTGAGCGTGAGGCTCAGCGGATCGCCCGCCTGGAAGCGGTCGCTGTTCACGCTCAGGCTCAGCCGGGGCAGGGCCGCCTGCGCCGTTCCCGCCACGCCGAGCAGGGCGAGGAGCAGGAGCGTCACGCGGCGGGCAAGCACCGTCACGGTCTCGAATGCGTCGCAAGCCCTGTGCCAGAGACGGCCGGCACCACGGGCCTGATTTTGGGAGAACCCGAGCACACGTCGGGCTACCGCCCGGGCAGGGCGTTACCCAAATCGAGCACTTTTCTCGTGAGACGCGCGGTCTACTTCGATGCGCCGCGCCGTCGTCGGGCCACGCCGGTCCGGACCGCCGCCTCGGCGACGGCGGCGGCGACGCTGTCGACGACGCGGCGATCGAACATCGAGGGCGTGATGTACTCCTCGGACAGCTCGTCGTCCGCCACCAGCGCGGCCAGGGCGTGGGCCGCGGCCAGCTTCATCTCGTCGTTGACGCGGCTGGCGCGCACGTCCAGCATTCCGCGGAAGAACCCGGGGAAGCAGCAGGAATTGTTGATCTGGTTGGGATAGTCGGACCGCCCCGTCGCCATGACCCGCACGGATGAGCCCACCTCCTCGGGCAGGATCTCGGGCGTGGGATTGGCCATCGCGAACACGATCGGGTCCCGGCCCATCGAGGTGATGTCCTTCACCGTGACGACACCGGGACCGGAGAGCCCGATGAACACGTCCGCGCCCCGGAGCGCGTCGCTCACCGAGCCCGGCACCTCGGCCGTCGTGTGCTCGGCGAACCACGCCTTCATCGAGTTCATGTTCTCCGTGCGGCCCTTGTAGAGGATGCCGGCGCGATCGCACGCCACGATGTGCTGCGCGCCCTCTCGCATGAGGAGCTTGGCGGTGGCGATGCCGGAGGCGCCGGCCCCGGTGATGACGATCCGGACGTCGGCCAGCCGCTTCTTCACGAGCTTGAGCGCGTTCAGGAGCGCGGCCAGCACCACGACCGCGGTCCCGTGCTGATCGTCGTGGAACACCGGAATGTCGAGGTCGCGCTGCAGCCGCTCCTCGATCTCGAAGCAGCGCGGGGCCGAGATGTCCTCGAGATTGATCCCGCCGAATACCGGCGAGATGGCCTTCACGATCATCACGATCTCGTCGACGTTCTTGGTGGCCAGGCAGATCGGGAACGCGTCGACGCCGGCAAACTCCTTGAAGATGAGCGCCTTGCCCTCCATGACGGGCTGCGCGCCGTTGGGGCCGATGTCGCCGAGCCCCAGCACGGCCGAGCCGTCGGTGACGACGGCCACGGTGTTGTGCTTGATCGTGAGCGTGTAGGCCTTCTCGGGCTCGTGGTGGATCGCCATGCACACGCGGGCCACCCCCGGCGTGTACGCCATCGAGAGGTCGTCGCGCGTCTTGACGGGGAACTTGCCGTTGACCGCGATCTTGCCGCCGAGGTGCATCAAGAAGGTCCGGTCGGAGACGTTCACGACCGACACCCCGGGGATGACGCGGAGTCGCTCGACCACCTCCTCGCCGTGGGCCTCGCTGCCCGCCTTGAAGCTGACGTCGCGCACGATGATCGCCTTGCCCACCTCGACGATGTCGATGGCGCCGATGTCGCCGCCGGCCTCGCCGATCGCCGAGGTGACCTTGCCGAGCATGCCGGGCTTGTTGTCGATCTGGAGCCGGACGGTGACGCTGTAGCTGGCCAGGGGCGTGTTGCTCATGATGCCTCCGTGAGGGCGGCGCTGATCACCTGAGGAGCGACAACGCTGCGATGGCGCATGGCGCGGCTCCGCCCCGATCTTGCCACAGCACCGCGGCCCGGTCAAAGTCCCGCTGCCGCGGAGCGTCGCGCGCCGGTGGCATCTTGACAATTGGAGCAGGGCCGGAGTGCTACCATCGCGATCGTGACAGGCAAGATCGTGATCGTCGCGCTCCTCGCCGCGATGGCCCTCGGCGAGACGGCGGCGCGACTCCCCCGGACGCTCGCCGGCGACTTCTATCAGCTCTGGTCGGTCTCGGCCGCGCGCCGCGCGAGCCCCGTCCCGCTGGGCGTGCCGTACACGCACGTCCGGGAGTACACCGACGTGCTGAACCGGCAGGCGGACGCCTCGACGGAGCCCCGGCTGAAGGCCGCCAACCGGGCGTGGCGCACGCTGAGTCCCGTCGCTTCCCCGCTCCTCTTCGTCACGTTCTCGCTGTTCCCGAGTGACTACTCGGCCGCGGTCATCACGTACTACACGCTCCAGACGCTGCTGTTCCTGGGCTCGCTCGCGCTGCTGGGCTGGCTCTTCCGCTACCACGCGTTCATCCTGCTGTGCCTGACGTTCATCCTGCTCCGCGCTCACGAGCCCTTGCTGTCCGACATGAGGCTCGGCAATGTCGGCGTGTGCCAGCTCTTCGTGCTGTCCGCGATGCTCGTGCTGGCCGGGCAGCTCGATCGGCCGCAGTGGGCGAAGCGCCGGATCGCCCTCGGGACGGCGTTCCTGTCCGGTCTCGTCTACGTGACGCTGTTCAAGCCGAGCGTGGCGCTCGTGACCGGGCTCCTCGCCGTGTGGTTCTGGGCCTCGCAGCCGCTCACCATGGTCGTCCGGTGCGCGCTCGGCACGGCGGGCGCGCTGCTGCTGTTCCTCGCCATTCCGAGCGTGTACTTCGGCACGCCGGCCGTCTGGCTGGACTGGTACCGGCACGAGCTCCTCCCGGGCCGCTGGGTGACCGGCCGCTCCGTGCAGCAGGGGAACTACTCGAGCGTGGCGATTCTCGCCGACTGGCTCGGGACCAGCGCCGGCGCGGTCCTGGCCGGCATCGCGGTCGTCCTGCTGGTCTCGCTCGCGGCCGTCGGCGTGCGGAGCGGGCGCGGCGCGGGGGCCTTGGCGCACTGGCTGGGCGCGCTCGCGCAGGACGCCAATCGTCTGGCCTCGATCGCGGTCATCGCGACGATCGCGATGTCGCCGCTCGCGTGGCTCCACTACTACGTGCTGCTGCTGATCCCGGCGCTCTGGCTGCTCCGCAACGGCACCACGATCGAGCCCGGCGGCGTGCTGAGCGCGCTCGCGCTGCTGATGAACTCGGGCGCGCTGAACCTCTTCCTGTACCTGGCCAATCTCGACCCGGTGGTGCCCGCAGTCATCGCGTTCGCCTGGGTGCCGCTCTGGGCCGCGATGCTGTGGGACCGGCCCGCGGCGGCGGCCCGCGTCGACGCCGTCGTCCCCACGCCCGGCAAGAAGGTCCCGGTCGCGCGATCGGCGCAATCCGGATCCCGGGCCCGGTAACCGCGCCCGCCGGTGGTGCACGATGGGGAACCCGTGAGCAGCCCGGCCCTGGCCCGCGACGTGCGCGTGATCTCGCTCGTCGGCAGCGCGCACTTCGTCAGCCACTTCTTCCAGCTCGCGCTGCCTCCGCTGTTCCCGCTGATGCGCGACGAGTTCCAGGTGTCGTGGACGGCGCTCGGACTGCTGGTGAGCCTGTTCTACGCCGCCTCGGGCATCGGACAGGTGATCGGCGGGTTCGTCGTGGATCGGCTGGGTGCCCGGCCCGTGCTGTTCTCCGGCATGGGTCTCCTGTCGGGCGCGATCGCGCTCACCGGGCTCGCGCCCACATACTGGGCGCTGCTGCCGATCGCGCTGCTCGCCGGCCTCGGCAACGCCGTGTTCCACCCGGCGGACTACTCGATGATCAATGCGCTGGTGAGCCCGGGTCGCGTGGGTCGTGCCTACAGCGTGCACGGGATCGGAGGGACGCTCGGGTACGCCTCGGGTCCGGCCGTGATGGTGGCCGCGGCCACCGTCTGGGGGTGGCGGGCCGCGGCGATCGCGGCGGGACTGGCCGGCCTCGCCGTCACTGCGCTGCTCGCCAGCGTCGCGCCGGCCTCCCGCGAGGCGGAGGTGTCGCATCGCGCGAGGCCGGCCTCGTTCGCCAGCGACGTGCGCATGCTCCTCACGGCCCCGATCATCGGCGCGTTCGTCTACTTCCTCCTGTACGCCACCGCGCAGGTCGGCTTTCAGACCTTCTCGGTGGCCGCCCTCGTGGCGATCCACGCGGTGCCCATCTCTGCCGTGGCCGGCGCGCTCACCGGGTACCTGCTCGGCGGCGCGGCCGGCATTGTCGCGGGCGGCGCGTTCGCCGACCGCGCGAGCCGCCCGGATCTCCTGGTGAGCCTGGGGCTCGGGGCCGCGGCGCTGCTGATCCTGCTCGCGTCCCATCTCGCCTCCCTCGTCCTGGTCACGGTCGTCACCACGGCGGCCGGGTTCTGCAGCGGCCTGATCGCGCCCTCGCGCGACCTGCTGGTCCGCTCGGTGACGCCCCCGGGCGCCTCGGGGAAGGTGTTCGGCTTCGCGTATGCGGGGCTCGACGCGGGCTCCACGATGACGCCGCTCATCTTCGGCTGGCTGCTCGATCACGGCGAGCCCCGCGCGGTCTTCGGCGTCGTGGCCGGCCTGCTCCTGCTGACGATGCTGGCCGTCGTGCCGATGCGCCGTCGCCGCGTCCCCACCGCCGCGCGCATCTGATCCCGGCCGGCCGGCACCCGCCTTGCAAGTTCCGGGCGGACACTGCCCGGGGCCCGGTCCCGCTGCCGTCGTGCACAGGCCGGGCGATCCTGCAGCAACCCGCCGAAATACTTCATGATTCCAGACGCCGAGTTCTAGACTGTTGTCGCCCATGTGGGCTCGAGCCCTCGTCAGCACCGCACCACACGCACCCGACACGGTGCCCCGATGACACCACACGCCGCCGTCGACGACGATCGCGTGGTCGCCACGCGGCCCGCAGCCACGCAGGCGCTCGAGCCCGCACCGCTGGTCGTCTCGGTCGTAATGCCGTGCCTGAACGAGGCCGACGGCGTCGGCAAGTGCGTCGACAAGGCGGTCCGGGCCCTCCGCCGGATGAAGGTGCCGGGCGAGGTGATCGTCGTCGACAACGGCTCGGCCGACAGCTCCGCGGAGATCGCCGAGGCGGCCGGAGCGCGTGTCATCCACGAGCGCCGCCGCGGCTACGGGGCCGCGTACCTGCGCGGGTTCCAGGAAGCGCGCGGCGCCTATCTCATCATGGGCGATTCGGACGACAGCTACGACTTCTCCGACCTGGAGCGGTTCGTCGTCCCGCTCGAGCGCGACGGGTACGACATGGTGATGGGGACGCGGCTCAAGGGCACGATCCTGCCCGGGGCCATGCCGTGGACCCACCGCTGGATCGGCAACCCGATCCTTTCCGGGATGCTCCGGCTCTTCTTCCACACCCGCGTGTCGGATTCGCACTGCGGCATGCGCTCGTTCACCAGGGCGGCCTATCAGCGGCTGAACCTACACACGCAGGGGATGGAGTTCGCGTCGGAGATCGTGGTCAATGCGCTCCGCGAGAACCTGAAGATCCACGAGGTGCCGATCACGTACTACCCGCGCGAGGGCGTGTCCAAGCTGAGCGGACTGCGCGATGCGTGGCGGCACGTCCGCTTCATGCTGATCTACTCGCCCTCGTACCTGTTCCAGCTGCCCGGGCTGCTGCTGGCAGCGTTCGGGGCCGCGCTCATGCTGTGGCTCGCGCGCGGTCCCCAGACGCTGCTCGGGCACCAGTGGGACTACCACGTCCTGCTGTTCGGCGCCTCGTCCCTCATCCTGGGCTACAACCTCGTGCTGTTCGACGTGCTGGCCAAGACATTCTCGATGGGCGCCAATCTGGCCCGACCGGGGCGGTGGCTCACCGGCTTGAGCCGGGCCTTCACGCTCGAGCGCGGCCTGCTGCTGGGCGCGCTCCTGTTCCTCGGCGGGCTCGCGCTCGAGGTGAAGATCGTCATCGACTGGGCGCGTTCCGGGTACGGCACGTTGATGGCCGTGCGCGGAGTCACGATCGGCATGACCGCCATGGTGCTCGGCGCGCAGACGATCTTCAGCTCGTTCCTGATGAGTCTCATGCTGGTCCGCCGGCGGTAGCCGTCTCGACTCCCGTGCCATCCTCCCGTCTCCTCACGGTCGAGCGGTCGAGTCGCCCCGGACTGCGCGCCGGCTCGAGCGGGGCGATCAAGGTCGGACTCGTCAGCCACTACATGCCGCCCCACCACGGCGGCATCGAACGGGTCGCCGACACCCTGTTCAACGGCTACCAGCAGCGCGGTCTCGACGTCCGCTGGGTCGCCAGCCGCGTGCCGCGCAATGCGCCCGCGGTGGAGGGCCGACGGCTCCGGGTGGCGTGCTGGAACGGCCTCGAGTCGCGGCTGGGCGTGCCGGTCCCGGTCTGGGGGGTGGCGGGTGTGCGGCAGCTCTCGGAGCTCATCCGCTGGGCCGATGTCCTGCACGCGCACGATTGCCTCTACCCGGGCAGCGCGCTCACCGTCGTGCTGAGCCGGCGCCAGAGCCGGCCGGTCCTGCTCTCGCAACACATCGGGTTCACGCGCTATCGATCGACCGGGCTGAATGCCATCCAGCGGCTCGCGTACGCCACGCTCGGGCGGGCGGTGCTCAGGCGCGTGGCGCACCTGGTGCTGGTCACGCCGAGAGCGGCCGAGTACATTCCGCGGCTGCTCGGGCGGACGCCGCCGAGCACCAGCATCATCCAGAACGGCATCGACACCGCGCGATTCCGGCCGGCGACCGGAGCCGAGCGCAGGAAGGCGCGCGCCGACCTCGGTCTGGCCCATGACGATGCGGTCGTGCTCTTCACCGGCCGCCTGGTCGCCAACAAGGGACTCGAGATCGTGCTGGAGGCCAGCGCGCGGCTGGCCGGCGCCCGATTCCTGATCGTCGGGGACGGGCCGCTGCGCGATCGTCTCTGCGGGCGCCCGGAGTCGGTGCTCTGGCGGGCCGACGTGAGCCCCGACCGCATGCCCAGCATCTATCACGCCGCGGACTGCCTGGCCCTGCCTTCCGTCGACGAAGGGTTGCCGCTCGTGGTGCAGGAGGCGATGGCCTGCGGGCTGCCGGTGGTCGCCTCCGAGGGCGAGCGATACGCGACCGACCTGCATGAACATGGAGTGTGTCTGCTCGCGCACCGCACGGGTGAGTCGCTGGCCGCGCGCCTTCACGAGGTCCTGACCGGGCAGGTGTCGATCGTCGGCGCGAGGGCTCACGCGGAGAAGCACTGGGGGCTGGACACGATGGTGGACGCGTACATCGACCAGCTGCGCCAACTGGTGGACACCGGCCGGCCGCGGGGCTGACGTGGCCGCGGCGCACGAGACGGCGGCGCGGAGGTACGATGAGCTGTGGCGGAGCGCCTGGGGCGATCTGCAGCACTTCGGTCCCGTCCACCAGCACACGCGCCAGCGGCTCGTGCGCACGGTTCGCGCGCTCCAGGCGCGCACGGTCCTCGATGTCGGCTGTGGGTCCGGCGACAACCTCGCCGCGCTGGCGCCGCTCGGGCTCGAGCTGGCCGGGGTGGACATCTCGGCCGAGGCGCTGGCGAGCGCGCGGCGCCGGTTTCCGGGGGCGCGGCTCACGGTTCTCGACGTCGAGCGCGAGGCGCTGCCCCAGACGTTCGATCTGGTGATCAGCGTGCAGGTGATCGAGCATCTGCTCGACGACGTGGCGGCGCTCGGGAACATGGCCCGGATGGCGCGGCGCTGGGTGCTCGTCTCCACGATGAAGGGACGCATGCGGCGTTCGGAGCTGGCGATCGGTCACGTCCGGAACTACTCCGTCATCGAGCTGGAGCGGAAGCTGGAGCGGGTGGGCCTGAGGCCGGTCCAGACCTCGGGCTGGGGCTTTCCGTTCTACTCGCCGCTGTACCGCACGGTCGCGGAGTGGCTCCCGGGCGGGCCGCCCACCGGCCCGATGCATCCGGCGGCCCGGCTCATCGCCCGCGCGCTGTACCAGCTCTACCGGCTGAACTGGCCGGGCCGCGGAGACGTGGTGAGCGTGCTGGCTCGACCCAGGTAGAGCTCCGATGCGCGCCGCGAGTCCGATTCCCTCGCCCCCGGAGGGGGGGAGGGCCAGCGCGAGGGGGAGTGCAGAGCGCGCGCGAGCCGTCCGCGTGCTCGCCTGCGCGGGCGGCCTGGTGTTCTGCTATCTCGCGTTTCTCCTCGGGGCCGACGCCTCGGACGCGTACGTCACGCGCTACGGCACCTTCGTGCTGTCGCGTGGCGAGCTCGCCCTCAAGCTGTACCTCGTGCTCTTCATGTTTCCCGCGGCCGTGTTGCTGGCCTTGCTCATCGCGGAGCTCGTCCCGTCGTCACGGATCCTGGGGGCCTTCGATGCCCTGGCGCGGCGGCCGCGGGGGCGGCTCTGGCCACTGGTGCTGGCGGTGGCGGTCCTCGGTCTGGTCATCGGCGTGCGAGCCGGGGTGTTGCGGGAGGCGGCGATCACCGACGACGAGCACGTCTACCACTTCCAGGCGCAGCTGCTCGCCTCCGGTCGACTGTACGCCGCGTCCCTTCCCGAGCCGGTGCGCCCGTTCTTCCAGAACCAGTTCATCATCAACAACGGCCGCTGGTTCGGGACCTACTTCCTGGGACATCCGGCCGTGCTGGCGGTGGCCGCCAGGCTCGGCGTGCTGAGCTGGATCGGCGCCATCGAAGCGGCGCTGACGCTCCTGCTCGCCATCGTCATCGCGCGCCGGCTCTTCAACGACCGCGTGGCCATCATCACCGGCATCCTGCTGGTGCTCTCCCCGTTCTTCATCTTCATCTCGGCCACTCACCTCTCGCAGCCGACGTCCACCGTGTTCCTGACGCTGTTCCTGCTGGCGGTGCTGCAGATCGAGGCCAGGCCGAGATCCGTCGGGTGGTGGAGCCTCGCGGCGGGGGCGCTCGTCGCGGGCGCGTTCACTCGCCCCCAGACGGCCGTGTTCCTCTCGGTTCCGTTCCTCGGGCGGCTCGGCTATCTATGGATCCGAGGGGTGCTGCGGCCGGGCTGGGGACCCGTGAGCGCGTCGCTGGGGGTGCTGGCGATCGGAGCGGCGGCCTTCCTCGGTGTCAATCACGTCTACACGGGCAGCGTCTTCAGGACCGCGTATCACCTCTACTGGGATCTCGGGCTCGAGCGCTCCAGCTTTCCGCGCGGGCTGCTGCCGGCGGTGCGCGACATCTCCCAGAACGTCGCCCAGCTGAACTTCTGGCTCCTGGGCTGGCCGCTGTCCCTCGCGTTCGTCCCGTTCTTCCAGCGTGACGGTCGGGCCTGGCCTCTGGCCGCGGTCCCGGTGCTCGGGCTCGTGTGGTACGGCGCGGCGGGCATCCCCACCGTCGCCGCCGTCGGTCCGGTGTACTTCGGCGAGGCGATCGTCCCGCTCGTCATCCTCACGGCCAGCGGCATCGAGCGTGCCGTGACGTTCGTCCGGCATCGGCTCGGCGACACCTTGCCGACGCGCGCTCTCGTAGCGGCGCCGATCGCCGGCATCCTGGTCTCGCTGTTCGCATTCGTGCCGACGGAGATCGCCTCGGTTCGACTCATGGCGGACGTCAGCCGGCTGCCCTATGACCTCGTCGAGGCGCGCGGGCTCGACCGCGCCACCGTCTTCGTCCGAAACGTGGCCACACCGTTTCTGGCGCCCGGCTCGTGGGCCTACTATCATCGGAACAATTCGCCCGATCTCGGCGATCCGGTGCTGTTCGTGCGTGACCTCGGCCCGGAGAAGAACAAGGAGCTGATGCGCTACTTGCCCGACCGCGCGCCCTACTGGATGGGCATGGTGAACGGCAAGTTCATGCTGCTGCCCCTGGAACGCTGAGGGGATCGCGCCGGCTCAACGGCTCGTGGAGGCTCACCCTCGATGCGCGGCCGCACTCTCCTGATGCTCGCCGTTCTCACGCTGGCCGCCGCCTGCGCGCGGACGCCGGGGACGCCCAAGCCGGACGTCCCGTTCGTCGTCACCGACTTCGAGGTCGTCGACGAGATGCTGAAGGTGGCGAAGGTGACGAAGGACGACGTCCTCTACGACCTCGGCTCGGGCGACGGGCGCATCGTGATCCGCGCCGCCGAGCGGTTCGGGACGCGGGGCACCGGCATCGACATCGAGCCGAAGCTGGTGCAGCAGGCCACCCGGAACGCGCGGTGGGCGGGCGTGAGCGATCGCGTGACATTCGTCCAGGGCGACCTCTTCGCCGCCGACATCAGCGAGGCGACGGTGGTGACGCTCTACCTGCTGCCGGAGGTGAACCTCAAGCTGCGCCCGAAGCTGCTGCGCGAGCTGAAGCCGGGGACGCGGGTCGTCTCGCACAACTTCGACATGGGAGACTGGAAACCGGAGAAGACGAGCTACGTGACGATCTCGGGCGCGTGGCACGTCGTGTACTTCTGGGTGATCCCGCCGCGAGCCGACCGGTGAGCCGGTCGGCGCGGCGCGGAAGGGTGGCGCGCTACGGAGACTGCTTGGGCGGGCCGCCCGGGGTGACGGTGGCGGGCACGGCGGCTTCCTCGCGGCGGCGTCCGGTCTCGCGTCCGCCCGGACGCTCGTCCTGCTTGGCCTTCAGCCTCGCCACCAGCTCCGGATACCCCGAGCGCTGGATGATCGAGTTGAACTGCCCGCGGTAGTTGGCCACCAGGCTGATGCCCTCGATGTTGACGTCGTAGGCGCGCCAGCGGTCGCCCTTCAGTAGCATCCGGTAGTCCACCGGGATCTCCGTGCCCTGCTTGGTCACGATGCGGGTCTTCACGACCGCCTGCTCGCCGTCCGCGCTCTCCCCCGGGAACAGGATCTTCTCGCCGGAGTAGCCCTCGATCTTCGAGATGTACGCTTGCTCGAGCAGATCGCCGAACAGCCGGACGAATTCCTCGCGCTCGGCGGGCGTGCGCGCCGGCCAGAAGCGGCCGAGGCTCCGCTGCGAGATCTCGGTGAAGTCGAAGATATCGTTGGCGACGGTGCGGATCATCGCCCGCCGATCGGCCGTCCTGGCGTCCTTCTTGAGCTCGGGGTTCGAGAGGATCTTCAGCACCTGATCGATGGACTGGCGGAGCTGGTCCGTCGGCGGACCGGCTGCCGCATCGCGCACCATCGGGAGCATCACCACGAGCGCGAGAGCGAGAAGGGCCCGGGTCGTCATAGGCGGTCATCATATATCACAGGCCGGCGGACGCCAAAAGGGGGCCTGGTCGCCACTGGACCACCGCTCAGCGTGGCCCCGCGGCGCCGCGCGCCCAGTGCGGCGGCCGGCGCAGCCAGGGCGCGAGCGCACGGCCTCGGATCAGGGATGCTGGCGGGCACACGGGTCGCGCCCGGGTCAGGGACTGACGCCGGTGCCGGCGCGGGGGCGCGTCAGCCTGGTGTGAAGCGCGTGAACCTGATCGGGGAAGGGGACCCCGCCTCGGACCGTCATCGGCGTCTGCTCGGCGAGGCCGGTGAGCAGCTCGACGAAGACCGGGCCCTCGGCGGCCAGCAGATCGGGGAACCGCCGGCGGAACTCCTCGAGCTCGTCGATCGTGCCCACCGTCGAGTAGCCCGCCCCCCGGGCCATCAGCACGAAATCGACGCTGAGACCGCCCGGGATCCCCTGGGCGCCCGAGGTGTGATACACGCCGTTCTTGAACAGGAGGTGCACGAGGTTGCGCGGGGCGGCGCCGGCCACGGTCGCCAGCGAGCCGAGCTGCATCAGCAGCGAACCGTCGCCGTCGAGCACGATCACCCGCCGGTCGGGCCGGGCCAGGGCCAGGCCGAGGCCGAGCGACGAGGCGCCGCCCATGAAGCCGACGCACGTGACGGAGAGATCGTCGGGGGCGATGCGGCGCCAGGCGGGCGCCGTGGTCATCGTGGGTACGCAGATCGCGCTGCCGCGCCCGGCGGCGACGATGCGCAGCACGTCTTCCGGTTTCATGGGCGGCTTCACGGCGGAGGTGGTGGCCATCAGATCGTCTCCAGCCCGACCAGCACCACCGCCGGTCCGCGCCGCGCGCGACTGAGCCGGTAGTACTCCGGGATCCGGTGCACGTCGTTTGGGCCCTCGAGGCGCGCGTGAGGCACGCCGAAGGTCTCCAGCAGCGGCTCGCAGTAGCGCACCATCGAGTGCCGCGACTCGCGCGGGTCGCGGTCGCGCTCGCGGCTGAGCAGGCCGATCATGTAGAAGACCGGCACCTGGCCGTCGATAGCCACGCCGCGCAGCGTGTTGATGGACGCGTAGAGCCCGGCGTGCTGGATCATGAGCACCACCGGCTCGCCGCCGATGTACAGCCCGGCCGCGATCGCGGTGGCCTCGTCCTCGGTGGCGCAGGTGACCACGCGGATCGCCTCCTCCTTGTCCAGGGCGGCGAGCACCGTGCGCTGATGCGTGTCCGGCACGCTCAGGATCCAGCCGAGATGCGAGTGCTGGGTCGGCTCGGCCAGTTCGACCCCGAGCGTCGCCCGGGCCTCGCGGAAGGTGTCCTTCAGCGTCTCGATGATCAGCGTCGCGGGGATGGATTCAGGCATCATGCCTCTCCGGGGTCACGACATCGCGCGCGAGAAGCTCGGCATCACGTGGGTCGCGAGCAGCTCCATCGAGCGCCGCCAGAGCTTGGGTTGGTCCCAGTCGTGCCCCGCCATCAGGAGCGTCCCGAACGGGCCGGTCTCCTCGCGCAGCGCGACCAGCTGCTCGAGCACGCGCCGGGGGCGGCCGGCGATGATCAGCGCGCGCTTGACCACGTCGACCGTCACCGCCTCGTCCGGCATGTCGAGATCGGGCTTGAGCATGAACAGCGCCTTGCGCGCGTGCGAGAAGCTGTGGATGAAGAAGCTGTAGTAGAACGACAGCCCGCTCTGTGGATCGGCGAGATAGTCTTCCGCCTCGGCGTCGCTCTCGGTGACCAGCACGCTGCGCGACACACGCCAGATGTCCGGATCGGGGCGCCGGCCGACGAGCTCGCAGCCTTCCACGTAGCGCTCCCAGTGACCGCGGAGGTAGCGCCGGTGGAAGAAGTTGCCGGAGACCGGGATCCAGGCGCGCTCACCCGCCGTGCGGGCACTGGCGGAGTTCGGCGTGAGCAGCGAGAGCGCGATCGGCGGGTGCGGCTGCTGGAAGGGGCGCGGCACGTAGCCCACCTTGAAGTCGGGCCAGATGGCGTTCTCGAGCGAGATCTTCCAGAACCGGCCGTCCAGCCGGTACGGCGGGTCCTGCGCCCACAGCTTGAGCACCATGTCGATCGACTCGAGCATCATCAACGGGCGGAGCTCGGCCTGGCCGACGTCGAACAGCTCGAAGTCGCTCACGAGGCCGCCCGGCCCGATGCCCAGGATGAAGCGGCCGCGGCAGAGGTGGTCGAACATGGCCACGTAGGCGGCGACGGTGCCGGGGTGGAGCTGCGGCAGGTTGATGACGCCCGTGCCGAAGCGGATCTGCCCGGTGCGATCGATCACGGAGGCCAGGAAGATCAAGGGGGACGTGATGCGCTCGCTCCACGAGCTGAAGTGCTCGCCGACGAACACCTCGGTGAAACCGAGCCGGTCGGCCAGGATCACCGCCTCCTGGTCCTCTTCCAGGATCGTGGTGTAGTCCCGGGCCGGGTGGTGGAACGGCATCGTGAACATTCCGAGCTTGACGGTCACCGGCGCCTCCTTCGGCTTCCCGCGATTTGGCGGAAGCCTATCACACGTGCCGCAGCGGATCAGCTCCTTCGCCTACAATGAGACATCCTACACACAAGGAGGCCGTGCATGGCCGAGAGCGAGAACCTCCGGAAGGGCCAGGCGCTCAGGCGCCAGCTGCTGGGCGACGCCTACGTGGACCGGATCAACCAGACCGTGTACGCGGATCCCGTCATGAAGAAGTTCATCGACGTGGCGACCGAGAACGCGTTCGGCGCGCTCTGGAGCCGACCCGGCCTGGATCTGAAGACGCGGACGATGATCTGCGTGGTCTCGGACGCGGCCACCGGCCGGGACCCGGAGCTGGCGATCCACGTGCGCATGGCGCTGCGCCAGGGCTGGACGGAGGACGAGCTCACCGAGGCGCTCTTGCATCTCACGGCCTACGTGGGGTTGCCGCTCATCCGCGAGGCGATGCTGACGGCCAAGCGAGTGTTCGACGAGGTCCGGGCAGGCCGATGATCGCGGTCGTCGGAGACTTGAATCTGGCGAACCCGACGCATCGCTTCACCAACAGCGCTCTCGAGTACATGGGCCTTCCGTTCGAGTGGGTGCCGACGGATGCGATCGGCGATCGGGCCGATGAGCGGCTCGCGCGGTACGCCGGGCTGTGGATCGCGCCGGCCAGTCCGTACCGCAGCATGGACGGCGCGCTCTGGGCCATCCGCTATGCGCGGGAGCGCGGCGTGCCGCTCGTCGGCACCTGAGGCGGGTTCCAGCACGCGATCGTCGAGTTCGCGCGCAACGTTCTCGGGGTCCGAGACGCCGAGCATGCCGAGACGAGCCCCGACGCCGAGCGGCTGGTCATCACGCCGCTCGCGTGCTCTCTGGTGGGCCAGCAGCATCGCGTCACGATGCGCGCGGGGAGCCGGGCCGCCGAGCTCTATGGCGCGACCGAGATCGTCGAGGACTACTACTGCAACTACGGGGTCAATCCCGCCTACCACGCGCGGCTGGAAGCCGGCGGGCTCCGGGTCACCGGGGTCGGCGACGAGGGCGAGATCAGGATCGTGGAGCTCCCCGGCCATCCGTTCTTCCTGGCGACCCTGTTCCTCCCGCAGGCAAGGTCCACGCCCGCGCGCCCGCATCCGCTGATCGCCGGCTACGCGTCCGCCGTCGCATCCCGCTCGCTCTAGGGATCCCTCACCCCTCTGGGGAGAGGGCAGGGTGAGGGGAGACGGCTACCGCCCCGCCAGCCGCGCCACCACCGGCGCGAACACGTCGAGGGCGGGCTCGAACACCGTGTAGTACGTACTCGGACCGCATGTGGCCGGCGCCGAGCCCGAGCTCGAGGCGGCCATCGCTCAGCAGATCCAGAGCCGCCGCCTCGCGCGCGACGAGCACCGGGTGACGGAAGTCGTTGTTGAGCACCAAGGTGCCGAGCCGGAGCTTCGTTGTCGCGGCGGCAGCGGTGGCCAGCGCGGGGATCGGCGCGATCAGCTCGCCCAGGTGATCGGGCGCGGTGAGGACGGAGTAGCCGAGCGCCTCGATCTTGCGCGCCGTGTCGGCCAGCCCCCCCCGCGAGCGGACGGTGCGGAGGTTCACGCCGAAGCGGAAGGGCTTCATCGTCGGCTCAGCGATCCCCTCTCCCCTCCGGGGAGAGGGCAGGGTGAGGGGTGGCTATCTCGCGCCCTTGAGAAGCGCGGCGAGCGCCTCCTCGACACCGGGCGCGGTCGGCGTGTCCTTGTACTCGGCGAGCCGCTGATAGATGTCCGCGGCGGCTTCGTGAAATCCCGCGGGGAGACCGGCCTGCGCCAACGCCCGTGCGGTCTCGTCCATCTCGCCGACGAAGCGCCAGGCCTTGCGCGCGTTGTCGTGCCCGGCGCGCTCCGAGCGCGCCGGCATCTCGGGCATGGAGATCCGCCACTCGGCCAGCAACGCATGGTCGACGCCTTCGGCCGCGGCGAACGCGCGGATCGCCAGCAGCAGCGCCTGCATGCCCTTGTTCCAGCCGCCGTAGGCCATCTTCAACGCCGACGCGGCGCCCGGCGGCGCATCCAGCACGATCGCGTTCACGGGGCCGGCCGTGAAGAGCTCGGCCACGCGCGCCGCCTCGGGACCGGCGAGGTAGATGCGGGCGGCGCCGGGCTTGCGGTTGGCGGGCCCGATGACGCCGCCGTCGACGAACCGCGCGCCGCCGCGCTCCGCGATGCGGCCGATCTCGCGGGCCGTCTCGGGCGCGACCGCATTGGCATCCACGAAGGTGCCCGCGAACCGGAGCGCCGCGACCGCGCGCGCCACCTCGAGGGCGGCGTGCGGGGGCGCCACCGAGACGATCACCTCCGCCCGGCCCACGAGCGGCTCGAGCGAGCCGGCGTCCTCGAGCCCGATCTCCTGCGCGCGCTCGCGCGTGCGCGCGCCTCGACCCTGCGACGTCCAGAGGACCCGCGCGCCGCCGGCCACCAGGGTGGCCCCCACGGCCGAGCCCATCTCGCCCGGATGCAGGAGCCCCACTTCGGTGCCGGGATTCATCCTCAGACCACGCCCTCCGCCCGGAGCGTCTTGATCTCGTCCGGCGAGTAGCCGACCTCGCGCAGGATCTCGTCCGTGTGCTGGCCGAGCTCGGGCGCCGGTGTTCTCACCGCGCCCGGGGTGCGCGAGAGCGTCATCGCGGGAGTCTGCACTTCGAGCTCGCCGAGGCGCGGATGCCTCACCGGCGTGGCCAGGCCGAGATGCCGCACCTGCGGATCCTCGAAGAGCTCCTTGACGTTGAGGATGGGCCCGCAGGGCACGCCGGCGGAATTGAGCGCATCCACCCAGTGCTGGCTCGAGCGGGAACCCAGCGCCTTCTCGAGCTCGTCGTTGAGCGCGAGGCGGTTCTTCGATCGGTCGGGCGGGGTCTTGAAGCGGGGATCGTCGATCAGCGGCTCGACACCGAGCGCCTGGCAGAGCCGGCGGAACATGACCTGCCCCGAAGCCGCGATGTTGATGTGGCCGTCGGCCGTGCGAAAGACGCCGGTGGGGATGCCCGTCGGATGATCGTTGCCGGCCTGCGGCGGGATCTCCTTGCCGATGAGCCAGCGCGTCGCCTGGAAGTCGAGCATCCGCACCATGGCCTCGAGCAACGAGGTGTGCACCCACTGCCCCCGGCCGGAGCGCTCACGCTCGAGCAGCGCGGCCAGGATGCCCTCGGCCAGGAAGATGCCCGCGGTGAGGTCGGCGACCGGGATGCCGACGCGCACCGGGCCCTGCCCGGGCAGCCCCGTGATCGACATGAGCCCGCCGAGCCCTTGCGCGATCTGGTCGTAGCCGGGCCGGTCGCGATACGGTCCGCTCTGCCCGAAGCCCGAGATGCTGCCGTAGATCAGGCGCGGGTTGATGCGGCTCAGGGCCTCGTAGTCGATGCCCAGCCGGTGCTTGACGTCCGGCCGGAAATTCTCCACCAGCACATCGGCGCGCGCGACCAGCCTCTTCACGATGTCGATCGCCTTCGGCTGCTTGAGGTCGAGCGTCATCGACCGCTTGTTGCGGTGCAGGTTCTGGTAGTCGAAGAGGTCGCGCGCGAAGTCCCCCTGGGGATCCGCGCGCGCCTCGATCTGGATCACGCGGGCGCCGAGGTCGGCGAGCTGGCGGACGCACGTCGGTCCCGCGCGCGCCCGCGTGAGGTCGATGACGGTATACGGCTCGAGCGGCAACGTCATCGTGCCGCCCACCGGTTTACTTCTTGGCGCCGAGCCGCGTCTCCAGGAGGATCCGCACTTCCTGGGCCGCCGCCCGCCAGAGCGCGCCGCCGGGGGCGTCGTATTCGGCCTGGACGAGCTTGCGGTACTCGGCCATGGCCGCGTCCTTCTTGTCCTCCGGCGCGACGTCGAGCGTCTTGGCGCGGATGCCGACCACCTTGGTCGTCGCGGCATGCGCCCGCTCGATCCAGCGGCCGATCTCGTTCCAGTCCTGGTCGAAGAACACCACGATCGGGATCGAGCGGAAGCCGTTGTTGAGGAAGCAGTCGGTGAGATCGAGGTGCTGGTCGCGGAAGAACACCCGCAGCTCGGCGTTCGGCATCGCCTCGGCGATGTGCGCAATCAGCGGCGAGTTGCGATGCACGTCCCCGCACCAGTTCTCGCCGAGCATCAGCACGTAGCGGACCTGGCTGACGCCGCTGAAGAACTTCCGCTCCTCATCGGTGAGCACCGACTTGGCGAAGTTGTCCTCGGTGCGCGCCCGCGTGTCGCCCATCTGGGCCATGTAGTCCTTCCACGTCATCCCGGTGGCGAAGCGCTGTGAGTCGAGAGGGATTCTCAGCTGAGCCATGAGTCTCTCCTTGAGTGTGAGTG
>Ga0187892_10005315_pt1 | contig 20367 bp, 20 predicted proteins | sample MA1701073metaG_FD_139345 | JGI IMG/M metagenome (GOLD analysis project Ga0187892, IMG submission 139345) | Bio-ooze microbial communities from a basaltic lava cave in the Kipuka Kanohina Cave System on the Island of Hawaii, USA - MA170107-3 metaG ... | reverse complement strand
GCGCCGCGCCTCTGGGGGGCATGCCCCCCAGAGGCGGCTTGGCGCTCTCCCACTCGAGAGAGCTTCTGGCGAAGACTACCAGAAAATGAAGATACAAGGGACGCGCTCCGTCGCGTCTCCCGCGAAGCGGGAGACGCGACGGAGCGTGGCACTCCAAATGAACTTTGACCGACCACTACTGACAGGCTGCCCCCAAAAACTATTTTTGATGGGTTGCGGAATTTCGCAAGCGCTTCATTATCAACAACCGCGTTTTCGGCAAATTGCACCAAAACCGACTTTTTTGAGCAGCCTGTTCGTGTCGCCGCCCCGTCCCGTTCCGTCGTTCCCGAACCCAGCACCCTCGCGCGGTTGTTGCTCGGCTTGCCGCTGTTGTGTTTGTCTGGCGGCGCAAACTCAGGCGAACGTGATTTTAAGGAAATTTGCCTATGAAAAAACTGATTTTTCATAGGAGATTCTTGTTGCAATCACTGGAGCGCTGTTCCACTATCCGCCCGCTTCACCACAACGGCGGAGCGCAATTCACCCACCGCTATATCGACAAGGAGACCATCATGGCTAGAAAACCGAATGCCGCATTCATGAAGGCGTTGACGCCTTCTCCCGCGCTTGCCGCGGTCGTTGGCAGCAAGCCCCTTCCCCGCACGGAGATCACCAAGAAACTCTGGGCGTACATCAAGAAGAACAAGCTGCAGGATGCGAAGAACCGTCGCAACATCAATGCGGACGCCGCGTTGCAGGCTGTCTTTGGCAAGAAGACCGTCAACATGTTCGAGATGACCAAGCTGGTCGCCAAGCACGTCAAGTGACCGTGCTGCGCGCGGCGCGAGCCGCGCTTTGATTCTCGATGAAAATCCGCAGGGCGCAAGTTCTGCGGATTTTCTGTTTTCAGAAATTCCCCAAATTGGAGGGACGCGCTCTGTCGCGTCTCCCGCTTCGCGGGACGGTCACGACGGAGCGTGACCCTCCAACTCACTCTGCGTCAATCTTCTGAATCAAAATGGGGAAGTTCTGTTCTGTTTTCATTGGTATTGCCAGTTCGGCGTGAGTTGCGGAGAGTGGAGTCCCCGTGCGCGAATTGAACCAGAAACCGTTGCTCGACTGGGTGCTTGAGCGTTTCCCCGATACGCCCAGGCGCCGCGCGAAGGAATGGATCGTGTCGGGACGCGTGGTTGTCGGCGGAAACGCGGTGACGACGCCTCACGAGTTGATGGACGACCCCGCCGATTCGCTGCGGCTGACGACGCTTCGGGAGAAAGGCGCGGCGATGGGCGAGCCGCTACGCATTCACCCGCGCGTGGCGCTGTTGCATCTCGACGCCTCGCTTGCGGTGTTGAACAAGGGCGCAGGAATTCTCGCGGTGCCCTCGGAACAAACCGCGTTGTCCGCATTGAGCGTGCTTGCGGATTTTCTTGCGGGGCGACTTCGTCCCGTGAAACGCGCGACGGCGGCGCAACACGCGGCGTTGATGTCGTTTCGGCGGTTGACGCCGAGTCCCGTGCATCGGATTGACCAGTTCACGAGCGGGGTCTTTTGCGTCGCGATGAATGCGCGGGCGCGTTCGCGTCTCATTGAACAGTTCCGCGCGCACACGGTGACGCGGCGGTATGTGGGCTTCGTGGAAGGGCGTTTGAGCGCACAGCGAGGGGTTTGGCGTCACTGGCTTTGGGGCAGGGAAGGGGAGATGCGCCAGCGGGTGTTGACGGAGCGCGAGGCGAACTCGGGGCGGGTGAATGCAGTCGAAGCGGTGACGCATTTCGAGGTGCTGGGAGAATATCGGGTTGCTCACAAAGGCGTCATTTCCAAGTTGCGGCTGACTCTGGACACCGGGCGCACCCATCAAATCCGCGCGCAGGCGGCGGCGGAAGGCGCGCCGCTTGTTGGAGACCGCCTTTACAATCCCGCTTTTCGCGAGACGCCGAAGAAGGGCGAAAACCTCCAGGAGCCGAGGCGCGCGCTGATTGAGTTTGACCGTCAAGCGCTGCACGCGGAGCGGCTTGCTCTCCAGCATCCCGAATCGGGCGATCGAATGGACTGGAGCGCGCCTTTACCCGATGACTTGCGGCAACTGGAGTTGCGCTTCCGTGAGATGAGCGGCGCATGATTTTCCGCCACCTCACCCGCAATGCGCGATTCCCTTGTTTGCATCGGGAGAGTTGCTTCGCTAAAGTCAGCCGCAGGTCATGGGAGAAACGATGTCGGATTTTGTAAAAGTGGCGTCGCTGGGCGAATTGCCCGTCGGACAGTCAAAGTGCGTCGAATTGAACGGGCGCGAGGTGGCGTTGTTCAACGTGGACGGCTCGATTTTCGCGATCGACAACTGTTGCCCGCACCGTGGCGGTCCGTTGGCGGAGGGAATCATCGAAGGACTCGAGGTGATTTGCCCGTGGCACGGCTGGCGGTTCGACGTGACCAGCGGCGCGTGCACGACACTCCCCACCAAGCCTGTGGACGCTTACGACGTGAAAGTGGAGAACGGCGAAATCTGGGTGCGACCGATGCCAAGGCCGTCGAATGGGTGAGCGGCAAAAGATTTGACCGCGCGGCGCGGGAACGCGATATTCGCGCACAGCGGCGCGGGGCGCAACATGATCACCAAAATTTTCTCGGGACTCGTCATTGTCTTCTGGCTCATGATGATGACCCTGCTCGTGCGGCACGAGTTCTTCCCGTCCGAAAACGAAACGATTCCCGTGGCGCCCCAAATCGTCGTGGCGCGCGTGTTCAACAACGACGACCCTTCGACGCTGAAAGTTTATTTCGAGGGCGAGGAGGCGGGTTCGGCGCGGTTTCAGGTTAAATTGATCGAGCCAGCAACCATCGCGGGATATCCCACCGACCGTCGGGACGCCGCAGCGCGCAGCAGATACGATCTTTCGGCGGAACTGACGATGAAACTGACGTTGATGGACACGCCGACGCAATTCCACATCGCGACGCTGATGTTGTTCGACGAAAATTACGAGCGCACGTGGTACAGCTTCCGATTCAGGTCGGGCGACCGCTGGGTGCAGATGGAACGCGACATGGCAAGCCCGTTGTTGCAACTGAAGATCAAGGAAGGCGCCGTCCCGATCTCGCACACCATCAATGTCGGGCTGGAGAATCCACGGGAATCTGGCTCGCAACTGAATCTGCTCGGATTGGATGCCGACACCATCATGGGGATGATGTCGAACGCGGTGGGCAAACCCTCGGGTGAGACGCCCCAAACCAAAATCTCCACCTCGCAGACTTCCCTGCGCATCGCGGGTCAGATGGTGCCCGCGTATCTCGTTCACCTGCGCCACAGCGAAACCGTCTGGTTCAAGATCTGGATCGGGCGACAGGGGCAGGTGTTGCTCGTGGATTCCTCCATCAACCTGCTGATGCTCGCCGACGGATTGCGGCTTCACGAAGTGCTGCGCGACCGTCCGCGCCCGCGACTATGATTCAAACCATCAACCTCACCAAATCGTTCGGCTCGCTCGTCGCGGTGGAGCGCCTCAACCTCGACATCCGCGCGGGCGAATTTTTCGCGTTTCTCGGTCCCAACGCGGCGGGCAAAACCACGACCATCAAGCTGCTCACGGGACTGATGCGTCCCACCGAGGGACGCGCCATCATCGGCGGGTTCGACATCCAGAAGCAGCCGATGGAAGCCAAGCGCCTCATCGCGTTCGTGCCCGATTTTCCGTTCGCCTACGAAAAACTCGATCCTGAGGAATTTCTGATGTTCGTGGGGGAAATTTACGGCATGGCGCGACCCGAGATTCGGCAACGCGCCGACCGATTGTTCGAGCGGTTCAACCTCGTGGAGTTCCGCAACAAACTCATTGAAAGCCTTTCGCACGGCACGCGCCAGCGCGTGGTGCTCGCTTCCGCGCTGCTGCACGACCCGAAGGTCATCATCATTGACGAACCGATGGTGGGGCTGGACCCCCGCAGCGCGCGCATCGTCAAGGACGCGCTTAAGGAACGCGCGCGAAACGGCGCGACGGTTTTTCTCTCAACGCACCAACTCAGCGTCGCCGAGGAACTGGCTGACCGCATCGGCATCATCAACAACGGTCGGCTCGTGGCGCTGGACACGCTCGACCAGATCCGCAAACAACTCGGCGCGCACAGCCCGCTCGAATCCATCTTCCTCGAACTCACTCGCGAGGACGAAAACGTGGTGCAGCCGACGCCGCCGTGAGCCGCAGTGACAGTCGCTCAATGTAATGCCATCGCGACGCGGTTGCTGGAGTGACGCAGGTGTCTTTCACGCAGGTCTTGGGAAAGAGTTGCAGCCTGGCGAAAAATCGCTATGAAAGCGCCGTCCAGACGCTGGCGGGAAATCGGCATCATTCCCGACGTGACCGCGCTCGCTGCGGACGTTCGCCAGATTGTCGAGGAGGAACTGGCGTGGCGGTATTTCACGCCGCACATCTGGCGCATCCTCCCGCTCAAGGAAGAGGGCATCCGCCAGTTTTGGAAGGTGAAGACCAACCGCGGCACGAAGCAGTTCACGATCAAAGACCCCTACGAACACGTCCGCCAGATTTCCGAGGGGCGGCTGCTCATCACGGACACTTACGAGTGCCGCTACGAAATCGCAGACGTGATGAAATTGGACAGGGACAGCCGCGAATTACTGAGTCGGCATATTTATTTTTAATATGTAGTCGCGGGCTTTAGCCCGCGTCCGAATATTTCCAAACGCACCCATAAAGGGTGCGGCTACACCTTTTTTCGCCGCCTGCTCAATTCCCTCGCCATTTCGCGCTCGTCAGCTTTTCGCTTCAAGTCTTCCCGCTTGTCCTGCCGCTGTTTGCCTTTTGCGACGGCGAGGAGAACCTTTGCCCAGCCGTCCTTGAAATACATTTTGAGGGGAATCAGCGCACGTCCTTTGACGCTGACTTTGCCGAAAAGCTTTTCGATTTCCTTTTTGTGAAGCAAGAGCCGCCGCTCGCGTTTGGGGTCGTGGTTGTGAATGTTGCCCTGTTCATACGGCGCGATGTGGGCGTTGAAGAGAAACACCTGCCCGCGCACGATGCGGGCGAACGCGTCGTCTATGCTCGCGCGGTTGTTGCGCAATGATTTCACCTCGGTGCCCGTCAATTCGATGCCCGCCTCGACGGTGTCTTCGATGAAATAGTCGCGGGGCGCCTTGTGATTGGTGATGGTAGCGGACATCGGCGGAGGTTAAAAAGGTTAAAGGGTTAAAGCCAGAAATTCCCCAAATTGGAGGAACGCGCTCTGTCGCGTCTCCCGCTTCGCGGGACGGTCACGACGGAGCGTGACCCTCCAACTCGCTCTGCGTCAATCTTCTGAATCAAAATGGGGAAGTTCTGGGTTAAAGCGGCTGCTCGTTAAACCCCGTAATCGTCGTCGTCCCCGTCCTCGTCGTCGAGAAGAAATGCAGGCGCGGGCTTTAGAAGGGCGCATCTTAACACTGGAGCCGGTGGCAGTTGATGAAAAGGCGCTCAACGGGTTTGTAGGGCGCGAATGCCCCGCTGCGGGGTTTCGCGCCGCCGTCAGGGGAAAAGGACACGGCGCGAAACCCAGCCCTCCGCAGACTGCGGGCTGGGCATTCGCGCCCTACAACCACGCGGTATCGTGGCTGACACGGGCAGGGACGCCCGTGCCACCGATTGTTAGGATTGGGTTTTAGGAGAGGCTCTTAGCCTGCGTATTCGAAAAACAATCACGCAGGCTGAAGCCTGCGGCTACAGATTCGCCGCCAGAGCGCGGCTACTTCTTTTTTTTCTTTTTCTTGCCTTCGCCGTCGGTCGGTTCGCCTTCGAGATAGACCTTGCCCTCGGCGATTTCCTTGAGCGCGATGGCGGCGTGGTCCATGGCCATGTCGTCCACTTCCACGAGCGGACGGGCGCCCGCCATCAACTGCCGCGCGCGCTGCGACACGGCGTTGATCAACTCTTCAACACTCGGAATTCGTTGACGCGCGGCATCCAAGTATTTGCTGTTCAAGGGCAACCTCCTGAGAAGGGTCGTTTCCACAAGGGGCGGCATATTGCCGAGTCATTGGGCGGGACGCAAGCACTTTTCTGGTCAATCCGTGTGCGGCGGCGTTCGACGCGCGTGCAACTGATGGATGCGCCGACGCCCCATTTTCCTGACGTTCCACGTGAACCCGCTCAATTCAAAACTTTCGCCCTCCGTCGGCAAGCGCCCCAGTTGCTCCACAATGTAACCGCTCAACGTGTCCACGTCGTCGGAGTGGAAGTGTGTGCTGACCGTCGCATTGAACTGACGCAGGGGCGTGATGCCTTCCGCGACGAATTCGCCGTTGCCCAAATCCTGGATGAGCGATGCTTCGTGATCGAACTCGTCCTGGATTTCCCCGACAAGCTCTTCAATGACGTCTTCGATGGTGACCATCCCGACGACGCTGCCGTATTCGTCGGCAACGACCGCCATGTGCTGGCGCGAGCGTTGGAACGTCGTGAGAGTCCGCTCAAGCCCCGTCGTTTCGGGAATGGTGAGGATGTCGCGTTTGATGTTCGACAAATCCACTTCCTTTTCGGAACGCTCGGTTGCCCACAACAAATCCTTGATGTGGATGAGTCCCACCACGCGATCGAGTCCGCCGTCGCACAGCGGGAAGCGCGTGTGCTTGCTTTGGCGAGCCAGTTTGAGGTTTTCGGCGTTCGGGTGTTGAAGGTCGAGAAACTCAATCTGTCGCCGCGGCAGCATGATCTCGCGCACGATGCGCTGACGCAGGTCGAACGCCCTCAACGCAAACCGACGCGCCAGCGGGCTGACCTCCTTTTCGTGCGTCCGCGTCAGCAGCAATCGCAATTCGTCCACGGAATGTGAAGCGTCCGCCTCACTTGCCGAATGCAGCCCAAGCATCTTCAGCGCGATGGACGCGCAGCCGTTGAGCGCCCAGATCGCGGGACGAAAGAAGAAAAAGAAAAATCGCAAGGGTGCCGCCGCCCATAAAGTGGTGGATTGCGCCTGCTGAATGGCGAGCGATTTCGGCGCGAGTTCGCCGAGCGTGATGTTGAAGAAGGTGACGATGCTAAACGGGATCGCGAAGCTGATGCCGCGCAACGCGACCGATGGAAGGTTCAAGCCATCCAACAGTCGCCCGACGAGGGGCGTGAGAAACGCCTCGCCCATCCAGCCCATCCCGAGGCTGGTCATCACGTTGCCCAGTTGCGTTGCCGAAAGGTAGGCGTCGAGGTTTTTCAGAACATGGTGTGCCATCCGCGCCCGCCAATGACCACGGTGCGCGAGCGTCTCGATCTGCGTTTGGCGCACGCGCACCATGGCGAACCCCGCCGCGGTGAAGAATCCGTTCAGCAGAACCAGCCCCAGCATCACCAATACGTTGAAGACAACTTCCAGTGCGCCGTCCATTGCAATGCGGCTACTGTAAGACAATCGCCCGATGCGTAAAGGAAATTACCGTTCGCGAACGGCGCGAAGGTCATTCCGCCGTGCGCATGAAAAGCGATTTCAATTTTTGTTTCGCGTCATCAAGCAGGGTATAGGCGACTGGCACGACCAGCAGCGTCAGCGCGGTCGAAGTCAGCATCCCCCCGATGATGACAACGCCCAGCGGCGAACGCGCCTCGCCGCCCGCGCCCATTCCAAGCGCGATGGGAAACACGCCGATGATGGTGGTCAACGCCGTCATCAGGATTGGGCGCAACCGCACGCTGCCCGCCGCGACCGTGGCTTCGTGCAAGCCGACACCCTTCTCGCGCTGTTGGTTGATGTAATCAATGAGCAGGATTCCGTTTTTGCTGACCAGCCCCACCAGCATGATCATCCCGATGGCGCTGTAAATGTTCAGCGTCTGCCCGAACAACCACAGTCCGCCGAGCGCGCCGACCAGCGCCAGCGGCAATCCGAGCATGATGGTGAACGGATGCGCCCAACTCTCGAATTGCGCCGCCAACGCCAGATAAATCAGCACCGTCGCCAGCAGGAACGTCGTCGCCAGCGCCCACATGGATTCGCCAAAATCGCGCGCCGAGCCTGCCCATTCGTGCGACGCTTCCTGCGGCAGCACCTCGGCGGCGATGGCTTCGACTTTTCTCATGCCTTCCTCCTGCGTGATGCCGCTGAGGTTGGCGCTGACGACCGAGGCGCGGCGGCGGTTGTAATGGTTGAGCTGGCTCGGCCCGACCGATTCGTAATAATTGATGAGGTTCGTTATCGGCACCAAGTCGCCGTTGCGCGCGCGCGCGTAAATGTTTTCGAGGTCGCGCGGCTGAGTGCGGTCTTCGGGACGCATCTGGAGAATCACGTCATACTGTTTCCCGCGATCCTTGAAGGAGGAAACATCCTGACCGCCGAGCAAAATCTGCAGCGTCTCGGCAATCTGTTGCGCGCTGATGCCCATGTCGGCGGCTTTCGCGCGGTCAATGCGCAACCCCAATTCGGGTTTGTTGATGTCCAGATCGCTGCGCACATCAGTGAATTCGTCGGTCTGGCGCAACCGCCGCTCCATTGCGCCGCTGAGTTCGGCGAGTTTTTCGAGGTCGGAATGCTGGATGACGAACTGGATCGCCGCGCCCTGCCCAGCGCCACGGATGAGCGGGCGGTCGTTGAGAATCATCCTCATTCCTGGGATTCGCGAAAGTTTGCCGCGCAACTCGTCCATCACCTCAAACTGCCCGCGTGGGCGCTCCCTCGCGTCTTTGAGCGCAATGAACGCCGTCGCGCGATTGGGCGAGCTTGCCTGTCCCATCCCCATGCCGATGTTGACGAGATACGTGCGCACTTCAGGCGTGTTTGCAAACGTCTTTTCGACCTCGCGCAGGACGCGGTCGGTTTGTTCCAGCGTCGAGCCTTCGGGCGCGCGTCCCTGCATCATGAACGAGCCTTGGTCCTGTCGCGGAATCTGCTCCTTTTTAACCACAACGAGGAGCACGGCCCCGAGCACGAACGCGATGCCGCCCGCGACGACGGTGATGAAACGATGGCGCAACGCAATACCGAGGGTTCGCCCGTAAAGATTGCTCATCCCGTTGAACGCGGATTCCAGCGCGTTGTAGAGGCGGTTGTGTTTTTTGCTCGCCTTCAACATTCGCGAGCACAGCATCGGCGTCAACGTCAGCGCCACAAACGTCGAGATGAACACCGCCGCCGCCACGGTCAGCCCAAACTCAAAAAACAGTTTTCCAATCGTTCCCGAGATGAACGCGACGGGCACGAACACCGCCGCAAGCGAGATGGAAGTCACGATCACCGCGAACGTGATTTCCTTGGCGCCCACGTGCGCCGCCGTTTTCGCGTCCCTGCCCTCCTTTTCCATGTGGCGATGAATGTTTTCCAGCATCACGATCGCGTCATCCACGAGCAGCCCGACTGCGAGGATCAACCCCAGCAGCGTGAAGATGTTGATGGAAAACCCAAGCGCATACATTGCCGCAAACGTCCCGATGACCGCGACAGGAATGACAATGGCGGGAATGAAACTGGTGCGGATGCTGCGCAGGAACAGGAAAATCACCAGCACCACCAGCAGCGCCGCCTGCCAGAGTGAGTCGAGAGTTGATTTCACCGATTCTTCAATGAACAACGACGAATCGAATGCGACCTGCAGGTGAACGCCTGGCGGCAGCGATTCCGCGCGGATTTTTTCGATTTCGGATTTGACCCGCTGCGCCACTTCCAGCGTGTTCGCCTTGCTCTGTTTGAAAATGCCGAGTCCGACGGACGGTTTGCCGAGGAATCGCGCGACCATCCTTTCGTTTTCCACGCCGTAGCGCGCTTCGCCAATGTCCTGGATGCGAATGGGTGTGCCTTCCGCCTGCGCGATGACGAGTTCGTTGAACGATTCGGGTGTCGGGAACCTGCCTTGCGTGCGCACAACAAACTCGCGCATCTGGCTTTCAATCAAGCCCGTCGGCAACTCAATGTTTTCGCGCCGTAGCGCGTTGGCGACATCGGCGACCGTCAGCCGCCGCGCCGCCAGTTTCGCCGCGTCCAAATCAATGCGCACGGCAAACCGTTGTTCGCCGCCGATGAGAATCGTGCCGACGCCAGGCAGGTTTTGAAGGCGTTCCTTCAACTCGCGGTCGGCAAAATCCGAGAGTTGCACGCGGCTCATCCAGTCCGAGTTGACGCCAATCCAGAGAATCGCGTTCGCGCCAGGGTCAACCTTGCGGACAATCGGCTCGTCAATTTCCTGCGGCAACCGTCTGCGCACGCGCGAAATCGCGTCGCGCACGTCCTGCACCGCCACGTCAATGTTCTGCTCCAGTTCAAACTCGATGGTGATCTGCGCGCGCTGCTCGCTGCTCTGCGATTCGATCAGCTTCACGCCTTCCAGCGTGCTCAACTCCTCCTCCAGCGTGTCCACGACTTCCGTTTCGATGACGTCGGGCGACGCGCCGCGCCAGGACACGGAAATGTTGACGATGGGAAAATCCACGTCGGGCAGTTCGCGCACGGGCAGTCGCGTGTAGCCGACGATGCCGATGATGACGATGACCAGCGTGAACACCCACGCCAGCACGGGACGACGAATTGTGATGTCGGATAACATGGCTTTTACCCTCCTACTTTTCCGCCGCGGCAGGGGTGCGCTCAACCACTTTGCTCCCGTGTTGCAGGAACTGATGCCCCTGCGTCACGACGCGCTCGCCCGCTTTCAAGCCCTCCACAATCTGCACGAAACCGCGTTCGCGCTCGCCCAACGTCACGTTGCGCGCCTGCGCCTTGTTCTCGCTGTCCACGGCATACACGAGGAAACCGCCGACGTTGGAAACGACCGCTTCCTCGGGGATGACCAGCGCGTTCTTGATGGTCGAGATGCCGATTTCCACGTTCACGAACAGGTTCGGGCGCAGCAGCATATTGGGATTCTCCACCAACGCGCGCATTCGCACGGTGCGCGTCGCCAAATCCACAATCGGGTCAATGAAATCCACCTTGCCCGTGAATTGTTTTTCGGGATACGCGGGCGTCGAAACGCGCACCTGCAATCCCTCGCGCACCATCGAGAGATACCGTTCGGGCAGGTTGAAGTTCAGTTTCAGCACGTCCACCTTCACCAAATCGAACAGGGTCGCGCCCACCGCCGCGTAGTCGCCCACCGACACGTAACGCCGCCCCAATTCGCCGTCAATCGGCGCGACCACGCGCGCGTCGGCAAGACGGCGTTTCGCCAGGCCGAGGTCGGCTTCGGCGGATTTGAACCCCGATTCCGCCTCGATCATTTCCGCCTCGGAAATCATTTTCTGCTCGAACAGCGGTTTCTTGCGCAACAGGTTCGCGCGCATCTCGTCGAACTTCGCCTCCGCTCGGCGCACCTCGAGGCGCAGCTTTTCCTCGTCAATTTGCAGCAACAGTGCGCCCGTCTTCACGAGGGTTCCTTCCTGCGCGGGAATCTCGCGCACCACGCCCGCCACTTCGTTGCGGATCGTCACGCGCTCGTCCGCGTCGAGATTTCCGACCGCGCGCGCGACCAGGTTCCAGTCGCGGGTCGTCGCCGTGGCGAGCGTCACGGTTACGGCGCGTTCGCCCCGACCGCCGCCTTTCGGGTTGCTGGAGTCGCCTTTGCCGCACCCCGAGATCAACGCGGCAATCAGTAGAACGTTGGTGATCAATAAGACGATTTTCATGCGGATCATTCCTTCAATTTCACCACAATTTCATCGGCGAACACGCCCACAGCGGCTTCGAGGTTGCGTCGTGCGACCTCCCGTTGGAACAGCAATCGGGTCAACTCGGTGCGCGCCCTGTCCAGCGCGGTCAGCGCGGTGCTCACGTCGAGGCTCGTCGCCAGACCGACGCGCGCCTGCTCGGAAAGCGTGTCAAAATTGGTCTGGGCGAGCGTGACTTCCTTTTGCACGGACTTGAGCGTGACCTCAATCAACTTGAGGTCGAGCAACGCCTGCTGGATTTCGGTCTCGATGAGTTTCTCCAGCTCCCGCACGCGCAGTTGCGCCTGTTCGATTTGCAGTTGCTGTTGTTTCAGCGTCACAGTGCGCTGGCCGCCTTCCCAGATGTCGAAGTTGGCGACAACAAAAAGCTCCCAAAAGTTGTTTCGGTTCGTGTTGCTGTCAGGGTCGAGGAAACGGTGGTTGTATTCGAGGTCGAGCGTCGGCAACCGCTCATTGCTGGTGACATTGCGCCGTTCCGTCGCGATTCTGACCTGTCGTTTGGCGAATGCAAGGTCGTTGCGGCGGAACAACGCGAGGTCGAAAAGTTTTTTCAAGTCTTCACCGAGCGCCTTTCCTTCCTCCTTTGGATCCACGACCTCGAACGGTTCGCTCGCGCTGATGCCCAAACGCCGTCCGAGCTGGCTGAGGATGAGTTGGTAATCGTTCCGCGCGAACGCGAGATTGCGTTGCGCCAGCGCCTCGTCCACTTCGGCGCGAAGAACTTCGGTGTTGCGCGCTTCGCCCGCCTTGAACCGCGCCTGCGCCCGCGCTACTTCCTTGCTCGCCAGTTCGAGGGTTTTCTCCGACACCTTGATTTGCTCGCGCGCGCGTAGCGCGTTGTAATAATCGGCGACTACCTGCAAGAGCGCCGCGCGGACGGTGAATGCGAAATTCTCCTTTGCCGCGCCTTCCAATTCAGCGCCGAGTTTGCGCGCAGGAAACACGCGGGCGTCGAGCAGCGGCTGCGTCACGCGAAACGTGGCGCGCCAGGTTTGTTCGGGAACGGAGGGCGGGATGTCGGTCTTGGGTCGCTGGTATTGCCCCAGCGCGTCGGCGCGAGGCGTGACGATGGTGAGCGCGCGGGATTTTTCCAAGCCAGCGACGCGAATCTCCTTTTCCGTGACCGCGATGCGTTCGTCGTTTTCAACGGCGAGATGGAGCGCCTCGTCGAGCGTGATGCTGCGACTGGGTTTCGGCTCAGCAGCCAGCGAAAGCGGTACGATTCCCAACGCAATGGCAGCTGCAAGAAGGGCGGATAAGAAGGGGTTCATCTGGTTGCAGGTTTTCTGGCGTGTTGAACCTCTTTGAGCGCGCCAAGCGAAAACAGTGTGATGTGCTCGGCGAGCCGCTCAATGTCCTTTTGTCCGAATTTCTGTTCAGGATAGAGCCGCTCAATCACCGCGCGACCCTGCCGATAAAACACGCACTGACCGACAATGCTCAATGCGCTGTGGCGAACACCCTCTTCATCCACGTCTTCGCCAACAATGCCGCGTATGATGCGCCGCAACCGCGCGTGGTTCGGCGCAATTTGCTCCTGAACAATTTTATCGAGGACGCGCGTCGGCTCGACCATCTCGCGCGCCATGAGTTTGGCGAGCCACGCGGGGCGACCCGTGTCGAAAATGCGTTGGAGAAAGTTGTGGATGAACTCGCGCAACTGTTCCTGCAGCTCACTTTCAGGAACGCCGTCATCGGGCGCGGGGGAACGGGCGGCGCAACGGCGGGCGTATTTGAGCACGGCGGCGTAAAGCCCCTCCTTGTTGCCGAAGTGATAGTTGACCGCCGCCACGTTCGCGTCGGCGCGACGGCAAATCTCACGAATGGTGGCTTTGTGGAATCCCTTTTCGGCAAAGACTTCGCCCGCGGCTTCAAGCAGGCGATGGTCGGTTTCGAGATTGGCAGGGGAGGCTACAGGCATCGTTCAATTCCTTGTTTCAAACAGGTGTTTAACTCAGACCCAAGACCGTGTCAAAAGGTTTCAGGAAAATTTCAGGTCGCAGGTCCGTGACACTTTCGTGTCACGGTTTCCGAAGACAGGATGACAATCCGCTGCTCGCCTAGCGGAATTGAGAAAATACGCGAGCAAAAACGCTCAGTCGAGGCGATTGCCCCTTGTGGCACGGTTGCTGCCATCTAAATCGAGGATGATTCGGAAATTGAAAAATGCCACGACGGTGGACGGCGACCGCCGCAACGGTGGGCGTGTTCGCGGACAAAATCGCGCGGGCGGATTCACCGTGGTCGAAGTCGTCGTCGCCACCACCATCCTCGTGTTGGTGATTGTCGTGGTGCTGACGTTGAATTCGCAGGGGTTCGTGATGCTCCAGTCCATGCGTGAGTCGGCGCGCGCCAACCAGATTCTCCACCAGAAAATGGAGGAACTGCGGCTGTTGCCCTTTTCCGAAATTCAGGCGCTGTCCGAAACCTTCTCCGATGCTGGCGACACCCAGGGACGCTATAAGGGGTTCGTCAGAAAACAAATTTACCGCACGAACCTGGCGGGCACCACGGTATCACTCAAGGTCACTTTGACGCTCACGTGGGCGGGACGCAACGGCACGACGCGCAGCCACAGTCTGACCACCGTGTTCAGCAGCACGGGACTGAATGAATCCATTTTTTGAACCAAAATGTTTCCGTCGAAAAAAACCATGAAACCAAGGAATCCATTTAGCCGACCGCGTCGGCCCGCCAGCAACGCGGGCTTTTCCATGACCGAGGTGATGGTCAGTTCCATGCTGATGCTGGTGGTGGTGGCGGCGGTGCTGGGGACATTCACAGCGACGACGCGAAATTTCAAGACGGCGACCAATTACGGCTCGATGCGAGCGGAAGCGCGATTCTTGGTGGACACGTTTTCCAGGGATTTTCGGGAGGCGATGGGAATCGCAAATTACGAGGCGGATCGCATCGTCCTGCTTTTGCCCGCGGGATTCAATTCCCAAGGCTCGGTCACGGGGACGACCAGCATGGAATACAAACTCGTGGGGCAATCACTGAGACGCCGCGACCTCAACTCCGACAAAACCACGACGCTTGCCGACGGCGTCAACGCGGTTGCGTTCACGATGTTTGACCGCGTCGGGCAAACGACGTCGCTCACAGCGAATTGCAAGGGCTGTGACATGAACATCAAATTGAAACGAACCGTGGCTGGAGCCGCGCAGACGGAGGATTCCGTTTCCGCCCGACTGGTTCTGCGCAATAAACCCTGAGTAACAGGAGATATGTTGAAAACTCAAAATACCGCCAGGTTTTGCCAAAGCGCGTCGCGCCGAAAACGCGGCAGCGCGCTCATCGGCTCCATCATCGTTTCAGTGGTTCTTGCCGTCGCTGCGGCGGGTTATTTGACCTACCTCTACCACGAGTATTACATGAACCACCGCTCGATGCTCTGGACGCAGGCGTTGCACCTGACGGAGGCGGGCATCGAGGAGGGGTTTTACGAATTGAATTACCGCTACACCAAGGGGCAGGGATTTTTGCTGAGCAACGGCTGGAAGGCGGTTGGCGGACCCAACAAACCGCTGATTCCGCTTCTGGTGGGTGAGTCAGGTTATTCCAAGCGCGTTGTGGGATTGCGGATTGTGGATTTCACGGGTGCGGACGGCGAAGTCGTCGGCGATTACACCGTGCAAGTGATCAACCCTGGCTCTCGCCATCCCCGCATCGTCGCCTCCGCGGTCATCAGGGACCGCGTGCATGACACGACGGTGACGCGCACGATCAAGGTGACGACCTACGAGCGGGCGCGGTTTAACTACGCGATTTTTGCCGATGACGCGATTGATCTGAGCGGCACCAGCGTCGCGACGGACAGCTACGACTCCAGCGACCCGCTCCACTCGAACAATCGCGCCTACGATTCAAGCAAAGCGCTGAGCAACGGGCACGTTGCCACCAACAACGCTTCCGCCACCGCCATCAATGTCAGCAACGCAGATATCCACGGCATCGCTGGATCGGGTCCTGGCGGTTCCATTTCCGTCGCGGCGCAAGGCACGGTTTCGGGGGGAACCCGAACCGACGTGCGGACGGATTTGCCGCCCGCCGAGCTTCCGAGGGATTTCAACATGCTGCTCGCGTTCCCGCTCGGCACCATCAACGGCTCGCGTTTGCTGATCAGCGGCGATTACGTGGCGACGAGCATCAACCTCGACAACAACGACACGATTTCGATTCTCGGCGACGCGCGGATTTACGTCACAGGCAACGTCAGCATGACTGGTTTGGGAAAAATCGTGACGGTCGGTGGCGGCAGTTCCGTTGAAATTTACGCCGACGGCGCGTCGGTCTCCGTCGGCGGCAAAGGCATCGTCAACGGTTCGTCCAAACCGAAGAATGTTCTGATTTTCGGGTTGCCCAACGTCACCAGCGTTTCGTTCAGCGGCAATTCCGCCATGTCCGTCTGCTTCTACGCGCCGAACGCCGACATGACGATGAACGGCAGCGGCGCCGATTTCGCCCTTTGCGGCGCGGTCGTGGTCAAAAGTCTCAAGACGAGCGGGAACGTCAAGATTCACTTCGACGAAGCGCTGCTCACCGCGCCGCCCGCCATCGGCTACCGCCTCAAAAGCTGGAAGGAGATTCCCACCGCCCAGTGATTCCGCTTCGCGCGTCGAGCCAACCCGCCGCGCAAAACAATTTCCATGAAAACTTTTTTTTCAAAACTCCGTTTCCAATCCAAGGTGCTCATCCCCGTCGTAGTGATCATTATCACGCTCACCGCCGCTACGATTCTCGTCGTCAACGAGCGCATCGCCCGCCAACTCGAAACGCAGGTCTCCGAATCGTTGCGCACTTCGGAAACGGTCTTCCGCAAAACTCAGGAAATCCGCGCGAAAAATCTCCTGCTGCGCTACCGCACCATGCTCACCGACGCGCGTTGCAAGGCGCTCAGCCAATACACCAAGCCCAAAATGCTGCGCACCGTGCTGAGCGGGTTGGCTGAGGAGTTGGGCGCGGACGTGATTCAGTTCACGACCGACCAGACGAAGCCGCTCGCCAGCGCCAGCCGCGAACAGTCACTCGACCTGACCGAGTTCCACACTCACGCCGCCGCTTCCGTCGGGTTCGCGCTCGAAGGAATCCCCACGGTGGACATCATCAGCGCGGGCGGTCGGCTTTACGACGTTGTCTCCGTGCCCGTGAGTGTTGGCGACCGCATCATCGGCGCCCTCACCTTCGCAAACGCCATCAACAACAACGTTGCCAGCGAGTTCCGTCAACTCACGGGCACCGAAATTGTTTTGCTCGCGAACGGGCAGGTGGCGTGTTCGACGCTTTCCAAGCCAGAATTTTTGCAACCCATCACCAATTTTTTTGAAAATTTGCCCGCGCCAAAAACGCAGAAAACCGCAGGGCACACGGACATCGTCACGTTGAACGGGCATCGTTACCTCTACCTGACGGGAGGATTTGATTCATTGGGCGGCGGCAAACTGGGTTTTGCTTTGCTCTCTTCCTACGACGGACCGCTCGCAGTGCTGCGCGACACGCAGCGGACAATCATCCTTGTCGGTTTGTTCGGCGCGTTCATCAGCGCCGTGACTGTTTTCATCCTAATCCGCCGAATCTCGCAACCGTTGCGTGAACTGGGACGCATCGCCGAAGCAGTCGGTCGCGGTGATTTCTCGCAACGCGCGCCCGCCGTTTCGCACGATGAATGCGGCGAACTGGCGGAAGTGTTCAACCGCATGACGAAAAATTTGCAGACTTCCCACGCCGAACTTGAAGAGACCATCGAGAAACTCAAGACCGCGCGCCTGCAACTCACACAGAGCGAAAAACTCGCGGTCATCGGCGAATTCGTCGCGGGCATCGCGCACGAGTTGAACAACCCGCTTGCGTCCGTCATCGGCTTCTCGCAACTGCTGCAAAATTCCGAGATGAACACACGCGACCGTCATCACCTCGACCGAGTCGTGAACGAGGCGGGACGCTGCCACAAAATCGTGCAGGGATTGCTGGGATTCGCACGGCAGCACAAGCCCGAGCGCAAACCGCTGGATGTCAACAATCTCGTTGAATCAGCGTTGGACATTCTTCGGTATCAACTGCGCACCAATAACATCGAAGCCGTCACGCGCCTTGCCCCAAAAATTCCGAAAGTCGTCGGCGATTCGCACCAGCTTCAGCAGGTCTTCATCAACCTCATCAACAACGCGCGACAGGCAATCGAAGCCGCGCAGCCGCAAGGCAAAATCAGCGTCACCACCGAGGCGCTCGACGAACGCGTGCGCGTGACCGTGCAGGACGACGGTCCTGGCATTTCGGAGGAAAATCTCGCGAAACTGTTCACGCCGTTTTTCACGACGAAGGAAGTTGGGAAGGGGACGGGTTTGGGGCTGAGTCTCTGTTACGGAATCATCAATGAACACAGCGGCACCATCAACGTGCGCAGCCGCAAGGGCGAGGGCGCGACGTTCGTCATCGAGTTGCCGATTGCGCCCGCGACAGCGGATGCTGAGACCGAAGCGCCCGCCGCCGCGCCTGAAACGACCGCGAAAGGCATTGGTTCAGGCAAGCGCGTGTTGGTCGTGGACGACGAAGAAGCTATCCGCGAACTGATCAGCGTCGCCCTCGGCGCGGAAAATTATCAGGTGGACACCGCCAGCGACGGCGAAATGGCGCTGCTCAAAACCAACAAAAACCGTTACGACCTCATCGTGAGCGATTGGAAAATGCCAGGGATGAACGGGCAGCAATTTTATTCGCGCCTTCGCGAGAGCGACCCCGACGCGGCGAAGCGGTTCATTTTCCTCACGGGCGATGTTGTCGGCGTGCAACGTCTCGTCGGCAACTCGCACAACAACTACCTCGCCAAACCGTTCTCGCTCACCCAACTCTGCGACACCGTCAACAAAGTGATGATGGATAATTAGTTGGACGGAATCGTTACCGATTCCGCTCCGTTTGGCTTCTGGAGCGGAACGCGTGAGCGTTCCGTCGGGAATCTCATGACGGCGACGGCCTCTTTTGCACGATTCCTCGGCTTGCAAAAAGATGGGGTCTCGCTCATTCTCGCGTCACGGAATTTCCAATGGCAGGCGCGCTTCCAATCTGTACGTTCGGTCGCACGGGACTTGAAGTCACACGGCTCGGTTTTGGCGCGATGGAAATTCGCGGCTCGCGCATCTGGCGCGGACGTGAAGTTACCAGTCAGCAGGCGCAGACGATTCTCAATGCCGTGCTCGACGGGGGCGTCAATTTCATCGACACCGCCAACGACTACGGTTTGAGCGAGGAATTCATCGGCAAGTTTATCAGCAAACGCCGCGAGGAATATTTTTTAGCCACCAAATGCGGCTGCACTGTCGTGCGCAAGGACGCCAACACCGATGACACGCCGCACGTCTGGACCCGCGAAAATCTTTTCCGCTGTCTCGAAGAAAGTCTGGCGCGGATGAAGACCAATTACGTGGACGTGATGCAGTTGCACAACCCGACCTTCGAGCAATGCGTTCAAAACAATCTCGTGGGCGCGCTCGACGAGATGAAGCAGCAAGGCAAAGTGCGTTTCATCGGCTGCTCGACCACGCTGCCCGTCGCGCCCGCGTTCATCGAATGGGGCGTGTTCGATGTCTTCCAAATTCCGTATTCCGCGTTGGAACGAAAACACGAAATGATTCTGGCGCGCGCGGCGAACAGCGAAGCGGGCGTAATTGTGCGCGGTGGCGTGGCGCGCGGTGAACAGGGCGTCGGTTTGGGAGCGCCTGACCGCTGGAAAAATTTCGAACACGCGCAACTGGACGAACTGCGCGAGGAAGGCGAATCGCGCACGGCGTTCCTTCTACGTTTCATCCTCAGCAACCCCGACATCCACACGACGATTGTCGGCACAATGAAGCCCGAACATTTGCAGGAGAACGTGGAAGCAGCGAAGCGCGGCGCGTTGTCGGATGAAATTTACACGGAAGCGAAGCGAAGATTGGAAGCCGTCGGCGAAAAACCCGCGGATGCGTAGAGTAGGACAAGCTTCCAGCTTGTCCTTGAAAGAATGGACAACCAAGATGGTTGTCCTACCATTTATGTCCTCCCTCAGTCATCTCATCGAACAATTCCACCGCGACGGTTTCCTCGTCGTGCCCAACGCAATCTCGCGTGAGGACACGGAGCGATTGCGGCGCGGCGTGGAGCGCGCGTTCGAGAAACCGAGCGTGGTGGCGAATCTTTACGGCGGCATCGCGACGATGTGGCGTCCGACGATGTTCGAGCAGGGCGAAGAGTTCGTGCAACTAGAGATTGCTTCGACCGCCAGCAAGTGACATATTTTCGCCGATGTCCAAGCCCAACAAAGTCAAAGAATCTAGCGCCGCATATCCTGCGGGATTGGCGACTGCCGCGCACATGACGAAAGCGGAGTTTGAAAAGAATGTCCGCTTGATGGCGGCGTTGAAGATGTTTGAACTGGGCAAACTTTCCTCGGGCAAGGCGGCGGAACTGGCGGGGCTGAGCCGCGTGGAATTTCTCGACGTGTGCGCCGAGCATGGCGTGAGCGCGTTCAACTACTCGCCCGCCGAATTGGAATCCGATCTGACGCGCGAACAATCCGCCGCCGAAAAACTTTCCAAGTGATTCTCGTCTGCGACACTGGCCCGATAATCGCCTTCGTCAAGATTGACTGTCTCGATACAGACATTCCCCATTTTGATTCAGAAGATTGACGCAGAGCGAGTTGGAGGGTCACGCTCCGTCGTGACCGTCCCGCGAAGCGGGAGACGCGACAGAGCGCGTCCCTCCAATTTGGGGAATT
>Ga0187892_10005314_pt1 | contig 20369 bp, 18 predicted proteins | sample MA1701073metaG_FD_139345 | JGI IMG/M metagenome (GOLD analysis project Ga0187892, IMG submission 139345) | Bio-ooze microbial communities from a basaltic lava cave in the Kipuka Kanohina Cave System on the Island of Hawaii, USA - MA170107-3 metaG ... | reverse complement strand
CGGACAGCGTACCGCCGAATTGCACGGTGCCTTGGCGTCCCACGTCAGAGACCCGGACTTTGGGCCCGAGCCGTTCACCACTCTGTATCAACGCTCCTTGTACCAATCGTTGCGCACTCTCACGGTGCGCGTCTTCCGTGCGCTCCGCGAGCACGTGGGGACACTTCCTGAAGAGCTACAGCCAGATGCTCGCGAGCTCGTCACGGCGGAAGGCCGGGCACTCGACCTCTTTCGCGCGCTGGTAGGGCGCAAGTTCAGTGGTAGGCGCATTCGCGGGCACGGCCCCTACCACCTTGGACGGCTCCTCTACACCGGCAAGGACTTCGTTATCGCCGATTTCGAGGGCGACCCAACACATCCATTGAGCGAACGGCAGCTGAAGCGTTCCCCGCTGCGCGACGTTGCTGGCATGCTGCGCTCGTTCGACTATGCCGTCTCGACCGTTCTGATCGACTCGACGCATAGCGGGGTGCTGCGCAAGGAGGATTCGAGGGTTCTATTGCCATGGGCCGCCTTCTGGAAGACGTGGGTCGGATCGGCGTTTCTCCGCGCGTATTTGCATCATGCCCCGCCCGATATCCTGCCGCAGGATCGTGCCGAGCTCGAAAAGCTCCTCACCATCCTGCTGGTCGAACAGAGCCTCTACCACCTCGCGTCCGAGCTCAGGTCGAGGCCAATGTTCGTTACGGTTCCGGTTCAGGCGGTGCGGACTGTACTGTGCTAAGGGTCAAACGGATGCTGCTGGCATTCCCCGCCGTCTTGGTGCGACGGCATCATTGATCTCGCAGCTTGAGCAAGTCCTCTCGTCGGAGGACTTCGGTGAACCGGACGGCGGCAGGCGAGAGGTGCCTCCCCCGCTTGTAGATGATCCCGAGCGGCCGAAGCATGGTCTCGTCCGAAAGATGTACGACCTTGAGCGCACCGTGCTCGAGCTCGTGTTGCACAGACGCCAGCGGCACGATCGCGATCCCCTGACCGATCTCGACAGCACGCTTTATTGTTTCGATGTTGTCGTACTCGCCCTGATAGCCAACCGAAACGGCGCGGTCCTTGAACAACTGGTCCATGACCTTGCGTGTCGGGATGTCGCGTTCGTACCCCACAAACGGCTCGCCATCCAGACGATTGAGCGGAACCTTTCGAGTGTTGGCCATGGGATGGTCCGGTCGACACACGACCACCAGCCGATCCTCCCGGAATGGGATGACAGTCACCTGCGGATGCTTGGCAGGATAGGCGACGATGCCCAGATCGATACGACCGCCGATGACATCGTCATAAATCTTGTTCGCACGGGAATACTCGACGTGAACGTTGACCTGGGGGAACTCGCGCAGATACTCCTTCAAGTATGGCGGCAGCTCATGGAGCCCGACGCTGTATACGATGGCCACGCGCAATGAGCCGCTGACGATCTTGCCGCTTTCCTGCAAGCGTGTTTCGATCTCGCGATACCGGTCGAGGATCTCCCGACTCGCCTGATAAAGGATCTCCCCGGCAGGCGTGGGCTTGGCTCCAGAACGTCCGCGTTCCAAGAGCTTGCAGTGATATTTGGACTCCAGCGTACGCAGCTGCTGGCTGACCGCCGACTGCGTGATGAAGTTCTGTGACGCGGCGATGGAAAAGCTGCCGGTTTCAACGACGTCGCAGAAGACTTTTAGCGTCTCGATGTGCACCCAGCTAATAGTTAGACGAACTGATTGCGATGTCAAGACTACGACATGAATTCTAATGGTGAGGCGAAGGCCCTCGAGGAATCATCAACGAGGTCGCCTTGCCGCGACTGGCGACGGCGCGTTAGCATGTTCGTAACTGGAGGAAAGCGTTGTCATGACGCCATTTGCGGGTGTGGATTACTATGGATTGGATGATCTGTTGGGTGATGAAGAGCGCCTCATCCGCAAGACGGTGCGTGACTTCGTCGACCGCGAAGCCCTGCCGGTTATGGAAGATCATCATGAGCGCGAGGCATTCCCGCAACACTTGATTCCACGCATGGCCGAGTTGGGCTTCTTCGGGGCGAACCTCAAGGGCTACGGCTGCGCCGGCCTGAGCAACGTCTCGTACGGTCTGATCTGCCAGGAGCTCGAGCGCGGTGATAGTGGTCTCCGCTCGATGGTGTCCGTGCAAGGCTCGCTGTGCATGCACCCCATCCACGCCTTCGGTTCCGAGACGCAAAAGCAGCGTTGGCTGCCCGCGATGGCCGCCGGCAAGGCGATCGGGTGCTTTGGACTGACAGAGCCAGACCACGGCTCAGATCCAGGCGGCATGGAAACCCGCGCCCGAGCCGACGGGAAGCAGTTCATCATCTCCGGCGTCAAGCGGTGGATCACCAACGGCAGTATCGCCGACGTCGCGATCGTATGGGCCAAGGCGAGTGATGGGATCCGTGGCTTTCTCGTCGAAAAGGGCATGCCCGGCTTTAGCGCCCACGATATCAAGGGGAAGTTCTCATTACGCGCTTCGATCACCTCCGAGCTCGTCCTCGAGGAAGTGCGCGTGCCCCGCGAGAACATGCTCCCCGACGTCGTTGGCCTCAAGGGACCCTTCTCATGCCTCAGCCAGGCGCGTTACGGCATCGTGTGGGGTGCGCTGGGGGCGGCGATGGCCTGCTACCACACGGCACTCCACTACGCGAAGGATCGGAAGCAGTTCGACAGGCCGCTAGCCGGCTACCAATTGGTGCAACAGAAGTTGGTGTACATGCTGACCGAGATTACCAAGGGGCAGCTGCTGGCGTATCGGCTCGGACAGTTGAAGGACCAGGGTCACGTCCGCCCACAACAGATTTCACTCGCCAAGCGCAACAACGTCGGCTGTGCGTTGGAGATTGCGCGGCTGGCGCGCGACATTCTAGGAGCGAACGGTATCGTCAATGAGTATCCGGTCATTCGCCACATGCTCAACCTGGAAACTGTGAACACCTACGAGGGGACCTACGACATGCACACGCTCATCGTCGGGCGTGACATCACCGGAGAGGATGCGATTCGCTAGGCACACTGTCAGCGAAGGTGTCAGCCGTTATCGGGAAGTCGGGTCAACGGCAGGACGGGAATATCGGGTAACTGAAAGCTGACGGCCGAGAGCCGACAGCTTCTGAGGGGAGGGCGATGATCACGGTTCCGGCGATGCGGTTGCACCAGTTTGGGGTGTACTTCTATCAAGCCATCCTCGGCGTGCGCGACATCGAGAAACTGGTGCGCTTCGAGGTCTTGAGCTACAGCGACGGCGCCCGCACGCACGGCAAACGTCCGGTCAAGGCGGGTCGGGCCGGAAAGATCAACTGGGACCTGCTCGAACGGAAGATCGCGCACGGTGCGGAGGCCTACCAACGACCGCTCATACAACGAAAGATCGCCGAGCTGATGGATTACTATGTGCAGTGCTCGGACGTCGGGACACTGCCGGCCATCCCCGGCGCGGTACTGTTGGTGTCGGATCGCCGACTGGACTTCGTCCCTGTCAGCTCACACCGCATACTTGGCGTTCTGCAGATGCCGCCGGACGAAGGTGCGCTGCGGGCGCTCGACGGGCAGCATCGCCTCCTGGCACTCCATCAGCTGGCCGAGGAGCACAGCGTCGAGGACGTTCAGGTCCCGGCGGTCGTATTTGACCAGCTCACACCTGATCAGGTGGTCGAGCTGTTCGTCACCATCAACGCCAAGCACACCAAGCTCAACCCCTCGCACCTCATCAGCCTTTCCGGGCGCCGCCTCTACCCAGACAAGTTGCTCGCCGTGAGCCATGACATCATCCGCACGCTCAACGAAGATGCCACGTCGCCACTGCAAGGTGACATCAAGCTCTTCGGTGTCGGGCACGGCCGTGTGGCTCAAGCGCCACTCGCCGAAGAGCTGAAGGGGGTGTTTACCGCTCTCGACGCCTTCGGTGGGCGTCAGGCCGCGGAATTCCGCGAACACGCGACCCGCTTCTTTCTGAATTACTTCAAGCAGATCGCTAAAGTGTTCCCAAAGGCCTGGCACGGCAAACGGTACAGTATCAAGACGGCGATGGCGCTGCGCGCTTTCCTGCGCGTCGTTCCCGACGTGCTGGCCGCGATACGCGCCAACGGCGACGCGCTCATGGAAGCCAGCTCGATCGCCAACGCCATCGAGCTGTGGGGCTCGTACATCGGCGACGCGCGCTTCGAGACCGACGGTGAGTGGCGCCACAAGCTGGCGGGGGGCACGCGCGGTACGGTCGACGTGCTGGCGCGCGAGCTCCGTTCCGCACTCCGGCGGCCGTGACGCACATCGCGCTCCGATCATCCGCAGACGGTCATGCTCCCCGCCGGCCTCACTGGCCCTTTTCTCCTGGTCACGTGCGCCAATTTCTTCTTCTTTCTGAACTTCGCGTCGTTCTTTCTCTTGCCCCTGCAGATCCGTGCTCTCGGTGGGAGTGAAGCGACCGTTGGCACCGTAATGGGAAGCGCCGGCTTAGCCGGCCTCGTCGTTCTCCCACTCGTCGGGATGGCGGTCGACCGTTCTGATCGCCGGCGTTTCTTGGCTGCCGGCGCGATCACGATGACGATCGCTGCCTTGGCGTTCTTGCGAGTCGACACGGTTGGCTGGGCTCTGTACTCGCTGCGGCTCCTGCAGGGCGTGAGCTTCGCCATGGCATTCACCGCATCGACGGCGCTCGCCGCCGAGCTCGCCCCCGCGGAAGGTCGGGCACGAGCGCTCGGCATCTTCGGGCTTTCCACGATCCTCACGAACGCCATCGCGCCAGGGGTGGGGGAGGAAATCATCCATCGCGGCGGATTCAATGCGCTGTTCATCACCGCGGCGATCTTGTCGAGCGTTTCGGCAGTCATGGCGGTGCGCCTACCCCCACCGCCTTCAGTTTCTCTGATCGGTACGCCCACCGCACCGTGGCGGGTGGGCCGCCTCCAATGGGTTCTCGCCGCAACCATGACGTTGGTTGGCATGGGCTTCGGTGCGGTCATCACCTTCATCCCGACATTCGTGCGCACCGAGGCGTTCGGGAGGGTGAGTTTCTTTTTCTTGTCGTACACCGCCGCCGCAATCCTCACGCGGCTGGGTGGCGCCGGTCTGTCCGACCGCTTGGGGCGCCGTGCAGTCATTCTGCCGACTTTGATCGTGCTGGCCTCTGCCATCTTCTTACTGTCGACGATCCATAGCGTGGCAGGGCTGGTTTTCACCGCCGCCATTTTTGGGTTGGCGCAGGGGATCAGTTATCCCACGTTACACGCCTTCCTCGTCGACCTGACGGCCGACGAGTATCTGGGCCGCGCCCAAGCCCTCTTCAACGGCGCCTTCAACCTCGGCGTCACCGGCAGCGGCTTTTTCTTTGGCTTCATCGCCGAGCACTACGGACACCGTACGATGTTCGTTCTGGCTTCGCTGACACCACTCGCCGCTTGGGTACTGCTGTACTTTCTCGGCGGCGCTCGCGTTCCCGCAACAAAGCCAGCGCTGCCTTCCTTTGAACCTCCGGGCTGAGCTGATTCGTTTCGCATTGAATAGTACCGCCGCGTGACGGTATCGTCTCGCCATGTCGTTTCCGAAGCGTGGGCGCGCCGCCGGCACGATCCTGACCGAGCTCGATCAGCTGCAGCAGCACGATATCGACTGGAAAGGCGGACGAGCGTTCAGCCTGGCATATTATGCCGACGAAAACCTCTACGCCCTCGCCCAAGAAGCGTGCGCTCGCTACCTCTCTACGAACGCCCTCAACGTAGCGGCGTTCCCGAGTCTGCGGAACTTGCAGAATGACGTCGTTGCCGCAGTTGCGGGCTTGCTCCACGGCGGTACAGAAGCCGCCGGATTCATGACGTCGGGTGGAACCGAGAGCATTCTAATGGCCGTCAAAGCGGCACGCGGTCGCGGCGCTGAGCGCGGCATCACGGCGCCGGAGATGGTGTTGCCGACTACAGCGCATGCCGCTTTCGAGAAAGGCGCCGAGTATTTCGGCGTCCGGTCCGTCCGCGTGCCCGTACGCGACGACTTTGGCGCCGACGTCGCTGCCATGGAACGTGCCATCACCGCGAACACGGTCCTGGTTGTTGGATCCGCTCCCGGATATCCCCAGGGAATCATCGATCCGATTTCCGAGATTGCACCGCTAGCGCAGTCTCGCGAGACCAATTGCCACGTCGACGCGTGTATGGGGGGCATCACCTTGCCGATGCTCGAGCGTTTGGGTTACCCGATCCCGCCGTTCGATTTCCGTGTACCGGGCGTCACTTCCATCTCCGTCGATCTCCACAAGTACGGCTACGCCGCCAAAGGCGCTGGCGTGATTGTCCATCGCACACGGGCGTTGCGGAAGCATCAGACGTTTACCACCGAGAACTGGCTTGGCGGTCTCTATGCCAGCTCCGGGGTCCTGGGAACCAAAGGCGGCGGACCGATCGCCGCGGCGTGGGCAGTCATGCAGTATCTCGGAGAAGAGGGTTACCTGCGTCTCACGAAAGCCGCGCGACAAGCGACTGAAGAGCTGATCGCCGGCTTGCGCGCCATTCCCGGCGTAGCCGTGCTGGGAGAGCCGCCGGCCACACTGGTGGCATTCACCTTCGCAGATGTCGATGCATTTGCAGTGGGCGATGCGCTCGCCCGGCACGGCTGGTACGTCGATCAGCAGCAACCGCCACGCAGCCTGCACTGCACGGTACACGCAGCGAACTGCAACGTAATTCGCGACTTTCTTGCCGCCGTGCGGCACGCACTCGACGAGGTCCGTAGTGCCGCAGCGACGGGCTCGCAAAAGGCGTACGGATCCCTGGAGTAAGCGAATCCGGTACGGGGACCGTCGCAATCTAGGATACGCTGAAAATGCGCTCCAGGTACGTGTCGAGTCGCCCGGCGTCGACGCGATTCGCACGATATCCAATGTGGCCGTCTGGGCGAATCAGGTAGAGGTGCGCTATCGCTGTGCTGTAAGCACGCTGGAAATCCTCGCCCGCGTCGATCAACAACGGAAACCGCTCGTGATCGATCGGATGGGCCGCAAGACTGGCGATCCCGTAGAGCGCGATCTCGTCGCCGAAGCGTACTTGGAGCGTATCGGCCATCTCCGCGCAGTCAGCGTAGAGGCGCGCCGGTGCTGCGGCGTCGAAGTAGACGAGCAGCGTGTGCCGCCCGCCACGCAAGAGTTCCTTCAACCGAACGGCGTCTGCCACCCACTCGCGCCGCAGACCGCGCACCTCAGGCGCCCGATCTCCCGGTTGCGGACCGACGGTCTGCGCCGCGACCGGAACGTTTTGCGCTACCCACCGACTGCCCCGATAGTTGATCAACAACTGCGAATCCTCCATCCACTGATCGAACTTGACCTCGCCGTCCTTCAGTGACGCGTCCATGCGGTGCGTGGTCCGATCAACCACATCCTGTCCAACCGGGCGGCGCTCGGCGTCGTAACTCTCCAGCAGGTCGCGTGCGGCGCGACCACTTGCCGCCAGCGCCACCTTCCAGGCGAGATTGTGAGCATCCTGGATACCGGTGTTCATTCCCTGCCCACCGATCGGCGGATGAATGTGCGCCGCATCTCCGGCGAGGAACACACGGCGGTCGCTATAGCGCGCAACAATGCGATGGCTGATGCGGTAGAAGGACGACCAGCGCAGATCGGAGATCGATGTCTGCGCAGGCACCATTGGAGCGATGGCTTGCGAAAGCATCTCCAGGCTGGGGGGTGTATCGAGCGCGGCCCCCTCCTCCCAGTATTCCGGCGGCGCGCCCAATGACACCCGATAGCGCTGCGGATCGCCCGGAATTGCGATGCACACCAAGACGTTCTGCAACTGCCCGTCTTGCATGAGCGTAAACCGATGACCGTATGGGCGCGGCCGATCCCAGTGAATGCGTACGTCGCCGAGCATGAACGTCATCGGATACGCATCACCTTGGTAGTCGAGCCCCAATCCCTTGCGAACGACGCTGTGGGCACCGTCGCATCCGACCAAGTAACGACATTCGATAACATGATGCGCATGCCCCGCGGTGACTTGTGCGCGTACGCCGTCGGCGGCTTGCTCGAACCCAGTCAGCGTCACGCCTTGATGCACTTTGCCGCCATGGCGGTGCAGATGATCGCGCAGGATGCGCTCGGTGTCATACTGCGCCAGAATGAGAAAGCCGTACGGCATCGTGCCCAGCTCGATAAATTCCGTACCGGCTCCCTCGCCGTTGACCGATGCTTCGACACCCGCGGTAAAGAGCCCGAGCCGCAGCGCTTCTTCGAGGACCCCAATCTGATCCCAGATCTCTAGGGTACGCGGGGTAATGCCGAGAGCCTTGCAGTAGTATTCCGGCTGTGGCCGCTGATCGATGATGACATGATTGATGCCGCGACGTTGCAGCTCGACCGCCAGCATCAACCCGACCGGCCCCCCTCCGACGATGAGCACCTCTGTAGACGTTTGCACGTCGGCCTCCCTGCTGTACCAACTCTCTACCAGACCATCTGCAAAGGTCCATCGCGTTCTGAATCTGAGCGCTTGGACGAATCAGTGCCGTGGCAAAGATGGAAGCGCCGCAGTGTACACGCGTGCGCCGGCAGAACGCAGCGCCTCACGACGGTCACGCGGCGCTGCCGACGCGCCTGTCACCCCTCGGCGGGGCTCTCGTACAACAGTGGATTGATCGGCGTGGCCGCCACGTCGCCCGGTCGCAGCCCTGGAAGCCAGAAGTGCAGATCGACTTGCTGCCCCGGTGTCTGCGGCTCGATGACGCGCAACCCATCAGCAAAATAGATCACCGTCATGACCGAGCGGAGCACGCCCGTTGGATTGGGTGGCGCACTATGCAGCGTCCAGCCCGCGTGAAAGGTCGCGTCCCCGGCAGCCAGCGGACCATGCGTTTCGAGTCGCAAGCCACGTGCTGCGATCATCGCCTCAAACGCCGCCTCTGATTCGTCCGAAATGTGGTAGCTGCCACAGTAGCCCAGCCGATGGCTACCCGAGGCAAACGTCATGGTGCCGATCTCGGCGGGCACGTCCACCAGCGGCATCCACATGGTGATCGTTTGATCACGATCGAAGGGCCAATAGAACTGGTCCTGATGCCACGGCGTACGGCCACCTCCCGCCTCCTTGAAGAGCGCCTGATCGTGGTAGAGACGCACGCCGTCGACTCGCAGTAGGTCCGCCGCGATCTTGGCGAAGCGCCGCGCCAAGACAAACCGCGCGACGCTGTCATCCTCCCGCCATAGGTTGGTCACTTGCAGAAAGGCCTTGCCGTAGGTGTCGCGTTCTTCGAGCGGCCGCTGCTCACGGCTGTGGCGCCGAACCGCATCTTCGATCACCGGACGATAGAGAGCCACCTCCTCGGCAGAAGCCACACGGCGTAGCACCGTGTGTCCCTTGGCGGCGAACTCGGTCACCGCAGTGGGCGGGACCGCGTAGTTGCCGGACAGCTCAGGAAGGGATTGCGGTTCCTGCATCCGTCATACCAGGCCCCAGCATCATTCGGGCGGCACGTCACCGCAGCGCCGGGAGAACCTCGCGGGCCAGAAGGTCGATCGAGGTCATCAATACGTCGCGCGCCACACCGCCGGACCCAGGTACCGCATGCACGAAGTCGAGCCCCAACTGCGACAGCGCCTGGAGCCGCGGCACCACCACGTCCGGCGGTCCACCAATGCCGAACCAATCGATGAATTCCGCCTCCAGCGCCCGTGCATGGTCCGCCGTCGCCATCGTATGGCGCCGCATGTCATAGTTCTCCCGCAGGAACGTGGCGGCGCGCTGCAGCGGCGTGGGGAGTTGGTTCAGTTTCGACCCGGCAAAGGCCGAGAAACGCGCAAATGTCGCCGCTGTTCCGCGCATGGCGTCGCGCGCGACGTTCCGATCGGGGTGCACGACGCAATTGACGTAGGCCCCCAAGCGGAGCGATCCCGGCTCGCGTCCCGCGGCCTGCGCTGCAGCACGCGCGTGATTGAGCGCCCAGGAAAGGTGTTCCGGGTTGGCACCGACGGCTAGCGCGATGCGGTCCGCGATACGCGCGGCGGCTGCGATGACGCGAGGTCCAGTCGCAGTAATCTCGACCGGGACTTTCGGAACGGCAACTGCGGGCAGCCATTCCAACCGGCTCGCAAAGCCCTCGCGCTCGACCGCTTCGCCGCGCAGATAGGTCTGCAACATTACGACGTACCGTTCGAAGCTGTCCAAACGATCTTCGCGCTTGCCGATCCGTTGCACCGCGGAGTCGCCACGTCCGATGCCGCAGACGGCGCGACCACGACTCTCAACTTGCAACGCCAGGGCGGACGATGCGGTGACGGCAACGTCGCGCGTCAGCGAATTGGTGACGCCGGAGCCTAGCTCGATCGTCGCCGTCGAGTGGGCCGCCAGCATCAGTTGCCCCCACACCTCCGGCGCCAGATTTTGGCTATCCGGTACGCGCACACTCGCAAAACCGAGGTCCTCGGCCATGCGCGCGAACGCGGCCGTTCGTCCGGGAATCGGGGCAATCGTTATGCCGACATCCATGACCGGCTCCTGTCACGGTGCGGCATGGGTTGCAAGGGCACCCACGGACGGTGTTTGGCGGCGCACGTACCACGCCGCACTGGCCGCATGACTCAGTTCTCGGTGTGCCCTCCGCTAGGGGGGGCGTCGGTACGGATGAGCCGCAACTCCCAGCTGCCGTCGTGCAAGATCTGCAACACCGCGTCGTAGTGATCGTAGCGGTCTTCCGCACCACCGAGCGTCAAATAGGTAATCGATCTGTCGGAGAGCAGCTTCAAGATCTTCTCGATCTGCTCGGGGCTCAACGCGTTGCTGATGCGGTCGACGAAGGCAAACCGCGGACTCGCCAGCGCGACGCGCGCCAGCGCAACCAGATGCTGCTCGCCCAACGACAGGAGATCGTCCCAATCGTGCTCGACATCGAGCCCGCCCGCACGCAGGATGACGTCGTCCAACTCGAACGCCCCGACAACGCCGAGAATCTGACCCTCCTCCGTCTGATCGCTGGACCGCAGCAATTCCCTCATGGTCCCGGGCGGCAAATACGGCCGCTCGGGGAGAAACAAGATCTGGCCGAGAGTCGGTCGCACGATGCGGCCCTCCCCGTGATCCTTGATCCCGGCCGTCGCGCGAAAGAGCGCCATCTTGGCGGCGTCGTCCGGCCCCAGAATCAAGCACCGCGTGCCATCGGGTACTGACAATGACAGGTCCTTGATCAGTGGTGAAGCGCCCTCGCCAGCCCGCAGTGTGAGCCGGTCGTACTGAACACGATCGTCCGCCTCGACCAGATCGATCGCCGAGCGCTTTTCCGGCTCAACCTTCTCGATCGCTTCTGCAAGCGATGCGAGCCGCGACAACACCGCGGCATAGGATGAGATCGACTGAAATTGCGTGATGATCAGCGAGAACGCACCGAGGAGTTGCGAGAAGGCCATCGCCGCCTGGGTGATCACCCCGAACTCGCAGTCGCCGCGGATGAAGATCGGCGCCACGATCAACGCCGGGATGATCTGAATCATGTAGTTGTAGCCGGTAGTGAAGAATCCGAGGTTGCGGCTGACGGCGATGATCCGTTTGAAGTTCGCGGCAAGCTCGTCGAGGTGACGCAGCAAGCGATGGCGCAGCAGCCCCTCTCGATGCGCCAGCGCGATCCACTCGGCGTTCTGCCCGACATGAACCAAGTCGGCCCGGAAGACGGCCTCCTTGTCGGACTGGTTGTAGTTCAGCCAAATGAGGGGACGCCCCAGCAGAACCGTCAACAGCGAGCCTACAGCCGCGTAGCCCACCGCAACGCCAAAGAGCAATGGGCTGATCGACCACAAAACACCCGCGAACGCCATGATCGTGAAGCTGCCGTTGAGCATCAGAAGCACGAAGGTGAGCGTGGCCGTCGCCAGCGTTCGCACGTCTTCCGTAATGCGCTGGTCGGGGTTCGAAATCGATGCCGTCGCGTTCAGATGATAGTACGCGCGCTTGCCGAGATAGGCGACGACGAAGTTCTGCGTTAGCCAGACGCGCCAGAGCAAGCCGAGACGGCCGACCGTGAATCCGTAGATGACATCGACCATAGTCGAGGCCGCGAAGACGCCGACGTAAAACAGGGCATAGCGCGTGAAACCAGCCTCGTCGCGCTGTGAGATCGCGGTCATGAAATCCCGCCCGACGTAGCTGTTCACAACATTCAGCCCATTGATCATCAGCAGCAACGCGATGAGCGCGACAAAGAGCAACGTGGCGGTGGTTCCCACCTCGGAGGAAAAGAGATTCTTGACCATGCGCACGAACAGGCGCCCGGTCTGCCAGTTGAGGGGTACACGATGCGCTCTCTTCACAGTGTGCTCTGCCATGTCCTCGTCCCCCTTTCGACGCGGGTTGTCTGCAACGCCGCGGCCGCACCGTGGCAACGTACTGTGCGGTCGAATGGCACTGGATTACAACCGGAAGCAAGCGGCGAGGACCTGCGTCACGTCGAGGTGAGGTCGGACGGATGGAGGTCTCCCCCGATTGCGAGAACGGCCACGAGAAAGGAGGAGGGTGAAGGCCGGCGAAACGTGCCCCGACTCATCTCAGGCTGGTGCGTGCCACTTTGTGTATTTCGGGGGGAAGGCATTGGGCTCACCCCGCTTCTTGTATGTCGCCAGCAGCGCATGCTCGATGTCGAGCTCGAAGAGCCGTTCGCCACCGCTGGAATGCCCACCGGTCGCAACAAACGACGCGCGCACTCGTTCTTCGAGGTCCAAGTCGTCCCGGACAATGGCGCGGCCCGTGACGTAGAATTCGTCGTCCCGATCCATCGCGGGGAACGTGTGCACCGCGTAACGACCATCGCGGACCAGGTCGCGTTGCTTCGGCGATGTGATGAGGATCAACGCGTACAAACGCCCCTCGGTGACAATCGGGCAGATCGGATGCACCCGCGGTCCTCCATCCTTGCGCACCGTCGCCAGATATCCGAGCGGTACAGTGAATTGATACAGCAGCTTGCGTCCGGCTTCGGCCATCTCTGGGGTTGCCTGCTCGAACTCGCTCCAAGTTGCCATGCGGTCTCCTTTGTAGTTGCCGATCCGATTCGTCGACCGTCGGCCGGCGATCACTCCGTTAAGAAGTCAAGTTGTTCGTCTGGAATCCCATGTCGTCGCCCATGCGCGATGGCTTCGGCCCACGTCGAGTGGTCGTCGGCGTGGATGTCGAAGATCGCATCGGCATACACCACAGTGATGTGCGGACCGTTCCAGAAGTGCGCGTACCATCCCGGCTGCAGCGCCCGCTGCACCGCCGCGATCTCTTCGCGCGCACAGCGGAACCAGTACAAATGCCACCGTCCTGTCCGCCCTGCCGCGTCGATCTTCAAGCCATCCGGGCTGATAGCAGCGTGGTAGATCGTCAGGCCGTTGACCACCGTCGGATCGAGCAGGCTCTCTCCGATCACGCATCCCTTGAGCGTCGCCATGTTGCGTCTCCTTTCGTTGAAGGCTGGACCATAGTCGGTGAATCATGACATCTTGTGTCAGGATTACCGGTAGGCCAGTCGAGAGTATTGCGCATGCGAGCTGACAGACTCCTGTCGATTCTCTTGCTCCTGCAGACTCGCGGCCGCATGACGGCGGCGGCGCTGGCAGGCCGGTTGGAAGTCTCGGAGCGCACCATTTACCGCGACCTGGACGCCCTCAGTGCCGCCGGCGTGCCCGTCTACGCCGAGCGCGGGCCGCATGGTGGCTGCGTACTCAGGCCGGGCTATCGCACCGATCTAACGGGTCTCAGCAACACGGAGGTGACGTCGTTGTTCGCGGGCGTTGCCGGCAAGGTGCTCGATGACCTCGGGCTCGGTGCTGGCTTGGAACGCGCCTTGGTCAAGCTGGAAGCCGCCCTGCCCCCGGGGCGTCAGGTCGATGTCGAGCGCGTGCGGGCGCGCGTTCACGTCGATGCGGCCGCGTGGTTCCTCCCGACGGAAACCGCGCCGCACCTCACCGAGTTACGCGCCGCAGTGTTTTCTGACCGGAAGGTCCGCCTGACGCACCAACGCGCCGATGGTACGGTCACCACCCGGAGCGTCGAACCACTTGGCCTCGTGGTCAAAGCAGGGATCTGGTACCTGGTTGCGAGCGTGGCCGGAGCGTTGCGGGTGTTTCGCGCCTCGCGCATTCAACGCGCCGTCGCCACACAACAGACTTTTGAGCGGCCGTCGCGCTTCGATCTTGCCGGCTTCTGGCAACGCTGGTCAGCAGACTTCGTCACGCGCATTCCGCAGTTCTGGGCAACGTTCCGCGTTGCACCACCTGCCCTACCGATTCTGCAGGAAGTATTCGGCGAACGCATCCGGCCGGCAATCCAAACCGCCGGACGCCCGACCAAACGAGGGCTGACCTTGAAGCTCAGTTTCGACTCCGCCGAAGCGGCGTGTGGGAGCTTGTTGCGGCTCGGGACGTTGGTGGAGGTGTTGGAACCTCCTGAGCTGCGCGACTTGATGCACACGACCGCCGCTGCAGTGGTCCAGATGTACGGTGATCCAATCGCGAGGTGATGGCGACTCGAAGCGGTCCTGGATCGGCTCGAGGCCTGATCGTCTGCTCAATCAGGCGATCAGGCGCCCAATGATCCGACGCCCACTGGACAACTCACCCCGGTGCCGCCCATCCCACAGTAACCGCCCGGATTCTTGGCCAGATACTGTTGGTGATAGTCTTCAGCATAATAGAACTCCGGCGCGTTGATGATCTCGGTGGTGATGTCGCCGTACCCCGCGGCGCGGAGCATTTCTTGATAGGCGTCTCGCGACCGCTCGGCCGCGGCGCGTTGTGCATCGTCGTAGTAGTAGATCGCCGAGCGGTACTGCGTACCGACGTCGTTGCCCTGCCGCATGCCCTGCGTCGGATCGTGGTCCTCCCAGAAGATTTTCAAGAGCTGCTCGTACGTGATGGCCTTTGGATCGTAGACGACGAGGACGACCTCGGTATGACCGGTCATCCCGCCGCAAACCTCATGATACGTGGGATTAGGCGTTGTACCGCCGGCATAGCCGACCGCCGTCGAGTAGACGCCAGGGGTCTTCCAGAATTTCCGCTCCGCTCCCCAGAAGCAGCCCATGCCGAACACCGCTTCCTGCAAGCCCATGGGGAACGGCGGCACGATGCGGTTACCGTTCACGTAGTGGGTCGTTGGCGCCCGCATCCGCTCAGCACGCCCCGGTAGGGCCTGCTCAGGTGACGGCACTCGGAGCTTGTGGCTTTTCAGCAACATTGGTGTCCTTTCAGATGCTCAGATAGATGTACTGGTTTCGCCAGCCCCTGACCAGCCAGCCGCCAGAGAATCAAAGGTCGCCTCCGGTCCCCACGAGGGTACGCGGGGGCTGGACTGCGGCCCCGGCTTCCGGTAGTACGAACAAGCCCAAAACCGGGAGGGGGTGTCCGATGAAGGCATTACGGGGAATAGGCGGCGCAACGTTCGGAATGGTCTTAGGCGCCCTGTGCAGCGGGTGCGTCATCGATGTCGATCTAGAGAGCTCGCCAGACCTGGCGAATATCGGCACGCCGATCCGCTTCGACATCGGCGTCACGAATCGTTCTGTGTGCCCCGTCGGCAACGTGACGGCAGTGCTCTTTCCTTTCATCGTCAAAGACTCGATCATCAATCGCATTCAGGATCCGGAGCTGCGGGAGCTCTTGAGGGACTTCGCCAATGCCCTGTGCAGCGGCCAGGACCCCACTCTGCTCAGCGTCGGCACCTCGTGCGAGCTGGTCACTGGTGACCTCATCTGCAGCTTGCAGCGCCAGACACCGGGCGGCACTCAAGAACGCGTGGCGCTGCTCTCAACAGACAAGGGCGATGAAGTCACCTGCGAGGCGGCAGGTTCAACTGTAACGTGCCGCATTCCGAAGGCGATTCTCGATATGGGCGCTCAGGCCGTGGCCACCGCCTCGACTGTCGGGACACTTCCGTGTCAGCAAATCGACGGCATTGTCGTGTGCTTCACGCTGCGACTCGATCCCAACGAGACGAAAGCAGGCGGCGTTGAGATTGCCGTCGACAAGTCCGGGACCCTTCGCAACTTCATCATCGCGGCGGCAGGGAAGGACGACGGCGTCTGCGCGAGCGGCTTGATCAAGGGCGTGCCGTGCGACGATGATGGTGACTGCCTGGGCCCGATGCCTCGGTGCGGCGAGGGCATGTGCATAGGCGGCACCAGGGACGGATTCGGGTGCGATGATGTCACCTACTGCCCGGGCGGCACCGAGTGCCGGGCATGCGGCACCACGAATGGCGACATCTTCGCCGGGCTCGCTTGCACCGAGACCGTGGTTGGAACGCCGACACCGACGGTGTCTCCATGGGGTCTAGGGGCAGCTGCGATCCTGCTCACCGGCATCGGTTGCCTGAGCCTCAGGTATCGGCAGCGTCAGCGTCGGCACACCGTGAGTTGACTCGGCGGCCGTCCCGAGACGCAGGCTTAGCGTTTGGCGCGGCGCGCTCCTCCCTTGAGCGCGCCGTGGAAACGCTCGAGCGGCAACGTGTTGATCACATCGGCCTTCGAGGCCCAGCCGCGCCGCGCCGTCCCTATCCCGAAGTGCAAGTTGTGTAAATGGTTGACGCTGTGGGCATCCGAGTCGATGACCAACTTGACGCCGGCGTTCACCACCTTGCGCACGTGTTCATCTCTCAGATCCAGACGATCGGGATACGCATCGACCTCCAGGATCGTGCCAGTGCGTTTCGCCGCTTCGATGATGGCGTCCAGGTCGACCTCGTACGGTGCGCGCTTCTGCAACACGCGTCCCGTCGGATGGAACAAGATGTCGGCATGCGGACTTTCCATCGCCCGGATGATCCGCGTCGTCATCTCAGCGCGTGATAGGTTGAAGTGCGAGTGGACGGCAACGCCCACGACGTCGAGCTCGGCCAGCGTGTCATCGTCGATGTCGAGGCTGCCGTCCTTATTGATGTTCACCTCCGCGCCTTTGAGCACGGCAATATCCTTCACCTGCCCGTCGAGGGCCTCGATGATCCGCATTTGCTCGCGCAGCTTTTTCTCGTCCGACCCGCCCATCATCGCCAAACCACGCGTATGGTCGGTGATGGCAATGTATTCGTGGCCTAACCGCCGGGCTTCGGCGACCATCTCCTCAATGGAGTTCGCGCCGTCGGTCCACGACGTCTGCGTTTGCAGGTCGCCGCGCAAGTCATCGTAGCCGACCAAGTCTGGAAGCGTTCCGAACTGCGCGGCCTGGATCTCGCCCGTGTCTTCGCGCAGCTCGGGTGCGATATGCGGCAAGCCGAGCGCGGCGTAGACCTCCTCCTCGGTGCGCCCAGCAATGGAACGCTCGCCCCGGAACACGCCATACTCGTTCAGCTTCAACTTCCGTTCGATCGCGATCTTCCGCAGCGTCACGTTGTGCGCCTTGCTTCCGGTGAAATAGGCGAGCGCTGCTCCAAAGCTCTGAGCTGGGACGACACGGACATCGACATCCATGCCGCTGGACAACTTTACGCTCGACTTTGTAGTGCCCTTTCCGTGGACGTGCACCACCTCTGGCATCGAAACCAGCATGTCCATCACGGCGTCAGGTTTGGTGGATACGACCAGAATGTCGCCGTCGCCCACGGTTTCCTTGTACCGCCGAATGGAACCCGCGATGGCAACTTGCTTCACACCACCAACGTTCAACAGGCGAGCTTCGATCTCGTGCATCAATGGCAGCACCGCGCTCAGCAGAAAGCGACCACCGCTCCTTTTCAGGAACTCGATTCCCTTGAGAATCTTCTGCTCACTCTTCTCCCCGAAGTGCGGGAGGGCGCGAACGCGCCCATTGCGCGCCGCTTCTTCCAGATCCTCGACCGTCCGGACGCCGAGCTCCTGGTACAGTGCTTTGATGTTCTTCGGGCCCAGCCCCTCGATGGCAGAGAGGCCGCTCACGTCGACAGGCGTCTTCTGGTGCAGCTCCTCGTAGTACGGAAGCTTTCCGGTCTCGATCAGCGTAACGATTTTCTCGGCGATACTCTTGCCGACACCGGGAATGTCCTCGACTGCTTTGACGCCACCCTTCCGATAGATGTCGGCGATCTGGCCGTCGACGGCTTCCACCGCAGACGCCACCTTCTCATACGCCCGCGGCTTAAAGGGAACACCGTCCATGTCCAGAAAGACGGCGATCTCGCGCAGGACGCGGGCGATCTCAGCGTTCGTCATTCCGGTTTCGCCTGTAGACCAGCGAAGCGTTGGTCCCGACACTCAACCGCAGTCGTCCGATCTTACTCCGACAGCAGGGACACGTCGGTGCTGTCACACTCGGGACACTGGGCGCGCTTGCGTCGGGACTCAAACACCTTGCCGCACGACTGGCACTCGAACACAAACGGCTCCGTAGGAAACTCGACGGTATTGTTGCTCGACTCGAAATCGGGTGTCATCTCCGCCGGTGACTCGTTGACAGTCGTTGCCCACAGCCAGAGACGCGACCAGAGACCCATGCTGCAAACCGCTTCCCTTCCCCTCACGCCGTCTGGCTCTCGAGAAACCGGTCATAGCCTTCCGCCATGCCGGCATGCGCCAGAACACTGAAGCGAAATGCGCGTCGAATGAGTGCTTGCTGGTCGCGCGTCTGCCCACATCGCGCCAGCGCTTGGAGCGCGTTTTCCCCGTGCTCTTCCTCGGCCTCGACGTGAATCATCCAAAACTCCAAGGCCGTATCGTTCACACGGTAGTGCTCCTTGAGACCCTTGTAGATCACCTCCGCGCCATTGGGCCGATCCGGCACGGGCATCTCGACCGCCAGACCAAAAGCACCGAGTCCCTCCTCGAACGAGTTGCGGCAGTAGTAACCCATCGTCGAGGCGGCGCCCACCGTCGATGCGAGCGGTAGATGCGCCAACAAATCCACGCCTGTTATGCCGAAGCCGGCACAAAACTGCAGGTACAACTCGTGGTGCTCAGCCTCTTTGATGTAGCCCATCTCGCCAGCCAGGTTGCGCGCCAGCGCTTGAAAGACGCTGCGGTCGGGCAGCGTCGGAGCCGTCCCCAGCCACGCCGCAATAGTCGGAATGGCCGGCTCAACGTAGTAGTAGAAATCCTTCACCCAGCAGACCAGCTGCGCTTCATTGAGCTTGCCCATCACGAGGGCGCGCAGGAAACGGCTGCGGGGCCCATGATCCCGCTTGAAGGCCAGGCACTCGTCACGAAATTCGCGAATCGGCAACGCTCGCTCATTCACCAGGGACATTGGCGCCTCCACATGTCGACTGTGCGCGTCGCCACCTCGCGCGCCGCGCTGGACTCACTATGGTTGCTTTGCTTCGTGCGGACCGTCGCCGCCACACGTCATCTGCTCTATCCCGTTCGCGAGGCGATTCTAGCGAGCTGTCGGAAGCTTGCAAAGCGTAGTCAGCACCGATGGTAGGTCGCGAAAGGACGCGACGATCGGACCGTACGGCTCAATCTCGTGGCGATAGCCGTGACCGTAGTCGCAACCGACGAAATGGCAGCCGACTGCCTGTGCGGCCTCGACGTCACTAGTGCGATCGCCTACCAGCACGACCTGCTCCGCTGTTAGATGGTCAGTCTCTTGATGGGCACGGACGATCTGCCCCTTGTCTCTCACGGGCGTGTCGTCGGCAGCGATGAGCGGCTCGAAATACCCGGTGAGCGCATACGTGTGCAGAACAGCTTCGACGTACCGGCGCCGCCCATTGGAGGCGATCGCGAGTCGGTATCTGGCCGCGGCGAGCGCCGGCAAGATGTCGGCGACACCCGGATACAGGATGCCCTCCCCGCGCGCCACGCGCCTCCAGATTGTGTTCAACGTCTGGCCATACAGCAGCGCCAACGCTTCCGAATCCGTCTGTGGAAATAGCCGGGCGATGATCTCTGACACGGGCCAGCCAACGTGATCGAGGATTTCGCGCGTCGTCGGAACGCGGTCGAACGAGCCGGGCCGCTGCGCATTCACGCCGGCGATGGCCTCGCGGTAGGCTTCGCCCAGGAAGGGCTCGGAGCTGTAGAGGACGCCGTCGAGATCGAAGGCTACCAGCTCGATCACCGGGGGACGGTAATGGAAAGGCTCGCCCCCCGCAACGCGTCCGTCACGCATCGCGACGGCGCCGGGGTAGACGCGCGCCTACATCCCCTCGGCGGTCACACTCTCGAGCTGCACGGACTTCAGTGCGCTCGGCCCGCGACGCCCGGCGAATTGAACGACCAGATAGGCCCGACCGTCTGCATTCAACGGCTCGGCGCTCGCCGCGGCGATCGTCACGACTCCAGGCGATGCTTCCTTGAAGACCACCACCCCGCCGCCCCGCGGTTGCTGCACCGCGACGACGCGGAGATCGGTCGGCGCATAGCGCAGCTGCATTTCCACGGCATGTATCGGCTCCGGAGCGTCGACGTACACCGGCAACTGTACGCGGCCGTTGCGCTGCGCGGCGCTCCGACCGAATCGCACCTGTG
>Ga0187892_10005313_pt1 | contig 20376 bp, 15 predicted proteins | sample MA1701073metaG_FD_139345 | JGI IMG/M metagenome (GOLD analysis project Ga0187892, IMG submission 139345) | Bio-ooze microbial communities from a basaltic lava cave in the Kipuka Kanohina Cave System on the Island of Hawaii, USA - MA170107-3 metaG ... | reverse complement strand
CCGGTTAAAAGCGGACAAAAACTGTTCCCGTGAGAATTTCTCCACGTGATTATCGAGCAGCTCTCCGCTCTTCATCAGAAAGAAACCCTCGGCGTAAGCGGAATCGGGGCTCAGGGTAAGGGAGCGGAAACGGTTTAGAGAGAGGGTTATGTCGGAGTAAGGGATGTTTTCCAGCTGGCTCTTATACGCTTCACAGGCTTTCCGCTTGCGCTCGACCGCGGATGTGATATCTACAAGCGCGTTCACCCTGATCGCCGTGTTGATTTCACAGAAAGCGATTACGCAGTCCGCACGTGCCTTTTGCAGGGAACGGCAGGCTATTTCGGCCGCCCTGCGGTGGTCGGGATGGAATTCAAACGGCGACGGGACATAAATCAGGTCCGGTCTGTAGTTCTCCAGTAGCACGGAAAGACGGTCTATATTCCGGTCGTCGGGCTCGAGACCCCTATCGGGATTCCTCCAGAACTCAAGATCCGAAACTCCCAGTATTTCGCATGCCCTCCTGGCCTCGACCTCTCTCAATTCAACATAGTCCTCTTTCCTGTGCTTTCCGGAAAAATCGGCCTTCGACCCGTCGGTGAGGAAAATGACCTTTACCGGATCGCCCCTATCCGCATGAATTACGAGGCTCCCGCCGCAACCGAAGCATTCGTCATCAGGGTGGGGAGCGATCACCAGAATTTTGCTGCCTGTAGGCTCAGACGCTTCATACGGTATGATCTTCTCCTCGTGGAGGGTATTAAGAACGACAGGGCTGCCCGCTAATTCTTGCCCCGTCTCCTCTAGCATAAACCGTAATTCATGCCTCGCCCCGTCGAGATACTCGGGAGATATCCGGTATATGAACCCGTGGTAACCCCTCCCGTACCCTTTTTCCTTGAGGTCCCATCTGTAATAAGAGGGGATGAATCCGTCTATAGTGCTTCCGCCATCCTTAACGAGAACTCGTACCGGCTCATCCGGGGAGGACTTATCGAGCGCCCATCCCTTCACAATGGAATCGTCGTGATATTCGATCTCGCCGATGTAATCGGATTTGGCCGCAGGCATGGACTTTCCAAATCTTTCCTTGATATATTTCATCGGATATCAGATCAAAAAATCAATTCAGAACATATCGGTATCGCCCATTGTAAAATAAAGTCTCCTCGATAATTCATATGAATCCACATTTGAGTCCAAAGGTGTTGTTGTTATAAACAGCGCATATGGATTCCTGCCTTCGCTCATATCTCTTGATTTCAGCACCTCTTTTGCTTCCTCATCATTACATAGCCACATTTCCACTTTTCTTGCCCCCAAAAGAACAGCCAGATTCCAGATCCGCCGCTCTAGTTCCGTAATAGTCGATGGATCCTTTCCATCCCATATCAAATCCACCCACTTAAGAATTCTTTCATCAAGACTAAGCACAGCAAAACCATGCGGAACGCCCTTATCTACAACTATTAAATAATAGTATTTTTTTAGCGGATGACTCAAATACCGCCGATGTATATATTCCATGTCTCTCACAGCCGAAACGGGGTAACGGACCGAAGCTCTCGACCACAACTCGCCGATATAACTTAAATCGACATAGCTGCGGGAGGTAAGAAAACTCCATATTATTCGACTCATTACGAGTCCGCGCGCCCTATGAAATAAATTCAGCCGTTTGCTGAGATATACGATAGGTACGCATTCCGTATAATTCATCACCAATCTGCCCAATTTCAGATGCCTCTCTCCCAGGCAGCCGTATAATAATGCAATGTTATCCTTGGCTCCGAATTGTGCGCGGAAAGCATCAAACGTTTTTATATATAGTTTTTTCCTGACTACATATTCCCTTTGAAGAGAATAGCAATCCACGGCCTGAGCGCAGTTCAGAATCTTTCCATTCATCTGTATTCTGGAAAGGAGGGTGGAGAAATTGACCAGAACCTCGTCATTTTCGTCCACAGCGAGCATAATACGAGATGTGGCGTCGCTGTTGAGGCCAAACTTCCAATACCACTCGTCTATAGAACGGTTTTGACCGAAGATCTCGTTGAACCCTCGGTTGATTGAGAACTCGTCCCCTTTGTTGTATGGTCGGATTGCATAGCTATTTGTCTGCATTGAGAGAACCCGAGAATTTCCTAACCCTGTCCATAAGAGCCTCACGGATCAAGTTTTAATAATCGCATAAAAGCCCTTGGATTCCAAACCGTCCAAGTCCTTTGGGAGTGAAACCGGGAGCTTGCCGAACCCTCTCCTTATTTTCGTCCAACCGTTGAGCAGAGCTTGAATATCGCCGCCGGCGTTTAATTCCCCGGGTATTTATTTCTTATAGAAATATATTCCCCGAGGGCATCCTCCCAGCTCCTGAGCCTTCTAATGCCCCCGCCTTCCAGTTTTGCATTATCGAGGACGGAATATCGGGGCCTTTCGGCCCTTGCCCCGTATTCTTCCGATGTGACCGGGACTACATCGGGGCTCATGCCCGCCGCATCGAAGATCGCCGTACCAAAGCGATACCACGAGCATTCCCCGGAATTCGTGATGTGGTAGGTGCCGTAGTCCTCTTCCTCAAGCAGTTTCGCAATCTTTGAGGCAAGGTCCCGAGTAAACGTGGGCGATATCACCTGATCGTCGACTATTTTTATCCGTCCCCCATTCTCCGCGAGTCTTATCATGGTCTCTATGAAATTATGTCCGCGTTTCGCTGGAAGCCCCGGACCGAAAAGCCCCGAAGAGCGGATGATGAAATGCCGGTCGCAATTACCCCTTACCAATCTCTCGCCTTCGAGCTTTGAAATACCATAGGCGTTCAGGGGATGAGGCTCGTCTGTCTCAGTATACGGCTCTCCTTTTTTTCCGTCGAACACATAGTCAGAGCTGATATAAACACAAACCGCACCCGCCTCGGAGCAAGCGTCCGCGACATGACCCGCGCCCTCCGCATTTAGCAGCATCGCATTTGCAGAATCAGTCTCACAGCCGTCCACATCGGTATGCCCCGCCGCGTTGATTACTATGTCGGGCGTGTGACGACCGACCGTGCTAGATACTGAGTCCCTGTCAGACAGGTCGAGTTCAAGCCTTCCGGCAGAAATGACACCATAGCTCTCTTTTTCACGGAACTCGTGTACGAGGTCAGCGCCCAGCTGTCCTGTCGGACCGATTATCAACACCTTTTTCATTCCGGGAATCTAGTTTAACAGATGCCGCATAAACCCGTCTCGTTCAATTGATGGTAACCTGGCTCTAAATCGAAAAAACAAGTAACTAAGATTATCCACCAGCCAGCCGCATCCGATCACAATCGATGAATAATTGTGGCGGAGGGCGAGGGATTCGAACCCCGACCTCGATTAGAAGTCCTGCGCTTTAACCCGCCCAGGTACTCGGACGCCTCGATATTAAAGTTGAGGCGAGCATATTAATGGGAGGCTCGATAGAGGTGAATAGTTGGATTTTCTACAAAAAAAGTTTTTGCTTGACATTTTACCTACTAGTAGATAGAATATTGGTCATGAGCAACGAAGTGTCTGACAAAATATTAGATGTTGCACTGGATTATATAATGGGAAGAGGTTATAAAGCCTTCAGCTATAAAGACATTTCCAAGGAAATCGGCATTAAAACGTCGAGTATTCATTATTATTTCCCAACCAAGGGCGATCTCGGCAAAACATTGGCCCAAAGATTCTTCCAATACCTTACAGAGGCATTAGAGCTAATTGATGAAACCACAGAGGATCCAAAAGAAAAAATCAGAAAATTCATACATATTTTTTATGAAAACTTAAAATCAGGAAATAGGGCATGCCCGGTTGCAATGTTAACATCAGACTATGAAAATTTACCAGAGGAAGTTAAACGAGAAGTAATTAATCTTATTCAACTGCAGGAAACATGGCTTACGAAAGTATTGGAATCAGGTATCAGAAAGAAAGTTTTTAAATTTTCAGGCAAACCGGAAGACAAGGCTAAAGCAATTTTTTCCGCCATTGAAGGCGCAACAATTGCCTCCAGAGCATTTTCAGATGCGGGCAGAATTCTTATAACAGAAGATTTGATTATGCAGAGTATTACTTAAAAAATTTTGAAGTCTGTATCTATCTAGCACTAGATAGATACAAATATACATACAGGAGGCATAAAAATGAAGACAGCAATATGTATGTAGCAGCTGACGAAAGATTCTACCGTGCTTTTGGAAGTGGCGCGTCTATTGGGTTTTAAAAATTATCAAAATTTCAGGAGATCGTAAAATGAGCAAAGTAACCATAAATAGAATCGTAATGTATGCAGTGCTTATATTAACGTGGACAGTAAACCCATTTGTTATCAATGGTAGTAATCTAATTAGTACGCCCGTAAAAGCAGAAGAGCAGTCCACGAGTAATTACCCCACTCTATATAAAACCGTCAAAATTGACGGACTTGATATATTTTATAGAGAAGCTGGACCGAAAGACGCTCCGACTATTATTCTACTTCACGGTTTTCCCACATCATCACATATGTTTCGGAATCTAATTCCTGAACTTTCGGATAGATACCATGTAATAGCTCCTGATTACCCCGGATTCGGATACAGCTCAATGCCGAGCGTCGATCAATTTGATTACACATTCGATAATCTGGCCTTGGTTGTTGAGAAACTCATAAACAAATTAGGTCTAGAAAAATATAGCCTATATCTTCAGGATTACGGTGCCCCGGTGGGATTTCGTATTGCTGAAAAGAACCCAGATAATGTCGAGGCTCTTATTATTCAAAACGGCAATGCTTACGATGAAGGTCTGCGTGATTTTTGGATTCCGCTCAAATCCTATTGGAAAGAAAGGACTCCGGCTAATACAAAACCCCTTAAAGCATTTCTGACTTTGGATGCAACTAAGTGGCAGTTCACGCACGGAGTTCGAAATGTTGAAACTATTAGTCCCGACAATTGGAGCCACGTTCAACCGCTTCTTGACCGTCGGGGTAATCAGGAAATACAGCTGCAACTTTTTTATAGTTATGGTTCGAATCCGCCTCTGTATCCTTCCTGGCAAGCCTATCTCAGAAAATATCAGCCTCCGACTCTAATAGTTTGGGGTAAGAACGATCAGATTTTCCCGGCTGAGGGCGCATACCCGTACAAGCGTGATTTAAATAATCTTGATTTCCATTTGCTCGATACAGGACACTTTGCTCTCGAAGAAGACTTACATGTAATTGCTTATAACATTAGAAGATTCATGGAAAAAAACGTCGTTCAAAAATCCACAACGGAAAAACAGGCCGGGAAATGATATTTAATAAGATTAAGATTCTGTTAAAAAAATAGCATCGCGAGCGTCGGGGGGGAGTACGGCTCTCAAATGGGTAGATAATTCGTTCGTAGCCGTTATAGCAAGGAATCACAGGACCGATTGGAGGAGGGCGAGGGATTCGAACCCCCAAGTCCTTGCGGACGCCGGTTTTCAAAACCTATTTAGTATACACATTTAACTTGCCGGAATCGTTGAAGTATGTCTAACACGCCTTCAATAAACAAATTCCATCTATTCCATATGGTTCAATTGATTCTGTTTGGTACGAAAGATTATGGATAGTTCTTAGAAAATGCTTAGAAAGGATTGAGTGTGACTGGGAATCATGACATACATGCGGTTTAGTATTGAGGGGTTAGCCATATCTAGAACTCTAATACAGAAAGGGATTATTAGTTTCAACAAACTATTAGCAGTATAAAATACTATTAGCAATCAATCGTCATATTTTTTCCTTTTTAGTAAATTTATACCGTGTATATTTTGTGTCAGCTTATTCTCACTTATCAAGAATCTGTCTATGGTTGTAATATAAAAAAGAATCTTCTTATCTTTATGATCTTCATCCATCCAGTCTCGATCATATTCATCGAAATTCTTGTAGTATAAAATTTTCTTCTCCATATCCATAAAAACGATAATATTCAGCTATATACGAGCTTTCATGTGGTTCCAGCTTGATTCCAAGTGTATATCCTATTTGCTTGGGTGCTTCTTCAAGATTATCGGTATTCATTCCGTAAAGATCGAAGGTTTCATATAAATGCTCTTATGGTCTTTGATAGGACAATCTAAGAAATTGATCCTAGAGACAGTAAATATCTCGTGGGCTTTTGTAGTCAATATAACAATATGACACCCGCGCTAAACACTACAGAATAATTATTCAACAAACTATATCCAAGAAATCGCCCATTATCTATAATCATTTTTACAATCAAGGCCTGTATTTTCGATACAAAAGGAGGTTTTTCAAGTAATGAAGAGGATAACTGCATCAAGATTTCACCTGCATATCATCATAGCAATGATTTTTATATTCAACATCGCGAGCGTGTCCGTACTGAGCGGATGCGATAGCAAAAACGGAAGAAGAGGGGAATCGGAACCGAATAATGATTTCGAACACTGCAACCTTGTAAGTCCGAATATTACGATAAACGCCGTAATCGATCCCTCCGGGGATTCCGATTATTTCTGCTTCGACGTCGAGGCGGCCGGCACAATAATTACGGCGGAAGTCACAAACTTTACCCTGCTCACCCCGTTCCTTGAATTCTACGGACCGGGACACGTGCTGCTGGATACCGGAAGCACATTTATTGAGGACACCGTAGGCGCTCCGCTGGGAAGGTACTTTGTTGTCGTCGGGGACGACAACGGGGACGGAGGGCCCGATTATACGTATACTTTGAGGATCACTTCCTCGGGACCCACTCCTCCCCCTACTGCTCCTCCTACCGCTACACCTACACCGACGGCCCCTCCGACCGGAACACCGGCGCCCCCGACTCCTACTCCTACCGCCTCGCCGACGCCTGCCCCGGTAATACATGACGTAAGCATGATAGACAACGAGTTCAGTCCCGCGGATATTTCTATAAATGTCGGCGATACTGTGAGGTGGACGAATAACGGCTCGCTTAACCACGATGCTCAAAGCGACGATGGTACGACGTTTAAATCAGCGGACGAGTTCCCGCTTCCTACCGGCATGGAACCCGGTGATGTATTCGAGTTTACGTTTACAACGGAAGGGGAAATCCCTTACTACTGTATTTTTCATGGAGGGCCCGGCGGTATAGGGATGTCGGGTTCGATCACCGTTGAGCCTTAAAGTATATAAAATGAGGAATGGTCAACTGCAGGCTGTGAATCCCCCATACCGTATACAGCTTTATACGGTATGGGGGATAACTTTCTGTTATCAGACCGTGCACGTATAAACTGAAGTGACCGTATGAAAAAAATTTCTGACGGGGTATCGTAAAGATGAAGCAGCTCGCAATTAGGTTACTCGTAGCATATACCCTGGTTATCTCCGTATCTCTCGTTTTGAACAAATTAAGCTTCGGCAGCAAAGATAACGACTACTATGGAATATATTACGGCAAGAACGCGCCTGATTTCACGCTCCTCGATCAGAACCTGAGCAATGTCAGCTTAAGTCAGTTCAGGGGTACAGACATCCTGCTGTCCTTCGGATATACGAGCTGTCCCGATATTTGTCCCACAACGCTCTCCGAATTGAACGGGGTCGCACACAAACTCGAAAGTTCGGGGGACGCTCCGCAGATTATTTTCATAACGGTCGATCCAGAAAGAGACACGCCGGAACACCTGAAAGAATACCTCCGGTTTTTTAATGAAACATTCATAGGTCTCACAGGCGAGCCCGAAGATATCAGGAAGGTCGCCGAATCGTATTCGGTATTCTACGAAAAAGAGAAAAGCAGGGCTTCCGGAGACTTCTACTTCATGAACCACACACAGACGGTTTACCTGATAGACCGCGGCGGAAATCTGTTGCTCGTTTATCCCTATGATAAACTCGACCCTGAAAAAATAGCCTCTGATATAAAACGCTCGATCGATAATCATGCCAAGACGAATTAGCAAATTCGGTCTCCGGGGAAAATCATCAACACCGACGTTTTAAGCTCGGGCGCCTCATCACATTTTCGAGATAAACCGGAGCGGAACGTCTTTTGATTTAAGTGAACAAAATAGCGGATCATCAAAGCAGCGTGCTGCACCTCAGAAGGGCGGCGCGCAGAGCTCGGTCGAAAGTGTGGCGTCGGTAGGATTCCATATATAATCACCATGCCTGTCTATATATCCCATCTTATGCCGTATATAAACTCGGGCAAAGCCGTTTTCAAAACTCGAGGCGGCATCGTACTGCGGCTTAATAACCAGTTTACCCTTTTCGTCAATATATCCGATCTTACCGTTAATCGACACAAATGCGAGCCCCTCTGAAAAATTAGACGCGCCTTCATACCGGGGCTTTATGGTCATCTTTCCATGCCTATCTATATAACCGACTTTATTATCTATCGTTACGCGTGCTGCTCCCCCGGAAAAACCCCATGCTTTCTCGAATTCGGGCTTAATGACGATGCCGCCATTTTTATCTATGTAACCGTATTTCCCATTAATCTTTACTAGCGCGAGCCCGTCCTTGAAGTCCTGAGCGGAGTCGAACCCGGGGCTTATAACCACTTCTCCCTTTTTGTTTATGAAGCCATGCTTACCGTTCAGGCCGACCCGCGCGAGCCCTTCGGAAAAGCTGGAAGCGCTGCCCCACACAGGACTTATCGCAATATTCCCCTTCTTACCTATAAATCCGCGCTTGCCTCCGATCACGACGAGGGCAAGCCCTTCCGAGAAATTATTTGCTATATCAAAACGGGGCTCGATGACTAATTTGCCGCTCTTGTCGATGAACCCGTATTTGCCCTTGATATTGACGACCGCAAGTTCTTCGGCAAACCCCCATGTGTTGTCAAAGTCGTCCCTCGTTATCATTTTCCCTGTCTTATCTATATAACCGCGCTTGCCGTTCAGAACGACGAGAGCCATGCCTTCCGTGAAATCAGTCGCTCCATCAAAAACGGGTTTAATTTTAACCTCGCCCTCCTCGTTGATATATCCGTATTTGGTCCCGATCAATATTCGCGCGAGGCCTTCTGTGAAGCCCGACGCCACGTCGTAACGGGGCAATATCTCAATCTCGCCTGAAGTTCTGATGAATCCCACTTTCCCGTTCAGAACGACTGGGAGGAGCTGCCTATCGGCAGCTCCTCTGTCGTTCACGTCTTCCCCGCATGACACTGCAGTCAGCAGGAGAAGACACGAGGATAGGAGCGCACCCTTAACGGACATTGGCTTATTTAATTTTTTGAATATCGCACTCACTCTCTCTATTCCTCATAACCCCGATTAACCTGGACGGTCAACGGTTTCGCGTCGCTACCGCCGCCGATGGAACTCGGCTCGCGCAAACGACCACGGACTATGAGACCTGATAATTTATCATCATACCCTGGTCCTCGTGTTCCAGGTTATGGCAGTGAAAGAGGTATATCTGATCGCCAGGGAAGCTGAGATTAAACCTGATTGCATATTTGACACTCTCTCCCGGCCAAACCAGAACCACGTCCTTCCATCCCATATCCGTAGGCATCCTGCCGTGAGCATCGATCGCCAGCTCGCTCACCTGCTCCGGGCTGTTTATTCGCTCGAGTATCTGGAATTGAAATGCATGAATGTGAATAGGATGGGGCATGGCAAGGGGACCGTTCTGTATTGTCCATACCTCTGTCGTGTCCCGGCTCACAGTTAAAGGGATTTCGCCGGGATTGAACCTGAAGTTGTTTATAAACCAGGTGCCCTCGATAGGGTTTGGCAGCGTTATAAACCTCTCGCCCGCTCCCGTTATGTCGATCGGGACTATTTCGGACAGGGTCCCAGGCACCTGCAGGTTGTAACTGATTTCATTAGCGACGTTAAACTTCAACACATAGAACTCTTCGCCGTTCATCAGCGTGGACGGCTGGTTGAAGTTCATATCGACGAGAGCGGGATCCATGGGATCGAATTCGAGGCTTTTTAAGAATATTTCATCGCCCGGCTGATGCCCCCTGAAATCGACGAGTATATCCACCCTTTCCGCGATCCCGATAAACGCCTCCGTTGCCTCATAAGGCTTGTCCAGAAGCCCTCCGTCGTTTCCTATAACGTTGAATACGAGCTTTTCGGAGCCCTTGGTAAAGGCAAGCTTGTACGTTCTCGAATTAGACGAATTGAGGAACCTGAATCTATAGATCCTGGTATCGACATCGAGGAACGGTTTTATGGTTTTGTTTACGAGTATCCTGTCCCCGAGAACTCCGATTGTCTGAATCATGGGGTTAATCTCAAATACCAGCTGCCCTTCCGAGTCGAGGTTTCTGTCCTGCAGGTTTAGCGGAATTTCGGTCTGCCCGAGTTCGAGTTCGAGGGCGTTTCTGAGGGCGTCGTCGTTTTCGTCTTCCACGATAAAGAAACTCCCGAGTCCAAAATACGACTGCTTCCCCACGAGCTTGTCGGGATGGGGATGATACCAGTATGTTGCCCCCCTGTTTATGACTTCGTAATTGTAATTATAGGAGGAATCGTGAGGGATTGCGGAATTCGGATGACCGTCGTTCGCATGATCCAGTTCGAGGCCGTGCCAGTGTATTATTGTTTCCTCATCCAGTTCGTTCAGAAGCGTGGCATCCACCGTATCGCCCTTTCTGAGTCTGAAGATCGGGTTATAAAAAATCCTGTCCCCGGCATCCACTTCGTAGAGAAACGAAGAGGCGGGTTTTCCGGGCACGATTTCCGTCTCGGTCTCCTTCGGGACAATGAGGAACGGCGAATCGGGATTAAACAAGCCGTAGAGCCCTTCGTCTCCCGGCACGAGGAGCCGGTTTATGAATCCCTCGGGCGACCTGGGGTCGAGACCCATGTCTCCCCCTCCTCCGCCTCCTCCGCCCGAGCTGTCGCAGGAGTTGAATATCAGCCCTCCTCCGCCCGCACCAAGAACAACACCGCCGAAGCCCAGAATCCGTAAAAAATTTCTCCGTTTCATACTGATCTCCAACCTCCCTGTGAAATTCTACGCCTGTTGATATCCACCCGATTCCAGAATAGGAGTCAGCTCAAAGTCCGAGCACGGAATTCACCCGTCATTGACATAATCCCATCGTACAATATTGCAAATACAAGACCGGCTACCGCTATTTTGTGATATGAAAGGTATATCGCACTTTCATAAACAAATCTGTTCACCACGGTTTTCTTTCCATGATCCGGCACCTTATAGTTAATCCGCCCCCGGACGCTTATATCGTTTCCATCGCTCGCCTAGTTGCCCGCACCGGGATTGGGAGCTTTTTTCTTCGGGACTGTAACTTGTTTGTCCGCTTTTACTCTATATGTCATCGCCTTTCCAGTTTTATACAGCATGAACCTGGCAAGGGCTTCCTGTTTCGAAGCTTCAGACATCTTCTCATCATATGTAATCTTTATCCCGGCCGGAACGTTGAATTTATCATTGGGGATATCGACGTTCTCTTCAATTTTTGTTGCCCGGAGTTCGCTTATGGAGCTCATTTGCTCGGTTATCGATTTAAGAGGGATGTTCGCGTCCCTCCATATCCAGGTTTTTCTGTAGTAGGGCGGATTGACACCCGCCTGAACCGCTTCCAGGTATTTCTCTTGAGTCGGTTTTTCTCCGTATTCATAGACGTCGCACTGGCGGCCCAGAATTACATCGGCACCTGTCTTCTTCCCCAGACCCAGCAGGTCCAGAGAAATAATGCCTCTTCTTTCCATCCTTTGATGAAATTCCTTTTTCTCGTAATTGTTCAATTTAAGATATTCCGCCCTTCCGTACTTCATCGAGTTGTCGACTTTTATTCCCGTTTTATCAATTAGATCGATGTAATATGCAAAATCCGGATCTATAATCTGAAGCCTCTGGATTTTCGTAGATTTCCCGTCCGGTGAGGGCGCCGACATATCTAGGACCTTCTTGAACTTGTAACCTTTTATATAAACGGTCTCAGTCCCGTCATACGTTTTTTTCTCCATGTCCTGATGACCGTATTCCGTTTTCCCTTTGTATTCTATGACAACAGTCTTAAACGGATATTGCTTGATATAAGGATTGGGAAAACCGGTATCCCCGGATTTACCGCTCTCCCCCGAGGTATAAGCCGTGTTAAAGAACAGCGTGCAGAGAAAAATTACTGTAAACAGGAAATTAGAGTTAGATCTTTTCATGTTTCCTCCGACGCATCAATATATTTAAGTACAAACCCGATTAAACCCATGAAATAGGCAGAACCGCTTTTCGAATACGGAACGATTTGAAAAAGTAAGCAGAAAATAAGAGGGGAGACCGAGTAATGTCTCCCCTCGATAATTCTCTAATCAAGTTCCGGTCAATAATTAATGAGCGAGCGGGTCCGGACGGTACTGCACTTTGAAGATAAATCCTTCCTGCAGCTCCGTATGGAGTATCGGATCGATACCGTAATCAACCCACCATGCCCTTCCTTTCCAGCCTGCGTCGGGGTCGTCTACCCTTCCGTCCTGTCCTCTGTGGAAGAATCCAAAGGGATAAGGAACATAGACCCTTACAAACTCTTCCGTATCCGGTAGGAACGCGATTATAGAGTCGGATGAGGTTCCGGTGCATACGACCGTATTCGCTCCGAGCCCTAAAATGTCGAACTGGTCGACCCACGTGTAGTAATGGTAATCGGTACGTTTGTCAGGGTGCCCTTTATATGTAGCTCCTGGGATTTCCCAGAGAGTCCACCCTTCCGGACACTGGTCGCCCGTACCCCAGGTCTGGGCGCACTTGTTGCGTTCGAACTTGGCCACGTGCGAGCTTCCGCCGAGACAAACCCAGATATTCCCGTCCGTATCGGCATCCAGTCCCCTCGGACCATGGCCGGGGGCAGGCGGACTATAGGTTTCGAATTTTTCCGTCGCCGGGTCGAACCTGTTTATCCTGCCAGGAAAAGCGGCCAAGACGCCTGTCCAGACCGTATTGTCAACCGGGTTCGGTATGATACCGTAGTTGAACCCAGGTATTAGTGTGTCTCCTTCTCCGTCGCCGTCGGTGTCGAATACGGTTCTCCACCATTTCTGCGCCGCGGATTCGGTGCCCTCCGGGTCGTTCGGATCGAGCAATGCCGGATCGATCATACCGAGGTTGTTCGAATCGCCGCTTATCCAGAGCTTGTCGTCGAAACCGAAATGCAGGTGGTGCGTTCCGAAGCAAGTATCTATCAGTACGAATTCTTCCGTGTTCGTATCGTAATATCCCATTTGCCTGTGGCCGCCCGTAATTCCCGGGTCTCTTTCGAGGCAGAAATCGGGCAGGTTCGCTATGCCCTCAGGCCTTATCTGAGTCGTAATCCACAGCTTGCCCGTATCGTCGAGCATTGGGTTATGAGGATTGGCGGGGTTGTGATACGCGCCCGGATAGGCCGTTGTTCCGCCGGGTGCGGGACAGCCGAGGGTCGCGAAACCCGGCTGGTCACACCACGATATATCGAATCCGTTACGCGTGGGAACCGGGATGCTTACCGCTTCATTGGTATCCAGATCTATTTTCAGCACATGGTCGTTCCCTATATCTACCCCCCAAACGGGTCCGTTCGGATAGAGGAACGGGTTACGTTTATCCGTGGACGCTTCGTCGTGGGCATAGGTAAAGAGATCGCCCCATTCCCACATCGTTAAAACGAAGTTCCTTTCCTTTCCCGAAGGCCTTGGCGGAGTCGGCGGGACTTCGCCGGCTGCTATTCTTCCTCCCCAGTCTCCAAGGACGGCAGCCCAGTTTGCTCTGCCTATGCCATCTGCCGTGCCGCTCATGACACCGGCCTTTTTCCATCCGAAATCGAATGCCGCGGCATTCGGAAGTCTCGTGGCCGGTGTGCCGAGCTGATGGCAAAGCTGACAGCCGAGCTTGGATTGGCTTATCAGGGCGTCCTGACTGGCTATTCCAAGACCCCATCCGTTGCCCTCTGGTCCCGTACCTGGAAATTCACTCTCATCGGGCAGCTCTATTAACGATGCCCAGTAGTTTGACGGGAAGATTGACGCTGCTTCCTGAGGAGACGACGCCGGAACACCCTCGAGGTCGACCTCATCACCGGGCGAGGCCTGGACGGGATCAGAATCAGCAAGCCCGTAGCCCCTTACCCATACATCATAAGTCGCGTCCGGCAGGTCAGGCAGTACATAGTCGCCGTTTGAATCGGTTACGACAATTTTAATGAACCTGGCCTCGTCGCCGTTATTTGTTGAAACCTCGAAGCTTTCTGCTATTACCCATACGCCGGCTTCAGGCGATCCATTGGTGGTAACGTTACCGCAGATATCATCCGTGTCACCGCATCTCGTGGTGCCTCCGCCTCCACCACCGCTACCCCCGCAGCCTCCATAGATAAATGGAAGCGTAAATACACAACAAAGAACAATGAAGATACTTGAAACCTTTAAACGCATAATATCTCTACCTCCTCCTTAGCTAGTGAAATGAATCCACTGTTCCGGGTTAACTTTCCAAAACTCTGATAGATATTTTTGCTAGTAAATCGATTTTAAAATATCGGTTTGGTAAATTCTATCGATGTAACAATGATATTATTGTAGTAGTATTTCATGCCTCAGAGTAATCAGTAACGTAGTCAACACGTAATACCCATAATTTGGGGACTTGAATAAAAGTGGGTTCGGGCAATACTGATTAGGTATGCATCGCTAGGTGGATGCCGGGGAATTCCTCATGTGAAACATTGTCAAATAGCTGATTAGACACGGTTTCCCGAGATATTATATATCTTCAGGTGTTCGGCCAAGGTTCAACAAAATTATTTAAGAAATGGATGGAGAGTAAATCAGATTATTCTGAATGGCGTAATGGATCAGCTCGGCATCGGTTTTCATATCCATCTTTTCAAGGATGCGTGTCCTGTAGGTCCTTATAGTCTGGACACTCAAAAAAAGCTCTTCGGCGATCTGTTTTACAGATTTACCTTCGGCTATCAGGCATAGGATCTGGTATTCACGGTTGGATAGCCTGTGGTGGACGGGCTTTTCGTCCTCCGTGTATATATTGAAAACGAGTTTTTCGGCCAGTGAAGGGCTCACATATCTGCCGCCGGCATATATTTTTGTTACTGCTGCAACCAGCTCTTCAGGCATTGTATTTTTTGTTATAAATCCGGAAGCTCCGGCTTTCAGCACCCTTATGGCTATCTGGTCTTCGTCGAATATAGTCAGAACCAGCACGGGGAGGTCTGGCTGCATTTTCTTTAACTGCCTCAATATCTCGAGCCCGTTCATGTCAGGCAGATTGATATCTAATATCAGGATATCCCATTTTTTCTTGGAAACATTCTCGAACACCTCTTTCGCGTTCCGCGCCTCGCCGAACTGGTTGAGGTTGAGGTCCTCCGACAGTATCTGCTTAACACCTCGCCTCACTACCGGATGGTCTTCTGCGATCAAAACTTTCATTTCATAGATTCATCATCAAACGGTATTTGTACTTTTATACTCGTTCCATTGCATGGCACCCCTGTTATCTTTATGTCTCCGTTTAACGCGTGAACACGCTCCCGGATACCTAGAAGACCCAAGGAATCCATGCTAGAGATCGAACTCACGGTTATTCCCTTTCCGTTGTCCTTTATGCTGAGCACTAGACAATTCTCCCCTCTCTCTAAGTTTACAGTCACCTCGGTTGCCTCTGCGTGACGGATGATATTTGTGAGCGATTCCTGGAAGATACGGAAAATCGCAGTGGAGACTTTATGGTCTGGCAGAGACTCACCCATAAAAGAAGTGAATTCATACTCGATACCCGTCTGTGTTTTTACCGTGTCGAGTTGCCATTTGATTGCAGCCTCTATACCCAGATCGTCCAGAATCTTCGGCCTCAACTTCGCACAAATCTTTTTCACCGCCTCGAACGCACTATCGACCAGAGCAGAGAAATTATCGATTTTCTCCATCACGGCTGCACCGGACTCACCGTATATGATCCCCGGAAGCCTCTTTTTGAGCCATGTTAGATCGACAGCCATACCCGTCAGCAGTTGGGCAAACTCGTCGTGTATCTCACGCGCGATGAGGGTCCTCTCTTCTTCCCGGTACTGCTGCAGGTGCGCCGTGAGCTTGCGTAAGTGTTCGCGTGATCTCTTCAGCTTTCCTTCGACCCTCTTCCTTTCCGTAATGTCTGTAACCGTACCCTCGTAATAGAGAAAGTCCCCGTTCTTGTCGCGGATTGCCCTGACATTCTCGATAACATTGATAACTGTCCCGTCACGCTTTACCCACGTGGACTCGAGCTCAGTGATCTTTGACGTCTTCCTGAGCATCTCGTTGAATCTGTCACTGATGTGATCGACGACAAAGTCACTACGCCACATCGAAGCGAGCTCTTCGATCGTCTTATAACCCAGCATTTGAACTAGTGTGGGGTTAGCCATTAATATCCGGCCGTCTCTCGACTTACAATAGATGCCAGCGGGTACATTCTCATATAGGTCTCTGTACTTCTTCTCACTTTCTTTTAACGCCTCGGCCATCCCTGCATTCTCAATAGCGGACTCGATCTGATTCGTCACTATTTTGAAAAATCCGAGCTCCCGGATATCGAATGCAATCTCCTCGAAGGAAGTGATCATAATTGCTCCGATTATCCGCTTTTTATAACGGACGGGCATGCCTAAATAAGACCTGATACCGGAGCCGGGTTCGATAAAATCGACTCTATACCTGCTCTCCTCGCTTACTTCATTATCGATGACGGGAGTACCTTCATTCAATATTATCCAGGTTGCGCTGCTAATCTCGGGCACGAATACGTTATATATTTTAGTGTAAATATCAGTATTTCCGCTATAACCGTACAGAACTGCTTCACCGCCTCGTGACTTGTAGACTGCGACATTATCGGCATTGTTTATATTGTTTTTAATAGAGTCCGCTGCGCCTTGTAACACACATGTCACATCGAGCGACATGTGCACGCTCCGCGTCACGGCACTGATGATCTTTTCGCGTTTATTTTTTTTTCGGAGCTCCTCATAGAGTTTTGCCTTGGATATGGCCAAAGACAGATGATCGGAAATACAAGAGAAAAGGCTTACCTCATTGTAATCGAATTTGCGGTTTTTATAGGTGGCGAAATAAATCACACCTATCACCTCTTGACCAATTGTTATAGGTATCCCCAGCACGCCGTGATGGCCGAGCTCTTTACCTCCCGGCCCCACATCCTTGTTATTCTGTATATCTTCTACGTTAAGCAGCTTCTTACTTTCAATAATTTTCCAGGTTATTCCTATGCCCCTTGGTATCCTTGACACTCTCTTTATGTATCTCTCGGGTACGTTCCTGTGGGCATTGAGAACCGCCCCCTCCCTTGCTTCATCCACGAGATAAACAAACACCATGTCGACGTTGTCGAGTGCGATTATAGTGTCAAGCGCAATCCTGTAAACTTCGTTCAGATCGAGCGACTGGTGTACGGCTTTCGTCACGGTATAGAGAACGTTGAGGTCCCTAGTCCTCTGGTCCAAGTCCTCGGTTAATTCCTTTATATCCTCATCATGCTTTTGAGGATTATCTTGTGGTAATTTTTCCGCAATTATCATCGTCGTTTATTATTATTCTACCTCCATGGCCGCCTCCAACTTTTCTGTTACCCTCTTTAGCTCTACAAATATTTGGAAGTACATTTGCATAATAAAGCACCTTGGATAAACTCATAAATTCAACAAACGCTCCATATTAAATTTCGTTGGTTTCCCCGATTTCCCAAAACGGTATGAACTGTAATCGGTAAGCAGATTCTAAAATAGCGGTCTTGAAAGTTCTATCCATGTAACAATGATAATCATGTAGTAGTTATTAATATTCGCATGTAATTCGTTTGTAGTCCTTATAGCATTGTCAGTCCAAATATGCTGAGAGAATATTCCGATTTTACGGGTTCTGAGAAATATTCGGAATCCAAAATATGAATATTTGAAACCCATACATAGTAGATAAACCCCAGGTTTAAACAGAATCAGAATGAATCAGATTATTCTGTATGGCGTAATGGATCAGCTCGGCATCGGTTTTCATGTCCATCTTTTCGAGTATCCGCGTCCTGTAGGTCCTTATGGTCTGGACACTCAAAAAAAGCTCTTCGGCGATCTGTTTTACAGATTTACCTTCAGCTATCAGGCAGATGACTTGGTATTCACGATTAGAGAGTTTGAGGTGGAGGGGCATTTCGTCCTCCGTGTATATGTTGAAAACGAGTTTTTCGGCCAGGGAAGGGCTCACGTATCTACCACCTGCATGTACCTTCTTTACCGCTGTGAGTAGTTCTTCGGGCATAGTCTCTTTTGTCACAAAACCTGAAGCGCCGGCTTTTAAAACTCTTACGGCAATCTGGTCCTCGTCCAGTATAGTCAATATCAGCACCGGTAGTTCAGGACGTTCTTTCTTTAACTGTCTCAGTATCTCAAGCCCGTTCATGTCCGGCAGGTTGATATCCAGGATCAAGATGTCCCATTTCTTTCTATGAACATTCTCAAAGATTTCTTTGGCATTTTGAGCTTCGCTAAATTCTTTAAAATAAGGATCTTCGGACAGTATCTGTTTAACCCCCTGCCTTACGACAGGATGATCGTCTGCAATCAGAACCTTCATGCCGGTTTACCCTCATATGGTATTTTGACTCTTACAGTAGTTCCTTTGCCGCGGACACCTTTGATTCTCACATCGCCCTTCAAGGCATGAACTCTTTCCCTGATACCCAAAAGACCCAGGGAGTCCATGCTGAAAATCGAGTTCTCCGTTATCCCCTTGCCGTCATCTTTTACGTTGAGTATTAGATATTTCTCCTCTTTTTTTAAATTCACGGTTACTTTAGTCGCTTGCGCATGACTTATTATATTGGTCAGAGACTCCTGTAATATGCGAAAGACCACTGTGGAAACTTGTTGATCAAAAAATGATTCACCAATACAAGCACAAAATTCATACTCGATACCCGTCTGAGCCTTAACCGTATCGAGCTGCCACCTGATTGCGGCTTCTATACCCAGATCGTCCAGTATCTTCGGTCTCAATTTCGCACAAATCTTCTTTACCGCTTCGAACGCATCGTTCATCAATTTTGAAAAATTATCGATTTTATCTATCACAGCTGAGCTGGACTCAGGATAGATAATCTCCGGCAGCCTTTTCTTGAGCCAGGTCAGATCGACGGCCATGCCCGTCAACAGCTGGGCAAATTCATCGTGTATCTCCCGCGCGATAGCAGCCCTTTCCTCCTCTCGGTATAGCTGCAAATGCTGCGTCAGCCTGCGCAGACGTGCTCGTGATTTTCTGAGTATTCTTTCGGCTTTCTTTCTCTCGGTAATATCTGTAACCGTCCCTTCGTAGTAGAGAATCTGCTCGCTCTTATCCCGGACAGCCCTTATGCTCTCAATAACATTGATAATGGAACCGTCACGCTTTAACCACGTGGACTCTAAATCAGTGCTTACAGTCCATTTTTTCAGAATCTTACTGAATTCGTTATCCGTCCTTTCGATTGCAAATTCATTCCGCCTCAGGTTACTTGAGGCCATCTCGTCAAATGACTGATAGCCAAGCATCTGGACTAGCGTGGGGTTGGCCATTATTATTCGTCCATCAGGCGCCTTACAATAAATACCAGTCGGCACATTTTCATACAGGTATCTGTATTTTTTCTCACTTTCCTTAAGAGATTCTGCCATTCTCGCATTAAGAAGAGCGGACTCGATCTGTTTTGTCACGATTTTAAAAAAACCTACTTCCCGGTCATCAAAGGCATTTTCCTTAAACGAGCTTATGCTTATGACTCCAATCACCCTTTTTTTTAACCGTATGGGAATACCTAAATAAGACCCGATGTCGGAATCGAGTATGAGAAAATCGATTCTGAATTTACTTTTAGGACTTACGTGATTATCGAGAATTATCATACCTTCGTTTAATATCTTCCATGTTATCCCTGTTGCGTCAGAAGCGAATGCCTCTTTTAATCTCGCACTAATAACTTCGTCACCAGTGTAAGCGTTCAAAACAGCCTCATTGTCACGAGCCATGTAAATCGCTACGTTATCAGCATTGTCTATATTTTTTCTAATTGATTCCGCGGCATTCCGTAACACATTCTTCATATTTATCGATTTATGAACACTTCTTGTTATGGCACCGATATTTTTTTCGCGTATATTCTTCTTACGCAACTCCGCATACAAACTCGCCTTGGATATTGCTACAGATAAATGATCTGAAATGGAGGAAAATAAGCTCACTTCATTGTGATCGAACTTGCGGTTTTTATAGGTGGCGAAATAAATACCGCCGATGACACCTTTACCTATCCTAAGAGGTATTCCAAGGAGGCCGTGATGACCTAGCTCTTTACCGGCCGGCCCTATATCCTTATTGTATTGTATATCCTCTATATTAAGAAATTTCCCACTATCAATAATTT
>Ga0187892_10005310_pt1 | contig 20380 bp, 16 predicted proteins | sample MA1701073metaG_FD_139345 | JGI IMG/M metagenome (GOLD analysis project Ga0187892, IMG submission 139345) | Bio-ooze microbial communities from a basaltic lava cave in the Kipuka Kanohina Cave System on the Island of Hawaii, USA - MA170107-3 metaG ... | reverse complement strand
TACCCTCTCGTGTCGTTGCTTTGCCGGAACGATTCCCCTACAATCTTGCCTCTTTGGGTCGGCCGCTCAAGTGGGTGTGGGCGCTGGTTGCGCCAGGTGCGTCAGCAAGGTGTGGGTCGCTATGGTTGCATGGGTAGGACAGAAGGTTCTGGACTCCTTCCACTATGTCTGGGCGCTCTGGGGGCTGGTCTCGCAGGCCTTGTGGGATTTGCTCCGGCCCGGTGAGCAGGGGCGGCGCGAGGCGTTTCGGGTGATCACGCGGCAGATTCTGTTTACCGGGGTGGATGCCTTGCCGGTCACGAGCGTGATCGCGCTGATGCTAGGGATCATCATCATTACCCAAGCCGGGACGCAGCTTCCCCAGTTGGGAGCAGGAGGACTGGTTGGGAGCATCATTGTGATCGCGGTGATTCGGGAATTAGGCCCCCTGGTGACGGCCTTCATCGTCGTCGGTCGGTCGGGAACCGCGATTGCCACAGAACTTGGCAACATGTCGGTGGGCCGCGAGGTAGTTGCCCTGCAATTGCTGGGGATTCCCGTGGCACGGTTCATCGTGATGCCGCGGATGGTCGGCATGGTCGCGGCGATGATCTGTCTTACCCTGTATTTCGACGTGGTAGCGGTGTTGGGCGGGTTTCTCGTCGCCAAAGCCAAGCTCACGATTCCCTTCGACGCGTTTCTGGATGGCGTGACTCGTGCGTTGTCTCTCTCCGATGTGGCCTTGACCGCGTTGAAACCGATCCTGTTCGGCTCAGCGGTCGCTGCCGTCTGTTGCCATCATGGGCTCTCCGTCCGGTCGTCGTACACCGAGGTGCCCCAACAAACGACCAGGGCCATGATCAATTCGGTCACCCTCTGTCTCCTGCTGGACCTGCTTATCACGGTCCCGACCTATCTGTGATGAGTCGGGCGATCGAGCTCTCAGATGTCGTCGTTGAATTGGAAACCGAGGAGCACGCGGCTCATATTTCGCTGACGGTCGATCTCAGGGAGTTCGTCGTGTTGCTAGGTCCCAATCGCTCGGGCAAGAGTCTCATTCTGGAGCTCTGTGCGGGGTTGGTCACCCCGCAGCAAGGAAGCGTGAGAGTCCTGGGAGAGGAGTGGGGGGAGCTTTCTGATCATGCAAGGATGAAGTTGCGGACCCGTATCGGCACCGTCCTCCAACTCCCCGGTCTCCTCAGCAACATGACGGTGTTCAACAACGTAGCGTTGCCTCTCCGATATCATCGCTCCACGCTGTCAGACCGGGACCTCGATCGGGTGGTGATGGGTCACCTGCAGGCGCTCGGCCTGGCGCAGTTGCGGGATCGGTTTCCAGCGCAGCTCAACCCAGGCGAGATCCGTTGTGCGGCCATCGCGCGCGCGATGGTGCTGGACCAGGAGCTGCTGCTGCTGGATGATCCGCTCGCGGGACTCGACGCCGGGATGGTCCAGCGTCTTGGGGAACATTTGGCGAACCGGCGCCAGCGCGGTCCGTTCACCGTTCTGGCGACCATGCGCAGCTACTCGCCTTTTTTGGAGCTGGCTGACCGCGTGGCGGTCGTGCGAGCAGGCCAGATCGAGGCCATCGGCGCCCGATCTGTGATCGCCCAGAAAGGCGGCGCCGAGATGAGCGCGTATTTCGGATGAGACGGTCCTAGTCAGGAGGAGGCAGTCACGCTTGAGAGAGGTAAGTCATGAAGACACATTATTCTCACAGCTTGTCGAGCAGTCGGATTGCGCAGATCGTCGGGGCATTTGTCCTGATTCCGCTCATCGTCTTGGTTCTGGTTGGACTGTTCATGGCCAAGGCACAACATGTGTTTGAGCGGAAGTATCACTTGCGGGCCAGTCTGAGCAAGTCATACGGATTGGAGCCAGGCGCTCCGGTTCTTGTCTCGGGCATTCCGGTCGGACGTGTGGAGCTGGTGGATCTGAATGCACGAGGCACCGTGGATGTGCTGCTGCAACTCCGTGCGCGGTACCAGGAGCTGGTTCGCGAGGATTCGGAACTCGGCATCACCAAGAGCGGTGTGGTGGTTGGGCAGACGCAAGTGGACATCGGCATGGGGAGCCAGAGCAAGCCTGCCCTTCCCGATGGTGCGGTCCTCAGGGCGGTTGAGCCGCGCGATCTCGGCGAGTTGGTCAACGAGGTCAGACCGGTGCTGGATGCAGTCAAACAAACCCTGCTCCGCACGGAGGAGATCACGAGGGACGTTCAAGCCACGATCCAAACCGGCGGCCGCGCCTTGGGGCAAGTCGAGCAGGCCACCCGTGAATTGCCGGCCATGATCACCTCTGTGCAACGCACCGTGACGTCCGTGGAGCAGACGGCGGCCTCGTTGCCGACGCTCACGGGTTCGATCAACAAGAGCCTTGCCTTGGTGGATGGCATTGCCCGAGATGTGAAAGCGACGACGGGGAAACTCCCTGCCGTCATCGATTCGGCGCAGAGCACGGTGCAGAGCGTGAAGACCCTCACCGAGTCCGTGAAAGGTGTGACGGAGGAACTGGTGCCGCTCCTGGAGACCGCGCAGGTCACGATGAGCGATGTCTCGACCATCATCCGTGGCGCCAAACAGACCTTTCCGATCAGCAGATTTATCAGAAACGCCGGGGAGTCCTCAGCAGCGCGGACGAGCCAAGGCATACCCAGTCTGCGTGGGGATCAACTGGATCGGTGAGCGCACAGTCCTGCACAGCCAGCGTGGTGCTCACGTTGTGGACTTGCGTGGCCTTGTCCTGTTCGAGCGGTCCTGATCGTGAGGTTCGGGGACCTCTGGCCGATCGGGTGACCGATCTGCATGAGCAGGGGCAACGCTTTCTCAGGAATGGGGATGCAAGTCGAGCGAAGTCCGTGTTTGAGAAAGCGCGGCGACTGGCTGCGAGTGTTGACGACCTCCCCGGTGTGATCCAGGCGCTGAATGGTTTGGGGATGGTCGCGATCGAGGAAGGAGTGCCGACTCAGGCGGTGACTATGCACCGGCAAGCGCTCGAGTTGGCTGAGAGGACGGGGAATGACGGGTCCGTCCTCCAGAGTATCGGGCATCTGGGGACCGCGCTTCATCAAGCCGGCCATTGGGACGAAGCGATGACCCACTACCAGCGTGGCCTTGAGGTGGCCAGGAAGATCGCTGATCGGGAGGCGGAGGCAATCCTGCTGAATAACGTCGGGCTGCTGGAGCAGCAACATGGCAATGATCTTGCCGCCGAACGGGCATTTCAGCAAGCCCTGACAATCAATCGCGGAGTGCGAGCGCGGCAGGCGGAGGTCGCCAACTTGGTCAATCTCGGGCTTTTGTCAGAGTCGAGGGGACGGCTGGAGGACGCTCGGCAATACCTGGAGCAAGCGCTCGCCTTAGACAAGCTGTCGGAAAACCGGTCGGGTGTTGCGGCAGATCTGGCGACACTGTCCCGTCTTGCCGAGAAGCAGGGACGAACGGAAGCGGCGCTGGATTATGGGAAGCGGGCCTATCACAGTCACAAAGCTCTCGGACTCAGCGATCGCGCAAGAACTGAGCTGGCGCGCGTCATCGGTCTTGCGAAAGCGCTGGGGTTGCGGGAGGAAGCGGCGCGTCTTCAAGCGGAGTTCGATGCTGAAGAACAACGTCCGGCTCCGGCGAAGTAGATGCTGGTTCTCCCGGTTCCGGGCGTTCTCGAGCGACGAGGATCCAGTTCCGGCTGGGTTAATTGAGCCAATAGACAAGAAACGTGAAGAGCAGAATGTCCCAGGCGGCGTTACTTGATGGCGACCGCCTTTACCTGCTTGAACGTAGTCAAGCCCTGCAGGACTTTCTCGATCCCGTCCTGAACCAAGGTGGTCATTCCCTCTTCGAGCGCTAACTTGAGCATTTCCTCGGTCTTGCCTTTAGCCTGAATCATACGTTTCATCCGGTCCGTGCCGAGCAGCAGCTCGTGTATGGCGAGCCGCCCCCTGAACCCGGTTCCGTTACAAGCATCGCATCCTTTCCCACGGTAAAGCTTGAAATTCTTGTCGTAGGCGACCCCTCGCTTTTTCCAGTGCTCCTCCCCATAGCTAGCGATCAACTCATCGTACTCTTCCTGTGGCGGGTGATACTCCTGTCGACAATCCTTGCAGATGCCTTTGCACAGCCGTTGGGCGAGCACACCCAACATGGCATCCGCAAAACTGAAGGAGTCGCATCCCATATCTAGCAAGCGAGTGATCGTCTCGACCGAACTGTTCGTGTGCAGGGTACTGAATACGAGGTGGCCGGTGAGGGAGGCTTCGATACCAGTGTCCGCCGTTTCCTTATCGCGCATCTCGCCGACCATGATCACGTCCGGATCGGCTCGCAGAAAGGACCTCATCGCCGCCGCAAAGGTCAGCCCGATTTTGGGATGGACCTGGAGCTGGCGAAGCCCATATTGAGTGATCTCGACGGGATCTTCAGCCGTCCAGATCTTCCGCTCCGGTGTATTAATGTGGCCCAAGACCGAGTGGAGCGTGGTGGTTTTCCCGGATCCTGTGGGACCCACGCACAGGATGATGCCGTAGGGCTTCTCCGCGATCTTTGTTAACTCGCGCAGGTTTCGTTCGGAGAACCCCATCTTGTCGAGCGGCAACGGTTCGCTGGCTGCGAGAATCCGCATGACGATGTCTTCGTTATAGCCGGCGGTCGGGATAGTCGCCACGCGGAGCTCAATCTCTCTACTCCCGCTGATCTTGAACTTGATCTTCCCATCCTGGGGTTTGCGGCGCTCGGCGATATCCAAACTGGCCATGATCTTGAGGCGGGAGACGATGGCCCGGCGGTAACTCTGTGGAATTTTCATGTACTCGGAACAGGTGCCGTCCACGCGGAGTCGGACGACGGTCTCCCGCTTCTCCCCATAAGGTTCGATGTGAATATCCGAGCAACCCAGACGATAGGCATCGCCGATGATCTTGTTGGCCAACCGGACGATGGCGCTGTCGTTCGCGTCGACGCCGCCAGACGGGGCAGCCTCTTCCTGTTGTTCCTGTGCTGCTTCGGTGACCAACTCTCCGAGGATATCGCTGATCGACGAGCCTGGGGTCTCGGCCAGGAGGTCCTTAGTGCTCGAGAGCTCTACTTGGCCGGTCGCTGCCAACAGGAATTGCGCGATATCCCGGCGCAGGCCGACGGCGAACCGGATGCTGATGCCGGGGAATGTGCGCTTGATATCCTGACTCTTGTCCAAGTCGCCGGGGTCATCAATCAGGATCTCGATCGTGCTCCGATCTCGCTTCAGAGGAAGCCAGTGGTTCTTTTTGAGATAGTCCACGTTAAGATTCTTGAGCAATTCCGGGTCCACAATCGTCCGATCGTTGTATTGGATATAGGGGCACTTGTAGAACTGGCTGAGGGACTTGCCGATGTCCGCCTTTTGCACCTTATACTTGTCGATCAGGAGCGATTCGATATCCGTTATCCCCTTCCTGGCTTCTGCAATCGCCGCGTCAAGCTCCGCTTGGGCGATTTTGTTGTTCGCTACGAGGTAATCGAATTTCGTGGAGGTCTTGTTGACGGCAACTTTTCGGAGGTTATAGAAGGCGATACCCAGGGCTTTGGCGATCTCGGCGACAGACTCTTCATCTTTTCTGGTAAAGCGCCCGCCGCTCTTTTTATTGAGGAGCTGAAGGACGCCCATCAGGTATTTATTATCCGCGACGATCGGATAGGTCAGCACCTGCTTCGTCTTGAAGCCGGTTTTCTTGTCCCAGGAGCTGTCATGGAGCAGTGAGGGATTGATGCTGGTCAGCTCCGCCTGATTGTAGGCGTCGGCAATGTTGACGGGGCGGAGATACTTCGCGGAAAATCCCGCGAGGCTCTGCTCAGAGATGGGAATCCTGATGACCTCGATCTCGTCGATGTGTGGGACTTTGGAAAAGATCTCCTTCTTTTCCGTATCCACCGCATAAAGGGTCAGTTCTTCGGCGTCGAAAAGACTCAGGATTTCCTTGTGAAGGTCGAGAAGAATCTGATCAATATCACTGGCCGAATGGATCTGGTTCGTGATCCGCTTGACCTGCTCCGCATACTGCACCTTCTGCTGTAGTTCCTGCAGATTCTCAGGCGCAACTTTCGACTGCATTGCGACTCCTCCGTGAGGCTACTGGAGAGATTCCGCGGCATCCCCCCAGGGGTGGCGTTCCATGGCATGCCGCCGCGTGAGAGCGCCTCCTCTGTAGGTGACCCTTTTAGTTTAGCGGAATTACCCTGTAACGCAAGCGGAAACGAAAAAGTATAGAAAGTACGCCATGTCCTGACAACGCGCGCGGGGTCTCCTGGCTAAAAACCGTGTTGATGTTGAGGCTTAGAGCGCTCCAGAGTGGTCCAGAAGGAGTGTCTGGGCATGCTTCAGAGCCTGATTTGGTGCGACGCGCGTCACCGTTCCGTCTTTCCGGAGCTTGAATTCTACCATGCCCTGGGCCAGCCCTTTGTCGCCGATGATCAGCTGATAGGGCGCCCCGATAAGGTCTGCATCGTTGAATTTCACGCCGGCTCGTTCATCGCGATCGTCCCAAAGCACTTCGATGCCGGATTGGATCAGGGAGTTGTAGAGTGAGAGGGCTAGTTCGGACACCTGGGCCGATTGGCTGAGCGGGAGCAGGTGGATGTGAAAGGGAGCGATAGGCACAGGCCAAATGATGCCTTTGGCGTCGTAGTTCTGCTCGATGGCGGCAGCGGCGGTGCGCCCAACCCCGATGCCGTAGCAGCCCATGACGACCGCGCATTCCTTGCCCTCTGGATCTAAAAATGTCGCGCTCATCGCCTTGCTGTATTTGGTGCCGAGCATGAACACATGGCCCACCTCGATGCCGCGCGCCACCCGAAGGGTCCCGTCGCCTCGAGGCGACGGATCGCCGGCGCAGGCGCTCCGAAGATCCACACACTGCTCGATCGTAAAGTCTCGATCCCAGTTGGCATCGACATAGTGCGTATCAGCTTCATTCCCGCCGACCACGAAGTTGCGGAGCGCTTTGACCTCGTGGTCAACCACGAGGCGGACCCCTTTCAGGCCAATCGGGCCGGTGAAGCCGATCGGGGCGCCGGTGAGGGTCATGACCGTTTCCTGGTCAGCCAACTGGAGGTCCGTCACGCCCAAGAGTTTTTTTACCTTGATTTCGTTGACCGCACGGTCGCCACGAACCAACACGGCAACGGGTTCCTTGGGCGTGGTGTAGAGCAGCGTCTTGACGAGGCGTTGAGGAGTGGTCTTGAGAATCGCCGTCACCTCCTCGACCGTGCGGGCTCCTGGCGTTGGCACCTTACGGAGGGGACGGGGGGCCTCTGTCGAGGTTTCCTTGGGTGGCAGGACCTCGGCCCGCTCCACGTTCGCCGCATACGCGCCGTGCTCGGTATAGACGATCATTTCCTCACCGGTCTCGGCCAGCACCATGAACTCGTGGGAGGAGGTGCCGCCGATCAGGCCGGTGTCCGCCTCCACAGGGCGAAAAGTGAGGCCGCAGCGGGTAAAGATGCGTACATAGGCATCGTACATTTTCTGGTAACTGAGCCTGGCTCCTTCCTCGTCCTTGTCGAAGCTATATGCGTCCTTCATGATGAACTCGCGTCCCCGCATCAAGCCGAACCGAGGGCGGATTTCATCGCGGAATTTGGTCTGGATTTGGTAGCAGTTCAGAGGGAGCTGGCGGTAGGAACGGACTTCCCGACGGATGAGGTCCGTGATGACCTCCTCGTGCGTCGGCCCCAGGCAGAAGTCGCGCTCATGGCGATCCTTAAAGCGAAGCAACTCCTTCCCATAGAAGTCCCAGCGGCCGGTTTCACGCCAGAGCTCGGCCGGCGAGGCGATCGGCATGAGGAGTTCCTGGGCCCCTGCTCGATCCATCTCTTCACGGATGATGCGCTCAATCTTTCGGATGACGCGGAGCCCGAGGGGCAGGTAGGTGTAGATCCCGGCGGCGACCTTGCGGATCATCCCCGCTCTAACCATCAGGCGGTGACTGACGGTCTCGGCCTCGCCGGGATCCTCTCGGAGCGTGGGCAGCAGCGTCTGTGAGGTGCGCATGCTTTTTAGAGCGACAAGCGAATAGCGAGTAGTGTGAAGCGAGCAGTACAGAACCGTTGGCTGTTGGGCATTGGCTATTGGCTAGTGCGAGATCAGGCGCTCGATGTCATTCCAGAAGGCGAAGATCATGATGCCGACGAGCAGGAGCAGCCCCACCTGCTGCGCGATTTCGCGCTGACGCTCCCCGAGCGGCTTGCGCAAAATCGCTTCAATGCCGAAGAACAGCAGATGCCCGCCGTCCAGGATGGGGATGGGAAGCAGGTTCAGCACGCCGAGATTAATGCTCAGGATGGCGATCAGGAACACCACGCTGGATGCGCCCTGGGATGCAGCTTCCCCTGAAATATTGGCGATGGTCAGGGGTCCGCCGATGTTCTTGCTCGAGATCTCTCCCGCCAGCATCTTATAGATGCCGACGACCGTCAGCTCTGTCCATCCCCATGTTGCCTGGATTCCGTGGAACGCGGCCATGAGAGGGCTGGAGACCTTGACGATCGACCGGCCTGGTCCTGAGATACCGATCTTGCCCACCTCGGCCGGCTTCCCGTTCATCATCGCCTTCTCTGCGGCCGGCGTGACAGTGAGCGAGAGGCGCCGTTCACCCCGCATGACCTCGAATCGAAGCGGACGATTCGGATTTTCTTTGACCAATCCGGTCATCTGCGACCAGGTCCGGATGTCCCGTCCTTCGATGCTGACCACCCGGTCGCCTTCTTTAAACCCTGCGGTCATGGCGGGAGAGCCGTTCATAACGGCGGTAATCACGGGAGCGGTCTCCTCGGTCCCGATGCGGTACGTCATCACCTCGGTCCCACCATCCTGGAACGTGGTCGCCTTGGGAGTTACTAGGATTGTTTTGACTTGGCCATCGCGGCGCACGTCCAGGGTCAATTGCTTGCCGTTGCTTTTCTCAACGGCGTCCAGGAGTTCGCTTCTGGTGGAAATATCGCGTTCGTTGATCCTGATGATTCGGTCGCCTACTTTGATCCCTGCCAGGTCGGCTGGGGAGCCTGGCAGCAAGGCCTCCACGTCAGGAGTCAGGTCTCGAAACGTGGGGACGAAGAGCGGCGCGCCGGTTGAGAGCCATCCGGTGAAGATTAGGTAGGCCAACAGAAAATTAAACCCTGGCCCCGCTGCAACGATGAACATCTTGCGAGGCAACGTTTGGTGGGCGAACGACCGCCGCCTGTCCTGGGGCGTCAGAGCGTCTGCTTCCTCCTCACCGAACAATTTGACATAACCACCAAGGGGGACGGCCGATACCAGATATTCGGTCTCGCCGATCTGGCGGCCGGCTAGTTTCGGACCGAACCCCAGCGAAAACTTCAACACCTTGACGCCGACCCAGCGGGCTGCCAGGAAATGGCCTAACTCATGAAACGAGATCAACACCCCTAGGACGATCAGGAACCACCAGACCTTCTGGGTCAGGATCCAGATCGTGTCCGGTGACCAGGCGGCTATCCAGTACACGAGTTACACCTCTTCTTGGAGAGTTGTTAGTTTTGAGTTCTCAGTTCTTAGTTGATCCGGCAAACTCAAGACTCAAAACTGAAAACTACTCTAGCGAGCCAGTGCGTGAACGAGCGTTCCGGCTTTTTCCCGAGCCCAACGATCAGCCTCAAGCGCGTCTTCCAGGGTCCTCACGTCACGGGTCCTGTGCGTCTCCATAGTGGTTCGGATGACCTCAGCGATATCGGAGAACCGGATGCCTTCCTGGAGATACGCAGCCACGGCCACTTCGTTGGCTGCGTTCATGGTGGCTGGCATCGTTCCTCCAATCCGCAACGCCTCGTACCCGAAGCCGAGGCACGGGAAGCGCTCGTGGTCAGGCCGGTGAAACGTGAGTTTGCCGATGTCGGCCAAATCCAGGGAAGGCAGCTCCAACGGCATTCTCTCCGGATACTTCAATGCGTACGAAATCGGCGTACGCATGTCGGGGAGCCCAAGCTGGGCGATCACCGATCCGTCTTGATATTCTACCAGAGAATGCACGATGCTTTCTCGATGGATCAACACGTCGATCTGCTGCGAAGGAATATCGAAGAGCCATCGGGCCTCGACCACCTCAAGCCCCTTGTTCATCAGCGTCGCAGAATCGATCGTAATCTTTGCGCCCATCTTCCAGTTTGGGTGTTGCAAGGCCCGTTCAGGTTTCACGTCCTGCATCTGCTCCTTGGACAGGTCCCACAGAGGCCCTCCCGACGCAGTCAGGATGAGGCGCCGGACATCCTCTCGACGGTGGCCTTCCAGCGATTGGAAGATGGCGCTATGCTCGCTATCGACCGGGAAAATGCGCAGGCCTCGCTTCCTAGCTTCGTCCTGCATCAGTTGTCCGGCCATCACCATCGGTTCCTTATTGGCCAACGCGACGTTTTTCCCGGCTCGAATGGCCGCAAGAGTCGGGACCAGGCCGGCGCCGCCAACGATGGCTGAAATCACCAGGTCAGTCTCCGGTAGCTGAGCGACCTGCACGACCCCATCCACACCCGACAGGATCTCTACCGGAATATTTCCGCATCGGGTGCGAAGCCTGGTGGCGGCCAGCTCATCGGAGAGAGCGACGATAGCCGGCTTGAACAGACGCAACTGCTCTTCGAGCTTGTCATCGTTGGTTCCAGCGGTGAGGCCAACAACCTGGAATTGCTCAGGGAACTTGGTGACAATGTCCAGCGTACTGGTCCCGATTGATCCGGTCGATCCCAAGATGGCGATCTTCTTCATGACATCTCCTGCACAATTCGTGAAACGTAAGGCGTTAGGCGTGAGTGCAGGTGCATCGTCTTTTTCACCTTACGCCTCACCCTCACGTTTTCACCAGCGTTACGTAATAGTAGAACGCGGGGGCCGCGAACAACAGGCTGTCCAGCCGGTCCAGCATTCCCCCGTGCGCCGGAATCACCGCGCCGGAATCCTTCACGCCGGCACTGCGCTTCAACGCCGATTCAGTGAGATCTCCCAACACCCCTGCCGTCGTAAGCAGCAGGCCGATTGCCACGCAGTCGGTCACGCTGAACGAATGGAGAAACCACGCTCGGGCGACCAAGGCTGCGGCAACGGCCAGAATCAGCCCTCCGAGCAGACCCTCGACCGTCTTGTTGGGGCTGATGACGGGAGCTAGTTGCCGCCGGCCCAGGCCCATGCCGGCATAATAGGCCCCTGTATCTCCAGCCCACGTGACCAGAAACAGAAAGAAAATCAGGAACTCGCCTCCTTCCAGTGCCCTGGTCAACAGCAGATGCCCCAGCGTGATTCCAAGGTACAGCACCCCAAAGACCAGAACGGCTGAGTCCACAAGGCTCCGTGTGAGTTCTCGCGTGGAGAACAGCGGGTAGGTCAGGACGGCGATGAGCGTCAGCAACAAGACAGTCCGTTCTGGGAGGAACTCTGGCCATTGCATGCTCGTCAGCAACAGTCCTCCCGATACCAGTCCGATGGCCATGGCGATCGGGATCCGCTCCTCGCGGAAGTGTAAGCGGTAGAACTCTGCCAGCGCCAGTAAAGCCGCCGAGACCACCAGCGCGAAGAATGCTGTCGCGGGAAGGTAGCGGACTAGGAGGTAGAAAAGCGGGGCAAAGACGAGGGCCGTATAAACCCGCCCGGCGTTGAACTGCCTGCGCGCCACTGGCTGGTTCTGCAAGGCCTGATGGTCGTTTGTTCCGCACTCCACCGCTCCCCGCCTCACAGCCTTCTCTGTCGGTACACAGGGCTGTGGACTCGGCCAAACCGGCGCTCCCGCCTTTGATATTCCAACAGTGCAAGGAGCATCTCGCGCCGGCGGAAGTCCGGCCAGAGCGTGGGGGTGAAGTACATCTCAGTGTAGGCCAGTTGCCAGAGAAGGAAGTTGCTGATCCGAAACTCGCCACTGGTGCGGATCAGCAGATCTGGGTCGGGCAAGCCACGCGTGGACAGGTAGCCTTCAACAAGGTTCTCATCGATCGCCTCAGGCCGCATCTTCCCGTGCTTGCAATCCTGCGCCACGCGCCGGACCGCATCCACGATCTCGGATCGGCCACCATAGCTGAGCGCCACGGTCAATACGAGTTTGCCGAGGTGGGCTGTCTCTTTCTCGACCCTTCGTACCCAGTTCAGCGCTGATGAGGGGAGGGAATCCACACGTCCGATGGCCTGAAAGCGGATACCCTGTTCGATCAACGAATCCCGTTCGGACTGGAGGTATTGTTCCAGTAACCGCATGAGAGCATTGATCTCAGGTGCCGGCCGATTCCAGTTCTCTTGGGAGAAGGCGTAAATAGTCAGGGCACCGATGCCAAGTTCTCGACAGAGGGTGATGATCTCACGGACCGATTTGATCCCTTCGGTATGCCCGGCGATGCGAGGAAGACCGCGGAGCTCTGCCCAGCGACCATTACCGTCCATGATGATCGCCAAGTGCTTGGGGAGCAGGTCATCATCCAAGAGCGCGATCAGTTCGGCTTCCGAGAGGTGATCACTGCTGGTCGCGGTGCCCTTTGTCATGCAGAGGGTGAAGTTCCTTTCTTTAGAAGGTCAGTTGGCGGGTAGCGTTCAGTCTAATGGCCGAGGGGAAAAAAGTCAAACGATATTTCGGTATTTTCCAGAAAAAGCATACGGTTGGGGGTGTTCGTTCCATTGCGCCGGTCGAAGAGAATCAGCTATACTGCCACCGCCGGAAAGGAGAAGAGCTCGATATGTCTACGCAGCAGACGGCAGAACTGGCCCGATTTGGCCTCGGGGAGTTGGAAGTTCGGCAGGCGCTGGGGCGGGTGAAGGTCCGCGATGTGGATTACGCCGACCTTTATTTCGAGTCCCGGGTCTCAGAGTCGGTATCGATGGAAGAGGGGATCGTCAAGCGGGCGACCAAAAGTGTCTCGCAAGGGGTTGGTGTTCGGGCGACGGCGGGAGAGAAAACCGGCTTTGCCTATTCGGACGAGCTCACGAGGAGGGATCTTGAGATCGCGGCCGATGCGGCCCGATACATTGCCAATTCCCCGCAAGGGGCAGACACCTTGCCAGTGACCCATCGGCAACGGCCGAATCGAGATCTGTACCCAGCGGAGACCTCGGTGGCCGATATTGCCACCCACGAGCGGGTTGATCTGTTGAACCTGATTGACGCCGAGGCGCGCCGCTACGATCCCAGGATCAAGAATGTCATGGCCTCCTTCAACACGGAGTACAAGATCGTCGTGGTGGCGACCTCTGAAGGGCTGCTTGTGGGCGATGTTCAACCCCTCTCCCGGCTCCAAGTCACCTGTATCGCGGAGGAACATGGAAACCGCCAGGTCGGGACGTTCGGTGGTGGAGGCCGTGTCGGCTTTACCTTTTACAGCGAGAGGGACCGGTGCCTTCACTATGCCAGGGAAGCGGCCAGGCAAGCGATCCTCAATCTCAGCGCCGTAGACGCTCCGGCTGGGATCATGACGGTCGTGCTGGCTGGAGGCTGGCCGGGGATTTTGTTGCACGAGGCGATCGGTCATGGGCTGGAAGCAGATTTCAACCGGCGCAAGACTTCTGCCTTTAGCAATCGCATTGGGACGCGCGTGGCCTCCGAGCTCTGCACGATCGTGGATGATGGCACACTGCCGTTTCGACGCGGTTCACTCAATATGGATGATGAAGGCACACCGACCAGCCGCACGGTGCTGATCGAGCGAGGGATTTTGAGGGGCTATATAACTGACCGGTTGAATGCCAAGCTGATGGGGATTCCCTTGACCGGAAACGGCCGGCGTGAAAGTTTCCAGAGCGTGGTTCTGCCCCGGATGACCAATACCTTCATGCTGGCAGGGGAATCGGATCCCCAGGACATTCTCCGATCAGTAAAGCGGGGCCTCTATGCCGTGTCGTTTGGAGGTGGGCAGGTGGACATCACCAACGGCAAGTTCGTGTTCTCGGCCAGCGAGGCCTACCTGATCGAGAACGGCGCCGTGACCAGGCCAGTCAAAGGAGCGACGCTCATCGGCAACGGGCCGGAGATTTTGACCCGAGTCTCGATGGTGGGCCACGACCTGAAACTGGATGAGGGTATTGGCACCTGCGGCAAAGAGGGGCAGTCGGTGCCGGTTGGAGTCGGACTGCCGACTATTCGGATTGATGAGATTACGGTTGGGGGAACACAAAGATGAGGGAGGGAGAGCTGGACTGACCTCCGTGCTCGCGCAGCGCGCACGATCAGAATGTGCTCGCTGGACGCGCGCAGTAGAGGCCAGCCCAGCCCTCCCTCTCAAGAATCGGAAAAGCTGAACAATGGCCTCTAAGGCGCTGATACCAACTGACAAGAACTTTGCCCAACTGGCGACTGACCTGCTTGAGCAGGCCAAGAAGCATGGGGCGACCGAGACCGACGTGATGGTGGCCGATGGAGAAACCTTTTCAGTGCAGGTGCGCCTCTCTGCGGTGGACCGGCTGACCAAGGCGCGGGAGAAACGTCTGGGGCTGCGGGTCTTCTTCGGCAAGCGGTCGGCCAGCGCCTCAACTTCCGATTTCTCGAAGGAGTCGTTGGACCGCCTGGTGTCCGATACCTGCGCGCTGGCCAAAGCGGTGGTGGAAGATGATCAGTCCGGGTTGCCGGATGGGAATCTCATGGCGGAAGATCCACCGGACCTTGATCTCTACGACCCCACGAGCCTGGAGACGGAGGCGCAGATCGACCTGGCTCGTCGGGCCGAAACGGCCGCGCTGGCCGCGGATCCGAGGGTCACCAACTCGGAAGGAGCCGAGTTCGATTCATCGTCCGGTCGGATTCTGTTGGGGAACAGCCACGGGTTTTTAGGAGAATATCGCAGTTCGACCTTTTCCGTCTCGGTATCCCCGATCGCAACTGCGCCAGACTCCGGCAGCATGCAGCAGGACTCCTGGTATGCCGTGCGTCATCAGTTTGCTCGTCTGGACAGTCCCGAATCGGTGGGGCAGGAGGCGGCTCGGCGGGCCGTGCGGCGATTGGGCGCCAGGAAACTCTCCACCAGGCGAGCGCCGGTGGTGTTTGATCAGGAAATGGCTGCCAGTCTTCTAGGCAATCTGTGCCACGCGGCGTCGGGCTATGCGCTGTACAAGGGAGCCTCATTCTTGATTGGGCAACTCGGGAAGCGGCTCGCACCGGAGTTCGTCACGATTTATGATGACGGTCAGATGATGGGTGGGCTGGGATCGCGTCCGTTTGATGGAGAGGGGCTTTCGACCAGAAAGACCGCTGTGGTGGAGCGGGGGATACTGACGAGCTATCTCTTGGACACCTACTCCGGAAGAAAGCTGGGACTTGCCTCGACCGGCAATGCCTCTCGTGGGGTGGGCGAGAGCCCATCAGTGGGGCCGACCAACTTTTATCTGGTCCCAGGAACGACTGATCCTTCGGAGATTCTCCGATCAGTCCGAGAGGGGCTGTATGTCACGGAATTGATCGGGTTTGGGGTCAATATGGTCACGGGTGACTGTTCGCGGGGAGCCGCTGGGTTTTGGATCGAGAACGGCGAACTGGCCTATCCGGTTGAGGAAATCACGATCGCCGGGAATCTCAAGCAGATCTTCGCTGATATTGAAATGATCGGCAGTGACCTGGAGTTTCGTGGCCGCATTGCTAGCCCCACGATCAAGATCCGGGAAATGATGATTGCCGGGAATTAGGAGCCATTTGCCATAAGCTCTTTGCTCTTGCTCCGGAGGTGAGTCATGGCTGATCTCAAAGAAATGATGGTCCAATACCCGAGCGAAGGGGTCACGGTTCGGGCCTATCTGGTGGGTGCGAAAGGCAACGCTAAACGTCCAGCGATCATCGTAGTGCAGGAATGGTGGGGGCTCAACGATCACATGAAGGATGTCGCAACACGCTATGCCAAAGAAGGATATGTTGCCATTGTTCCTGACCTCTACTCCCGTTTGGGGAACAAGGTGACGACAAGCCCTGATGAGGCGGGCAAGCTCATGGGTATGCTCAGGCAGGAGGATGGGCTCAAGGATTTGCAGGCGACCATCGTCTATCTCCAGACGGTACCCGAAGTGGATGCCGCTCGCATCGGCGTGACCGGGTTCTGTATGGGAGGCTCATATGCCCTGATGCTTCCCTGTGTGAATTCGTCCATCAAGGCGGCGGTCCCCTTCTACGGACAGGTGCCAAATCCGGACACCCCGCTCCAGAAACTCGCCTGCCCGGTCCTCTATATCTATGGAGAGGACGATGGGTGGATCACCAAGGCAGATGTTCAACGACTGGCCAATGCGCTGAAGAAATACAATAAGGCCGGAGAGATCAAGACTTACTCCGGCGCGCCCCACGCGTTCTTCAACGACACGCGGAAGGACGTGTACAAGCCAGCGGAAGCCAAGGATGCGTGGACGCGAACGCTGGCGTTCTTCAAAAAGCACCTTGCCTAGTATGCTTTAGGGAGCAGGGCGGCTGCGATGATCTCTGTGCTCCCAGAGCCCCCACGATCAGAATGTGGTCGCTCGATGGGCGCAGTAGAGATCATCCCAGCCACCCCCCGCATTAGTTTAGAAGGGCCTCGTTGACCGGTGTTTTTGAACATTCCAATCGTTCGATGAAGGGGTAGGAAGGAAGACATGGCACTAGATGCTGAAGCCGGCAAACGCATGTTGCAGCTCATCACGTCGCGCTATAACGATTGGCGCTGGCGAAAGAAGATCGAGAAGACGCTGAGTCTGCCTGCGACCGGTGTGGGGGATAAGACCCAGCGCGCCATCTTCCTGTACCTCAAACAGGGGCTCAAGGCCTATAAGTCCCGACGCGCTGATCCGGACTCCTGGATCCTCGGAGGCTATGCCACCAAGGAAGTGATTGAGCGGGCCAAGTTCAACCCTGCTGCGGTCGGCACGACTGTTACCAAAGACGATGTGGCCCTGCTCGGCGTGGATCCGGGTCCAGAGGTGGACGAAGCCTGGTGGGACGACATGCTGGTTTCCTGGTTCGAGGAGCCGGAAGCGGAGGAAGCGGCTGCCGAGGAAGAAAAGCCTGCGTCAGAATCGGACGATGAAAAGCCAACCTCGGAATCAGATAAAACCAAGGCCGAAGCCTAATCACCAGCGACCTGGGACCTAAAGACTCATCGTCGCGGGCCTGAACCCACCTGCCCCTCTTTCCAAGCCTCATCCTTCTTACTGATGCAAGGAGATCTCAGGAACCGAACAGATCCATCTGCGTCTGTTGGGCTGACACCTGTTGGGACTGAGATGACGAAGCAGGTGCAAGGGGTTCAGCAGAGGGGGACGTGATAACAGGCTCATCGAGGAACACCTTGAGCTTCTGGAAATCTTCGCGCAATGGTTCCATCAGCCCTCCCTGATGCAGCGCGGCGGCCGGATGGAGCATGGGAAAGATCACAAAGTCCGTATGACGAATGGCGCGCCCCCGGATCTTGGTGATACCCACCTTGCGGCCTAGGAGAGTTTCAGTCGCCCATCGGCCGAGCGTACAGACCACCTTGGGCTTGATCAACTCGATCTGCTGGAGCAGGAACGGTTTACAAGTTTCCACTTCGTCCGGCTCAGGATCACGATTATCCGGTGGACGGCACTTGATCACGTTGGCGATATAGATCTCGGAACGAGCCAGCCCTGCTGACTGGAGCAGTTCGTTCAGCAGCTTGCCTGCCGCGCCCACGAACGGTTCCCCCTGCTTGTCCTCGTAAAAGCCCGGGGCCTCACCGACGAACATGATCGTCGCGTGGGGGTTCCCGACCCCGAAGACCACCTGCGATCGGCCCAACGTGGCTAGTTTACAACGCTGGCAGTTATACAGAGACGCGCTGAGTTCTTGCAGGGTCACCGTGAGACTCACCTGCGGTTGCTGCGAGGAAAGAAACGATCGGCATCTTAGGCGTGACCAGAAGGGTTGTCAACGGCAATATGGAATGGCTCGTCAACCGTCAGCCGTCACTGATTCGTCGCCACGATAGCTTGAACGCAGCGGTCGCCGCTGAGGATCGCGCTCTCCAGTGTGGCGGGAAGACCTGTGTCGGTCCAGTCTCCAGCCAGAAACAGATTGGGAAAGGGGCTCTGAGGGAGCGGCCGCAACGAAGCAGTGCCTGGCCTCAGGGAGAGAAAGGCCTGAGGCTCTCGGACGATCCGGTAGTCCACGACTTTGGCGCTGGCCGCTGTGGGAAAACAGTCACCGATGTCGTCGAGGGCCGACTTGAGGAGGTCCTGGTCCGAGCGGGCGAGCGATCCAGACAATCCAGTCGCGACCAGAGACACGAGCGTCCGGTGGCCCTCGGATTCCGCATCGGCTCGGCTGATTATCCAATGGTATGTCTTTCCGGCCAGCAGTATCAGTCTGGGAGCCGGAAGCGCTCGACCCATCCAGAGGTGCACCGTCACCGCTGGCGAATCGGTCAGCCTGGTGAGCTGCTCGAAATAGGAATAGTTGGTCAAAGCGCTCTCAGGAAGCAGCGAACAGAGACGACGGTGAGGCAGTGCGGCCACGTACCAGTCTGCCACGAGTGTGTTCCCTGACTGAAGCTGAATGCCGGTGGCCCGGTGGGCATCGAATCGAATTTGGTTCACGGAGGTCCCCAGGCGGATGATGACGCCAGATTGAGCGAGCCGTTGGGACGCTGGCGCCAGCAGCGTTGAGCGAATTCCACGAGTGGGAATGGCGAGACCAGCATGATGGCGGGCGGACAGGAAACAGCGGGTCAGCATCCTGGCCAACGTGGCTGCTGAGACAACCATGAGGTCATCTCCCAGGAGGAATCGAGCCAGAGGGCTCCATAGGTGAGAGCGTGCCTCCTCGGATTGGCCGAGTTCGGTCAGCCAGCCATTGGCTGTGAGACTCTCCAGATCAGGCGGCAGCTCGGGGTCGCCTTCCCACGTCCGTTCGAGGAATGTCAGAATGCGCCACCGATCTTGGAGTGGCAGGCCGCGAAATATGGCAAGACCGAGGATCGCATGGAGCGGACCCGGCAGCCAGGGACGATGCAGGGATGCCAGGCGGTCGCCGGGGAGGAGAAACTCGAAACGGAATCGATTGGAAAACCGAACATGGTGCGCTGTGCCCAGTGTTTTCAGCAGAGACAAGGTGGCCTTGTGGCATCCGAGCACGACAGAAGGAATGGCATCAGTGGGGTCAATGGATTCTGGAGAGCTGATGAGACGGCCGCCCAGCTCGCTTTGTTGTTCAAGGAGTGTCACTGCATAGCCGCGCTCGTTGAGCCGAAGGGCGGCCGTGATGCCAGCGGGGCCGCCACCGATGACCAGAACGGTGCGTTTCATCTTCGATGAGCGAGTAGCGAACAGCTCATAGCAAACGTTGATCGCTCCGAGCCACCTGCTGGTAGCTATTTGCTGCTTGCTATGGATAGAAGGGATCGGAACCAGACTCCGGCCGCAATCGCCAGCCGATAGGATGGCGCCAAGCTGACGCGGGATCCAAACACTCGATAGTCGGACTCCTCAATGCGACGGAGGATTCTTTCGTACACGCCGCGCATGATTTCGGCGACCGTCAGCGCTCGCCGGTCTGCCGCCGGCAGGGACTCCACCGCTTGGCGGGCTTTCTGATAGAACGCTCGCGCTCTGCCACACTCAAACCGCATGAGCTCAATGAACGCGGGAGAATGAGTCCGCCGCAAAAGCTCCTCCTCCTGATACCCGAAACGAGCCAAGTCCTCCTGGGGCAAATAGATTCGCCCTCGGTCCGCGTCGGTGGCCAGATCTCTCAGGATATTGGTGAGTTGGAACGCGAGCCCCAGGTTAATGGCGTAGTCGCTCGCATGGGAGGAACGGGTGCCGAAGACCTTCAGACAGATCAACCCGACCACTGAGGCCACGCGATAGCTGTAGCGGTACAGTTCCTCGAAAGTACGGTATCGTGTGGTCGTCAGATCCATCTCCACGCCTCTGATGAGGTCCTCAAAGTACTCCTGGGGGATCTCCAAGCGGCGCGCATGATCCCCCAAGCTGATGGTCACGGGGTACGTTGGGGTGCCATGGTAGGCGGCTGCCAGTTCAGCGCGCCATTGCCGAAGCTGCTCGTGGGGATCACTGCCGGCGGGAGCATCGTCCACGGCGCTATCCACCTCGCGGCAGAAGGCATAGATCGTGTACATGGCTTCGCGACGCGCTCGGGGTAGGAACAGGAAGGAATAATAGAAGTTGCTCCCGCTCCGCTTGGTCACGGCAGCGCAGTAGGCCTGAGCCTCCATGAGAGTCATGGCACGGTCTTTACCGAGAGTGGGCATTGAGCGGGTTGAGGTGCCGTGCCCCATCTGGGACGGCTCCTCCGAAACGAGATGGGTGAAACAGCGCAGCCAGGATGGCCACGCCATCAACCAAGCGCGGGCCCGGTCGGCTGAAGTAGGAGGATGCGTCAACGACAAAGACTCGACCGTTCCGCACAGCCGGGAGATCCTGCCATCCAGGATGAACGGTGAGCTGGTTCAATTCACGTAGAGTC